>Ga0326727_10002766_pt1 | contig 58448 bp, 34 predicted proteins | sample MB2enrmetagenome_FD_207643 | JGI IMG/M metagenome (GOLD analysis project Ga0326727, IMG submission 207643) | Lab enriched peat soil microbial communities from McLean, Ithaca, NY, United States - MB29MY | ecosystem: Environmental > Terrestrial > Soil > Wetlands > Peat | place: USA: New York... | reverse complement strand
CGGTGTCCCACAAAGCCAGCGCACGGCGACGCCGGTCTTCGAGCAAATCGCCACTCCCCTTCAGTCGAGGCATACGCGTTTCCCCCTGAAGGGGAGTGTATTGCATTCTTTATGCAGAAGTCAATAACGATCACGGGGCTGCTGGGAATCGGCCTCGTCAACCTAATTACCACGGCGAGCAGCAGGACCAAAAACGGCGTTGGTGGCGGTGTGGCGTTCACTGTGCTCTATCTCGTTTTGGGATTTGTGACGTCTGCGCTGCACCACCTACGTAGGATCGGCTTCCCCCTGCCGACACCGCTAGCCTTGTATCACCTGAATTGGAATGCCGCACTCGCCAGCACAATGCTCGCATGGCTGGCGGTGTCCGTGGCTCTGGTCGGTGTTTCTCACTGGATTGTAGCGCGCTTGGAGGTGTAACAATGCGAAGACTAAACTTGTGCAGACTTTTCGCGCCGCTCGCTCTCGCGACGGCGGCGTTCTCTCACCCGCAGGCTGTGCAGTCGGTACGAACGTTCGAGTAGCGCGTCAAATCAAACGTAGTAGACCCGCATTTGGAGACGCGCACGAATTCTCGGTCCCCGGAAGTCCTGCCCGCTACCTTGGTGAGAGGAGTTTTCGGGAGACTCATATACGAGGGGAGTAACCCCTCACCCGGCCCTCGACGGCTGGTTAAACCGCCGTCGCGGTCCACCCTCTCCCCAGGGAGAAGGCTGGATCCACCGTCTCCCGTTAAGGAGAAATCATGATTCCAAACCTGGCAAATAAGCTCGGAGCGGCCAAGAGACTGCCGGTGGTTGCTATCGTAGGAGCAGCCGTAGCGGTGGCTGTGCTGTTCGGTTTCCTGAGCGCCCGGCAAGTCCGCGCGCAAGCGGCGCAAACGGCCGGGGCGCCCCTGGCAGCCTCGTTTGAGGTTGCCTCCATCAAGCCGAACCACTCCGCAACCATGAATATCACGATCATGTTCCAGCAAGGCAGATTCATGGCAACCGGCATACCCATAAAACAGCTCATTACGATGGCGTACGACGTTAAGGACTTTCAGGTTACCGGAGGGCCGGGCTGGGTCACCTCCGAGAAATACGATATTGAGGCGAAGGAGCCGGACTCGGTCGTCCAGGAAATGGAGAAACTTCCTCCTGACCAGCGGCGGGAACTGAGCCGTTCGATGATTCAGTCGCTGCTCGCGGATCGGTTCAAACTAAAACTGATTCACGAGACAAAAGAACTTCCTGCGTATGCGCTGGTGGTGGCGAAAAACGGTCCGAAGCTTCATGAGGCCAAGCCCGATGACACCTATCCGAACGGAATCAAAGGCCCTGACGGCCAAGGACACCCGCAAATGATGCGCATGGGGCCGGGCGAGCTAACAGGTCAAGGGCTTTCCATGGCAAGCTTGGTCCATCTATTGTCGCAGCAACTGGGCCGCAACGTGCTGGATCACACGGGGCTGAAGGACAAATATGACTTCACGCTGAAGTGGGCGCCCGAACCAGGCGAAGGAATGATGCTGCGGGGGCCGGAGGGCGGCAATCCCGGAGCTGAAAGCGCTCCACCGGCTGAATCGTCGGGACCCTCGATCTTCACCGCCATCCAGGAGCAGATGGGATTGAAATTGGAATCCACAAAAGCCCCGGCGGAAGTGCTCGTCATCGATCATGTCGAGCGGCCATCAGAGAATTAGATCTCAGCAAAAGGAGACTCCAATGAAGACGCGAATTTGTTTTGGACTTATATTCGCTGTCGGCCTGCTCCTCGCAGCCGATGCGACCTTTGGTCAGACGGCGCCCAGCAACCCTGCTTTCGAGGTGGCTACAGTGAAGCCATCAGCTCCCCTTGACATGGTGAAGTTGGCAGAGCAGGTTAAAGCCGGAAAGATGCCGAGACTCGGCCCGTATGTCAATGCGTCGCAAGCGGAGTATACCTACATGTCGCTCAAAGAACTGATTGCCTACGCGTACGCAGTGAAGGAGTATCAGATCAATGGACCGGCATGGCTTGCTTCAGATCGATTCGACATTGTGGCTAAAATGCCCGAGGGAGCGTCCAAAGATGACGCTCCCAAAATGTTGCAGGCGCTTCTCGAAGAACGGTTCAAGCTGGCGGCTCATCGCGACACTCAGGAGCACCCCGTGCTTGCACTGCTAGTCGGCAAGGACGGGCCGAAGCTGAAGGAATCACCCGCAACCACGCAACCGATCGACGAGAGCGTTCCGTTAAAAGCCGGCGAGATGCAGATGGACGGTCCAAACGGGCCGATGCGCATGACTAGAAATGCCGACGGCTCCATGACCATGAATATGGGGCCAAAGGGCACGGTGACGACGAGAGTTGACGCGCAGGCCCAGACGATGCACCTGGAATCCAGTACGGTGACCATGGCAGGTTTTGCTGACATGTTGACAAAGCTCACGCAGATGGGCGGGGGCGGCGGCCGCCAAGTCGTGGACATGACTGACCTCAAGGGCAACTATCAGGTGGCCTTGGATCTTTCACTCGCTGAACTTATGGCGTCGGCACGGGAGGTGGCGCGAGAGGAAGGCATAAACATGCCGATGCCCCCAGCGGGCGGCGGGGGTGAGGACAACTCACCGGCCGCGGCGGCATCCGAACCAAGTGGAGGCTCCTCAGTTTTCGCCTCGGTGCAAAAACTCGGCCTCAAGCTGGAAAAGCGAAAGGCTGCGGTGGAGCAGCTCGTCATCGACCACGTGGAGAAGACTCCCACGGAGAATTAGGGCCGGAATGCACCGAATTATCCAACTGGCGATCGCCCTTGCGATGCTCGCACTCTCCGGCGTGGCAGCCGCTTCGGAGTACCGCGGGGAAGTTACGTTCGGTGGACTGCCGCTTCCCGGAGCAACCGTAAAGATTGCCCAGGGGAGCAACCAATTAGCCACCACCACAAACCAGCAGGGGCTCTACTCGTTTCCAGACTTGGCGGATGGAAAATGGACGATTGAAGTCGAGATGACAGGTTTCTCGATTCTTAAGCAGGAGGTAGTGATCGGTCCGAATGCGCCGGCGGGAAAATGGGAATTGAAGCTGCTGCCGCTCGATCGGATCAAGGCCGAAATTAACCCGCCGGGCTTAGGGGCGCGCCATGGCGCCCCGCTGCAGGCCAGTAGTGTGCAGGCAAAAACAATGGATTCCCGCCTTCGCGGGAATGACGAAGTGAAGGGTCGCGGGAATGAGGCGGGCAACAAGCGCGGGAATGAGGCGGGCAATAAACACGGGAATGATGAGGCCAACAATGGCGCGAATGGAGAAGGCAACGATCGCGGAATTAACAAGGCGAACAACGGAGGGAACATTGGCGCGAATGGCGGCGAGAACAATGAGAGTGGGGAAGCCGAGGATCTGAACCAACGCGCTTCGGACGGCTTTCTGATCAACGGCAGCGAGCTGAACGGCGCTGCTTCACGCTTCGCGCAATCCTTCGCTTTCGGCAATTTTCGCCAAGGTGCGCACGGCCTCTACAACGGCGGACTGGGCCTCATCTTCGATAATTCCGCGCTCGATTCCCGTCCTTTTTCGCTGAGCGGCCAGAGCACGCCCAAGCCGGCATACAGCCGGATCACGGGCATAGCGACATTGGGCGGCCCATTGAGAATTCCGCATCTCTTGCAGCGCGGCCCAAACTTTTTTGTCGCGTACGAGTGGACGCGCTATGTTGATGCGACTGCACAATCGGTGCTGGTGCCGGATGCAGCGGAGCGCGACGGCGATTTCTCCCAAGTGCTAAGCGCCTTGGGCCAGCCAGTGCAAATCTTCAATCCGGCCACCGGTCTGCCATTCTCCGGCAACAAGATTCCGCCAACCCAGATCAGCCCTCAGGCGAAAGCCTTGCTGAATTATTATCCGCTGCCCAGCTTTAGCGGAGAGCAGCAGTACAACTACCAGGTTCCTATCAGCACGGACACACATCAAGACGCGTTGCAATCGCGCTTCGATCAGACCATCAACGCCAGGAATCAACTTTACGGCGTCTTTGGTTTTCAGAGTGCCCGCACTGAGAGCCCCAACCTATTCGGTTTTCTCGACACAACCGATGTGCTGGGGATCAACACCAGTATTAATTGGTCGCATCACCTGAGCTCATGGGTATTCCTGAATCTTGGCTACCGCTACAGCAGGTCGGCGACGCGAGCCACTCCGTACTGGGAGGATCGCGAAAACGTGTCGGGCGAGGCTGGAATCTCGGGAAACAATCAAGACCCCGCGAATTGGGGTCCTCCGAGTCTCACCTTTTCGAGTGGTCTTGCGGGTCTTTCCGATGCGCAAAGTTCTTTCGATCGCAACCAGACGGACGCGTGGTCTTCCTCCCTGCTCTGGAGCCGCGACCGTCACAACATCACGTTCGGAGCGGACTTCCGGCGGCAGCAATTCAATCACCTGGGCCAGCAGGACCCGCGCGGCATATTCACCTTTACCGGCGCGGCCACTCAAGGAAGCGCGAATGGCGCGACGCCAGGCGGCGACGACTTCGCCGACTTTCTCCTCGGCATTCCGGACACGAGCTCAATTGCATTCGGCAATGCAGATAAATATTTCCGGGAATCCGTTTACGACGCCTACGTTACCGATGATTGGAGGATGACCCCCCAATTCACCCTGAATGCGGGGATGCGCTGGGAATACGGGGCGCCGATTACGGAGTTGTACGGCCGCCTGGTAAACCTGGACATCAAACCAGGATTTGCGACGGCAGCGCCGGTGGTGGGAATCGACCCGGTTGGGCCGCTGACGGGCCAAAAGTATCCGAACTCGCTCATTCGCGCGGATAAGACTGGCATTGAGCCGCGCGTCGGAATTGCCTGGCGGCCGATTTCCGGTTCATCGCTGGTGGTTCGCGCCGGCTATGGCGTCTACTACGACACTTCGGTCTATCAGACCATTGCGCTCCAAATGGCGCAACAAGCGCCGCTCTCGAAGAGTTTGAGCGTGCAAAACAGCCGCGCGTGCCCGCTCACGCTGGCGAACGGATTCATTACCTGTTCCGCCACCACACCTGACACATTCGCCGTCGATCCTAGTTTCCGAATCGGCTACGCTCAGACCTGGAGTTTGTCTCTGCAGCGCGATCTTCCCGGCTCGCTGCAATTGAACGCCTCGTATCTGGGCGTTAAGGGAACGCGAGGCGTGCAGGAATTCCTGCCGAACACCTTTCCTGTGGGAGCGGTGAATCCGTGCCCGAGCTGTCCGACAGGATTTGCATACCTCGCCTCGAATGGCAATTCAAGCCGCGAATCCGCGCAGATTCAGTTGCGGCGGAGATTGCACAACGGTCTTACGGCGACCGTCCGCTATACCTTCGCGAAATCCATCGATGACGATTCCGCCTTGGGGGGCCAGGGCGCAATCCTGCCCACCGCGATTTTCGGTGTCCCCACGGGAGGATCAAGCAATGGAGGGATGCAGGTTACAACGTTGACGGCCTCCGGTGCGGGCGCTTCGAACCCCACCCTGGCGCAAAACTGGCGTGACCTCGAGGCGGAGCGCGGCCTATCCACTTTCGATCAGCGGCAGCTTCTGAACTTTCAGATCCAGTACACGACCGGCATGGGACTGGGCGGAGAAACGCTCCTGCGCGGACGCAAGGGAATACTCTTCAAAGAGTGGACGTTCCTTACCCAGATTACGGCAGGCAGCGGACTGCCCCAGACACCCATCTATCTTACCGCCGTGCCGGGGACGGGGGTGACAGGGACTATCCGGCCGGATTACACGGGCGCTCCAATTTACGCGGCTCCCTCAGGCCTGTTTCTGAACCCGGGAGCTTACACGGCGCCTTTGCCTGGACAATGGGGGAACGCGGGACGAGATTCGATCATCGGGCCCGCTCAGTTTGCATTGAACGCGTCGCTGGGGCGGACCTTCCGCTTGCACGGCGATTTCAATCTTGATTTTCGAATCGACTCGACGAACTCTCTGAACCACGTTACTTTTACGAGTTGGAATACCACCGTCACGAGCGCCCAATTTGGCTTGCCTGCTGCGGCCAATGCCATGCGCAGTTTGCAAGCCACGATGCGTTTGCGGTTCTGAAAAGCAGTGACGAGTGACGACTGACGAGTGACGAGCGGAAGAGCAGGTGCCAGGTGTCAGGTTTCAGGTGCCAGGAAAGAGGGTAGGGCGGGCCTCCGCATTTGAGGGCCGAAGGTTTTTGTTGGGTGTGGGAGGAGCAACAAGCGATACGTGAAGAGCATATGAGACGCAACCCTCAAAACGAGTGTGCTTTCTCCCTTGGGGAGAGGGTGGACCGCGACGGCGTTTTCACCAGCCGTCGCGGGACGGGTGAGGGGTCAGTTCGCCGGGGTCCGGAGCGAGGACGGTCTTGTACCCTTGCAGGGCATACAAAGCCACGTCATTCCCGCGAAGGCGGAAATCCAAGTCATTCTGGTGACACGGACCCGCGCCTGCCGGGGGGTGACGCAGGGCGACTCTCCGCCGTTCGCCTTCGCGCGGCGCGTTTCCTGGCCGCACTAGCCGCTGCGCTGCTTTTCATCGTCCTCTCACAGACACTGCCCGCCGCGGCCCAGCGGATCGGGCAGAACACGCCGGCGGGTGGCAAGGAAGCCGCCACAATCCACGTCAGCACGCAGTTGGTAGTGGAGGCGGTGGTCGTAAAGGACAAGAAAGGGAATCCTGTTTCCGGGTTGAGCGCGAAGGATTTCACGATCACCGAGAATGGCACGCCGCAAACCATCAGCTTCTGCGAGCAGCAGAACCTGCCTGAGGTTTCAAGCGTCCCTCCCGCCCCGCGATCCGGGCCTGAGAATATCACGGTCTACGACAAGCTGCGCCGGACGCACATTTCCCCGGAGACGCCCGGTAGGCTTCGTTATCAAGACCGCCGATTGCTGGCTTTGTACTTCGACATGACGACCATGGGGCCGGCAGAACAGTTGCGCGCCCTCGATGCGGCAAAGAGGTTTATCAGGATGCAGATGTCGCCGCCGGACCTGGTTTCCATCCTGAGATTCTCGGGCGGCGGCGTGGACGTTCTGCAGGATTTCACCGATGACCGCAGCCGCCTGCTGAGCATCATCGAAACCATGATCGTCGGCGAGGGGCAGGGTTACGGCGAATCGAGCGACGACGCGAGCACTTCCGACACTGGCGCGGCGTTCGGCCAAGACGATAGCGAGTTTAACGTCTTCAACACGGACCGCCAGTTGTCCGCGCTCCAGACTTCGGCGAAGCTGTTGGGCCAGCTTAACGAGAAGAAATCGCTGATCTACTTTGCCAGCGGCATAAGACTGAATGGCTTGGATAACCAGGCGCAACTCCACGCCACCATCGACACGGCCATCCGCGCCGGTGTCTCCTTTTGGCCGATTGATTCGCGCGGTTTGGTGGCTGAAGCGCCGCTGGGAGACGCCACGCAAGGTTCACAGGGCAACCTCGGGATGTATTCCGGGGCCGCCGCGCTGGCGCTCACCACAAACTTCCAGCAATCGCAGGATACGCTGTATGCCCTGGCCGGAGATACGGGCGGCAAAGCTCTGCTCGATTATAATGACCTGACGAAAGGAATCGTGCAGGCGGAGCAGGCGACCTCCAGCTACTACATTCTGGGCTATTACACCACCAACACCGCTCTGGACGGCAAATTCCGCCGCATCAAGATCTCCTTGAATGCGGACTTGTCCGCCACTTTGGATTATCGCCAGGGCTACTATGCCGACAAACAGTTCAGCAAGTTTACGCCGGCGGATAAAGAACGACAGCTTGAAGACGCGTTGATGCTCGAGGACCCGATTACAGAACTTACCATCGCAATGGAGATCGACTACTTCCAACTGAATCGCGCCGAGTACTTCATACCCATCGTGGTGAAGATTCCGGGAAGGGAATTGGCCCTGGCCAAGCGCCGCGGCGCCGAGCACACCCTGCTGGATTTCATCGGCGAGATCAAGGACCAGTATGGTTCAACCATTACCAACCTGCGCGACAAGATGAATATCAAGCTGAGTGATGCCACGGCGACCCAGTTGGCAAAGCGGCCCATCGAGTACGATGCCGGATTCACGATTCTTCCCGGCAAATATACGATCAAGTTTCTGGCGCGCGACGACGAAACAGGCAGAATCGGGACTTATCAAACTAATTTTGTCGTTCCCAACCTGAACAAGGAAGACAAGCGAATCCCTATCAGCTCCGTGGTGCTGAGCAGCCAGCGGGTTGATCTCAGGGACGCGATCTACAACGCGCTGAAGAAAAAAGACCAGCAGGAAACAGCGAACCCGCTGGTTCAGGACGGGCAGAAACTTATTCCCAGCGTTACTCGAGTGTTCAGCCAAAGCCGCGACATCTACGTTTATCTTCAGGCTTACGAGCAGAGCGCGCCCAGTTCTCAGCCCTTAATTGCCTTTGTGAGTTTTTATCAGGCGCAGAAAAAGGCGTTTGAAACATCGCCCATCGAAGTGACGGGCGGAATGAATAACCGCTTGAAAACCATGCCTCTCAGCTTCAGCATTCCACTCCATCAACTTACTCCGGGCAAGTATGAGTGCCAGGTGACGGTGCTCGACCCCACGGGCCAGAAGGGCGCATTCTGGCGGGCGCCGGTGATGTTGGTGCCGTAGCCGGCCTTGTGGCGCCAAAGGGCGCTTCGAGGCGAACACCGTGCAGATTTTACTCAGGTATGTCAAAACTGCACGGGTCTATTATTTTGGCATTGCACTCCTAGTCCCGTGAATTTGGCAAGGTCAGGAGTTTCATTCTGTTAGGTGCCACATAAAATTCTGCCAATTGGCAGGGCGCGTGCTCCTCCTACACCGTGTTTGTGTGTTCAATGCAGTTTGCAGTCCTTGAAATGACTCGTTGGTCGGAGGCCAGCACCACGTGAACGGAAGATCCACCGGGCCGCACAAAATAACCGCGAGGAACGTCAACATGTTGAGAAAACGGCAACAAGCCTCCGGGCGCGCGCAGCGTTTCCCTATCCATATTCCGGTTCGTTATCGCATACCACGAAGCCCTGACTGGTTTGTGGCATGCACTGAAAATGTCAGCCGCTCCGGGCTGGTGTTCCGCACGGAGCGCGTTTTCGAGCCAGCGACGACTCTAGACCTTAGGCTGGAGCTTCCCCAGACAGATCACAATGACGGCGTCCATGGCGAGATCGTTTGCAAGGGCGAAGTTGTCCGTATGGGCCAGAGTGATGCGGGAATTCCCCAGACCGTGGCTGTGGCCATACGCCAGTATCGGCTAACGCAGAAGCGAGAGCCCAACTAGAGTCGGCGCCTCCCTGGCTCCAGGTGGTTTTAGTGGGGACCAGTAGGGTTTTCACTGTTTGTTCCCGCCAGTATTCTGTTTCCCGGGTGCCTTCCTGAGGTCAAATAAACCCATTCCAGTTTGCCTTGCAGTCCTTGCGTACAAGCGCGGCTCGACTTATGATACCTGCCGTTGCAGCGACGATACTGCGACCACGACATCGGCAGGTGGCTCGTAGCGGCGAGTTTATCTCGCCACACGGCAGGTGGCGGCGCAAAGCCGCCTCTGCAGTAACGCGAGTTTACCTCGCCAGACGGCGGCGTAACGCCGCTTCTTCCACAAGGGGGGCACATGAAACGAACGAAGCAACACTCGATATCGAAGGCCGAGCTAAGCCTGCGGAGCTTGGCGGCTGTTCTCATGATAACCGGGCTCGCTTTGGCTCTGCTCCACGGCGTCACCGTAGCCCAGACCAGCGAGGCCAGCCACGCACCCGCCCGCACATCAGCCGCTGGTGACATTACGCGGCAGCCGACACTCTTCGTAGTCGGCTACGCCCATCTCGACACAGAGTGGCGATGGGAATATCCGCAGGTCATCCGCGAATACCTCAGCAAGACGATGCGGAACAATTTTGCCTTGTTCGAAAAATACCCCCACTACATCTTCAATTTCACCGGCTCCAACCGCTATGAAATGATGAAGGAATACTACGCGGCGGACTTCGCCCGGCTTAAACACTATGTGGCGACGGGACGATGGTACCCGGCGGGCTCTTCGGTGGAAGAGAACGACGTCAACTCGCCCTCGGCGGAGTCGATCCTTCGACAAGTTCTGTTCGGAAACGAATTCTTCCGGCACGAGTTTGGCAAGGCGAGCGAGGAGTATATGCTGCCGGACTGTTTTGGCTTCCCCGCTTCGCTGCCCAGCATCCTGGCGCACGCGGGCATCCGGGGTTTCTCCACGCAGAAGCTCTCGGCGGAGTGGCAGCCAGCGCCCCACGTAGGCGGGCCTGACTCTGCGGAGAAGACGCCGGAGGGTATCCCGTTTAACGTAGGAGTTTGGGAAGGTCCGGACGGCAAGACGATAATCGCGGCGCTTAACCCCGGCGCCTACGATGGCGATGTCTACACCGACCTGACCAAGAACAATACTCCGCCGGCCAACAAGCCTGATGAAGATTACGTTTGGGATTGGCCTGACCGGGTGAATCTCGACGGCAAGGTCACGGGAATCTACTCCGACTACCACTACGTGGGCACCGGGGACATCGGCGGCTCCGCCACCGAAGAGTCCGTGAAGGTGATGGAGGCGATCGCGACGAAGGGCGAAATCTCGCTTCCTCCTTTCCCCACCTACGATGACTTCGGGGAGCAACAGGAGCCCACGGCGAAGCCGGGCCCGCCCGTGCAGGTTGGAACAGGCCCCTTGCGCGTTGTCTGGTCGAACGCCGATACCATGTTCCGCGAGATCAAGCCGAGCCAGACGGGCCGGATGCCGCGCTGGAAGGGCGATCTTGAATTGATCAATCATTCCGCAGGATCTCTTACCTCACAGGCGTATCACAAGCGGTGGAACCGGGAAAATGAGGTTCTGGCGGACGCGGCCGAGAAGGCTTCGGCAGGCGCAGCCTGGCTGGGTGGCCGGGCTTATCCTCAAGCGCGCCTGAATCGCGCCTGGAGGCTCGTCATGGGCGGGCAGTTCCACGACGTCATGGCCGGGACGGCCACACCGCTGTCTTACGTCTACTCCTGGAACGATGATGTGCTGGCGTTGAATCAGTTCGCCGGCGTCGTGACCGATGCCACCGAAGCCATCGCCTCCCTCATGGACACACAAGCGCAGGGAACGCCGGTGGTGGTCTTCAATCAACTGAATGTTCCCCGCCAGGATGTGGTGGAGGCTCAATTAGCATTCCCCAATGGCGTCCCGGAAGGAGTCCGCGTGCTGGGGCCCGATGGGCAGGAGGTTCCCGCGCAGCTCGAGCCTGGGAGTCAAGGGACTGCGAAGGTGGTGTTCCTGGCGAACGTTCCTTCCGTGGGCTACGCGGTTTACGACGTTCAACCGGCTGCGACGCCGGCGCAATCCACGACCTTGCAGGCCAGCGAGTCATCGCTCGAGAACGCCCGTTACCGAATCCAGATCGACAACAACGGAGATATCTCCGGCATTTTTGACAAAACGCTCAATCGCGAGCTCCTTTCTGCTCCGCTGCGCTTGGCCATCTCGACGGATAACCCGGAGCACTGGCCGGCATGGAACATGGACTTTGAGGACGAGCAGCGTCCGCCCCGCACCTATGTTGGAGGACCGGCGCGCGTTGAGGTGAAGGAGCGGGGACCGGCCCGCGTAGCGGTCGAAATCTCCCGCGAGGTCGAGAACTCGAAGTTCACGCAGACGATTCGCCTTTCAGCCGGCGGCGCGGGCAACCGCGTGGAGGTAGTGAACGCCATCGATTGGGCTGCCAAGGAGGCCAACCTGAAGGAGGCCTTTTCCCTGAGCGCCTCGAATCCCACGGCCACTTACAACTGGGACATCGGCACCGTCGAGCGGCCGAACGAAAATCAGCGGCAGTTCGAAGTGGCCACTCACCGCTGGATCGACCTGACGGACCAGAGCGGTTCCTACGGGGTGACGGTCCTGACCGACGCCAAGACCGGGTCCGATAAGCCCAGTGACAACACTCTGCGCCTAACCCTTATTCGCACGCCTGGCACCCGCGGCGGCTATGAGGACCAGGGCACCCAGGACTGGGGCAGGCACGAATTCGTGTTTGGGTTGGCCGGCCACGAAGGCGACTGGCGCCAGGGACAGACCGATTGGCAGGCTTACCGCCTCAATGAGCCGCTGATCGGGTTCGAGACCAGCGCGCATCGAGGGGCGCTGGGCAAGCAATACTCGCTGTTGAAGGTCAGCAGCAGCCGGGTGCGCGTCCTGGCCCTCAAGAAGGCCGAGGAGAGTGACGCGGTGGTGGCGCGCTTGGTGGAGCTCAGCGGCCAGCCGCAGCAAGACGTGCGGCTGACGTTCGCCGGCCCGGTTGAAACCGCCCGCGAAATCAACGGGCAGGAGCAGCCGCTCGGCGCGGCAACGGTCAAGGATGGCGACCTCGTCACTTCTTTCAGCGCGTATCAGCCGCGGTCGTTCGCCGTGAAGTTGGCGCCGGCTCGAACGAAAGTGGCCACGCCAGCATCGCGGCCCGTGGCGCTGAGTTACGATGCCTCCGTGTCAACGTTCGAGGGCAAACCGAGCGCAGGCTGCTTTGATTGCGATCTGAATAACCAAACTGCGGAGCAAGGCAACGCACTCCCGGCGGAGATGCTGCCCTCGCAGCTCAGTTATGATGGAATCCAATTCCAGCTCGCGCCTGCCGGCTCCGGCAAACCGGATGCGGTCACGGCCCACGGCCAGACAATCAAGCTGCCCGCGGGCGAATTCAACCGGTTGTACCTTCTGGCTGCCGCCTACGGTGGCGACCAGGAAGCTACATTCGAAGTTGCGAGCCCATCAAATGCCTCTCGCATTGGCTTGAAGGTCGAAGATTGGGGCGGCTACATTGGGCAGTGGGACACTCGACTCTGGAACGAGAAGAAGGTGGAAGTGCCGGTGCCGCCCGAGCCGGCGGCGGATGACGAGAGTCCTCGCGCCCAGAGAGCGCGGCGCATGCGCGCCTACGTGAAGGAACACGGTCCGATCATCAGGACTGAGATGGAATACGTCGGCATGGAGCCGGCTTACATTAAGCGCGCCCCCGTGGCTTGGTTTGCCTCCCATCGCCACGCGCCTGGCGGCGCGAGTGAGCCCTATAGCTATTCCTACCTGTTCGCTTACGAGCTCGAGTTGCCCGCCGGCGCCACCACGTTGACTCTCCCGGACAACCAGAAGATTCGCATTCTGGCGGCCACGGTAGCCAAGGACCCGCCGCGGGTGACGCCGGTACATCCGCTCTACGATACGCTGGACCGCGCCCACACCGACATGGCGCGCTGGAAGCCCTAACTTGGAGTGCGCATGGCAAACCATGTTTCGCCCCCCGGCGCACGGCCCCTGGCCGCCTCTCCTGAGCCAAGCGCTCGAACAGTGGTCGCGGCCTCGGAGCGCTTGCTTTCCCTCGACACTTTCCGTGGATTTACCATGTTCTGGATCGTCGGCGGTGGCGCGTTGATGGTCGGGATTCAACACCTCGGCCACAATCGCATCATTGACCTGATCGTGCGCGAATTGGACCACACGCCTTGGATTGGGTTGCGGTTTGAGGACTGTATCTGGCCAAGCTTCATGTTGATGGTAGGAGTGTCGGTGCCGTTTTCTCTCACGCGGCGCTCTCTTACCGAGACTTGCAACCAGCAACTGGCGCATGCCGTGCGGCGCGCAGCTATTTTATTTCTGCTGGGCTCCGTGCGCGAATCGCTTTTTCTTCATGCCCCCTGTTTGATCGAGCTGAGCAGCGCCCTCCAGCCGATTGCCGTTGCTTATCTGGTAGCTTTTCTGGTGGCCAAGAAATCCTGGCGATTCCAGGCCGGCTTGGCGTTGGGGATCCTCGCCGCCTACGCCTGCCTGCTGGCTTTTGTACCCGCGCCTGGCGTTCCGGCCGGCTCTTATGTTTTGAATCACAACCTCGTTCATTCCGTCGATATCGCGCTGCTTGGACAGCATCGCTGGGACACCTGGCCGTATCGGGACGAAGGCTGGGGTACTTTTCTATCGACGATCCCCACGATTTCGACCACCCTTTTCGGTCTGTTGATCGGCCAACTGCTCGTGGCCTCGCATTCCAAGACGGCCACGGCAAAGGTCATTGGCGGCATGGGCGTGATCTTCCTCGCGCTCGGATTCGGATTGAGTCCTCTGATCCCCATTGAAATGAAGATGTGGACCACGACCTATGGATTAGCCAGCGCCGGCGTCGCCTGCCTCGAGCTGCTTTTCTTCTTTTGGCTCGTTGATGTGGCCTGTTACAGGAAATGGACCATCATCTTCAGACCCTTCGGAATGAATGCCGTTTTCATTTACATGTTAACCAGCATTATTTCGATCGGCGCCGGTGTGGATGTTTTTACTGGTCCGATCGCCGCGCATTTGGGCAGCAGCGGATACCTCTTGCAGGCCGCCGCCACGCTGGCGGTGGAATGGGTCATACTCTTTTGGATGATGAAGAATAAGATTATTGTAAAGCCGTAAATGGTAAAGGATGAAGTATGAAGGCTCCGTCACGATGCAAGCAGCACAGCCTGCGGAGCGGGGCGGCAAAGCCGCGAAGACCTTCGAGGTGAAATCTCATGCTTGGAAAGAGACTGACGATATTCGCAGCAATAGCGCTTGCGGCCCCGGGCTGGATTTCGGCGCAACATCACCCGTTGTTGCCTCGCCCGCAAGAAATCCATTACGGGACCGGCGAGCTTGCACTGCGGGGGCTCGAGATTTGCTTTGTTTCCACACCGGCCCCTGAGGACCGGTTTGCGGGGAGAGAGCTTTCGAGCGCGCTTTCGGCCCGCGCCGAGGGCTCCATCCCGCTCAATGAATCGTATCCGTGCCAGCACGGAATTCTCCTCCGGCGCACGGGCGGGAGCGATCCGCTGCCGCTTCCCGGCGAAACTGCCGGCCCAGACTCGCGGGAGGCCTATTCGTTGCAGGTGACCTCGGACGGCATCACAGTGATCGCCCGCTCATCGGCCGGCATGTATTATGCCGGCCGGACGTTAATACAACTGGTGCAAGGCACAGGCGCTCAGGCCGTGGTGCCGGTGGTTGAAATCAAGGACTGGCCGGCGCTCGCCTATCGTGGGGTGATGGTGGACATGAGCCACGGCGCGCTGCCGACGGAAAAAGAAGTTGAACGCCAACTCGAATTCCTGGCCCAATGGAAGGCGAACCAATACTATTTTTATAGCGAGGACAGCATCGAGCTGAAGGGTTTTTCGCTTTTGAATCCTCGAGGACGTTTCAGCCAGGACGAGGTGCGGAGGATCATTGCTTACGGACGCGAGCGCCACATTGACGTCATTCCTTGTCTCGAGCTTTACGGGCATCAGCACGATCTGTTTCGGGTGGAAAAATATTCCCAGCTTCCAGATATGCCTCATGGCACGGAATTCGATCCCAGAAATCCCCAGGTCAATTCTCTTCTCAACGATTGGGTCACCCAGTTGGCGCAACTCTTTCCCAGCCCGTTCGTGCATATTGGATTCGACGAAGCCTTCCAGATTGAACAGGCGGCTCGAAAAGGCGGTATGGCGGCGCAGCCGGCGCAACTTTTCGTCGGCCAGCTCAACAATGTGGACCATCTCTTCAGGCAATTTGGGAAGACCGTCATGGCCTGGGGAGACATCATGGTGAAATATCCGACGATTGTCTCCCAGCTTCCGCCCGGACTCATCGCGGTGGCTTGGGAATATGATCCGGGTCCGGAATCCCATTACCAGCATTGGCTGGGACCGCTTGGGGCCCAGCACATCCCTCATATGATCGCTACGGGGGTGACCTGTTGGAATCAGGTGATGCCCGATTATGCGCGGAGCTTCGAAAATATTGATACGTTCCTGGCTGCCGGACGCAAGTCAGGCGCCCAGGGCATGATGAATACCCTCTGGACGGATGACGCTCAGAACTTGTTGCGCACCGCCTGGCCAGGCTTGGCTTATGGCGCAGCCGCGGCCTGGCAGTCCACTCCAGTCGATCGGGAAAACTTTTTCTCCGGCTACTCGGCGCTCGCCTACCCTGCTGCCGCTGCGCCGGAGGTGGCCGAAGCTTTGAAAGACCTTGACGCCTCGGAGCTGGCCTTGCAGAAGGTGCTCGGCGGAGACACCATGCTGGCTTTGTGGAGAGACCCCTTTGCGCCGGCAGTTCTAAAGGAGTGCACCGCTCATGCTGAGGACCTGAGACAAACCCGCCTTCTCGCCGAAGATGCCGAAAACCGCCTCGAGCACGCGCTCTCCGTGGGAGGCGACCCGGCGACCCTCGAGTGCCTCCTCTTCGGCAGCCGATTGCTCGACTATGCGGGAGAGAGGTTCCAGACGGCGCCCGAGCTCGAAGCGATGTGGCGGAACGTCGGAGCGCGCCGGCCGAAAGACGAACTGTGGTGGAACGAATGGGAATCACAAGTAACCTATCAGGACCACTCGCGCCTGGTTGACTTGATGGACGCGATTACGGAGCTTCGGCCTCAATACCGGTCTGCCTGGCTCGATGAATACACGCCCTACCGTCTGGACTCCGCTCTGGGCCGATGGGAGGCGGAATACCAGTATTGGCGAACGGTTCAGGACCGACTGCTGGCGTTCTCCGAGAGTTCCCACGAGGGACAATCACTTCCGCCTCTCGAAACCGTCGTCGAGGGTCATTGAGCGTGCGACGTGAATGCCAAAGGAGGAACCGTGCATGATTATTGTTGATTCACATCTCGATCTCGCTTGGAACGCCTTGAACTGGAATCGCGATCTAACCCGAAGCGTGCCGGAGATTCGGAGCTCCGAAGCCGGGATGGTGGGTCAGGGCCGGGGACGAAATACTGTGTCGTTTCCTGAATTGCGACAAGGCGAGGTGGCGCTGTGCCTGGCTACGGTGTTGGCTCGGGCCAGCAATCTGGGCGACCCCTTGCTCGACTATCGGACTCGGGAGATCGCTTGCGCCATGTCCAAAGGACAGCTTGCCTATTATCGGATCATGGAGTCTCTCGGGATATTGCGAATGCTCGAGGACTGGCGCGCGGTGAAAGCCCATCTCGAGGAGTGGCAAGGAAGCCCTTCGAGCTCGACCCCGCTCGGGATTATTCTCAGCATGGAGGGCGCGGACCCGATCTTGACTCCCAGCTCGGTTGAGGAATGGTGGGACGAGGGACTACGGGTCGTCGGTCCCGCCCATTTCGGAGTGAGCGCCTATGCTCATGGGACGGGCTCGGTGGGCGGGTTGACTGAGAGAGGACGGGGTCTGCTCCACGCCATGGACGTGGCCGGCATGGTCTTGGATGTCACTCATCTGTCCGATGAGAGTTTTTGGGAAGCCGTTGACCTTTTCAAGGGCCCCATCCTGGCGAGCCACAACAACTGTCGTGCTTTGGTTCCCGGCGGCCGTCAGTTCTCCGACGAGCAGATCCGCTACCTGGTGGGCCGTGGCGCGGTGATTGGCGCCGTCTGCGACACCTGGATGCTGTATCCCGGCTGGGTAGGGGGAAAGACGCCCAATACAGCGGTCACCCTGGAAGCTGTGGTCGATCATATCGACCATGTCTGCCAACTCGCTGGGAACAGCTCCCACTCGGCCATCGGCAGTGACCTGGACGGCGGATACGGGACCGAGCAATGCCCTTGCGATTTGAACACCATCGTCGATTTGCAAAAAATCCCCAACCTGCTGCGCAAGCGAGGATACAAAGAGCCGGACGTCCGAGCCATCATGCATGGTAATTGGCTTCGGTTTTTTGAAACTGCCTTGGCGTGAAATTAGGGTGGGGCGCTCGCCCGCATCAAGAAAGAAATGGCACAGCCACGCATCACCAAGTTTGCGAACCAGCGGGTCGTCATACGGGATGAATCTCCCCTTCGCGCTTAACCCCGATTTCCGTTTTCAATTGTCGCCTGAGCCCCAAAGGGGCGGCGCTAGCACAGCCCAGGCCAAACTGGCCTGGGTGAGAGAATCCATCCTTTTTTGGCGGCAAGCCCTGTAGGGGCGAAATAGCATTGGGGAATACGCGTAAGCCGGCCGCCTAAAGCTGGCCGGTGGATTTATCACTCCCTTTCAGGGCTTGCGAACCGTAGCGCGGTGAACTTTTTGACCCAGGCCGTTAGCCTGGGCTGGGCTAGGTCGCCCCTTTGGGGCTATAGGCGTGCATCCCATGAACCCGTGGTGTCGGGCCAAAGATGGGGGTCAAGATTAAGACTAGGAGCGGAGGCATTATCAAAAACCCCGTCAGATTTTCCTTGACAAACCCCACCCGGTAAGCTACAATAATAGCGTATGTTGGCCGTGAGGAACACCCGCAACCACCCACCCCAGCCGAGGCCCCTGGCCTTCCTGGGCTGGGCAAAGCGCACGCACTCGGGAGAAGCGACTTCTTGGCAGGGTCGTTTCCTTCCCTATCGATTTTTGGACCGCGAGTTACAACCTGAGAGGAATACTTTTTGAACGAACAAACCGGGAATGTTATTGAAAACAAGGGAAAGGGTAGAGAAGTCGAGAAGTCGAGAGTCGAATGGGAGGGCAAAGCCGTGCCGCCCGGGACGCGATGGTTAACTGCTCGACCCTCGACTCCTTGACTACTCAACTCTCAAGCGGAAGGAACAAACCGGGAATGTCGTTGAAAACAAAGGAATGGCGTGGAAAGCTCGCGACCGAAGCTGGAACGTAGAGGAGGGAGAGGCCAACAAGCGACACTTTGTCGTTTTCGATCCTTCAGAAGCGCGGACCTCAACACCGCAGGTCCGCGCTACCTGGCGCCTGCCGGTGCATCAGGAACGCCTTGTGGCCCAGCGCCTTAAGGTACCGGCTTGCGAACTCGAGAAACGTCGGCCAGTTCGGGCCAGCGTTGTGGCCATCCTCATGTTGACGGAAGGCTAGATCACCCCCAATCAGCGCCGTCCCAATGGGCGGAAACTCGGTGGTCCCCAGGTCTTTCTTGCCTAAGAGCCGATAGACAGGTCCCGCGGCCACGGTCGCCATAAACATGCCCCTGGCATCCAGCCAGCCATCGCCTTCGGTCGCGCGGCCGCCCATGAACACCGGGCGTGGCGCGCACAAGGCGATCAGTTCGTGGGAGTCCACGGGCAAATCATTGGGTGTGAGGGGGCCGGCATACTTGAGAAAGTCGCCCGGCATCCAGTGATACTCGCCCGTTCCCGCTACGTTCTCCGGCCGTTCGCCAAAGTTGCGGCGGGAGAGCGGGGCGCCTCCTTCGCCGGAAGAACTGATGTAGGCAATGGCGAAGCGAGGATCGTAAGCCATGGCGACCAAGGCCGCCTTGCCATAGCGCGAGCGCTGGTGACCTTGTTCCGCGGTAAGGTGCGCCGGCGGGGCCAAGCCGGCGGCGTCAGGCCGCGGCGCGTGGCCGGCTGCAAGAGTTGGAACGAGGACGGCTAGAGCAACGCAGAAGCGAATCAGTTTCATTCCAGCCAAGCGGGCCTCCTTGCCAGCGCGCTACCGGGCACCCGCGCTGCCCGGTTCAAGCTCGCGTGCCGGCTTCGCCGGAAGATGGGAAGTGCGCAATCCAAAAGACGGCAGCTTCGCCGCCGCAGTCCAAGATGGCGCGCCTGGAGGGATTCGAACCCCCGACCTTCAGCTTCGAAGGCTGCCGCTCTATCCATCTGAGCTACAGGCGCGTGATTGCAGTTTACCCTAACTTCCCGCAAGAGAGAAGAGGGTTTCACCCATGGCTTCTGACGGTTCGCCCTCTCGCGGCAACTTATAATATTTGACTTTACCGCCCGACCGGTCGGACAATCAGCAGTATTGGTTCATTGAATCATCGGGTCATTGAATCACTGAAAGGCAGGCGCAGACGTCGGCTCCTGGAGGCAATGACGAAATGATTCAATGACCCAATGATTCAATTCTGGAGGCGCGATGTCCGAGCGAGTTTACATTTTCGATACCACACTGCGGGATGGCGAGCAATCTCCTGGGTGCAGCATGGATTTGAAGGAAAAGCTGGAGATGGCCCGGCAGTTGGAGCGCTTGCAAGTGGATATATTGGAAGCCGGCTTTCCCATAGCATCGCAGGGTGATTTCGATGCGGTCAAGGCGATCGCGGAGGAAATCAGGACGCCGGTGATTGCCGCACTGGCGCGGGCCAACCAACTGGACATCGACCGAGCCTGGGAGGCGGTGAAGGATGCCGCGCGCCCTCGCATCCACACCTTCCTGGCCACTTCCGACATCCACCTGAAATACAAGCTGCACAAGACTCGTGAGGAGATCTTGAAACTGATCAGTTGGGCGGTGGGGCACGCGAAGTCTCTGTGCGCCGACGTGGAATTCTCACCGGAAGATGCGGGCCGCACCGACCGCGACTACCTGATCGAGTGTTGTCATGCGGCGGTGGAGGCCGGGGCTGCGACGCTGAACCTTCCGGACACGGTGGGTTACTGCCTCGAGCCTGAATACCAGCGGATGTTTGCGGATGTCAAATCGCGCCTGCCTGGAGTGAACAAGGTGGTTCTGAGCACCCACTCGCACGACGACTTGGGCTTGGCGGTGGCCAACACCCTGGCGGGAATCCGGGGCGGAGCTCGGCAGGTGGAGTGTGCGATCAACGGCATCGGTGAGCGAGCGGGCAACGCGGCCCTGGAAGAAGTCGTGATGGCCATTTACGTTCGCAAGGATGCCCTGGGGGTGCACACCGGCGTCCGCAAGGAAGAGCTCTATGCCTCCAGCAGCTTGTTGACGCGCTTGACCGGGGTTGCCGTGCAACGCAATAAAGCCATTGTGGGGCTCAACGCTTTTTCCCACGAGGCGGGCATTCACCAGGATGGCGTGCTGAAGAACGCCATCACCTACGAAATCATCACTCCTCAAACAGTAGGGCTACCCTCGAACCTGATCGTGCTGGGAAAACACTCCGGCCGGCATGCCCTGGCCAAACGCTATGAAGAACTGGGGTACCAGTTGGCGAAGCCCGAACTGGAGCGTGCTTATCAATTGTTCAGCCAGCTCGCGGACCGCAAGAAAAACATCTACGACGAAGATCTGGTAGCAATTGTGCAGCAAGGTTTCCAGCATATCCCGGAGATGTTTACCCTGAAACTTTTGCAGAGCGTTACCTCGAGTGAGGGGCGCTCGACGGCAACCGTCGAACTCGAAAAGGACGGCAGCGTTTTCCACGACTCAGCGACCGCAGAAGGTCCCTGCGATGCGGCGTTCCGTGCCGTGGACCGAATCATCGGCATTCCGGGCGTCATCGCAGACTTCTCAGTCCACACCGTGGGCCCCGGGACTGACGGTGTGGCGGAAGTTTCGATTCGGGCGCGCCTTGAAGGACGCGAGTTTACCGGAAAGTCCACCAGCCACAGCGTGGTGGAAGCCGCAGCCCGCGCCTACCTGCAAGCGGCCAACAAGGCGGCCTACGAATTGAAGCGTCTCGAAGAGGAAGGGGCAGCCGTTGCTTCCGGTTCGGTACACGAGAATGAAGCCGTAGATCGTCTTCTCCCGGGTGGGTATTGACCAACCTGCCTGTTACTCTTGTATAATGTAAACTAGAAGAGATATGCAGAATCTCCATAGGGTCGCGGTGTTGCCCGGTGACGGTATCGGGCCCGAAGTCACTGCCCAGGCCGTAAAGGTCCTGCAGGCCGTCGAGGCTCTTGCCGGACCGACGTTCAGGTTCCAATCCGGTTTGATCGGGGGCTGCGCTTTGGACGCCACCGCCTCGCCGCTCCCAGCCGAAACCATTGCCATCTGCAACAATTCCCAGGCGGTATTACTAGGCGCGGTGGGCGGTCCCAAATGGGATTCTGTGCGGCCGGAAGTGCGGCCCGAGCAGGGTCTGCTCCAGATCCGGAAGAGGCTGGAGCTCTACTTGAACCTGCGTCCGGCTCGGGTACTGGATTCCCTGGTCGGAATCTCAGCGCTCAAGGCCGACCGTGTTCGGGGCACGGACATGGTGATCGTCCGCGAGCTGACGGGGGGAATTTACTTCGGTAATCCGCGGGGAATATTCGTCAAGGATGGCGAACGGATGGGTGTCAATACCGAGGTCTATCGCGAACACGAAGTGGAGCGCGTGGCGCACCGGGCCTTCCAGCTTGCCAAACTGCGGCGGCGCAAGGTCACCTCGGTAGACAAAGCGAATGTGCTCGAGTCCTCGCGACTCTGGCGCGAGGTGGTGACTCGAGTGGCGCAGTCCTATCCGGAAGTCGAGCTCGAGAACCTGTACGTGGATAACTGCGCCATGCGGCTCATCGATCGTCCTACGAGCTTCGACGTGCTCCTGACCAGCAATATGTTCGGGGATATTTTGAGTGACGAAGCTGCCATGCTGACGGGGTCCATTGGTCTATTGCCTTCCGCTAGCTTGGGTGAGCGACATGCCTTATACGAACCCATTCACGGGTCCGCCCCGGATATTGCGGGGCGCAATCGAGCTAACCCCATCGCCTCCATCGCCTCTGCTGCTCTTATGCTCCGATATTCATTTCACATGGATGCAGCGGCGGAAGCCATTGAAACCGCTATTGAAAAGGTCCTGAAACGCGGCCACCGGACGCCCGACCTGCCAGGCAAGTCTCGCTCCATCACCACCTCCCGCATGGGTGACCTGATCGCCGAAGCGACCCAGAAGGTCTTGAAATCCACCCACACCTAGATGAACAACTCGACGGGCACATGGAAGAAGGCCGCCAACTTCTTGGCTTGACTCTTGCTGATCGAGCGGTTCCCGGTGATGATTTCCGACACGCGGCTCTTCGAGCCGATGACAGGCAAGAGGTCGCTTTGCCTTAATCCCTTTTCTGCCAGCAGATGCCGCAACATCTTGTCGGGGCTGAAAGGAGGAAGGGAAACGTTCCGGTCCTCGTACTCCTCGAGCAACATTGCCAGAAGTCTTAATAGGCGCCCTTCCTCCGCGCTCATCGAAGCCTCGTCTTTGTCCATAAGGTGCTCGAAGCGGGTCAGCATTCGCTGGTACTCTTCCTCGGTCTCGATAACCACCGGCGCAGCCCTTCCCAGCAGCCGCCCGTATTTTCTTGAGTCAATCTTCGATGGTGCTGCCGCGCCCGCTTCTGCCTGCGCGGACGTGACGCCGAGCCTTGGCACCGCACTCATAGCCATACTCCTTTACTGACATATCGGGAAACATATGTCAACGGAATCAAAAGCGGCAGCAGGCGGCCTCACTCCAATGCGCTTGCGCCGGAGTATTCTTTCCCTGTATATATCCTGAATGGTCCTCTGGCCAAGCGAATCAGTAAATCGGGTAGCTAGTGCATTAGTCTTAGTTTCGGGGCTTCTTATAACCATGCTTTCCAACGCTGGAAAAGCTGCATCGGCTGACAATCGACTGTACGCAAGCGAGTTGCCGCACGGGGCTGACTTAATACTCGTGCACGGCAAGGTCTGGACCGGTGAGCCCGCGGCAGGCACGACGAAAGTAGTCGAGGCGGTGGCCATTGCCAACGGGCGGATTCTAGCCGTGGGCAGCGATGAAGAGATCCGCGCGTACGCCGGCCCCAACACGACGGTGGTCGATCTCAAGGGGCGCTTGGCGGTTCCAGGCTTGACCGACAGCCACGCTCATTTCATCCAAGGTGGCTTCCAACTTCTCTCGGTTGACCTGAAAGACGCGTCGAGCGAGGAGGAGTTCGTGCGCCGAATCGCGGCGAAGGCGCGGACACTGCCCGCGGGAAGGTGGATGCAAGGCGGCGACTGGGATGAGGAAGCATGGCCTTCGGAGAAGCTGCCCAATCGCTGGCTGATCGACCCGGTTACGCCGCACACACCGGTCTTCATCAGCCGCTACGACGGCCACGCTGTGCTGGCGAACTCCCTGGCGTTGAAACTCGCGAACGTTACCAAGGACACGCCTGACCCGGCGGGAGGCGTTATTGTCCGCGACCCCAAGTCCGGCGAGCCCACCGGAATCCTGAAGGACGAGGCGCAGGAACTGGTCGCAAAGGTGATTCCGCGCCCCAGCGAGCTCGAGATGGAAGAGGCCTTGCGTACCGCCCTCAAAGAAGCGGCGCGCGTCGGCCTGACTTCAGTGCACGACATTACCGTTGGACCGGAAGCGTGGAACGGGAATTTTACGGGCGAGATCGAATTGCTACGGCGCGCGGAACTCGCGGGCTGGCTCACTTGCCGAATCTATGCCATCACTCCCATTGCCCAATGGAAGAATCTGGCGGAGGCCGCAATCTCGCACAACATGGGAAGCGATCTCCTGAAGCTGGGAGCGGTAAAGGCTTTCGCGGACGGCTCGCTGGGCTCCCACACCGCCTGGATGTTCAAGCCATTCGATGACGATCCCGGCAACAGCGGACTTCCCATGCCGCTCATGGCTCCTCCTTCGACGATGGAGAAGGTCGCGGGTGGAGCGGACAAAGCGGGCATTCAGATTTGCACCCATGCCATTGGCGATCGTGCGGTATCAACCCTTCTCGACATTTATGAGCGGCTGGGCGGGGAGCGCCCGGCGGCGCATCGGTTTCGAGTCGAACACGCGCAACACCTCCGGCCGGAAGACTTCGCGCGCTTTGGGAAACTCGGCATCGTCGCCTCCATGCAGCCTTACCACGCCATTGATGACGGGCGCTGGGCTGAGAAGCGTATAGGGCGCGAGCGTGCGCGGTCGAGTTACGCCTGGAGGTCCATGCTGGATGCGGGCGTGGTGTTGGCCTTCGGTTCGGATTGGCCTGTGGCGCCGCTCGATCCCCTCTCAGGGATCTGTGCCGCAGTTACGCGCGCCACGCTGGATGGGAAGAATCCCGGCGGATGGTTCCCGGAGCAGCGGTTGACCGTCGAGGAAGCCTTACGTGCTTACACACTCGGCGCCGCCTACGCCGCCTTCCAAGAGAACGATAAGGGAACAATCTCGCCTGGGAAGCTTGCGGATCTGGTGGTTCTTTCTGAAGATGTGTTCAGGATACCGCCTGAGAGAATCAAGAATGTGCGTGCGGAAATCACCATTGTTGGGGGCAGAGTTGTCTACGAGTCAGCGATGTAGGGGCGACCCTTGTGGTCGCCCGCACAGAGAATAGGCGTAGGGGCGACCCTCGTGGTCGCCCAGTGCGGGAGGCCACAAGGGCCGCCCGTACGAAGAAGTCATTTTGAACGAGGTCATTTTTGAATTGCGCTTCTGGTCAGTAGCATGTAATATATGGGGCGGTGTGGCGCTAGAGTGAGTCGTATCAAGCGCCTTCACCAAGGATAGAACCGCAATGTCAATGTGGCGGGACAAGAAAGCTCGGCCGGCGGAGCCGCTTGAAGTCGAGCACGCGGCCCCTCCTCCGCCTCCTCCGCCCTCTCCCCGACAGGATACGCCTATGAATGAGATGACTTCCAGGTTGTCGAGCACCGCCGCCGGCACTTCGCGCCAGACGGTCCTCGGTCAGACAGTGGTGCTGAAAGGTGACTTATCAGCAGAAGAGGATTTGCTGATTGAAGGGCAATTCGAAGGGACCATTGCCCTTGAACAACATTGCGTGACAGTCGGCGCCAGCGGCCAGGTCAAGGCCGAAATCCGCGCCCGCCAAGCCGTGATCCTGGGTACCCTGACCGGCAAAGTTGCAGCACGTGAAAAGGTCGAAATCCGCCGTAGCGGTCATCTGGTGGGCGACCTCACCACAGGCGCGGTCGCCATCGAGGAAGGGGCCTACTTCAAGGGCAGCATTGAGATCCTCCGGGACGAGGCTCCGGAGGGTTCACGAAGCGCCTCCGCGCATAGCGTCCCCGTGCATAGCGCCCCGGAGACGAAGGATTAGGACCGTTCGGGCAGGCAAGTGAAGTGCGAAAGCCCGAAGCGGGCAAGAGATCTTCCACCACGCAGTTTACGCCCTGCGGCGAGGTCATTCTGAGCCTGGAGCATTACCCAGCACGCGGCTGTTGATGTTCCCAACCAAAAGATCCTCAGACTCTCAAGGCTCTTCCGCAAATCCCCCGGCAGCACCGAGTCGTGCCCTCGAATGGTTGTGGCAGAGCCTTCGCGATGTCAAGCGCCCCCAGATTCTGGACTGCGGTCCCCCGCACCAATCAACGTTCGACGTCCTCCTCAAGCGTGGGTCGAAGCTTTATAGCACCGACTTGATAACCCTCGCCCGGGAATCCGAGCTCAAGTTTGTTCGCCGCCTTGGTAAGAAGACGGAGTTTCTGACCGGCGCGTTCCTCGAAAACCTTCCTCCCATTCCTACTGGCTGCTTGTCGGTGGTTGCTTGCTGGCAGCTTCTGGACCTGCTTCCACGCGAGGCGCTTCCGGGCTTGGTGTCGAGGTTGTGGTCGTACCTTCAGACTGGAGGGGTACTGTTTTTCCTGCTCCGCGAGCCGAGCCTTGCGAACGGAGCCGGAACCCGATGGTGGCTCGAAAGCCTGCTGGCCCTCCACTCCGATGTGGAAAGCAAGCTCCCCTTTCCCTACCCGCCGCTCACCAATCGCGAAATCGAACGCTTGGTCCCGAGCGGCAACGTCAAGACCTTCCTTACTCGCCTTGCCCGCCGGGAAATCCTCGCCATCAAGTAAAGCGGTGGCTAGTGCTTAGTGGCTAGTGGTGAGTCGCTCCTGAGTCCTGACTCCTGAATCCTGGTTCTCTGTCCGAAACTGGACACTGGAATCCCAAAAGCGAACAGTCCGCCCTTGCCGGCAACCTTCCCTGAGCGGGTAACTCCTTCCGATGGAGCTTGATAGGGACGCCTAATGAATGGTCCATGGCGTGCCATGTCTTAAGGCTGATGGCTGAAAGATGAGAGCTGAAAGCTGATGGCGAGGCGATGCAATGGAGACGCTTGTGCTGGACCCCGAGAAAACCCGAACTGCTTCCACAGCGCGAATTTTGATTGCTGATGACCAGCCGGATGTGGTGGAGGCCCTTCGCCTCCTGCTGAAAGGAGAAGGCTACGAAGCCGAAGGAGTTACCTCCCCCGCCGCTGCCTTGGAGGCCTTGGCAAGCCGAGACTTCGATCTCCTGCTCTTGGACCTGAACTATACCCGCGACACCACCTCGGGGTTGGAGGGACTGGACCTGCTTTCCCGCATCAAGGCCTCGGGCAGCATTCTGCCCATCGTCGTGATGACCGCCTGGGGGAGTGTCGAGTTGGCCGTGGAAGCCATGCACCAGGGGGTTGGCGACTTTGTCTTGAAGCCGTGGAACAACTCCCAGCTCCTCGAAATCCTACGTACCCAGCTCGAGCAAGGCGCCTCGCGTCGCCGGCAATTGCAGGCTGAGAAACGCGAACGGGAGGACGTCGAGGCTGTTCAGCGTGGATTTCTCCCCAAGCAGATCCCACAAATGGCAGGTTACGAGATTTCTGGCGCTTGGTTCCCGGCGCGCGTGGTGGGTGGCGATTATTTTGATATCCATGCGTTCAGCGAAAACAAGCTTGCCATGTCGATCGCTGACGTTTCGGGCAAGGGAATGTCCGCCGCGCTTCTGATGTCCAACTTGCAAGCGGCGTTCAAGGCCACGGCCTCCGAACGGGTTCCACCTGAGGAGCTTTGCGGCAAGGTCAATCGGATCATTTGCGACAACATATCACGAGACAGGTTTATTACCGCTTTTTATGGCTTGCTCGATGGCACGTGCAACCGGCTGGTTTTTACAAACGCAGGGCACAATGCGCCGCTCTTGGCGCGTCGAGATGGTTCGTGTCTTCGCCTTGGCGAAGGTGGCGTCCCGTTGGGATTGTTCCCGGATTGGAATTACGAAAGGGGCGAGGTTCAGCTCGCTGCCGGCGACCGGCTGGTGCTTTTCACCGATGGAGTGACGGAAGTCAGCAGCGCAGACGGGGAAGAATTTGGCGAAGAACGCTTGGCGGCCGTCCTTTTGGAAAACCGCCACCTCAACGCGGGCGAGTTGCAAGAACGGATTCTGGCAGAGGTAGCCAAGTTTAGCGGCGGGCAGTTCGAGGATGATGCCACGTTGGTGGTCGTCGCGGTGGCGTAGGGAAGCAGTGGCTAGTGGTCAGTAGCCAGTAGCTGGAGCGAACACGCCTCGGCACTAGCCACTACCCACTAACCACTAGCCACTAGCCCACTTGGTTGGTTATGACAACTCTCATCCAGGATTTGCGCTTCGGCGCGAGGATCCTCCGCAACAGTCCAGGTTTCGCGGCTACGGCCATCATTACTCTTGCACTCGGCATCGGTGCCACGACGGCAATCTTTACGGTTGTTTACGCGGTGCTCCTCCGTCCTTTGCCCTACCCCGAACCGGATCGTTTGGTTTATATCCGCGGGGATACATGGGGTCCTTTCTCCAGTGGCCGTGAGTATCTTGCCTGGAAAGACCGCAGTCAGACGTTGAGCCAGATTGCGGCTTACATCGAATTCCAAGCTAACCTTACGGGTGGAATCGAGGCGGAGCGAGTTACCTCGGGCACGGCCAGCGCGTCCTTTTTCCGGCTTTTGGGTGTTCAACCCGTGCTGGGGCGGCTTTTCCTCCCCGAGGAAGACCGCGCCGGCGCACCGCCCCTGGCGATCATCAGTAACGCCTTCTGGAAGCGTCATTTCGCAGGCGATCCTTCCGCCCTCGGCAGGACGCTGACCTTGGATGCCAAGAGTTACACCGTGATTGGAGTCTTGCCCGCATCGTTCCTGGTCCCCGATCAGTACGGAGCTGATTATGACGTCTGGGTGCCTCTATCGGCCAATTCGGATGGCGCGGCGCCCATCCTGGTCCGAGTTATCGGCCGGCTCAAACCTTGGGCGAGCTATGAGCAAGCGCACGCCGAGCTCGATACGATCCTGCAATCGACCCTGAGGAAAGGTACTAAGAGGCGCGCGGTTGTGGCGCCCTGGCATGAGGACGTTACTGGTAAAGCAAAGCTTCCCTTGCTGGTATTCCTTGCCGCAGTCGGCTTCGTACTCCTTATCGCCTGCGTCAACGTTGCCAACTTGACGCTCTCGCGCTCCGCTGCTCGTCAAAAGGAAATGGCTCTTCGACTGGCTCTTGGCGCGGGCAGGGCTCGAGTGCTCCGGCAACTTCTTACGGAGAGTGTGCTCTTGGCGATATTAGGGGGAGCCTTCGGGATGCTCCTGGCGCTCTGGGGAAAGGATCTCCTCGTGGCGTTCATCTCTCCTAACCTGCCAACTCTGGATCCCATCCATCTTGACGTCCGAGTTCTGGCCTTCAACTTGGGTCTCGCCGTGCTCACCGGCCTCGCCTTCGGCCTCGCCCCGGCTCTCGAGGCCTCGAAGGTACCGTTGAATGAGTCTCTCAAGGAGGCGGGCCGCACCACAACTGAGAGTCGAACGGGCCACCCGCTTCGCAAGCTGCTGGTCGTATTCGAGGTTGCCCTCGCCATGGTGCTATTAATCGGCGCCGGGTTGCTATTTAGGAGTTTCCTGCGGCTGCGCGGCATGGACACGGGATTCAGATCGGACCGAATCCTCAGCTTGAGCATCGACCTGACAACCTCCAAGTACCCGACGCCGAGGGACCAAGCTGCGTTCTTTCGCGAGGTAATCGAGAAGATCAGGGGCCTGAGACAAGTTGAGTCGGTGGCGGCAGGCAACAGTCTCCCTTCGGAAACCGCAGGCGCTTCAGCCACGGGCGTCGCGATCGAAGGAAGACCGGAAACCGCCAACATCGTTTTCAGGACGGTCAGCTCGGATTATTTTCGTACTCTCGGCATTCCTCTTCTCCAGGGGCGATATTTCACTGACGCTGATCGGGAAGGCTCGCCGAGCGTAGCGATTGTGAATGAATCCTTCGCCCGGCTTTACTTCCGGGAGGGTAACTGCCTCGGCCGGCGGGTCGAGGATTGGGATCGAAAGAACGCTTGGACGACTATCGTTGGAGTCGTCGCTGACGTCCGGCCTTGGCTGGAGACTGAGGTGTCGCCGGAAATGTATCTCTCCTACTTGCAGGCGGGCGAACCCCGCATGGATATTGCCGTGCGGACGCTTGGACACCCGCACAGCCTGGCAGCCGAAGTGCGGAGCCAGATTGCAAGCGTCGACAGGGACCAACCGCCCTATGCCTTGATGACCCTCGAGGAACTGCGAGCAAAATGGCTTGTTCCCAGCCGAGTGAATATGTTGATGCTCGGCTCATTCGCCGCCCTGGCGTTGATTCTCGGATGTGTTGGCATCTTCGGCGTAGTGTCCTATGCCGTGAGCCGGCGTACACACGAAATCGGCGTCCGAATGGCTTTGGGCGCATCGCCTCACGACGTACTGAGGTTGGTCGTGGGGCATGAGATGCTGCTGACCGTCGCGGGCGTGGGCGTGGGATTGGCGGGAGCGCTGGCGTTGAATAAGGTGATGTCGAGCCTGGTTTTTCGAGTCGCGACCACAGACCCGCTCACCTATGCGGGGGTGTCTGTCGTTTGGATTCTGGTGGCGCTGCTCGCCTGCTACCTTCCCGCTCGCCGCGCTATGCAGGTCGATCCGCTGGTGGCGCTGCGGTACGAGTAAAGCTCTCAGCTTTCAGCTCTCAGCCGTCAGCAAGCGGAAACTTGGCGGTTGCTTGCTGATAGCTGAGAGCTGACGGCTGACAGCTTGCCGACTATCGAGGTAAATGATGGGTTCATTGCTCAACGACGTTCGCTACGCGATGCGCATGCTGGCCAAAAACCCGGGCTTTACCGCCGTGGCGGTTTTTACGTTGGCCCTCGGGATTGGCGCCAACACGGCGATTTTCAGCGTGGTGAATGCCGTCCTATTACGACCGCTCCCTTATACTAACCCGGATCAATTAGTGCAGATCTGGGAGACCGACCTGAAGAGCAAGACCAGCCAGGTGCCGCCCTCGTATCCGGACTTCGTTGATTGGCGAGCTCAGAACGACGTCTTTCAGAATATCGCAGCGTACAATTGGGCTACATTCACGCTCGCCGGAGCGAAGGAGTCCATCCACGTCGACGGGCTTGTCGCCTCAGCAGATTTGTTTTCGGTGCTGGGCGTTAAGCCAGCGCTAGGCCGGCTCTTCCTCCCCGAAGAGGACCGGCCGGACCATCATGCGGTGATACTCAGCCACGATCTTTGGCAGCAACGTTTTGACTCGGACCCGGCAGTGCTTGGGCGAAGCATTCGACTCAACCGCATGGATTTTGTCGTCGTGGGCGTGATGCCCCCAGGGTTTGGATTCCCTATTCAAGCAAAGCCCATCGAGGTCTGGGTGGCGCGTGGCGTCGATCGCGAGGTGCCTAATCGTGACAGCCACTATTTTGGGGTAATAGCGCGTTTGCGTTCGCAAGTGACGCTCGAACAAGCAAGGGCGGAGATGGCCACTATCGCTGCCCGTCTGGCCAGGGAGTACCCCCAGAGCGACAGAGGTCTCACCGTGAAAGTCGTCCCGCAGCGTCAGGAGTTGGTTGGAGGTGTGCGCACCGCGATGCTGATCCTCTTCGGCGCGGTCGTCCTGGTGCTGCTCATTGCCTGCGCCAATGTTGCCAATCTGCTGTTGGCCCGTGCCACTAGCCGCGACAGGGAAATTGCCGTTCGGGCGGCGCTGGGCGCAGGGCCGCGCCGGATTGTGCGTCAACTGTTGACAGAGAGCTTGCTGCTGAGCGCCTTGAGCGGTGCGCTGGGGCTGTTTCTGGCTTGGTGGGGAACAAGCGCTTTGGTCCAGCTCGGCCCCCAGGATATCCCGCGCCTCTCGGAGATGGGCTTCGACGGCCGCGTTCTCGCCTTCACTGCGGCAGCCACTCTGGCGACAGGAGTGATTTTCGGCCTGGCGCCGGCCTTGCGCACCGCATGCTCGAATCTGATCGAATCACTCCGAGCAGGAGGATCGGCAGCGGGGGAGGGCAAGCGCCGATCCCGGCTGCGGGCCGCTTTGGTGGTGAGCGAAGTCGCCTTGACGCTCATTCTGCTCACGGGAGCCGGCCTGCTCATTAACAGCCTATTCAGACTGGCGAGGGTGAATCCGGGATTCAATCCTAAGGGCGTTTTGACTTTTGCCGTGGACCTTTCCGATGCGGAATATACCACGGCGCAAGCGGCGAGCCGCCTCAACGAGCTGCTGGAAGCGATCAGGCACGCCCCTGGAGTCACCGGCGCGGCTGCCGACACCACCTTGCCGTTAAGCGGAATCGATGTCCGATACGTTGGCTTCCAGATTGAGGGGCAGAGCGCCTCCGAGTGGCACATGGCGGCTTTCAGCGTCGTCAGCCCTGACTTGTTTCGCACTTTGAGCATTCCGATGTTCGCGGGACGGGACTTCACGGGCGCCGATGATTTGAAAGCACTGCCCGTTGTCATTGTGAGTGAGTCCCTGGCGCGCCGGTCCTTTCCGAACCAAAATGCCCTCGGGAAGCGGATTAGGAGCGGATACAACGTGGGAGAGGAAATGCCCATGCGCCAGATCATCGGTGTGGTGGCCGACATCCGCAGAGATAGCTTGACTGACGAACCGTTCCCCGCCTTCTATCTCCCTGAAGCCCAGATGCCCTTCGGCAGTATGAGATTCCTGGTGCGCTCAGCGATGCCTCCGCTGGGGTCAGTGGATGCGCTGCGGGCCGCAGTGCGTTCGGTGAGCAATAACTTGCCCGTGTACGACATCAGGACGCTCGACCAGTACCTTGGCCTTGCCCTTGCCCAGCGACGCTTCAATGCCCTGCTGCTTGGGCTGTTCGCAGGCTTGGCGGTCGTGCTCAGCGCCGTAGGACTCTATGGTGTTGTCTCCTACTCGGTGGGCCAACGGATGCACGAGTTCGGAGTTCGAATGGCGCTGGGCGCAGAGAGTATCGACGTGATGCGAATGGCGTTGGTCGAGGGTCTAACCTTGGTGCTCATTGGTCTTGGACTGGGTCTGGCCGGAGCGCTCGCCCTGACGCGGTTCCTCTCGAGCCTGCTGTACGGCGTCAAGTCCAGCGATCCGATTACTTTCATCGTCGTCTCCGCGGTCCTCACGGGCGTGGCGCTGTTTGCCTGCTACATCCCCGCTCGCCGCGCGGCCAAAGTCCATCCGATGGAGGCGCTGAGGTATGAATAGGACAGTGGCTAGTGGTTAGCGCCTAGTGCCTAGTGCCTAGTGCTTAGTGCTCTGGCTAGCCACTAGGCACTAGCCACTAGCAACTAGCCACTTGTCGATTCAGGAGTCAAGACATGACCACTCTTTTTCAGGACATGCGCTACGGCTTGCGGATGCTGGCCAAGAATCCGGGCTTCACCGCCGTCGCAATGCTGGCCCTGGCGCTCGGCATTGGGGCCAACACGGCGATCTTCAGCGTGGTGAACGGTGTGCTGCTGCGCCCCTTGCCTTACCCGGAGCCCTCGCGGCTGATGATGATCTATGAGACTACAGCGCGGCTCGGCCAAGGGTCGGTCTCCTATCCTGACTTCCTCGACTGGCAACGCGAGATTCACTCCTTCACCGGCATAGCAGCTTTCCGCAGGAACGACTTCAATTTCACCGGCACCGGCCAACCGGAGCATCTTCAGGGCGAGCACGTTTCCGCCAGCTTTCTCTCCGTCCTGGGAGTGAATCCGTTATTGGGGCGCAATTTCTTGCCTCAGGAGGACCAGCAGGGCGCTGGCGGCGTGGTCATGCTCACCTATGGCCTGTGGAAACGGCGATTCGGCGCCGACCCGAACATTCTTGGCAAGGCCCTGACGCTGAACGCCAAGAGTTACACGGTGATTGCCGTTCTGCCTCCAGACTTTGGGTTCCGTGGACAGGCAGAGCTCTACGTTCCCTTGGGCCCATGGAGGCCCGTGGTGCTTTATGACCGGGAGAATCACCCCGGGCTGCACGTGGTGGGGCGGCTCAAGCCCGGCGTGACCATGGCCGCCGCGCAGGCTGAGATGACTTCCATTGCCCGCGCGCTTGCCCAGAAGTACCCGAAAACGAATGCGGGGGAGGGTGCGACGGTAGTGGGGATGAAGGACGATATGGTGGGATACATTCGACCCACACTGTTGCTGTTGCTGGGCGCGGTGGGATTTGTGCTGCTTATCGCCTGCGCCAATGTCGCGAACCTGCTGCTGGCGCGCTCGAACGCTCGAAGCCGCGAGTTTGCCATTCGCGCGGCGCTGGGGGCTGGACGCCGGCGTGTGGTGCGCCAGCTTCTGACGGAGAGCGTTATGCTGGCCCTGGCGGCATCGCTGTTGGGCTTGCTGCTGGCGAGTTGGGGGACGCGCTTCGTCCTGGCGGCGGTCCCCGACACTCTGCCGCGCAGCCAGGAAATCGGGCTCGATCCCTCCGTGTTGCTCTTCACGCTGCTGGTCTCAGTTCTCACTGGCATCCTGTTCGGTCTGGCTCCGGCATTCCACACTTCAGGGGTGAACCCACAAGAGTCCTTGAAGGAAGGCGCTCGCGGCAGTGGTGGAGGACGGCATCGCGCGGAAGGGGTTTTTGTGGTCGTGGAGGTTGGCTTGGCGGTCGTCTTGCTCGCGGGCGCCGGATTGATGATGCAGAGCATTTGGCGGCTGTGGCGGGTTGAAACCGGGTTCAACCCCCACAACGTGTTGACCACCCAAGTGGCAATGTCACCTAACGTGACGGCCAATCCGGCAAGCATGCGGCTGGCTTATCGCCAGTTGCTCGATCGCGTGGCAAGTATCCCTGGTGTCCAGTCCTCTGCGATTACGGACCTGATTCCCCTTAGTGGCGATGACAGCGAAATTGGATTCTGGTTGGGAAAAGGGCCTCAACCCCCAGAAGACCAGATGTCTTCGGCGCTGTATTACATTACGACCTCCGACTATCTCCACGTGATGGGCATTCCGCTTAAGGAAGGGCGCTTCTTCACCGATCACGACACGGTCGCCTCAACCCCGGTGGTGGTGATCGACGAGGTCATGGCCAAGCACCTTTTCCCTGGCCAGGACGCGCTCGGCAAACAGATCAACCTGCTGGTCATAGGACCGGTTCAGGTTATTGGCGTTGCCGGCCATGTGAAGCACTGGGGACTCGATGCCGACGACTCGGCCAAGATCCGGGACGAATTCTACTTTCCCTTGCTGCAAGTGCCCGATAAGTTCATGTCAGGGGCCGAGGTGGCTTTGACACTTGTTTTGCGCACCGCTCCTGATCCCTTGAGCATGGTCTCGGCCGTGCGGGCGCAGGCGGCCGGGCCTACCGAGGACCAGCCGATCTTTGAAGTTCAGAGCATGGAGGAGATCATTTCAGGCTCGCTCACGGAGCGGCGTTTCGCCATGCTGCTCCTCATCATCTTCGCTTCCACAGCACTGGTCTTGGCGGCCGTGGGCATCTACGGCGTGATGTCTTATGCGGTCAGTCGGCGTACGCACGAGTTGGGTGTGCGCATTGCCTTGGGCGCATCGCGCCACGAAATTCTGAGACTCGTCGTAAGGGAAGGGATCACGTTGGCGGTGGCCGGAACAGCGGTCGGCCTGGTCGCAGCTTTCGGGCTGACGCGATTCATGGCGAGTCTCCTCTATGGCGTCCGGCCGGCCGACCCGGCAACGTTTGGGGCAGTATCGTTGCTGCTGGTAGGAATCGCCCTGCTTGCTTGTTACGTTCCAGCGTGGCGAGCGACCAGGGTCGATCCGCTCGTGGCGCTGCGGTACGAATAGGCGCCAGAGTAGAGAACAGGGAACAGGTGACAGGGAACAGGCGGTCGTCCCTGCATTTCGCGTTGGGGGTCAGGAGAATATGTCTCGAGTCACGCGGCTGGGAGGCAGGACTCTCGAGGTTTTCGCGATCTTACTGGCTTGGGCTAGCTTCGGCCAGGCTACGTCTAACGCTCAGACGTTTGCGTTGAGCGATACCCAGGCTCTGGTCCTGCTTAACGTGAAGGCGGATGCCGTCGAATACAAGGGGCGCAAAGCTGTGCGTCTCACAAACGACACGCAAAAGGACGGCTTCGCGCTCTTGCGGGGCACGGACTTTCAGGATGGAACCATCGAGGGGGACATTGCCTTAAAGATCACCACACCGCCGGGCGTGAGAATGCCCGGCTTTGTCGGCATCGCCTTCAGGGCGCGACCGGACGCATCGCGCTACGAACTCTTCTACTTGCGGCCGCGGAACTCACGCTCAGATGACCAGGCGATGCGGAACCATTCGGTGCAATACACCTCCGAGCCGGACTTCGGCTGGTACAAACTACGCCAGAAGTGGCCTTGGGTTTACGAGGCCTATGCGAACTTGCAAACGGATTCTGCCGGTGGACGCATGAAAGTGGAAGGCCTAGCGGATGGCCGATGGACGGCAACGCGGGTCGATCCGTTCGTAGGCAAATGGAAGCTCAACCCGTTCAAAAGCAAACTCACCGACCGAATGAAGGTTGAGAGTCTCGGCGCGAACAGGTACGCCCTCGACTTTGGCGGCGGTGTGGAGACGGTCGTGGCCGACGGCACAGACCAGTCCGGCAACTCCGGGACTACCGTGTCCATCACCGTCGAGGGGCCCGACACCTGGAAGGTCGTCCGCAAGAAGGGCGGCCGCACGCTCCTGACGGGGATTTGGAAGCTTTCCCGAGACGGCAAGACGCTCAGCGACACGTTTAGAGCTAACCAACCGGACGGATCGACGCTCAGCCTGGACTATGTGTACGAGCGGACATCGGCCGGCTCAGGTTTCGCGGGCACGTGGGAAAGCACGAGCGAGAAGGTGAACTCGGTCTTCGAGTTTCAGATCCAGCCCTACCAGGGTGACGGCCTTTCATTCATTACTCCCGCTGAACATGAGACCCAAAACATGAGATTCGATGGGAAAGATTATCCGGATGCGGGCCCGGATGTGTCCCCAGGCTCTGCGTCCTCCGGACGCCGGGTGAACGAGCGCACTTTGGAAATGACCGACACGATCAAAGGCAAGGTCATGGACACCCGGCAGATCAAACTTTCTACCGATCTCAAGACCTTGACGATGACCGTGCACCCCGTGGGTCAAAGCAAGCCGAACATGCTTGTGTTTGATCGGGAGTAGAAGAGAGGGGGCTGGCGGCCGAGCTATGAATCAAGCCGTCAGCTATCAGCCATCAGCCGTCAGCAAAAGCACGCCACGGGACCACTTGCTGAAAGCTGACAGCTTCTTACTGAAGGAGGAGCCATGGCTAAACTGGAGCGAGTTCGCGAAGTTATGAGCAAACCGCTGGAGCCCGAATACGTCAAATTGAGGGCTGAGGCGGGATGGAAACTGGTGGCGGTGGAGTGGGAACGCGAAGTCGAAGAAGCCGAGCAGGGTCCGGGCTATGTGGGCGAGGAAGTGCCGTACGGGATGCGCGTGGGGGACGACTGCGTGCACCTGGTCGAGAATCCCGCCGAGACCCAGGTTCTTATTCAGATGCTGGACGGCATCGTGCAGGATTTGCCTTTCTCCAAAATCGCCGAAGAGTTGAATCGCAGCGGCCTTCGGACCCGCGGCGGGACCAAGTGGGAGCCCGTTCTCGTCTACAACATGCTCCCGAGACTTATTCAGGTTGGCCCGCGTATTTTCTCCAGCGAGGAATGGCAGGCACAGAAGAAGCACGTGGTGAACTTCGGTGGCTAGGGGAAGGGCAGTGGCTAGTGCCTTGTGCGTAGTGGCTAGCCACTAGCCACTAATCACTAGTCACCTGTCTGTTGAGGGAAAAACGATGCGCACTCTACTCCAGGACCTGCGCTACGGGCTACGCACGCTGGGGCGCAATCCGGGCATCACGGCAGTGATGGTGCTGACGCTGGGTTTGGGGATTGGCGCCAATACCGCCATTTTCAGCTTTCTCAGTGCTTTGATTGAGGTGCACCTGCCGATCGCGCAGCAACGACAAATCGTTAATCTCTGGGCCTCCAACTCCTTCAGCAGCAGGAACAGCTTGTCAATTCCAGACTTTCTGGACTATCGCCAGCAGAATCGCGTTTTCCAGGATCTCGCCGCCTATGCAGGCGAATCATTTCCGCTCACGAACGCGGGTGAGCCTAAGCGCCTTGGCGGCGAACGGGTATCTTTCAACTATTTTCGTCTCTTGGGCGTGCAACCCGCGATCGGGCGTGACTTTCTGTTGGAAGAGTCCCAAGGCGAGGCGCGAGTGGTTATCCTGAGCCATGGGTTGTGGCAGGGCAACTTCGGGGCCGACCCGAGGATTCTCGGGCGCAACATCACACTTAACCACGAGAGCTACACCGTCATCGGGGTAATGCCAGCCGGTTTCCGCTTGTTCACCGGCGCCCCCGACTTGTGGGTTCCGCTCGATCTGCGCTCGAACCCGATGAGCCGCGGCGTGCGCCAGGTGATGGTGATCGGTCGCCTGAAAGCTGGCGTCAGCAAAGACCAAGCCCAAGCCGAGATGAGCAGTTTGGCCGGCCGCTTGGCGCAGGCGTTTCCCGGCCCCGATAAGGGCTGGGACGTTCAGGTTGTCCTGCTGCAAGATGAGATTAATAAAAAGCTCGGGTTGGGGCTGGCCTTCATCATGTTCCCGGTAGTACTCGTGCTGTTGATCGCCTGCGCCAACGTGGCCAACCTACTTCTGGCCCGCGCCTCGGTGCGAGAGAGCGAAATGGCGGTGCGGGTCGCGATGGGCGCGGTGCGGTTCCGGCTCATTCGCCAACTTCTCACGGAGAACCTGATACTCGCTCCGGTGGCGGGCGTTTTCGGCCTTTTGCTCGGCGTTTGGGGAATGGGCATCTTGCGCTCGGTATTTCCCGCCGCCATCAGTGCTTCTTCTACCGCGCCGGCCCTGGACGCACGGGTTCTTGGCTTCGCGCTGCTCCTCTGCGTGTTGACGCCGCTCCTGTTTGGCTTGGCCCCAGCCATCTACGGCTCCAAGCTGGACCTCAACGAAGCGCTGAAGGAAGGTCGCAGAGGTTCGCGGGCCGGCGGTTCGCACCGCGTGCGCGAATACTTGGTGATTTCAGAAGTGGCCCTAGCCGTGGCGTTGTTGGGGTTGGGCGGCTTGCTGCTTCGCCTCGTTTTCATGGTCGGTAGCCCGAACCCCTCCATCGACGTGAACAATCTGCTGACCCTGACGCTTTCTTTGCCCGAGTCGGCCTATCCGCGGGACCAGGAGGTGGCGGCGTTCTATCGCCGGGCACTGGAAAGCGCTCGCGGCGTCCCGGGGGTGGAATCGGCTGGCATCGTGGATGATTTACCTGTCCTTTGGGAGCTCCGCTCGGCACTCAAGCCCGTCACCCTTGAAACGCGGCCCGGCGCGGCAGCGAACGCCGCCGCAGTTGTTTTAAGAGTGAGCGCGGACTACTTCCGCGCCCTCGGAATTCCCCAGCGCCGCGGACAAGGGTTGAGCGGGCAGGACACAGCCGGAGCATTGCGGGTGGCGCTAATTAACGAGACCCTGGCCCGCGCCTGGGGTGGTGAAGACCCGATCGGCAGGAGGTTGCGTCCGGCAGGCGGTGGTAGCGACGAGCGTTGGGTTACGGTGGTAGGCGTTGTGGGCGACGCGATCAGGGATGCGCGCCAGACGCCCCTCCCTGGTGTTTACTTGCCCTACGCCCAGAATCCCGAGCGCGCCATGACGTTTGTGGTGCGCACCCTGACGCCCCCCCAAGGGCTTAGTGGATCCGTTGAAGCGCTCCTTGCGGGCGGTGGATAAGGATCTTCCGCTCGACAACGTGCGCACCATGCGGCAGATGGCGTCCGACGAATTAGCGGGACCGATGGGCATGGTGGAGATGGTTCTGGCGTTCGCGGCGCTCGCGCTGCTGCTGGCTGCGGCGGGGGTACACAGCGTGATGAGCTACGTCGTGGCGCAGCGCGCCCACGAGATTGGCGTGCGCATGTCACTGGGTGCGCGCGCCCGCGACGTTGTGAACTTGGTGGTAAAGGATGCGTTAGTCCTGGTTGTAAGTGGGGTTGTGATTGGGTCGGCGGGGACGTTCACCTTCGGCAAGCTGCTGGGCCACGAACTGGCGGATCTCGGCATCCGGCCTTATGACCCGCCCACTCTTTCGTGTGCGTCCCTGGTGCTGATGGCAGCGGCGCTACTGGCTTGCTACCTTCCCGCGCGCCGCGCGGCTAAAGTTGATCCCATGGTAGCGCTGAGGCACGAATGAAGCTGGCAGCTCTCGGCCGTCAGCTTTCAGCAAGAGAAGCTTTCGTGGGCTGCTTGCTGAAAGCTGATAGCTGACGGCTGAGAGCTTGAAACTTATCGAGGTGAATGATGGGTACTCTGCTACAGGACCTTCGCTACGGCTTGCGCAAGCTCGCCGCCAATCCAGGCTTCACGGTGGTGGCGGTGCTGACGCTGGCGCTCGGCATCGGCGCCAACACTGCCATTTTCAGCTTGATTGACGCCGTCATGCTTCGCGCTCTGCCAGTGCGCGACCAATCAAGCCTGGTGGTGCTGCGCTGGAGGGCACACAAGACGCCTCGCCGTAATTCCACGAGCTCTTTCGGTGATTGCGCGCGTAACGAAGGCGGGGACAAGAACCCGTCGGGCTGCTCGCTCCCTTATCCTTTCTTCGAGCTGATTCACTCGGAGAAGCGAGCGTTTTCCAGTGCGACGGCGTTCGCCGGGCCCGCTCGGCTCGTGCTCAGCGGCAACGGGCCGGCCCGCATGGTTAGCGGCGAGCTTGTCTCCGGAGATTACTTCTCCACACTGGGCGTGAACGCCTCGGTGGGGCGCACGCTGGGCCCAGCCGATGATTCACTTTCCGCCCCGCCGGCTGTCGTCCTTACCTATGCTTTCTGGCAAGACGCGTTCGGCAGCGACCGGTCCGCCATCGGCCGGACCATTGTGCTGAATTCCGTCCCGTTTACGATCGTCGGGGTGACGGAGCCAAACTTTACCAGCTTGACACCGGGGAAAACGCAAGACATGTTCCTTCCGCTTTCCATGGATTCCCGCCTGAGCATTCCCTGGGTAAGTGGACGCGACGAGCGAGCCCTCAATAACTGGTGGCTGGTCGTCGTGGCGCGGCTGAAGCCTGGCGTGACGCTCGAAAGCGCACAAGCGGCAGCCAGCCTGCTATTTCGCAACGAAATGCTAAATGGCGAGAAGCCGTTGTCGAAGGCTTCGGACGATCCGACCATCGTGCTTAAGCCTGCCCAAGCGGGCCTTGACGGGATGCGGCGCTTCATTTCAATGCCGCTTTACGTGCTGATGTCCGCGGTCGGCCTTATCCTCCTGATTGCGTGCGCCAACGTGGCGGGCCTTCTGCTTTCGCGCGCTGCGGCGCGGCAGAAGGAGATGGCGGTTCGCTTGGCGTTGGGCGCGGGGCGCCTGCGGATGGTGCGGCAATTGCTGACGGAAAGTGTGATGCTATCGCTAGCCGGAGGCGTGCTTGGAGTGCTGCTGGCGATTTGGGGCGTGCCCGCCCTGACTGCCCTCATGTCAAGCGATGGTGACCGCCCGTTTCCTTTTGAGGTCGGGCCGGACTGGCGCGTTCTGGCTTTCACGGTTTCCATTTCACTCTTCGCGGGGATCCTTTTCGGCTTGGCGCCGGCGCTGCGCAGCACGCGACTGGATTTGACGCCGGCGCTGAGAGAGAGCGCCTCGGGGCTGCCGGGTGGCGAGATGCACTCCGGTTGGCGGTTCCATCTCGGCAAGGCGCTGGTGGCCATCCAGGTTGCGCTTTCGATTGTGGTGCTGATTGGGGCGGGTTTGGTGGTGCGGACACTGCGGAATCTCCGCAGCATTCATCCGGGCTTTGACACCCGCAACCTCTTGCTCTTCAGCATTAACCCCACGCTCCAGAAATACTCGGACTCCAGGATTCAAGGCCTATATCGCGACTTGCAGGAGCGGCTCGCGGCGCTGCCCGGTGTGATCTCCGTGAGCTATTCCTCGGACTCGCTCTTGAGCGGAAGTCTGTGGACCAGTGACCTCCATGTGGAAGGGCAGGCGGAGAAATCCACACAGGAAGTGGACATGCTTGCGGTAGGGCCGGATTTTTATAAGACCTTGCGCATTCCTGTCCTCGAAGGGCGCGCTTTCACCAGCGCCGACTTCGAGCAGGCGGCTCAAGCCGCCGCAGCCGGGGAATCGCCGCAACAAACTGCAACTCCCTCCGGCGTATTATCGGCGGCGAAATCTTCGGCCACGGCGGGTCCGCCTATCCCCGTGCTTGTGAATGCCAGCTTTGTTCGCAACTATTTTGAGAACCAAAACCCGCTGGGCAAGAGGTTGACTCAAGGCGACAGCTCCGGAACAAGCGGCGACGCAACTGAAAAGCCGAAGATCACCAAGGCCTGGGAGATCATCGGCGTGGCGGGCGACACGAAGTACGAAAGCTTGCGGCGCGAAGTCCATGCCACCGTTTACGTCCCGGTAACGGGCGGCGGCGCGACTTTCGAGTTGCGCACGGCGTCGAGTCCAGCCGCACTGATTCCAGCCGTGCGCAGGACCGTCAGCGATTCGGATAACAACCTTCCAATTTTCGGCGTCCGCACACAGTCGCAGCGGATCGACGAATTGCTGACCCAAGAGCGCCTGATCGCGCGCCTGGGCGGCTGTTTTGGCGGCTTGGCGCTGCTGCTCGCCTGCGTAGGGCTCTACGGCCTGCTTTCTTATGAGGTGGCTCGCCGCACGCGGGAAATTGGCATTCGGATGGCGCTTGGGGCGGAACGGGCCGACGTATTGCGCAGCGTCGCGAGCCAGGGCCTTCGGGTAACGATGGTCGGGGTCGTCGCGGGCATCACCGCCGGAGTGGCCGTGACGCGTTTCCTCTCCAGCCTGCTTTTTGGCCTCAAGGCAACCGATCCGGTCACGTTCGCGGGTGTGTCGCTGATCCTGATTGCAGTGGCGCTGCTGGCCTGCTACCTGCCCGCCCGCCGAGCGACGAAAGTCGATCCCATGGTGGCCTTGCGGTATGAATAGGGAACAGGGAGTAGGGAATAGGGAACAGGGACTAGGGAACAGGGAACAGGGAACAGGGAGTAGGGAACAGGGAACCGGGACTAGGGAACAGGGAACAGGGAGTAGGGAACAGGGAGTAGGGAACAGGGAACCGGGACTAGGGAGCGCGGAACGAATAGGTGCTAGGTGCTGGGTGTCAGGGAACAGGGAACTTGTTTCAGAATCCTGTTCACCATTCACCACACCCTATGTTTTCTATTCCCTGTCACCTGTTCCCTATTCCCTTCCCAGTCCAAATTTATTGCTTGACAAATTCCTGCATCTATGCTACAGTGCTAGCGTACTCTGCGGCGTAGACCGCCGGTCGGGGGAGATGAAGAAGTTGAGAAGTCAAGGGGACAAGAAGTCGGGATTGAACTCATAGCGGCCGCTCATGCCGCCAGCGAAACTTTGCGACCATGAAACGACCTTGTCATTCCGCCCGTGGGGCTAAGCGTGTCCCGTATCTTTGGCTGGACACCGGGAGTAGCTCCGATTCAATGGCCCTCTCCCCAGGGGAGAGGGTGTCCCGCTGCCGGCGCTTTCACCAGCCGGAGCGGGACGGGCGAGGGGTCTCTTGCACGAATCAACCGAGCAAGTCGAAACCAGCGATCGGGCGTACCTTTGACATTGGCGATTTGCCATTTGACCTGTTCTTCAGAAAATCGTGGGAACGAAGTTAAGAAGTTATTGAAAACAAAGGAGTTGATATTTTAGCAAGTGCACAAACGAACCCAAATCAAACCTAATTCCAAGCACCCAATGCGTGCTTTAAACCCCACGAACGGCACTTCAGTTGATGCACCGTCCCCGACGCACGGACAGTTTGACAGAGTGTGGAATACATGAATACGGACCATCAGAATGGGGAACCGCAGATTCGCGATAAAAACACAAAATCGTGGGAACGAACTTAAGAAGTTATTGAAAACAAAGGAAAGTCGCATTTTAGTCAGGTGCAAAACGAACTCAAGATAAGCCCAGTTTTGCGTGCCAATGCCTGCATTGAACCCCGCGAACGGCTCTTCTCGACGGCACTCGTCTCGATACAATCAGAGCCCTCAAAGGACGGTCGAGCGGAGAGAGCCGTCTCCCTACGAGCTGTCGAGCGCTGGAAGCTGACGGCTGACAGCTTCTTTGGTTATACTGTGGAATCATCTACGAAACTTCTGGCCTGCTGGCAGCGTATTGATGATTAAAGCCTGAAAGGAGTGCAAACAGTTATGAAGGTGCTATCAATTCGCAGTCTGGTCCTCATCCTGGGGATGGGGGTGTTGGCCATATTGGTCCAACCTGGTGCAGTCCGGGGTCAACAGACTCCTGCTCCGGCCCCGACCGTCGGCGAGAGCTTTATGGCCCATGACTACACCAGAACACACTCATTTCCGAATATCTTTGATTCCTTCATGTCTCTGCCCGTTCCCCAGCCGAGCATGCAGAACTCACCCAGGTTGAAGGACCTGATTCGCGACGGGAAGCTCTGGCTCTCCCTTCAGGATGCCATCGCGCTGGCCCTGGAAAACAATCTGGACATCGACTACCAGCGGTTCAACATACCCTTGGCGCAAGCGGACTATCTGCGTGCGAGGGCCGGCGGTGCCGCTCGCGGCGTGACGGGCGAATCGATTTCGAATGCTCTGTTTTCCGGGGCCATCGGCTCGAGTTCGGGCACCGGGGGAACCGGGGGCGGTACCAGCGCAGGCGGCGCAGGTTATTCTGGCGGTGGCGCGCAAAGCTTGGGTTCTTATACCTGTTGCGATCCCTTCGTCGCTTTTTCTGCGGGCTGGAACCAGGCCAGTACGCCGTTGGGCACACTCGCCCTCACCGGCATCAAGCAAATCAACACAATCAGTAACACGTACTCGGCCTACTTTGGCCAGGGATTCATGACCGGGACCAGCATCACGGCGGGGTTGTTCGGAGAACGCTACAACACCACCGCCCTGACGGCGTTGGTAAACCCTGAGATTCCTACCTACTTCGGAGTAACGATCAGCCAGAATCTCTTGAACGGGTTCGGCTACCGAGCCAACGCGGCCTCCTTGCGAATCTCAAGAAACGGCCTGAAGATCGCCGACAGTGTTTTCCGACAGAACGTCATGACGACCTTACAAACCGTCGTGAACGACTATTGGGACTTGCTTTACTACCGCGAGAACATCCGGGTGGCTGAGGAATATCTTAAATGGGCGCAGGCGGACCTGAAGAATAACACCCGCCAAGTGGAAATCGGGAACATAGCCGCCATCGAGGTCACGCGGGCCAAGTCAGAAGTCGCCAGCCGACAGCAGCTTCTCATTCAGGCACAAACCCAGTACCAGCAGCAAGAAGAAAAACTGAAAACGGAGCTTTCGAAGCATGTGGATGCTGACGTGGCCAGCGTGCCCATCGAGCCCACTGATAAGCTGCCTGAGCCCGCTGCCAATGACATTCCCACGCTCGACGAGGCACTCAATCTGGCGGCCAAGAACCGGCCGGAGATCGAACAGGTTCAGTTGAACATGCGGAACCAGGAGATTACTATCCAGCGGGACCGCAACGCGCTGCTTCCGAGCTTGGGCGTTTATGCCACCTATCTGCCGACGGGGCTCTCCGGGCATTTCCTTTGTGGAGGTAATCCTCTTTATGAGCCGAGCTGTCCTGCGGGAGTGACGGGCTATGTACCGGGCGGGGCCGGCGATTCGCTCTCGCAGGCCTTCCGCAACGTATATCCCAGCTACTCAGTGGGGGTCAGCCTTTCGATTCCCATCCGCAATCGTCAGGCACAGGCTGACGCCGCGACCGCCCTCCTCCAGGAACGCCAGTACCGCGTTGACTTGCAACGTAAGACAAACCAGGCCCGGCAAGAAGTGCGCAACGCTGTGATTGCCGTTACCCAGGCCAAAGCTCAAATCGATGCGGCCAAGGAGTCGACGCAGCTTTACAAGGAGACCTTGGAGGGAGAACAGAAGAAGTTCCTGTTGGGCGAATCTACGCCGTTCCTCGTCATTCAGGATGAGAGGGACCTTGCGAACCAGGAAGGCGCCGAAGCCCAGGCGCGCGACGCCTACGCCAAAGCGCTGGTCCAGTTCGCCACGGCGACGGGCACGATCCTCGAGAAGTTCAACGTTGAAATCTCGGAAGCCAAGACCGGACAGGTTACTCATGCAATGAATATTCCTGGCGGGGCGACCGCACCCTCCGGCCAGTGAGGCAGGGAACAGGCGAAAGGGAACAGGGAACAGGGAAGAGGGAATAGGGAACAGGGGACAGGGGAGAGAAGGCCGTGGAGTAAATGTTGTAGTGTATAAATACTACAAGTAATAATACTTAGTATAGAATATAGGCGGTTAGCTTATAATTTCGCAGTCGGCCGACCCTGAAGGGGTTGCATAAGCGCCAGCCGGGGCGCCGTACAGGGCTGCGACAGCGTTTTTATTTGACCCTTTCAGGGTCGCGCGGTGTGGGCGTCCTCGATTCCGGGGGCGTTGCCGCCGGCTACTTTATGAATCCCCTTCGGGGATTCTCAGTGTATCGATTACTTTCCGTGTCCGGCAACAGATATGGGACACGCTCAGCCCCCAACGGGGAAAGGGCTGGAATCTGGATCAACCCCTCTTTCCTTGTCTCCTGGTTCCCGCTGCCTACTGCTTACTGCTTACCTGTCCACCGTCTAGACAATCCGTACTTCCGGAATGGGGATGATAAACTTGCCGCCCCGGCGGCGATATTCGGACTGCTGTTCGAGCACTTCGTCCGCGATATTCCAAACCAGAAGCAATACATAACCCGGCATCGTCTCCAATAGCTTCGCGGGCGGTTGGATGGGGACACGCACTCCGGGCATGTACCTGCCCTGTTTATGCGGGCTCCGATCCACGACGAAGTCCAGAGTCTCGGGACCGACCCCGCAGTAGTTCAGGAGGACAGTGCCTTTTGCCGCCGCCCCATAAGCAGCCACGCGCTTGCCCTCTTCTCGCGCTCGACGCAGGACTTCCAGAAGTGACGTCTTGAGATGGTCAACCCGCTGAGCGAAACTCCGGTAGGAATCTACTTTATCGACACCCCAAGAGGCCTCCTCCTCGAGGGCCGCGTCGACCCTGGGCCGTTTGCCAGGGTGATGGCGGGGGACAACAAAGAGCCGCAACGATCCACCGTGGATGGGCAAGCGCTCGACATCCTCAATCACGAGGCCATGGCGCTGGAACAGCCGATCGAGCGCGGTGACTGAAAAGTAACAGAGGTGTTCCTGGTAAATCGTGTCAAACTCGCAGCGCTCGATCATCTCTTTCACGTAAGGGACCTCGATCACTGCCATCCCGCCTTCCCCCAGGATCAGCCGAATCCCACTCACCACGCCGTTCAGGTCGGCCACATGCGCCAATACATTGTTGGCATGCAGCACATCAACACATTCACCTTGTTCGCGGAGCCTGCGGGCCAAATCGGCGCCAAAGAACTCGCAAAGCGTGCGAATGCCCCGCTCCTGCACCGCCACTTGGGCGATGTTTGCGGCAGGTTCGATGCCCAGAACCGGGATACCAGCGCGCTTGTAGAACTGCAACAGGTAGCCGTCGTTGCTGGCAATCTCTCCTGCCAGGCTGTGCGTGTTGAGCTTCCGGGATGCGATCAGGCGAGTCACAATCTCTTCGGCATTCCGGACTACCGTGTCGGAGTAGGATGAAAAATAGAGATATTCACGAAACAGCAGCTCGGGCGGAACAGTCTCTGTGATCTGGACCAGCGAACATGCAGGGCAAAAGGCCAAGTCCAGCGCGTAGCGTTGCTCCGGGCAGTCCAGTTCCTCGCGCGTCGGGTAGGCGTTAGCCAGCGGCATCCGGCCGAGCCGAAGTATGATCTCGGGACTGCCGCTGCCGCAGGAGCGGCACAAACAGGGGTCCGGCATTTCACCTTTCCCAGTTACTCCAGTAGCGGCCACCAGGTAGTGTCCCCGTTGAAGTTGTAGCGGCGAGTTTACCTCGCCACGTGGCGGCGTAAAGCCGCCCCTACCTCAAACTGAGACACTCCCGACCACCAGGGTTGCCCCTACGGGCGCCACACTCGCCACGGAGCGCCTTTCTTCCAGGACTCGTTCAAGGCAAGGAAGTCACGGTAGGTATCCATGCAGTGCCAGAATCCATGATGGAGGTAACCGACCAACTCGTCTTCCTGCGTTAGGCGTTCCAGCGGCTCGCGCTCGAGAACGCAACCATCGTCGTCGGAGAGATAGTCAAAAAACTTTCGTTGAAACACAAAAAAGCCGCCGCTGATGAAGCCGCTCTGGTCCAAGGGCTTCTCATTGAATTCCTTCACCAGTGAACCTTGCACGGATAATTCGCCGTAGCGGGAGAGCGGGTGAACGCCTGTTACGGTCGCGATTTTTCCGTGGCTCAGGTGGAATTCCCACAGTTTAGCGATGTCGATGTCCGCTACACCGTCGCCATAGGTCATCATAAAGTGGTCGCCGGTAACGTACCGTGCAATACGCTTTACCCGTGCGCCGGTCATCGCCTCGGCTCCCGTATCCGCAAAGGTGATGGTCCAGTGGTCGTCCTGGAACGGGGGATGAAACTCCGGCTCTTTTCCGGAATTGAGGTGCAAGGTGAAGTCGCTGTTCATGAGGCGGCAATTTAGAAAATAGTCTTTAATCATCGAGCCCTTATACCCCAAGCATAATATGAAATCCTTAAACCCATAATGGGAATAGATTTTCATGATATGCCACAGGACGGGCTTGCCCCCGATCTCAACCAGTGGCTTGGGACGGTACTCGGTTTCTTCCCGCAGGCGGGTTCCCATGCCACCACAAAGGATCACGACTTGAGCTCGCATGGCGATGGACGAAGGCCCCTTCGAGCCGGCATCATGTGGCCCGCAAGAGCAGAAGGTGTGGAAAAATACCGCTGTAGCGGCGGTCTCCGGCTGCCCGGTCTCGCGTGTTCAAGCGCTTCGGCGCCGAGAGAGCACCGCTACAGCTCCTACGTTTCCGATGGGCTGGCGGTATCGTCGTTGGGGTTCGGCTCATACCCGTACCCATACCCGTAGCCATATCGGTATAAGCCATACCCGGAGCCGCCTTGCTTTTGGGCGTTCACGCTGTTCAACGCCACGCCCAGAATGCGGGCGCCGGAATTGTACAGCAATCCTCGCGCTCGCCGGACGAGGTCGAAAGGCGTGCTGTAAGCTTTCGTCACAAGCACCACCGCGTCGGTGAGGGTCGAGAGGATGCGACTGTCGGAGACAGTCAACAAAGGCGGAGAATCGAGTAGCACATATTCAAACTCGGAGCGCAGCCGGCGAAGCAAGTCGGCCGTGACCGGCGAGGAAAGAACTTCCGCAGGGTTGGGAGGAATGGGCCCGCAAGGTATCACGCTCAAATTCGGAACGCCGGGCACCGGCAGGATGGCCTCCTCCAACCGCACGTGCCCCGTGAGGCAGCGGACAAAGCCCGGCCTGTTTTGCACGCCTGTCGACCGGTGGCAGCTAGGCCGCCGCATATCGCAATCTACGATCACCACTTTGCTTCCCAGGCTGGCAAGCGTCGCGCCCAGGTTGAGTGTCACGGTGGTCTTGCCTTCCGACGGCAGGGCGCTTGTGACCAGCAGCATCTTGGGCACAGGGTTGGCAGAAAGCAGAATCGACGTGCGTAGCGTGCGGTACGCTTCGATAGGCTCGCGTCCGGTCTGAAGGGCCGGGGCGAGGGCGCCGTTGTTACCTTGAGTTACCATGGCCATTTTCTCACTCTCGGCATGGCCACTGTCGCCGATGCAATCCGGAAGCAGGCCCAAGGAGGGCAAGCGTAACAACCTCTCCACTTCATCCGCAGTCTTGAGCGTATTGTCGAGATACTCCTGCAAGAAAGCCAATCCGACGCCGACGGCCAGGCCCAGCACCAAGCCCAGCGAGAGATTCAGGAATACTCGAGGCTTCACGGGGCCCTTGGGAACCTCGGCGGTGTCCACAATGCGAATGTTGCTGGCTTGCACTCCGGCCGATACCATCGCCTCCTTTTGGCGCGTCATGAGCGCTTCTTGGAGCTGCTTGTTGGTATCCACGTCGCGCTTCAGGATGTTGTATTGGATGGATTTCTCATCGATGTCATTCACTACCTTCTTCTGCTCGTCCAGCGCTCGTCCCAAAGACTTCTCTTCCGCCAGTGCGGCCCGGTACGAATCGACGACATTCTGGGCCAAAATCCTTTTCTGGTGATCGATATTGCTCTGCATCGCGTCAATCTGTTTCTTCAGGGCAATAGCTTTCGGGTATTCAGGCTTGACGGTGGCCGTCTTTTCCGCGTAGTCGCGCTCCAATCCGGCCAGGGCAACGGACATATCTTGAATCATTCTGTTATCTAGAAACCCTGGTAGGTCCTGAACCCTCCCTGCCTGCACGAGGTTGTATAGCGATTCCCTCTCGAAGCGGGTCGCTTGCGCTTTGGTGAACTCTTGCTGAATCTGCTTAAGGCCCTCGTTAACGAGATTCTGCTTCTCTTCCACATAGAAGATGCCGTTGGCTCGCGCGTAGGCTTCCAAGGCATCCTCGGCCTTCTCGACTTTCGCCTTGAGCTTCGTCAGTTCGACCGAAAGCCACTCCGACGCCTTGGTGGTTTCGTCCCACCTTATCTGCAAGTTTTGCCAGATGTAAGCATTACAGAGCTCGTTCGCGATGCGCGCGGCCATTTGGGGGTCCTCAGAGTAAAAGGACACTTCCACAAGGTTGCTGCGCCGCACCGGACTCACGTCGATGTTGTTGATGAAATTCGCCACGGTGTTGCGGTAGGCATTCATCGAGCGGTCCGGGGGGTCGGGGTCCGAGGGCTTGGGAATTTTATCAGGATCGAGCTGGACCAGTCCGAACAGCAAGTGCCCCTTGTAGAACTCCGGGTCGCGATACAGTTTCAAACTATCCACGACATGTTCGGCGAGAGAGCGGCTCTGGATAATCTCGTATTGAGTCCCTCGGTAGGCGTCGATATCGACGGTCGTGAGCTGGACGATTCCCTGGAAATTCAAAACGTTCGGCTGCTCGGGGTTAATCTCAATGACGGCTCTTCCCTCGTAAATGGGCTTTTTCTTGAGCGTGCCGATGGCTACCGTTGTGAAGACGATTAAGAGGCATGATAAGACCAGCCACCGCCGTTTGGCGATCGCATTCCAGTAATCCAGCAGGGGTTGAACTTCTTCCGCCGAGACATCCAACGTCTCGACCGGCTGCCGCAAGCTCTGTGGGCCTGAAATCACCAGGCTCTGAGTGGGGTCTGTGGTGGTAGGAACTTCGGAGTTTGGCATTAATCAGCCCTTCTCATCCTGTCAACGGGCCCAAATGAGCCATCCTGAGAAAGTGGAAACAGAAACGTCAATAGCCCTCGAGGTGGCCATTTTCGTTTTGCTGTCGGGAATGTACAGAGTGTCATTCGCCGCCAGCGTAGTGTCCTCTACTTTACCTTTCAGAACTTTCTTCAGGTTTATAGGGATTTCGATTTTCGACCCATCTTTCTGAGTTCGTAATATGCGAGCGGCTCCCCTTGCCGCGGTTGGCGCAAAACCTCCCGCCATGGTAAGCGCTTGCAGGGCCGTCACGGTGGGGCGATCCTCGAGCACAAAGCTCCCCGCCAATTTCACCGCTCCAATCACGTAGACGACGTCGGCATGGGTTACGGAAATAACGTCGAGAGGCTTGATTTCAATATTGAGGTTTTCATCCCGCGTGTAGAGGAGCCGGTTGAGATCGATCTCAATTTGGGCCGGCCCACGAATGTGCATTCCCTCGGTCGGCTGTAGGTCTCCAAATCCGCTCTTGCGAGTTACCAGCACGGTGCGTCCCGCCGGCGACGAGCCCTTCTTCCCAAAACCACCGGCCTCCGAAAGCATCTCAATCAGTGTGTGAGGGCCACGGAGGCGGTAGAGCCCGGGCTTTTCCACAGCTCCGATGATAGACACGGGCCTGGATTTGAATTCCTTGACAAAAACACTCACCTGAGGATTTTGGAGGTAGTTTTCACCCCATTTGTCGGCTAGTTCTTGCCGGAGTTGTTCGGCCGTGAAGCCCGAGGCCGGGACCCGGCCAATCAAGGGGAGGGCAATCAGGCCATCGGTCGCAACTCGAACGGTTTGTTTCAGTTCAGGAACGTCGAACACCTCGATCTCGATCTCATCTTCGGGTCCCAGCACGTAATTGGGATCTGCGGCGCTGGCCGACGATTCCGCGGGGTTTTCTGACGCGTTCCCGGGGGTTGCATCCGTACTGGTCGCTGGAGCCTGAACCGCCTGGGGGGCCTGAGAAGCAGGTTTCTCCTCGACGCTCTGCGCGGGCGCCGGAGGTGAAGTTATTAAGAACCCGAACAATAAGCAGATGGTGAAGCCCAGAGATCGAAGTCCATTCAAACCTTTCATTTTTGCCCCGATATAGCCCGCTATTGCTTGCGTATCAATGCCTCGCCACGAGGCCCCGTTAAGCGAATACGCACGTGAGAGCTTAGCATTCTTAATTTACCTGCAGGCCAGTTCAATGTCAAGCTGAATGAACTTGCGGTAGTGGTACAGTCTAATGTCGAGGCGGCTTTACGCCGGCATTTGGCGAGGTCAAGTCGCGGCCACAACATCAAACTGCACCACCACCAGACTTGCTGGTAGTATAATAGGTTCGCTAATTTCACACAAATGTTGCTGGCTCTCGTGGGACGGCGAATATGCAGATTGCTATAAGAACGAACGCAGCAAAGTGGTTGTTGGTCATTGCCGAAATAGCGACGCTCCTGGTGCTGATAGTCTGGGTGGGCAGAACCTGCCTCGCTGATATGCTGGCGAGCAAGCCGACAACCTACAACCTCGAGCGGGCTGTCAAACTCGACCCGGGCAATGCCGACTACCTCTTGCGATTGGGCGGTCTTTATGAGTACAGCCCCACTGATCTGCAACTGGGGAAAGCGGAAGAGAGTTTTCGCCGCGCCACACACCTTGATCCTGATGACCCTCAAGCTTGGATGGATCTGGCGGCCGCGTTGCAGTTTCAGGGCCGCATCGATGAGGCAGAGGCTTGCCGCCGCCGCGTGGATCTGCTGGCTCCAAACCTTCCTGCTTATCAGTGGCCCATCGCTAATTCTTACCTGTTGCAGGGCGACACCGAGGAGGCTTTCCGGCATTTTCGGCTCGTGCTCGCCGGCACGCCTCAATATGACACCAATGTCTTTAGCTTGGCTTGGAAGGCCACCGACGATGCCGGGAAGATTCTTCAAGAACTGATTCCTGAGCGCGTGGCCACGGAATTCAGTTATCTGAACTTTTTGCTTGCTCAGCATCGCTTGGATGATGCCCAGGCCGTTTGGAAACGAATTCTGGCCGAACGGGAGGAATTCCGTCCTGAAGAGACTGCAGCTTATATTGACAGCTTGATTGGCGCTCACCGGCCGGAAGAGGCCTACCAGGTTTGGACTGACTTGCAGAAAAAGGGGCTTATCCGATACTGGTCTGCACCCTCTGAAACAAACCTCATTTCCGACGGCGACTTCGAGGACGAATTGTTGAATTTTGGCTTTGCCTGGAGGGTCTCCCCCGTCGAGGGTGTCTATGCAGGGCTGGATACGTCGAATTATCACTCGCCTTCTCATGCTCTCTTGGTTCAATTCTCGGGCAAGGACAACCTGCTGTACCAGCACGTTTACCAGTTTGTGAAAGTGACTCCCGGGCAAGCCTACCACCTTCAGGCTCTCATGAAGACCGAGAACATTACCACCGACAGCGGCCCCTGCCTGGAGGTTTATGATGCTTACAGTCCCGCCACCCTGGACAAGTCAACCGAGGAATTGACCGGCAGTAGCGATGCTTGGACGCCTTTGCTTTTGGATTTCGTTACCGGACCCAAAACCCAGTTGCTCGTGGTGAGGCTTAAACGCTCGCCCAGCAAGAAACTCGACAACCTCATTGCGGGGAAGGTTTGGCTGGATGACGTTCAGCTTACCCCCGCGCATAAATGAGTGGCGAGATCAAGATTATTTTGGGAACTTTTTGAAGTCCCGCAGGGAATACGCACTCAGGGAAATCTAGTCAGAACCAATAACAACTCGCGGAGGCGTTCGGGATCGGTGATCGGGTGATCGGGTGAACAAAGAACAAACCGTCGATCGGATGAACAATGAACGAGGCGTGGCTAATTCGCCTTATTAACCCCCTCGATTTCCCGATCGGTCGATCTCCGTTCCTTTGTTCACCCGATCACTGGATGGCCGAATGACCCGATCTCCCGGGGTGGGTCTGCCGTTCACCCGATCAATGGGCAGGCGGATTACCCGATCAGCCCGATCGCTCGATCACCCCGATCTCACGATCACCCGTTCACCTGATCTCCCGATTTCGTAACTGTGCGTTTTTCCCTGTAGATGTGGCTTGTCCTCTGAAAGAGTGCCAAACTCCCCATTTGCCACGGGATTGCCACAGGCCTTTTTACTTCCGTCGCAGTCAACTCCCTCCTGGTCTTAGCTAACTCCCTGAAATCACTTGTCAGACGAATTCATTTCCGGCCACCGAAATTGACCCGGAAGTTTGAATATGGCACGTAACCTGCTCGAAATGCAGGACGTGGCGTTAAATTCGCTGAACAGTCAACCCCAATTGAGATCCGGAGGGCCATAGAATGGCGTACGACGCGACGAAGATGCAGGACTGGCAGATTTCAGCAGCGGCCGAACCGGGTATGCCAAGCCCGCAGGAGTGGCAGGAAAGACTGGGCTTGCAGCCGGACGAGATGATCCCCATGGGACGGCTGGCAAAGTTGGACTTCCTCAAGATTATCGAACGACTAAAAGACCGCGCGGATGGGAAATATATCGAGGTTACCGCTATCACGCCTACCCCCCTGGGGGAGGGAAAGAGTACAACTTCGCTGGGCTTGATCGAGGGTCTGGGCATGCGCGGCAAGAATGTTGGCGGGTGCCTGCGGCAGCCCTCTGGCGGGCCCACAATGAACGTGAAGGGAACGGCGGCGGGCGGGGGGAACGCTCTTCTGATCCCCATGACCGAGTTTTCCCTTGGTTTAACGGGCGATATCAACGACATTGTTAACGCTCATAATCTGGCCATGGTGGCGCTCTGCGCTCGCCTGCAGCACGAGCGAAACTACAACGACGAGGAATTGCAGAAGCACAGCATCCCCCGCCGCCTGGACATTGACCCCACGCGCATCGAAATGGGTTGGGTCATGGACTTCTGCGCACAGTCACTCCGCAATATCATCATCGGGATCGGCGGCAAGCAGGATGGATACATGATGCAGTCCAAGTTCGGCATCGCCGTCAGTTCTGAGTTGATGGCCATCCTTTCCATCGTCACAGACCTGGCGGACCTGAGAAAGCGCCTCGGCGAGATTACCGTTGCCTACGACAAGAGGGGCAACCCGGTCACGACGAGCGATCTGGACGTTGCAGGAGCCATGACCGCCTGGATGCGCAACTGCATCAACCCCACGCTCTGCTCGACCGCCGAATACCAACCTTGCATGGTGCACGCCGGCCCCTTTGCCAACATCGCGGTGGGCCAGTCTTCCATCATCGCCGACCGGCTGGGCCTGAAGATGTTCGATTATCATGTGACGGAGAGCGGCTTCGCAGCGGATATTGGTTTCGAGAAGTTTTGGAACGTCAAATGTCGTTACAGCGGCCTGAAGCCCCACGTCTCCATCCTCACCGCCACGATCCGGGCGCTCAAAATGCACGGCGGTGGTCCCCGTGTATCGCCGGGTTTGCCCATCCCCGAGGAATACACCAAGGAAAATTTGAAGCTTCTCGAGAAGGGGCTTCCGAACCTGCTGCATCACCTCGAAATCATTCGTCGCTCGGGGATTAATCCGGTCGTGTGCATTAACCGTTTTCATACCGATACCCTCGATGAAATCGCTCTGGTGCGCAAGGCGGTGGAAGCGACGGGGGCTCGGTGCGCGGCTTCTGAACACTGGGCCAAAGGCGGCGAAGGCGCGCTCGAGCTGGCGGATACGGTGCTTGATGCTTGTAAAGACGACAACAACTTTCAATTCCTGTACCCCCTCGAGATGAAGTTGCGAGACCGCGTGGCGCTTATCGGCAAGGTCGTTTACGGAGCAGATGGAGTGTCATGGGCGCCCGAGGCTGAGGCCAAGGCCAAACAGCTCGAATCCGACCCCAAGTTCGCCGACTACGCCACCATGATGGTGAAGACACACCTGAGCTTAAGCCACGAGCCGACACTCAAGGGCGTGCCAAAAGGTTGGGTGCTGCCCATTCGGGACGTTCTGATATACTCGGGCTCGAAGTTTCTCTGCCCCTGCGCGGGTACGATCAGTCTGATGCCGGGGACATCTTCCAACCCCGGTTTCCGTCGCGTCGATGTGGATGTGAAGACCGGGAAAGTATCGGGACTGTTTTGATGTAGGGGCGGCCCTGGTGGGCGCCTGCGGGCAGCCACGAGGGTTGCCCTTCGAACGCCGAACCGTTAAAGGAGTGGCATATGAGCGACAATGGAGAGGCACGGACCCCGAATCACTTGAGACAAGCCCTCGAAAAAGGTGAGTTCTTCTGCACCGCGGAGCTCGTCCTGGGCCGCGATCACAACATGGCCGAGGCGGAGACCTTTGTCAAAGAGGCCGCTGCGCAGCCGGACGGAATCAAGATCATTAGTGTGACCGACCTGCCCAGCGGCAACCCCGCGCTGCCGCCGGAAGCCTTCGTGACGTTCATTCGCGAACGAGGCCTAACGCCGATCGCCCACCTCACGGCCAAAGACGGTAACCGTTCCTTTCTCGAGGCTCGCCTCCACGGCTTGGCCCGCGAAGGCGTGGAAAACGTTTTGGCCTTGACAGGCGATGCTCAGAAGGAAGGCTTTGGCGGAAAGTCCAAACCCGTTTACGACCTGGACTCCGTGCTTCTCCTCTGGCTGATTCAGGCCATGCGGGCAGGCATCGAGTATAAGCTGGGGCCGCGGACCGTCCAAAGCACCCCTTTCGACTTCTTTGCCGGCGGCGTGGTGAACCCCTACAAGGTTCATGAATCCGACCAGATGATGCAGTTATACAAGCTGCAACTGAAAATCGCCGTAGGAGCGCAGTTCATCATCACACAGTTGGGCTACAACATCCGTAAACTCTGCGAACTGAAGCATTACTTGACGCGCGAGGGGTTGGGCAAGACTCCTGTCCTCGCTAATGTTTATGTTCCCACGGCCAAGATTGCGCAAATGATGCAAGCGGGAGAGGTGGCGGGCTGCGTCATACCCGACGAACTCATTCGCCGCCTCGAGAAAGAGAAGAAACCTCAACGTCTGGAGCGCGCCGCGCTGATGGTCGCGGCTGCCAAGTCGCTCGGCTTCGCCGGAGCCCACGTCGGTGGATTCGGCCTCACGCACAAGGATTTCATGACCATTGTCGAGCGGGCGGCCGCCCTCTCGAGTGACTGGCGGAGCAAAATGGACGAGTTGGTCTTCCCCTATCCCAATGAGTTCTACTTGCTGCCGCAGTCAGCAGACGGCCTGAGCGATGGCGCGGCCAACTACCAGCTCGAGCACAAGAAGCCCCACGAGACCTTTGTGCAATGGCTCTCCAAATTGGTGCACCGGCACCTGATTGCACAGGGCTCCTTTGGCCAGCGCTTTTTCGGCGCCCGTCTCAAGACCAATGGCGACGCCGCGCCGGGCGATTCCTGGCGCCATGGGTTGTGGTATTGGCTGTTAGAGCCTTCTTCCCTCTATCGCAAGGCAACTCTGGGTTGCAGGAGTTGCGGTGATTGCCTCCAGGACCACCTCGACTACGCCGGCTGCTCCATGCGATGGTGCTACAAAGAGCTCCGCAACGGCCCCTGCGGAGGCTCCCGGGTCGACGGAACCTGTGAGGCTCGCCCCGAACAGCTTTGCATCTGGAACGTAATCTATCGGGGCGCCTTGGCGGTAGGTGACGATCCCCGGAAATTTGCACATACTCTGATCCCGCCGCGCGACTGGTGCCTGGACAACACCAATGCATTGGCGAACCGCATGGTGGGATTGGACAATGTCTGCAAGAGGAAGGATCTGCAAGCCCAGGGCGTAGCCCCAAAGGTGTGAATGCGCCTTGCCCTCTCCCAGTGGACACGGAGATATAATTGGCTCGAGGAGCATTCTTCGCGGGCAATTTTGGAATAGCAGTAGACCCTCGCAGGAGAAAGGAAAACAGATATCGTGCTTATCATCGGTGAGCTCATCAATTGCACTCGAAAGAAAGTCGGGGAGGCGGCGCAAAAAAGAGACGCCGGCTTTTTCAAGGAGATCGCTCTCAAGCAAGCCAATGCAGGCGCCAGCATGTTGGATGTCAATGGCGGCCTGGCCGGCCAGGAGATGGAAGTCCTGCCATGGCTGGTGAACATCGTGCAGGAAGCGGTCGCCGTTCCGCTCTGCCTGGATAGTGCGGACCCCGCCGCGTTGCGTCGCGCGCTCCCGCTGTGCAAGCAGCGCGCCATGATAAATTCCATCACCGATGAGGTGGCGCGCCAGCAGGCTCTGCTTCCTCTCTTGAAGGAATTTCGCCCCAAATTGATCGCCCTTTGCCTGGGCGAGGCGGGGCCGCCCAGCAATGTTGCCGATCGCGTCTCGACCGCCAGCCGCCTCGTCGATCGGCTGACTGCGGAAGGGTTCGTCCTGGACGATATCTATGTTGATCCTTGCGTGCTTCCCATCAGCACCGGTCCGGAACACGGCAAAGCTCTGGTGGAAGCGACAGGACTCATCAAGGCCCGGTATCCGGGCGTCCACGTCAGCGCGGGCGTCAGCAACGTCTCGTTTGGCCTACCCATGCGCAAGCTGCTCAACCAGGTCCTCCTTCTGCTGCTGATGGCGCAAGGCCTGGACGCTGCCATCGTCGATCCCTGCGACCCGCAATTGGTGATGAATATCCGCGCCGCCGAAGCCCTGTTGGGACGTGACGAGTTCTGTGCAAATTACATCCAGG
>Ga0326727_10002765_pt1 | contig 58463 bp, 51 predicted proteins | sample MB2enrmetagenome_FD_207643 | JGI IMG/M metagenome (GOLD analysis project Ga0326727, IMG submission 207643) | Lab enriched peat soil microbial communities from McLean, Ithaca, NY, United States - MB29MY | ecosystem: Environmental > Terrestrial > Soil > Wetlands > Peat | place: USA: New York... | reverse complement strand
GTGAAGGCGTCCTCGCCTTCCACCGGGCACAGGTCCACCGACGCCGTGTTGCAGCGCCGTTCCGCGAAATCGCCCCGCTCGTCCAGCACGTAGGCGATGCCGCCGCTCATCCCCGCGGCGAAATTCCGCCCGCACTTGCCCAGCACCGCCACCAGGCCGTTGGTCATGTACTCGCATCCGTGGTCGCCCAGGCCTTCCACCACCGCCGTGGCCCCCGAGTTCCGCACCGCGAAGCGTTCGCCCGCCATGCCGTTGAAGTACGCCTCGCCGCTGGTGGCCCCGTACAGCACCACGTTGCCGATCAGGATGTTCTCCTCCGGCAGGAACGTCGATCCCCGCGGCGGATACACGATCAGCTTCCCGCCGGAGAGCCCCTTGCCCACGTAGTCGTTGGCGTCGCCCTCCAGTTCGAGCGTCAAGCCCCGCGCCAGAAACGCCCCGAAGCTCTGCCCCGCCGACCCCGTGAATTTGAACCGGATGGCGCCATCCCCGAGCCCCGCCGAACCGTACCGCCGCGCGATCTCGCCCGACAGCATGGCGCCCACCGTGCGGTGCACGTTGCGAATCGGCAGTTCCGCCTCCACCGGCGTCCCGTTTTCGAGCGCGCCGCGCGCCAGGAGGATCAACTGGTGATCCAGCGCCTGCTCCAGCCCGTGATTCTGCGCCTCTACGCAGCGCCGCGCCACCCGGCTGGGCGCTTCCGGGCGGTACAGGATCGCCGCCAGGTCGATGCCCTTGGCCTTCCAGTGCGCCTCGGCGTGCCGCGTCTCCAGCATGTCGCTGCGTCCCACCATCTCGTCGAAGGTGCGGAATCCCATCGACGCCATGTGCTGCCGCACCTGCTCGGCGATGAAGAAGAAGAACCGGATCGCGTGCTCCGGCGTGCCCTGGAACTTGGCCCGCAGCGCCGGATTCTGCGTGGCGATCCCCACCGGGCAGGTGTTCAGGTGGCACTTGCGCATCATCACGCAGCCCAACGCCACCAGCGGCATCGTCGAGAATCCGAACTCCTCGGCGCCCAGCAGCGCGGCGATCGCCACGTCGCGCCCGGTCTGCAGCTTGCCGTCCGTCTGCACCCGGATGCGCCCGCGCAGATCGTTCATCACCAGCACCTGGTGCGTCTCCGCCAGCCCCATTTCCCACGGCGCGCCGGCGTGCTTGATGGAACTCAGCGGCGAGGCGCCCGTGCCGCCCGAATCGCCCGAGATCAGCACCACGTCGGCGTGCGCCTTGGCCACCCCCGCCGCCACCGTGCCCACCCCCACTTCCGCCACCAGCTTCACCGAAATCCGCGCCCGCGGATTCACGTTCTTCAGATCGTAGATGAGCTGCGCCAGGTCCTCGATGGAGTAGATGTCGTGGTGCGGAGGCGGCGAAACCAGCCCCACTCCCGCGATCGAGTGGCGCACGCGCGCGATGATGGCGTCCACCTTGTGCCCCGGCAACTGCCCGCCTTCGCCCGGTTTCGCGCCCTGCGCCATCTTGATCTGCAACTCGTCGGCGTTCACCAGGTAGTTGGCCGTCACCCCGAAGCGCCCCGACGCCACCTGCTTCACCGCGCTGCGCAATTCCCCCCCGAAGCGGGCTTCGTCTTCTCCGCCCTCGCCGGTGTTCGACTTGCCCCCGATGCGGTTCATCGCCGCCGCCAGCGTTTCGTGCGCTTCCTTGGAAATCGACCCGAACGACATCGCCCCCGTGGCGAACCGCTTCACGATCTCCGCGGCCGGCTCCACTTCCTCGAGCGCGACCGGCTCGTCCGCCTTCTTCAGTTCCAGCATCCCGCGCAGCGTCGCGAACTCCTTGCCCTGCTTGTCCACCAGGTCGGTGTATTCCTGGAAGGTCCGGAAGTTGTCCTGCCGCACCGCGTGCTGCAGCTTGGCGATGGTCTGCGGGTTGACCAGGTGATACTCGCCCCGCGCCCGCCAATGGTAGCTTCCGCCCACCGCCAGCTCGGTGTCCGAATCCGTCAGCGGCTCGAAGGCGTGCCGGTGTTTCAGAATGGCTTCCTCGGCCAGCACCTCCAGGCCCACCCCGCCGACGCGCGAGGAGGTCCCCGTGAAGTACTTCTCCACCAGGCGCGCGTTGAGGCCGATGGCTTCGAACACCTGCGCGCCGCGGTAGCTCTGCAGCGTCGAAATCCCCATCTTCGAAAACGTCTTCAGCAGCCCCTTGTCGATCGACTTGACGTAGTTGTCGAGCGCCTTGGCCGGCTCCACGCCCGCCGTGTCCCCCAGCGTCTCGATGGTTTCGAGCGCCAGGTACGGGTTCACGGCGCTGGCCCCGTAGCCGATCAGCAGCGCAAAATCCATGACTTCGCGCGGCTCGCCGCTCTCGATGATCAGAGCCACCTGCGTGCGCGTTTCCTCGCGCACCAGGTGGTTGTGCACCGCCGCCAGCGCCAGCAGGCTGGGGATCGGCGCGTAGTCCTCGTCCAGACCGCGGTCGGAAAGAATCAGCAGCGTGTAGCCCGATTGAATCGCCAGCGAGGCGCGCCGCGAGAGCTGCGTCAGCGCCCGCTCCAGTCCCTTGGCGCCTTCCTCGACGGCGAACAGCATGGGCAGCGTGGTCGCCAGGAAATCGCCCTGCGAGACCCGCCGCAGTTTCTCCAGGTCGCGGTTCCGCAAAATCGGCTGCGGCAGCTTGAGCGTGTGGCAGTGCAGCGGCGTCTCTTCCAGGATGTTGCGCTCGGTGCCGATGTAGCTGGTCAGCGACATCACCATCTCTTCCCGGATGGGATCGATGGGCGGGTTGGTCACCTGGGCGAAAAGCTGCTTGAAGTAGTTGAACAGCGGCTGCGGCTTGTCCGACAGGCACGCCAGCGGAGTGTCCGCGCCCATCGACCCCACCGGCTCCTGGCCCTGCGCCGCCATCGGCCCGAGCACCATGCGGATGTCTTCGTCCGTGTACCCGAAGGCCCGCTGTCGCCGCAGCAGCGTGGCATGGTCGGTTCCGTGCTGCCGCGGCGGCTCCGCCAGGCTGTCCAGCGTGATCTGGTTCTCCTTCAACCAGAGCTGGTACGGATTGCGGCTGTAGAGGCTGCGCTTCAACTCCTTGTCCGACACGATCCGCCCTTCCACCGTGTCCACCAGCAGCATCTTGCCGGGTTGCAGCCGCCCCTTGTATTTCACGTTCTCCGGGGCGACCGGCAGCACCCCGGTCTCCGACGCCATCACGATCAGGCCGTCGTGCGTCACCAGGTACCGCGCCGGACGCAATCCGTTGCGGTCCAGCGTGGCCCCGATCGACCGCCCGTCGGTGAACGCCATCGCCGCCGGGCCGTCCCAAGGCTCCATCAGCGAGGCGTGGTATTCGTAAAACGCCCGCTTCTGCGGATCCATGTGCTCGTTCCGCGACCACGCTTCCGGAATCAGCATCGCCATGGCGTGCGCGATCCCGCGCCCCGACATCACCAGCAGCTCCAGCGCGTTGTCGAACGCCGCCGAATCGCTGCCGCCCGGCTGGACGATGGGGAACAGTTTCTTCATCTCCCCGCCGAACAGCGGCGAGCGAAGCACCGATTGCCGCGCCTGCATCCAGTTCACGTTCCCGCGCAGCGTGTTGATCTCCCCGTTGTGCGCCACGTAGCGGAACGGGTGCGCCAGTTGCCAGGTGGGAAACGTGTTGGTCGAGAACCGCTGGTGCACCAGGCACAGCGCGCTCACCACCTCGGGATCGCTCAGCTCCGGATAGAAGTGGGCGATCTGCGGCGCCAGCAGCAGCCCCTTATAAACGATGGTGCGCGCCGAAAACGACGGCACGTAGAAAAATTCCTTCTCCGGCACGTTCGAGCCGGCGATCTCGACTTCCGCCCGCTTGCGCGCCAGGTACAGCTTGCGCTCCAGTTGCGCCTCGTTCATGCCCTTGGCGCGGCCCACGAAGATCTGCTCGATGTAGGGTTGCGACACGCGCGCCACCCGCCCGATGGCGCCGCCGTCGATGGGCGTGTCCCGCCACCCCAGCACCGTCAGCCCTTCCTCGCGCACGATCCGCTCCACGATGCCCTCGCATCGCAGCCGCGCGTGCGGTTCCACCGGCAGAAACACCATGCCCACGCCGTACTCGCCCGCCGCCGGCAGCGCGAACCCCAGCCGGGCGCATTCGCGCGCAAAGAACCTGTGCGGGATCTGAATCAGCACGCCCGCGCCGTCGCCGGTTTTGGGATCGCATCCGCACGCCCCGCGATGCGTCAGGTTGATCAGAACCTCGATTCCCTTTTCGATGATGTCGTGCGACTTCTGCCCTTTGACGCTGGCCACGAACCCGATGCCGCAGGCGTCGTGCTCGTTCCGCGGATCGTAAAGACCCTGAACTTCGGGTAGACCGCCGCTCACATTAGGCTTGTTCATAGGTGCACTTCGCGAGAACAGTGCCGCCGCATGGAGGGTAATCCGCCGGCGGTCTGGATTCCTGGGCAGGTACGCCGCGACAGTTTCAGTGTACCAATATCCATCAGTATTAGCAACGGGAACAGTGCGTCTCTGTAGTATTAGATTGTCTTATGGTATTCGGCGCCGGTATGCATCGCGCCACCGCCCCGGATGGCTCAATTTGAGCCGGTGGAGCGCAACCGCCCCTGGTAGCTCTCCTGCGCGCGTCCGCCGATCAGCCGCAGCACGTTCCCGCCCATCACCGCCGCCTGCGCCCGCGGCTCCAGCCCCAGCAGCCGGATTTTGTGCAGTTCCAGCCCCGGATGCAGCCACGGCCCGTCCGACCCGAACAGCACCTTCCGCGCGCCCGCCCGCTTCACCGCCTGGACGATGTAGTCGAACCGCCGCACGCCGGCCGTGTCGGCATACACGTTGGGATACCGCACCAGTTGATCCACCACCTGCTGCTGCGCCCGGAAGTCGTCGGCAAAGCTGCCGAGGTGCGGAATGATGAAGTTGACATCGGGATATTGCGGCGCCAGCATGTCCACCACGTGCGCCTTGCCCGCCACGTCCACCAGGATCGGGATGCCGAACGCGCGCGCCGCCTCGCACACTTCGCGCGTCGGCATGCATTCGTGCCCGTGGACTTTGATGCCGCGGAACCGGAATTGCTCCACGGCCCGCCGGATCATCTGGCCGATGCGGCCCGCGTCGCGCCGCGCGTGCACCATGGCGAACCCGATCAGCCTTTGCGGATAGCGCGCCACGATCTTCGCCACGGCCGCATTGGCCCGCGCGTAGTCCGTGTTGAAGGCCGCGAAGACGACCGTCCGCCCGATCCCCGCCGCCTTGGCCCGCCGCAGGTACGGCTCGATGGCCGCCATGGTATTCCACGGCGCCGTCATCAGGTCGCCCGGGCCGGCGTGGCAATGGCAATCGACGATCATTACATCTCCGCGAAACCCGGGGACTGACGAAGATGAACGCCGATAAGCCCCTGCCTATCCGCGTTCATCCCCGTTCATCCGCGGCCTTACGTGTTTGGCTCAGCAGCCCGCCCTACAGCCCCATTTCCGCCGCTCTCGGCGATCTCGCCGGCGCCCGCCGCGGCGCCACTCCGGCCAGCGGTTTCCCGCCCACCCCTTGCGGCAGCGGCGACGATTGCGACCACGGCAGCACCCGCGCGCTCGCCGGACGCCCCGCCAGGTCCATCGCCTGCGCGCTCGTCAGCCATTCCTCGGCCTGCTCGGCGATCTCGAGCAACAGCGTCTCGAACTGCGCCCGCGTGGTTTGCAGTATGTGCGGCTGCGCCAGCCAGCGCAGCACTTCCCGGCCGGTCACGCCCATGCGTTGCCGCGGCGAGGTCACCAGCCGCTCGTTGAAGTAGCGGATCAGCACTTCTTCCACCACGTCCCAGGCGTTGTCGGCGCCGAACAGCCGCTTCACGTCGTCGGCGTCCAGGATCTTGAAGGCCTCTTCCAGAAGCTGCATCACTTCCACGCGCAGCACGTTGAGATGGCCGAACGACAGCCACTTCAGGTTGTTGCGCAGGTCCAGGCCGGCCCGCCGCACGATCGCGATGGAGCCGAAGCTCGGGTCGTAAGCCCGCTCCCGGATCACGTCCGAAATCCGCTTGTCGCGCCAGAACAGCGTCACCTGGTGCACGAAGTGCGCGAACAGTTTGTGGAACTCGGTGTTAGGCCGCGACCCCGCCGGCCCCGCTCCCGACCCGTATCCGAACAGCCGCCGGTACGCGGCAATGCGGTCGCGCATGGTGTAGCGTAGCACTTCCCGCCGGTCGAACTGGTAGAGCGCGAACGCGCCCGCCCCGCCCGACAACCGCACCGTGCCCGCGCGGAACAGTTCCTGCAGCTTCTGCACCACCCGGAACACGCCGATCTTCTCGTGCTGGAACAGGTAGTACAGATCGCCCACCGCCACGATCCGTTCCGCCGTGATGGTTTCGTCGTAGGGCTCCACCCCCGGCGGTATGCGCGTCTGCCCGAATTCCTTGGACGCGTCCGGACCGATCCCCGCCAGGGCCGCCAGGCCTTTATCCGGCGGCGGCGGCACGCTGGCGTCGGTATTCACTACGCCCTGCAACAGGTCGTCGATCTGCTTGGTCAGCGCATCCGCGAGTTGCGGATTGGAAATCAGGTCGGACGCGAGGCGGCTGGTCACCGTCTCGCGCAGTGCCGCTATCCGATCGTATAGGCCTTGATATTCTCGTTCGGTCGCCATTTCATGCGCCTCCTAATTCCAGGACTCTTTACGCCGCTAGATCGGGTTGATCGGCAGCGACGGCGTCGTGACCGGTTGCACGATCGACGCCAGATCCGCAAGCTCGTCCGCCAGCGTTTGCATGGCTATCGTCACGCGCGGCGAGAAGTACGCCGGCGGAATATCCGCGTTCAGCGGCGCAACCGCTCCGCTGATCAGCCGCTGAAGCTGATTGACCACCTGCATCACCTGGTACACGCCGAACTTGCCGCCGCCCTGAATCACCGAGGGAGCTTCGTCCGTCACCAGGTTCTGAATCCACAGCAGCAGGTCTTCCAGGAACAACGGCTGGTCCAGTTGGCCCGTGCCCGGATCCGTGGTCGAGAACTGAATCTCCAGCGTCTGCCGTTCCGCCGGGCCGATGAACACCGAGTCCAGCGCGAACCGCAGCTCGTCCACCATCTCCGCCGCCACCGAAAGCTGCCGCGAGATCAGCACCAACTGCGTGCCGAAGAACGGCGTGGGCGTCAGCAGGCCGAAGAACGGCAGGTTGCTTACCCAGCTCTGCGCCAGCGACGTCAGGTAGTCCGACAACACCCGGAAGTTCGTGGTATTCTGCTCGTCTTCGATGGTGTTGACCAGGGGGTTCGACGTCGCGCCGGGGTACAGCAGCGTCGCCACGCCGAAAACGTCCCGCATGTTGCCCAGCGTTCCGGCCACCAGGTCGGGATTCGTCTGCACCGGGGGCGACATGGTGGTGGTGAGCGTCTGACCCAGCAGCAGGTAGAAGTACTGCGTCACGCGGTTCACCCTGGGGCCGCCGGCGTACGGCATTTCACCCACCAGTTGCATCATCTGGCCGCGCACCACCGCGCGCAAGGCTTCCACATCTTCCGGGTCCGCCGCCGGGTTCAACGCCTGCAACCCGTCGAGCAGCGGCAGCGACTGGTCCAGCGTGTACTTCGCCCGCGTGTACAGGCTGGCCTGCGCGCCCGTGATGCCGCCCGAGAGATCGCTCTGCACCGCGTACGTGCGCGGCACCCACTTCGCCTCGGTGTGCCCTTCCACCTCGGTCAGCGTGAAGGCCTGCGTCAGCGCGCCTGTAAAACCCGCCGTGTCGCCCGCCTTCACCTTCCAGCCCAGTACGTCCGCCACCGCTTTCAGGGCCGTCTGGCCCAATCCGCCGCCGGCTCCCGGAGAAGGAAAGGCGCCCGTGCCTGCGCCCGTCCGCGCTACCGGCGATGGCGGGTATCCGACTTCCTCGGTGAGAATCGGAAAGGCCGTGAGATCCACCAGCGGTCTCTTGGCGCTGGCGCCGCCGCCGCCACCGCCGCCGCCGCGAGACACGAACCTCGATGTTTTTGCCGCGCCGAAATGTATGAATCCCATCGCTCATTGCTCCCGTCGTTGGATTTTCCGCTATCGAACCCGCCCCGCCTTCAGACCATCTAGAATGCCAGTGCGATCTGTTCGGTTTTCACCGTCTGTTGCTCCACCAGCCCGCCCTTGGCGTAGTACTTCACCACGAACCAGCCGGCCTCGCCCATGCACACCACCAGCTTCGAGGTCATGGTGTTCGGGTACGCCACCACCAGGCACCGCCGCTCGTCGAGAGTCCACACTTCGAACTTCTCCCCGGGCGTTCCCGGTTCGCCCTCCAACTCCAGCACCTCGACGGTCTTGACCTCGCGGGTCATTGCCGCGGCCACTTCTTCTTCCACCCGGGCCTTCAGCTTCTCCTCGCGCTCGTGCTCCGCCGCGCCCGCGGCCGCGGCTGCCTTCCGGGCCGGATTGGCTGCCCTGCTCTCTGTTGGTGTCATCGTGTTCTCCTCTGACGGTTCCGTTTTCACCCGCGTTCCACCCGCGCCGCGCGCCATTCAGGTTATCCCTTGCTTCAGCCACTCGGCCTCGGCCGCGCCCGCCGCCGCATGGGGCGCCGCGATCTTCTGCCCGATGTTCGTGGTCCGCACCGAGATCGACGTCTCCCCGGCGCGCTCGGCCATGTCCTGCCAGCACTCCGCCAGCCGCGCCCGGCTCCCGTCCAGCGGCTGCCGGCAGTGCTCGATTCCCTGCTTCACGCTGGTCACCCACGACGGCCACTCGCCGCGCCGCTCGCTGCCGAAGCTCGCCAGGTCCTTCATCCGCTCGTAGGAAACCACGTTCGCCGAAAACACCTGGTCCATCCGTTGCAGGCGCTCCTGGCAGGCGGCCAGTTCCTGCCGCGCCTTCCCCAGGTCCACCGGATGCGCCACCGCCCGCTCCGCCGCCTTGGCGCGCCGCAAACTCTCGCCCACCCATCCCAGCAGGTCTTCCACCGCGTATTCCAGGTTGTCCACCACCGCCGCGTCGTTGCGCGCCGGCCGGTCTTCCACCACCGTCAGCCGCAGTTCCCGCAGCCGGTCGTTCAGACGGTGCAGCTCGCTCGAGAATTCGCGAAATGTCTTTTCGAGTCCCATGCTTTACCCGCTGGCCAACGCCTTGTAGAAGTTGTGCGTAATCACACCCGGCCGCGCCATCCGCCGCCGCAGGGCGATGCGCGCCGCCCCGATCACGAAGCGCTCCGGCACGATTCCCGGGTCCGTCCCCGCCGCCAGCCGCTTGGCCGCTTCTTCCATCATCTGCTGTTCCTTGCGGCCGAAACAGTAAACTTTCGCCAGGCTCTTGCCGCCCAGCGACGGGTACGGCTGGAAGCACATGGTGTCCACCGCCAGCGCGCAGGCCTTGGGAAACGTCTTCAGCATGCCCGCCGGAATGCTTCCCTCGCCCGCGTCCGGGTACACGCGCTTCCACGCCTCCCGGTACTGCTCGGCCTCGTCCGTGAATCCCATCCGCCGCAGCAGTTCCACGCTGTTCAGCATGCGCAGATAGGGCGTCGGATGCACCCCCTTTGGATTGAAATGCACCACCGTTTGCGTGCCCCGCGCGATCACGTCCATCAGCGATCCCACCACTTCCGGACCGCCCAGCAGCAGCGCGCTCATGTCCGCGAACATCTCGCGGTTCCAGCGCACCCAGGTGAATACCACCTTGCGGTCCAGCCCCGCCTTCAGCAGCCGCAGCGCGATCTTGCGCGGGATGGCCTTGCTCAACCCCAGGTCGGTCTGCAGGTTGTGGCTCAACTCGTGCAGCACCGCGCCCAGCGTCCACGGGTTCACCAGCCGGTGGTAGGGCAGCTCGATCAGCGGAAACGGGTTGAGCTGCTTGCCCAGCCGCGTCAGCGGAATCCCCCGCCGGAATGTGGCCGGCGAAAACCCCGTCCGCATGTACGAAAACGGAGGCGGCGCCGGGATCGATCGCGCCACCCCCAGGTTCAAATAGGCCGACCGGTAACAGTCCAGCGCAATCCGGTCGCAGCTCAACAGCCAGTTGGCGTAGCGCGACTGCCGCTGGCCGAAAAGTTCGAAGTAGAAGTCCCAGATCTTCTCGATCCCCTGCACCCAGTGATGCGCCTTTTCCTTGCGGTTCACCAGCGCCTGCAGGTTTCCGCCGGCCGCCCCGGTTTCCACCTGCCGCGCCGTCGCCGTCACCCGCTTCGAGTAGGCCAGCAGCCCCTTCCGCAAGCCTTTGATCAGCCCGTTGACGGCCTCCACGTGGCCTGGTGTGGGCGCCGCCGATCCGCTGCCGAACTCGTCCCTTTTGAACGGCCGCAGCGCCGCCGCGTGCCGCGCGACGTTGATCGCCTGCGTCCACACCCATGGCTGCAGCACCGCGCCCGCGCTGGAGCCGGCGCCTGCGCCCGCGGCCGATTGAGCCGCCTGCGCCGAAGCCGGGTCCAGTTCTGTCGCGATTTGTTCCAACACCTCAGCCGTGGTTGCCATGGGACCCCGCCGCTTACCGGATCGCCTGTCCGCAGCACTGGCAAATGGCCCGGCCGCTGCAGCGCGGGCACGGTGCACAACCCGGCCCCCGCCATCCGCCGCCGCCCGGCCTCGCCCCCGGCGCATACCCGCCGGCCGCCACTCCGCCGGGAACCACGCCCGGCGCGCCGCCATACCACCCCCTGCGGCGCCACCCGATACGGTGCGGGCGAGCCACGCCCGGCATCTGCCGGTGGAACCGCCGGTCGAGCAGGCGCGCATGGCGCAGCGCCCGGCGGCGGTGATGCGGATGCCCCAACACGCGGCGCGTCTGCGTGGCCAGCGTGCGCACCGCGTTGCGCAGCGTCACCGGCCTGCCGTGTACCGCCTGCCGCGCGATGCTGCCCACCGTCCGGCGGGCGATGGCCGGCATGGCGCGCAGCAGCCCGCGCGTGCCCGGATTGCGGTGCAGAACGCGGGCGATCCGCGTCACTCCGCGCGTCAGTTGCGGCTCCAGCCGGGTCACCGCCCGCGCCACTCTCGGAAGCGCCCGGCGCAGCGCCGGCGCCACCCGCTTCGCCACAATCGGCAGCAGCTTCTTGGCGGCCATCCCGATCAGCGGCAGAAATTGCTCGGCGGCTTCCTGTTCGGTTTCGCTCTCCGCCGCCAGGTGCGCCAGGTGCTCCATCATGGCGTCGGCGTAAATCTTTCGCACCGGGCTGATCTCGCCCTCCAGCTCGCCTTCGCCTTCCAGTTCCAGCTCGCCTTCGAGTTCGCCTTCGCCTTCCAGCTCGCCCTCGCCGAACAGGCCGCTGATCAATCCGCCCAGTTCGCCTTCGCCTTCCAACTCGCCTTCCAGCTCGCCCTCGCCGAACAGCCCGCTGATCAGTCCGCCCAGTTCGCCTTCGCCTTCCAACTCGCCTTCCAGCTCCAGCTCCAGTTCGCCTTCCAGCTCACCTTCCAGTTCGCCTTCCAGCTCCAGCTCGCCTTCCAGTTCCTGCTCGAATATGCCCGCCATCGTTATGCTCCTTTTGATTTGCGCCGGCTTGCCGGCGGACCCGAGAACCCTAACCGCGCCCGGCGCGCGAAAAGCGCTTCCGCCTCAAATTGCGGCTGGCCTTCACGTTGCGCGCAATGGCTGCCGTGCAGGCCTTGGGGCTGCCCAACACCTTGCGGACCTGCGCCGCCGCGGCGCGCCCCACCGTCCGGCGCGTCAGCGGCTTGCCGGCCGCCGCCCGCTTCTTCAAGCTCTTCACTGTGCGCCGCACGATGGTCGGAATCGCCCGCACCGCCGGACGCGTGGCCCGCCGCCGCCGCAGAATACGGGTCAGGATCGCCACCCCGCGCGTCAGGTGCGGCAGAATTCTGCGCAGCGCCCGCCGGTCTCGCGGAGAAATGACGGTCATCGTGGCGGCGCCTATCATCGCTTCGGCTTCGCCTTCGTGCTGCTCCTGCGACGCCGATTCCGCCATCATCTCGGCCAGCGCCTCGTGCTGCGTGTGCTCGTGGCCGACGATTTCGCTGGCCATCTCGCTCTCGCTCTCCATCTCCATTTCGCCTTCCAGCTCGCCTTCGCCTTCCAGTTCCAGCTCGCCTTCCAGTTCGAATTCGCCTTCCAGTTCGCCTTCGCCCAGGGCCGAACTGGCCAGGTTGCCAAGAACGGCGCCGAACGGACCGCCGATCGCCGTGCCTACCATCGGCGCGGCGACTTTCGCAACCGACTTGAGAATCGGCGCGGCCTTCTTCACGAAGTTCCCGATCTTCTTGAACATGCCGCCGAACGAGAACGCCTCGCCGCTCTCCGTTTCCAGCTCCAGTTCGCCTTCGCCTTCACCTTCGAACTCCAGCTCCCCTTCGCCCTCGCCTTCGCCGAACAAGCCGCCCAGCAGTCCGCCCAGTTCGCCTTCGCCTTCCAGCTCGCCTTCGTTCAACTCGCCGAGTTCCTGCTCCAGCTCAGCCTCAAGTTCGCCTTCGTATATGCTCGCCATGCCGTCTACCTCCCGCGAAATCGTGACACTCGGCAATACTAAATCGTCATTCAAATGTAAGCTAGTCGCTTTTTGCCATTACCCGGAACAGGTTTCCACCGGATGTGTTCGCCCGTTCGTGTCGCGCACGCTTCGGGTAGCTCGAATGTGCGAGCACAAACAGAGCAGCTTCAACAAGCTAGTTAAATCTTGGGGGTCGCTCGAATAAGGTACTAGTATTCCCATCTCTTCCGTGGTAGGATGCCGCAATGGCACTCGGGAATTCAAAGGAATATTGAGTTTGAGCGGTCATATGGAAACTCCTTCCGCAAGACCGAAAACACCCCCAGCGGGGCGCGCCGCCGTCACTCCCGAGCTGCTCCTCAAGCAGCTCCTGGCGCACACTGAAAACTCCGCTGGCGATGCGCCTCCGGATCGGGATTCCAGCGCCGAGGAGGTTGTTCTGGACCTCGACCTGGACGGCGCGCGCTACCTCCTCGTGCGCTTGCCCAAGCCCGGAACCTCTCGCGTCCAGCTCAGCCCCCGCGAACAGGAAATCGTCCGCATGGTGGCTCAAGGCCACTGCAATAAGGTGATTGCCGGAGTGTTGAGCATCAGCTCCTGGACCGTCTGCACCCACCTTCGCCGCATCTTTGCCAAGCTGGGCGTCGGTTCCCGTGCCGCCATGGTTGCACGCCTCATGGAGACCGGCAATGCCGCCGGACAGAAGAGCGCCGCCGCCAACGGCTGCCAGCCCCCCGCCCAGCCGTTCTCAAATTCCTCCTCCAGCGTCTCCCTGGCCGCCGCCGGCATGCGCGCCCGCCGCAGCGCGTAAGCCCGCCCGCCGCAACATGGTCTCCCCACGCACCCTCGCCCTGCTGCGCGATCCGCACACCCGCGACGCGCTCGAACTTTAGCAGTACTGTCTGGTCAATCCCGCCTGGCGCACGCATGCTGGAGACCTCGGCGGGGGCCGGCGCCAATCTCGCGTATTTCCCTTCGGGCGCTGCGCCGCCACTTCCGCAATTGCCCCGAATCGGTCGCCCGCCCGCCGGCGCTGGTCCCCGCCGGAATGCCTGAGGTCCGCTGCCGCCAGATCCAGTGGGGTTTCCGGTATTGCCTGACTTTTCGCAAGCCCTAGCCCCACGCCCTCGCCCCAACGCCATTTCGTCCCACCGCCAATCGCTAGTATCATAGGAGTTCCACGGCGGGACCACCCGGCTATGAGCCGGCTCTCTCTTTTCTCAACGCGATGAACACGAACATAACGGCCGAAACCCCGGTCACCCACGCGCCCGATGCCACCATCGGCGTCCCCTACCTGCGCTGCATCGGTTGCGACGCCGATGTCGCCGCGCCCACCGAGGACTTTGCCTGTCCCGCCTGCGCCGACCGGCTGGAAGTCGCCTACCGCCGCCACGGCGCCCCGGACGTGGACCTCCTGAAAACCCTGTGGCACGCCCGCAAGCTTTCCCCGGCCCCGCGGGACCTGAGCGGCGTATGGCGGTTCCGCGAGGCTCTCCCGATCCTGCCCGCCGCCTTCGAACCCGTCACCCTCCGCGAGGGCAATACCCCCATCTACCCGCTGGTGCGCTGCGCCAGGTCCGCCGGCGTCGACGCGCTCTTCGCCAAGCACCAGGGCATGAACCCCACCGGCTCGTTCAAGGATACCGGCATGACCACCGCGCTCTCCATGGCGCGAGTCAAGGGATTCCAGTGGGTCGGCTGCGCCTCCACCGGCAATACCTCCGCCTCCATGGCCGCCTACGCCGCCCACGCCAGCATGCGCGCCCTGGTGCTCATCCCCGAAGGCAAAATCGCCTGGGGCAAGCTCTCCCAGTCGCTGGACTACGCCGCCATCACCTGCCAGTTGAAAACCGATTTCGACGGCTGCGTCCGCGTGCTGGGCGAAGTGATCCGCCGCTTCCCGCTGTATCTTTTGAATTCCGTCAATCCCTACCGCCTGGAAGGCCAAAAAACCACCGCCTACGAGATGATGGAGCAGCTCTCCTGGGAGCCGCCCGATCACGTCATCGTGCCGGGAGGCAACCTGGGCAATTCATCCGCCCTCGGCAAGGGCTTCCGCGAAATGCTGGCGCTGGGGCTCATCCCCCGCCTGCCGCGTCTCTCCATCATCCAGGCCTCCGGCGCCAATCCCCTGGTTCGCAGCATGAAGGAATTCTCCGGCGAGCGCATCCAGCCGGTGCGCGCCGAGACCCGCGCCACCGCCATTCGCATCGGCAATCCCGCTTCCTGGAAGAAGGCCGTCGCCGTGCTGCGCGAAACCGGCGGCGCCTGCGAGGACGTTTCCGAGGAGGAGATCGCCATCGCCAAGGCCGAGATCGGCGCCGATGGCGTGGGCTGCGAGCCCGCCTCGGCCGTCACCCTCGCCGGCCTCAAGCTGCTGGTGCGCAGCGGGTTCGTCAAGCGCGGCGAATCCGTGCTCCTGGTGCTCACCGGCCACTGCCTCAAGGACCCCGAGTACACCATGGACTTTCACCGCGACGCCGCCGCCGGCCACCCCTCCCTGCGCAAACCGCCCGTGCTGCTGGACGCCGATCCGGCTTCCGTCATCGGTCTGTTGAACCGGATGGAGATGTGATCCATGGCAAAGATCCCGCCGCCCTTTGCCATCACCCTCCCGGCCACATCCGCTAATCTCGGTCCCGCTTTCGATTCCGCCGCCATCGCCCTGCGCCTCCACCTGCGGCTGCGCGCCGCCGCGGCGCCGGAGTTTTCCATCGCCGCCACCGGCCGCGACGCCGAAATCTGCGGGCGCGTCGAGCCCAACCTCATCCTGGAAACCTATCGCCAGATCCTTGAATCCGAGGGCCGCCGGCCGCGGCCGCTGGCCTTGACCATCTCCAACGCCATGCCCATCGGCAGGGGCGCGGGATCCAGCGCCGCCGCCCGCCTGGCGGCCATAGCCCTGGCCGTCCACTTCGGCGGGTTGAAGTGGAAGGACGAGCGCATCCTGGCCGAAGCGGCCTGCCGCGAACGCCATTTCGACAACGCCGCGGCCTGCTGGCTGGGCGGCGTGGCCCTGGTTCATCCCCACGGCGCGCTGCGTCTCCGTGCCCGCCCCGCCTGGCCGCTGCTGCTGGTGGTCCCGCGCGAGACGCTGCTCACCGAACACTCACGGGCCGTCCTGCCGGATTGCTACCCGCGCGCCGACGCGGTCGCCAATGTGCAGCACGCCATGCTGCTCTCGGCGGCTTTGGTGCAAGGCAACTCCGGCTTATTGCGCCGCGCCCTGCACGATCGATTCCACGAGCCCTATCGCGGCCCGCTCTGTCCCCTGCTCGAACCGCTCCAGGCGCTGGCGGCCGAGCCGGGCGTGCTCGGCGCCGTGCTCAGCGGCGCCGGCCCGTCGGTGCTGATGGTGCTCGACCCGGCCGCGCCCGTGGAGAAGACCATCCGCAAGGTCGCCGCCCGCCTGAGCGGGCTGGGCCTGCCCGCCGAACTCCTGCTCACCTCGGTCGAAGATCGCGGCGCCTGCGACCGCCGCCGCACATCTCCGCGATAGCCCGGCATCGGTTTTCGCCCCGTACGGCCATCCGCCCGCCTCGCGCCTACCCTAACCCCGCCCTCCTTGCCGCCGCCGTGCTCACGCTCGACCAGTCCAACTCGCCCTGCCCCCACCCCAACGCCGACTGAAGATCCTCGCGGATCAGGCCCGCCAACGGCATGGGCGCCGCGCACGACTCGGCAAACTCCAGCAGCAGCCGGATGTCCTTGAGGCCCAGGCGCACCGTGAAGCCCGCCGGCTCGAATTGCCCATCGGCGATCAGGCGCCCATAGTTGGCGTACACCGGCGACCCGAACAGCGCGCTCATGATCTCCAGAAACGCGTGCGGCTCGATCCCCGCCTTCTTCAACGTCGCGAAAGCTTCCCCGAAAGCCGCCATCATGCTCGCGATCATGAAGTTTCCGCACAGCTTCACGGCGTTCGCCTGCCACGCGTCCGACACCAGCACGAACGTCCGCCGCCCGATGGCGTCGAACACCGGCCGGCATCGCTCCGCCATCTGCTCGCTCCCCGCCGCGACCACCAGCAGGTTCTTGCTCTCCGCGGCGTCCGGACGTCCGAAAACCGGCGCGCTCACGTATCCCTGCCCGCGCCGGCCGTGTTCCGCCACTAGCCGCTTCGCCAGCGGAATGCCGATCGTGCTGCACGAAACGTGAATTCCCTGGCTCGGCAGCGCGCCGGCAATTCCATTATCGGCAAACACCGCCTGTTCCACCGCCCGGTCGTCGGCCAGCATCGTCACCACCGCCTCCGCCCCGCGGCAGGCCTCCGCCGGAGAATCCGCCACCCGCGCGCCCGCCGCCGCCAGGGCTTCAGCCTTCCTCCGCGTGCGATTGTGCACCGTCACCTGGTGCCCGCTCCGGAGCAGGTTCCGCGCCATGCCCGAACCCATCCGCCCGAGTCCCACGAAACCGATCTTCATACCTGTAAGGATAGTCGAAACGCCGCCGCCCGGCTGCCCGCGTCGCTCAGCGCGCCGGTTCCTTGGCCGCTTCCGGGAGTTGTCCCGCGCCCGGCCGCACCTCTCCGCTCAGCGTCAGCCACAGCCTCCCCGAGCCGCCATCGGCGAACCACGCGCTTCCGAGCTTCGTCGCGCTTCCCATCTCCGTCGGCAACATGGTTTTCAAATCCACCGCTTTCCCGGCCGCCGATTCTATGCTGGAAGCGATCTTCTCCCGCAGCCAATTGCCCAAAGCGCCCGATCGCAGCAGGTCGCCCAGCAAACCGTCGGCGTCGATCTTCCCCACCTCGGCCTCCACCGCTATGCCGTTCTCTCCGATCGAGGGAGTCAGCCTCGCTTCCACCACCGCATCGCCGCCCGCCAGTTTCTTCACCACTTCCTTGCCGAGTGCTTTGACGCAGGCGTAGCGCTCGTAGTGCAGGTTCGCCGTCAGCGCGGCCGCCGGCTCCGACGGCGTCACCACCGCCCGTTCCACCGTCATCCGCTCCCCGCACCGCTCCGACCGGTTCAGTTGAGCCGCCAGCACCGCTGTCAAATGATCCTGCAGGTCGCCCAGGTCCGCCGTCATCGCCAGGTGGAAAACCCCCGCGGGCTCGGCGCGCGCCGTTCCCCAAACCGCGATTTCCACCGCTTGCCCTTCCAGGTTCACCGTGGTCTTCACCGGCCCGATCTTCAGCGTCCCGTCGCCCGTCTGTGCCCGTGCCAGCCACGCCGCGGCCAGCACCAGGCTAATTGGAAAGCGCATGAATTTGGAGTGACGCGAACCTGCCCGCCACGGTTTCAAACCCCCGCTCCGCTCCTATCGCGCGGCCACTCCCTTGAAAAACGTGTAGCAGAAGGTCCCGTCCGCTTCCGTCGCCCGGTACAGGTCCGCAATCCCTTTCTCCCACGTGCCCCGGTCGATCAGCCCCAGCTCCAGCGCCCGCTCGCGAACGCCCTCCACCATCGCGATGAACGTGTTCTTCGAGAAGCCCTCCACCAGTTCCGGCCGGCTGCTGTCCACGTACACCATCCGCGGGCTCACCCGCGCCTCGCGGAATCCCGCCTCCACCAGCAGCGGATACAGCCTCCGCCCCACCAGCGCGTCGCCGCCCATCCGCGCCTGCACGTCCACCAGGCACTGCACCGCCCGCGAGGCTTCCTCCGTCCGCGGGTGGCAATACCACGAGCCGTGATCCCCCTCCACCACCCTGATCGTCCCGCCCCGCCGCAGCACCCGCTTCAGCGCGCCCAGCGCCGCCGCCGGCCGCTCCACGTGCTCCAGCACGAAGCACAGGAAGACGTGGTCGAAGCGCTCGTCGCCGAACGGCAGGTCGAACAGGTTCGCCCTCAGGAATTCGACGTTCCCGTGCCCCGCCGCCCTCACTCGCGCCCGCGCCTGTTCCAGCGAGTCCGCCGCGATGTCCACCGAAACCATCCGCGTCTCCGGGTTCCGCGCCGCCAGAATCGCCGTCTGCGCGCCCGTCCCGCAGCCGCACTCCAGCACCACGCTCCCCGGCGGATACACCGTATCGTGATGCAGCAGCCCGCTCAGCGTATTGGCCTGATCGGCCAGCCGCTCCGCCTCGCGCGCGGAGTAGCCGTGGACGTATTCAACTTCGGTCGCCAAGTTCTCAGTGTACGGGAATCGCGCCCGCCTCGAAAAGCCGCGCTTCAGCGCCCATCCGCCGCCCGGTCCGCCCTATGCCCGCCAAACGCGTGGATCGTTCGCGTCCCCGCCACCACCTCGCCCCCATGCGCCACCCCGCGCGGGATCGCGCATTCCTCCCCGGCCTTCACCGCCGTGCGCTCTTCGCCGATGACCAACGTGTAGCAACCCTGCACCACCAGCATGTATTCGTCGTAATCGTGGGTGTGTGTCGCCGATACCGCCGTCTCGCGGCAGGTCCAGAACGCCATCTGGCTTCCGTCCGCCCCATCGAACACGTACCCTTCCACCCCCGGCGTCGCCTGTTCGCTCGCCGCAATCCGGTTCACCCGCCGGCACATGAATTCGGGGAAGTTGTCCATAGTCACGCCATAGTGTCGCACTTCGCTGTGAGTCTCACACGTCCAAAGCGTCGAACAATCCCGCTCCCGACGACGCCCGTGCCCCGCGTTCCGCCTGGGCAGGAACCCGAATCGCCCCCTCGGCAAGTAGCTCTTCCAGCGGGATCGGCGGGCCTTCACAAATCCTGTCCAGCATGGCAGCCTGCGCCGGCTCAAGATCCACCAGCCAGCCCAGCACGTTCAGGACGTTGATCAGCTCAGTGGTGTATTCAGCCAGCCACCGATCGGGCTGGATATCGCCCAGCGGCGACGGCGTGCGCCGGTCGCCGATTATGGGGCGCTCGCGGCTGGCCTTCCGGTAGCTGAACCACTGCGGCAGAACCTGCTTGCCGGATACTTCATAACGCCACGTCTCCGGCTCGACATTCTCAACGTAACCTTGCCCGACGAGTAGCCTCTTCTTGCCGGCGTCATAGCTGATGGAGTCCGGCATCGCCGCGGGCTCCTGCGGAATCGCCCCCGCCGCCGGAATGCGCGGCATTCGCGATGCCGGCAGGCGCGGAGGTTGAGCGGGGCGCCCTGCTTGGGGATCGGCCATGCGCTCGCCGAAAGTATGGAGCCAGATGACCGTGCGTCCAATGCCGGCGGCTTTGGCGAACGTGTACCGGTCGGCTGTGAGGGGAATTCGCAACCCTGGTGTCGAGAGGTCTTCCTGAAATCGCGCAGTGAATGCCGGGTTGGCGGCGACCGCCGCGATGTAGGCCATCAGGTCCTCGGCGGTAACTTCGGTCCTGTATTTCCGCGCCAGCGCGGCAAGCAGGTTCGCCGGAATGTTGGCCGCGCTGGCGTGCCGGTCGCTCCATAGCGGGAACACGCGGCCGCCACGGCCGTTATAGTGATGAAGGTCCGGAACCACCGAGGTGAAGGTCAGCGCCGGGCCGTTGGTTGGAGACCTGTCGCTCGGCGCCGTCAGATAAACCTGCTCGTCGGAACGCAATTCCCAAAGTTGCGGGTTGGGGCGGTTGATCACCCGGTTGTCGGGAATGATCCACTGCCGGTCGAAGGATCGAAACCCGTACGGCACCGGCTCGATACAGGGAGCGCGCTCGTCGGCAACCGGTCGCGTCGGTGCCTCGTACCCCGGCAGGCCTTTTCTCGGCACCCGCCAGCAGTGTCTGTCACCAGGCTCCCCATTCACGATGTGCGGATGAAAGAGATCCTCCTTCCGATCCGCTGGCGCATGAACCAACTTGTGCCACCGCCGCTCCAACGATTCCGCATCCGGCGCAATGATCCAGGTCCGTCCGGGCATCACTCCCGAGCCGTTGTAAATGAACAAGTCCTCCAGCTTCGGGTAAGTCGCCCACGCCCGCTTCGAAGCCGGCAGGAATGGCGCGCGCCAATCGGACGGGCACTTGACCCACGCTCTGCCGTCCAGCCTCAGGCCGCCCAGCGCCTTGAACTTGTCCGGACGATGGCCGCATGGAAGAGCCTGAAACAGTACCTTCGCCGGAGCATCCTTATGGCTCTTGGCCGATCGCGAGGCCATGACGATACAAACCGGCTGCTGGACACCTTGGAAGATGCGGGTGTTGACCTCCGGCTGGTGGCCCTCGGGAGAACAGTCCACAACCCAGATGTCGTCGCAGATACGGCGCAGGTAATCCCGCATCTTTTGAAAGCCCGGCCCGTTGAGAAAGCCGGCCACGGTAATGAAGCAAACGATCCCGGACTTGTTCCCGGCGCCATGGTCGAAGACTTTCCAGGTGGCCCAACGCCAGAAGTAGACGTACAGATTGCGCAGGTGCTTGCTGTGGGCTCCCACGCCCCATTCGCGCGGTGGCATCCAGTCTGCGAGCGGAGCCGCTTCGCTCGAATTCTCGTCCCCGCTCTCGATCCACCCGCCCCACCCCTTGGCTCTCTCCTTATAGGGCGGGTTCCCGATCACAACCGTGATCGGTTCTTCCCTCTTGATCTTGTTCGCTTCCTTGCGCGACCTGGCGATCGGAGCCAGGATTCCCGGAATCCAGCTCTCATCGTCGTGAGGATTTCCCAGCGTATCGGTTACGAAGATCCGAGGCGGTGTCACGGGCGGCGCGCCGGTGAGGCTGGCGATTTCCGCCAGGATTCGCAACTGCGCCACGGCGAACGGCCCCAGTTGCATTTCGAAAGCCACCAGACGCTTGATCGCGGCGTTGACCGCGCCCTTCACCGCCCCTGCCCCTTCGTCCGCCTCAACCCTTTCCGCAATTCTATGAAGCACGCCCAGAATGAATGTGCCCGTGCCGGTCGCCGGATCGGCCACTGTCACCGAAGGCGAGGCCAGTCCGGCATGCTGCCCGAACCGTGGCGAGCGCAACGCCTCGTCCACCAGCCCAACCATCGCGGCCACAACCTCGGGCGGCGTGTAATACGAGCCCGTCTGCTTCCGCAACCGGTTGTCGTAAACGCCCAGAAACTCTTCGTAGAAATACAGCCAGGCATCCGGCTGGCCCTTGCCGATCTTCGACCAGTCAACCGCGTCCAGCACCCGCGTCAACGTTCCGAGCGACGTCTTGAGCGTTGCCTGATTCTCCGCATTGTCGGTCAGCAGCCTCATAGCCGCGCCGATCAGGGAACTTGTATGGCTGAGTTCACTGGCAACCTGCTGCAGCCCGGTAGCCAGCCTGATCCCTTTCGCTCGCGCCAGCAGCATCCCGAACGTAACCGCCTGAGCGTATCCGTCGGCGAACCGCTCGTCGGTGGCGTCCGGGAAAAGCAGTTTCCGCCAATCCGTGGCCAGTCCCGTGAGGGCCTCGCTTTTCAGGGCCAGTTGCTCGGTCACTTCGTCGCGCAATAACCGGCAAAGGCGGGCCGTCGTGTCGGCCAGTTCCCTGGCGCTCCGCGGCGCCACCGGATCCCAGCCCAGGAAGCTCTCGAAAAGACTCAACAGACCCGCGGGAGCCGCCAGCTTGCTGCCCGAGGTCCCTACGTCCCCAATCAACCCGACCACCGAATCGATCAACTTGCCGTTCTGCCAAAGACTGAACGCGTTGCCATCCGTGTACATGAGATTCGGCAGGGAACGCAGCCTGTCCCACTGCTCCCGGTCATGCGGGTCTTTGAACCTCCGCGGATCGGCCCCCTTGCCGGGCGACTTCAACTCCACGAACCCCACCAGAGCGTTCCGAACTGTAATCGCATAATCGGGACGCGTCTTCAAGTCCCCAACAGACGATTCGCCTACCGCAACAACTACCGACCTGGGCAAGTGCACGATCTCCGCCAGGTCCCCAAGCAGACCCTCGAATGGCGCGCGAAGTTGGTCCTCGGGCTGGCCTGTTGCCCCGGGGTTCGAAAGTTTTTCCTTCGCCTTGGCTCCAAACGCCGCAATTGCCGAGCTGAAGGTCGGTGTCATTTACTTGGATTGGCCAATGTATGTATATTGACACAGCCAGGTCTCCACCGCTCAGCCCGCCGCGATGCCCCACCCCAACTTCCAGAACTCCACCCCTCCCCAAATTCCGGTTCACAGCCATTTCCAACTGTTTTCCAGCACCTAACCCTTTGATTCCAAACACTCGCCCCATCCCCGCCCGCAAATCTCCCCCAACTCGCCTGCTACCCTCAAGGCAGAAGGGCCATGTCCTCCCAACTCCACATCGAAGCGAACCGTCGCAATTCGCGCCAATCCACCGGCCCCAGCACCGTCGCCCGCTTCCACCCCGACGCACCCGACCAGCCCTGCCTCGTCGATATCCTCGTCCACTCCGAGTGGACCCTCCGCCGCCTCTGCCGCGGAACCAAGAAACTCCTTAGCCTGCAATCAGATAGGCTTCCAACCCAGCCCCCGGCTCAGCCGAATCCGCTCCCCGCCGCCCACCCCAATTGGCTTCGTTTCGTCACTTTTCACATCCCCACCCCACCCAAAAGAATTCCCCACCCCATCCCTTGACCCTCACTTCTCCATGTGTTATTATTCATTCGAGTGAATAATCATTCACGCGAGACAACCCCCATGACCCCAGCCTTCGCGCCCAGCCGGATCCTCAAAACCAATGCCTCCGACCTGCTCCGCGATCTCGACCTCACCGACGACGAGCTCTCTTACCTCCTCGACCTCGCCGCCCAGGTCAAACTCGCCCCGCAGGACTACGCCCACTCCCTCGATGGCCGCTCCATCGCCCTCCTCTTCGAAAAACCTTCCCTCCGTACCCGCCTCACTTTCGAGCTCGCCATCCGCGAACTCGGCGGCGCTTCGGTCTTCTGCGAAGGCCCCATCGGCGTCCGCGAACCCCTCAAAGATGTCGCCCGCAACCTCGACCGCTGGGTCCACGGCATCGTCGCCCGCGTCTTCTCCCAGGCCACCGTCGAAGGCCTCGCCGAGTGGTCCCGCGTCCCCGTCATCAACGCCCTCACCGACGCCTACCACCCCTGCCAGGCCCTCGCCGACATGCAGACCCTGCGCCGGCACTTCGGCCGCCTCAAGGGTCTCAAGCTGGCCTTCGTCGGCGACGGCAACAACGTCGCCCACTCGCTCATGCACTCCGCCATCCGCCTCGGCATGGATTTCTCGCTCGCCTGTCCCCCCGGCTACCTGCCCAACCCCGACATCGTCGCCGAGGCCGAGGGTCTCGCCGCCATCTCCGGCGCCGCGCTCGAAATCACCCATGACCCCGCCCAGGCCGTCCATCGCGCCCACGCCGTCTACACCGACGTCTGGGCCAGCATGGGCCAGGAGCAGGAGGCCGTCAAGCGCAAAAAGGCCTTTCGCCTCTACCAGGTCAACGACGAGCTCTTCGCTCTCGCGCGCCCCGACGCCGTCTTCATGCACTGCCTCCCCGCCAGGCGCGGCGAGGAGTGTACCGATTCCGTCGTGGAATCCCCTCGCTCCGTGGTCTTCGATCAGGCCGAAAACCGCCTCCACGCCCAGAAGGCGCTGCTTCTCATGATGCTGACCTGATAGCCTGAATAGCGGGCAGCTTACCCATACGACTTATGACCAAACCTAAGAAAGTTGCGCTCGCTTACTCCGGCGGGCTGGATACTTCCGTCATCATTCCGTGGCTCAAGGAGAACTACGGCTGCGAGGTCGTCGCCGTGTGCGGCGATATCGGCCAGGGCTCCGATGAGCTCTCCGGCCTCGAGGAAAAGGCCCGCCGCACCGGCGCCGCCGACGTCCACATCGAGGACCTGCGCGAGGAGTTCGTCTCCCGGTACCTCTGGAAGCTCGTCCGCTCCGGCGGCGTCTACGAGCATAAGTATTTGCTCGGCACCTCCATCGCCCGCCCCCTGCTCGCCCAAAAACAGGTCGAGGTCGCGCTTTCGACCGGTTGCGACGCGCTCGCCCACGGCTGCACCGGCAAGGGCAACGACCAGGTCCGCTTCGAGCTCACCTACAAGGCGCTCGCTCCCCATCTCCCCGTCATCGCCCCCTGGCGCGAGTGGTCCATCGTCTCCCGCGAGGACGCCATCGAGTACGCCCGCCGGCGCAACATTCCCATCTCCGCCTCCACCACCAAGATCTACAGCCGCGACCGCAACATCTGGCACATCTCCCACGAGGGCGGCGCGCTCGAAGACCCCGCCAATCCCGCGCCCGACGAGATCTGGATGCTCACCAACAGCCCCGCCCAGGCGCCCGATCGGCCCGGCGAAGTCTCCATCGGCTTCGAAGCCGGCGTCCCCGTCTCCGTCGACGGCCGCCGCATGAAAGCCTTCGAACTGCTCGAAACCCTCAATGCCATCGGCGCCGCCCACGCCATCGGCCGCATCGACCTCGTGGAGAACCGCTTCGTCGGCATGAAGTCCCGCGGCTGCTACGAAACTCCCGGCGGCACGCTGATCATGTTCGCAATCCGCGAACTCGAAGCCCTCACCCTCGACCGCCAAACCCTCCACTACAAGCAGCAGCTCGCCCTGGATTACGCCGAGCTGGTCTACAACGGCCTCTGGTTCACGCCCCTCCGCGAATCCCTCGACGCCTTCTTCGAGAAGGTCTCCGAAACCACCACCGGCGAAGTCCGGCTCCAGCTTTACAAGGGCAACACGCAGCCGCTCGCCCGCCGCTCGCCCTTCTCGCTCTACTCTCTCGACATCGCCAGCTTCACCATGGGCGCCGGCTACGATCAGAAGGACGCCCTCGGCTTCATCAACCTCACCGGCCTCCCCATCAAGGTCCGCGCCGCCCTCTCCGGCAGGTCCAAATGACGCCGCCTATGTACCACTATTTGCCCAGCTCTTCGGGCGCCGCGACGGTTTTTTGTGGGGCAGGTTGTCAACCTGCGGCGGGTTGGCAACCCGCCCGGCGAGCGGATCTCGCCTGCCTGCGCGATCGCCCCACGAGCGAAGCTCGCCCTCTTACCCACCCCGGAGCTCTCCCATGAAACTCTGGGGCGGCCGTTTCGAATCCGGACCCTCCGAAATCTTCGAGCGCTTTTCCAACTCGCTCGATTTCGACCGTCGCCTGCTCGACGCCGACATCCGCGGCTCCCAGGCCTTCGCCCGCGCGCTCGCCCAGGTCGGCATCCTCACCTCCGCCGAGCTCGCCCAAATCGCCGACGCCTTCGACGCCATCCTCGCCGATTCCCATTCCCCCGCGTTCTACGAGGGCGCCAACGACGAGGACGTCCACACCCTCGTCATCCGCAAGCTCCACGAAAAGGCCGGCGCCGTCGCCGATAAGATCCACACCGGCCGCAGCCGCAACGAGCAGGTCTCGCTCGATCTCCGCCTCTGGCTGCGCGAAGAGTGCGACGACCTCCGCGCCCTCCTCTGCGGCGTCATGGGCCGCCTCCTCGGCCTGGCCGGCATGTACCCCGGCGCGCTCATCCCCGGCTACACCCACACCCGCCGCGCCCAGGCCGTCCTCTGGCCTCATTACCTGCTCGCGTATTTCGAAATGTTCGAGCGCGATTGGCAGCGCTTCGGCGACGCCCGCCGCCGCATCAATCTCTCGCCCCTCGGCTCCGGCGCGCTCGCCGGCAGCGGCTTCCCCTTCGACCGCGATGCCATCGCCCGCGACCTCGGCTTCGACGGCATCACCCGCAACAGCATGGACGTCTCCGCCGACCGCGATTTCGCCCTCGATTTCCTCTACGCCTGCGCCGTCGCCATGCTCCACTTGAGCCGCCTCGCCGAGGACTGGATCCTCTATTCCAGCGACGAGTTCGGCTGGCTCTCGCTCGGCGACGATGTCACCAGCGGCTCCAGCCTCATGCCGCAGAAAAAGAACCCCGATTCGCTCGAGCTGATCCGCGGCAAGTGCGGCCGCGTGGTGGGCTGTCTTACTTCGCTCCTGGTCACCATGAAGGGCCTTCCGCTCACTTACAACCGCGATATGCAGGAAGACAAGGTGCCCATCTTCGATGCCGGCGACCAGTTGGCCGGTTCGCTCGCCATGATGAGCGCCGTCGTCGATTCCGTTCGCTTGAATCCCGCCCGCCCCGCCGCCGCCGTCGAGGAGAGCTGGGTGGTCGCCACCGATCTCGCCGAGGCCCTGGCGCGCGCCGGCACGCCCTTCCACCAGGCCCACCAGATCGTCGGCCGCTTCGTGCTCGAGAGCGTCCGCGCCGGCCGCCGGCCCGCCGATTGGACCGCCGAAGAGATGCGCGCCTTCGCTCCCGAATTCACGCCCGATTGCGCCGCCCTGCTCCGTCCCGAACAGGGCCTCAAATCCCGCGAACTGCCCGGCGGCACCGGCTGCCTGGCCGTCGCCCAGGCCGTCGCCGCCGCTAAATTGCGGCTCGGAGAAATGATCGTATGACCAAGTCCTATCGTCAGGGCCAGATCCTCAAGCTGATCCGCGGCAAGCGCATCGGCACCCAGGAAGAACTGGCGCAGGAGTTGAAGAACCTCGGGATCGCCGCCACCCAGGTCACCCTCTCGCGCGACCTGCGCGACCTGCGCCTCGTCAAAACCCGCGAGGGCTACCAGGAGATGGCGCCCGAGGAAATCGGCCCGCAGTTCTCCATGCTCGCCGCCGAGTTCCTCAAGGACGTCCTCCGCGCCCAGAACCTGGTCGTCCTCAAGACGTCCCCCGGCCACGCCAACTCCGTGGCCGTCGCCCTCGACAACCAGGGCTGGCCCGAAGTCATCGGCACCGTCGCCGGCGACGACACCATCCTGGTCGTCACCCCCGACAACCCCACCGCCGAAGCCGTCCAGGAGAAACTCCTCGAACTCCTGGAGCGCTCTTGACCCCCCAGGTTTTCTTTCTCGCCCCCGTCAACCCCGGCGCGCCCGATCGGCTACACTGTGCCCGTATGGGGACGCCGCAAAACCCGGTGACTGGCCAGACTGTTTCCCGGCGCGCACCGCCTTGCGGAGCCCGTGAGGCCTCCCGGCCGCGCAGACAGTTCCCTCTGCCACCGGGTTCTGCCGCCCCGCCGCCCGCCGCCCCGAAGTGGCCCCAATCTTGCACAGCCTCTGAGGTCGCCATGTCTCTATTCCGCCTCGCCCCGCTCCTTTTTGCCCCGGTGCTGTTCTCCCAGAGCGGCATCACCGTCGAAGGCACGGTCGTCAATCGCGTGACCCGCCAGGGGATCGCGGGCGTCTCCGTCACCCTCGACCGCGGCGCTGCCGGTTTCGCCTACCGCGCTGTCACCGATTCCTCGGGCGCCTTTCGCATCCCCAATGTCGACCCCGGCGACTACCTCCCGCTCTTCGAAAAGCGCGGCCTCTCCGCCGCCGATGACGCTTCCAAACCCCTGCACCTCGGTCCCGCCGCCGGCCCCGTCCGCTTGCGCGCCGAAATGATCCCCTGGACGCGCCTCGCCGGCCGCGTTCTCGACGCCGAAGACCACCCCATCCCCCGCGTCCGCGTCACCCTCGTCCCCTTGCGCGTGGCCCGCGGAACCGTCGGAACCGTCGCCACCACCGGCGACGACGGCGCTTTCACCCTTTCCACCGAGGCCGGCATCTACCGCATCCTCGCCGATCCGTACCAGTCCGACGGCCTCCGCCGCGGCGAGTTGTCCGCTCCCGCCGCGCCCTCTTCCGAGTCCGCGCCCCGCGCCTGGGCGCCCACCTACTACCCCGCCGTTTCCGACCCGCAAGCCGCCCAGTCCATCACCGTTGCCACCGGCGCGGACCTGTCCGGCTTCGACATCCACCTCCAGGCCGTTCCGCTCTTCCACGTCCGCGGCGTGGTCCTCGACACCCACGGCTCTCCGGTCCGCGGCCTTGCCATCAAGCTGGTTCCCCCATCCGCCAACTGGTGGGAGCCCGAGGAGGCCGAAGTCGTCTCCGTCGAAGCCGGCGTCTTCGATTTCCCGCGCGTCCGCCCTGGCGAATGGTACGTAACCGCCGAAGTGGAACGCGGCGAGGCGTCTCTCATGGGCTTCGCCTCCGCCCTCGTCAAGGATGCCGACGTTTCCCGCGTCTCCGTCCGCCTCGCCGAGCCCTTCACCGTGGCGGGCCGGGTCGAGGGAGCCAAGCCCCGCGGCGGCGAAGGCGCGTGCGAATCCACCAGCGTCTCGCTCCTCTCCACCGAAACCGATCTCGACGCCTCCGGCGAAGCCCGCGAGGACGGCTCGCTGCGCATCCCCGAAGTCTATCCCGGCCGCTACAAGGTCGAGGTCTGCGGCGTGTCGCCGGGGCACTACCTGGCGGGCGTGTTCCTGGGCGCCCGCGATGTCCTCGGGCAGGAGTTCGCTCTGGCGCCCGGCTCGCCGCCCTTGCGGGTGGTCTTCAAGGCCGATGGCGGCTCCGTGCGCGGCGCGGTCGATCGGGGCGAAGGCGCGGCCGTCGCCCTCGTGCCCACCGACGAAACCCTGCTCGATCCCCTCTTCATCTCGACCACCACCGCGGGCGAGGCCGGCCGCTACGAGTTGGCCAATCTGCGCCCCGGCGAGTACCACGCCTTCGCCTTCGATCACATCGGCGACGCCGACGCGCTCACCGATCCGGCTTTCCTGCGCAGCCTGGCCGCCTCGGCCACTACCGTGCGCGTCGAACCCGGCCGCGCCACCGCCCTCGATCTCAAGATCGTGCCCTGGCCCGAGTGATCCCCAGGTACATCAGCAGCGCCGCCGCCGTCGTCCACTGCTCCACCACCGCCAGCAGGCTGTCGGTCGCCGCCATCCCCAGCCTCAGCCGCAGCACGCCGCCCCACGCCGCCATCTCGACCAGCCCCAGCGCCGCCATCACAAAGAAGATCCGCCAGCCTCGCCCCGCGCTCAGCTCGCGGCTCCGGCCCAAAACGTCCCCGGTGCGATTGCCCTCCACGCCCACCACCACCTCCGTGAACGCCAGCCTCACCATCGCCATCACACCCGGGACGATCAGCAGCAGCGTCCGCAGCGCGATCGTCACCTCCATCTTGAAGCTGTTCCACAGGCACTTGCCCCACAGCCGCCAGCCCCAGCGCAGCGCTTCGCCCATCCGCGCCGGCCGTCCCGTGCGCAGCCTGCCCACCAGCAGGTACACCACCGCCGGCGCCGCCAGCGCCCCCAGTACCAGGTCGCTCGCCGCGCTCACCAGGTAGCTCCACACGCCGCCCTCCGCCACTCCGAGCGCCCCGCACAACCACTCGATCGCCAGTTTGGCCGGCAGGAAGACCATCAGCGTGACCGCGGCCACCCGCGGCAGGTTCCCGAAGTACAGCGCCGCCGACCGCGCCAGCAGCCGCGGCGCGGAGTCGAACGCCTCCGCCGCGAAGTCGATCTTCAGATGGCCCTGCGCGAAATCCCGCTCCATGCCGGTACTGTCTGAAATTGTACCGGAGACTCGCGGCTACTCGTCCCGCAGCGCGGTCAGCGGATCCACCCGCGTGGCGCGCCGGGCCGGCAGGTAGCACGCCGCCAGGGCGGCGGCCAGCAGCAGCACGGCCACGCCGGCGAAGGTCGGCGGATCGGCCGGGCGCACGCCGAAGAGAAAACCGCTGGCCAGCCGCGCCGCCGCCAGCGCGCCGGCCAGTCCCGCCGCCAGTCCCGCTGCCACGGGCGCCAGCCCCTGCCGCACCACCATCAGCCGCACATCCGAACGCGACGCGCCGAGCGCCATGCGGATGCCGATTTCGTTGGTCCGCCGCGCCACCGTGTGCGACACCACGCCGTAAACGCCGATCGCCGCCAGCAGCAGGGCCGCCACGGCGAAGATCAGCACCAGGGTCAACTGGAAGCGGCGTTCGGCGAGCAGTTCGTCCACCACTTCGTCGATGGTGCGCAGCCGCGGCGCAGGCAGTTCGGGGTCCAGCCCGCGAATCGCGCCGCGCACCGCTCCCGCAATCGATTTCGGGTCCGCGGCCGTGCGCACCACCACGGCGATGTTCGACCGCGCCAGTTGCCAGTAGGGCAGGTACACCGTCGGATTGGGCGCCTTCTGCAAACTGGACCGCACGTCCCCCACAACCCCCACCACTTCGATCCATTCGGCCGCCAGCGACCCCAGGTGGAATCGCCTGCCCATGGGATCGGCGCCAAGCCACATGCTCCGCGCCACCTGCGTCGAAATCACGGCCACCGCGCGGTTGCGGTCCGGCGGCCCAAACACGCGCCCACCAACCAGCGGAATCCCCATGGCGCGGAAAAAGTCCGGCGTGACGCAGCGGTAATCCACCTGGCGCCGGTCCGCGGCAGCGCCCGCCGTGCCTTCCGCATAGATGTCGTTGTTGCTGCCCTCGCCCGAAAGCGGCCCGCGGTTGCCGACCCCTGCCGCGACCACCGACGGCATGGCGCGAATGCTCTCCAGCAGCGTCTCGACAAACGCCGCGCGCTTCTCGTTGCCGGGATAGCGCGCGGCGGGGAGGCTCAGGTTCAGGGTGATGGCGTGATCGGCCTGGAATCCTTTGTCCACGTTGGTGAGGCGGACGAAGCTCGTGAGCAGCAGGCCGCCCACCACCAGGCACACCGAGCACAGCGCGACTTCCGCGGAGATCAGCAGGCGGCGCAGGCGCCCGCCCTGGCGTCCCTCGGCGATCGCGTGGCTGCCCGCTCTGAGCGACGCCTGCGGATCGGTGCGCGCCATCCGCCACGCCGGCACGACGCCGAACAGCAGACCGCTCAAAATGGCAGCCAGCGCGGCAAACGCGAGCACCGTGGAATCCAGGCGCACGTCCGCGAGGCCCGGCAGTTCGAGCGGCGCCTTGACCAGGATCGCCGCCAACGCCCATTGGGCCAGCAGCACGCCGAGCGCCCCGCCGGTGGCTGCCAGCAACAGGCTCTCCGTCAGCATCTGCCTCACAATGCGGGCCACACCGGCGCCGATGGCCGCACGAATCGCCAACTCCCGCCGCCGCGCCGAGGCCCGCGCCAGCAGCAGATTGGCCAGGTTCACCACCACCATGAGCAGCACCAGACCGGCGGCGGCCAGCAACAGCGTAAGGCTCTGCCGCGCGCTTCCCGCCATCCGTTCCTGCAGCGGCAAAACCAGGGCGCGCAATTCGGGCTTCTCCGGCAGGTCCCGCACGATGCCGGCCTGGATGGCGTTGATGTCGGCCGTGGCTTGCGCCCGCGAAACGCCGGGCTTCAACCGGGCCACGCAGCCGAAGTCGTACTCCGCCATGATGGCCAGGTCGGAATCCGCGATGGCGAACGGTTTCCAGAAATCGGCCGCCTCCCGGGACCGGAACACGGCGTCCAGATCGCTCTCCGACGGAACCCGCGTTCCCGCCGGCAGCACGCCGATGACTTCGAAGGGTTGGCCGTTGAGTGAGACGTGGCTCCCCACGATGGCCGGATCGCGGTGGAAACGGCTGGTCCAGAGGCTGTTGCTAAGCAGCACCACGCGGTCGCGGCCGGGCTGGTCCTCGTTTTCGCGGAACGTCCGGCCCAACTGCGCCTGGATGCCCAGCATCGGAAACAGGCTCGCCGAAACCCGGCTGCCGGTGAGGCTGAGCGGGTCGCCCCCGCCCGTGAGCGTGTAGGCGGCATTGCCCACCAGGGCGAACTGCTCGAAGGCGCGGCTCTGTTTCCGCCATTCCCGGAAGTGCCAGGCCGTCACCGGCAGGCTGGGGCCGAACTGCGCGAACCGTGGGACCACTTCCTCAATCGCCACCAGGCGGCCAGGCTCGGCATACGGCAGCGGACGGAGCAGCACTGCGTTGAAGACGCTGAAGATGGCGGTAGTCGCTCCGATTCCCAGAGCGAGCGTCAGCACCGCGATCGCGGCGAACCCCGGATTGCGAGCCAGCGTTCTCAGGGCGTAGCGCACGTCGAACAACATACAAGCAAGATACGCTCGACGAAGGGAAAGGTTAGCGCGGCCGTGCGATCCCGCACGTTACAATGGACTATGGATGCCCGATATCCTCAATGGCAATCGCGTTCGCGATGAGATCCTGGCGGAGTTGAAACCGCGCGTGGAACAGTTGGCCGCCCAAGGCCATCCTCCCGGCCTGGCCGTCGTCCTGGCGGGCCACGACCCCGGTTCCCAGATTTACGTCCGCAACAAGGTCAAGGCCTGCGCCGGCCTCGGAATCCACTCCGAAACCATCACCCCGCCCGACGGCGTCGCCACCGCGGAACTGCTCGAAATCGTCCGCGATTTGAACGCGCGGCCGGACATCGATGGCATCCTGGTGCAGCTTCCGCTGCCCGCGGGCGTGGATTCCAAGCGCATCCTGCTCGAAGTCTCGCCCGAGAAAGACGTCGACGGCTTCCATCCCATGAACGTCGGCAACCTGGTGGCCGGGCTGCCCGGACCGCGCGCCTGTACGCCCGCCGGCATCCTCGAAATGCTTCGCCGCTACCGCATCCCCATATTGGGAAGCCGCGCCGTGGTGGTGGGCCGCAGCGACATCGTCGGCAAGCCCGTGGCCATGCTGCTGCTGCATCAGCACGCGACCGTCACCATCTGCCATTCCCGCACCCGCGATCTGCCGGCGGTCTGCCGCGAAGCCGATATTCTGGTGGCCGCCATCGGGCGCCCCGCCATGATCGCGGGCGAGTTCCTTAAGCCCGGGGTGGTGGTCATCGACGTGGGAATGAACCGGCTCGACAGCCGCGAGGACGTGGCCCGCATCTTCCGCGGCTCGCCCGAGAAACTGGCCGCCTTCGACGCCAAGGGCAGCCTGCTGGTGGGCGACGTGGATCCCCTGGACGTGGTGGAAAAGGCCGCCGCCTACAGCCCGGTGCCGGGCGGCGTCGGCCCGCTGACCATCGCCATGCTGATGGTGAACACCGTGGATGCCGCCGCGCGGCGGGCGGGCATATGCTGAAAGTGGGCCTCACCGGCGGCCTGGGTTGCGGCAAAACTTTTGTCGGGGACCGGCTCGCCGAGTGGGGTTGCGTCCTCGTCCAGGCCGACGAACTGGGGCACCAGGCGCTGGCTCCCGGTGGGGAAGCTTACGACGCGGTGATTGGGGAATTCGGCGCCGGCATTCTGAACGGCCAGCGGCGGATCGACCGCAACCTGCTAGCCGCCTGTGTCTTCAATTCGCCCGAGCGGCTGGCGCGCCTCAACGCCCTGGTGCATCCCCCCGTGGTGCGCCGCGAAGAAGCGCTGGCCGCCGAGTACGCCGCGCGCGAGCCCCACGGCATTTTCGTGGTGGAAGCCGCCATCCTGATCGAAACCGGCAGTTACAAGCGCTTCGACCGCATCGTCCTGGTGACCTGCCGGGAGGACCAGCAGGTGGAACGGGCCATGCGGCGCGAAGGATCCACCGACGACGACGTGCGCGCGCGCATCCGCCGCCAGATGCCGCTCGACGAGAAACGAAAATTCGCGCATTTCGTCATAGATACATCGGGGGAAAAGGAAGACACCGTGCGGCAAACCCGGGCCGTGCACGAAGCCTTACGGAGGATTGCATCATGAGATCTCTGCGACTGTTTCTGTTGGCCACCCTGCTGGTGACGGTCTACATCGTCGGACGCTACAACGTGGGTCATCTCCTGCCCAACAACGGCACCCGGGGCGTCTGGACCGAGCCCGCCGCGGCCGCCTCCGGCTACTCGCCCGAGGAGCAGAACAACATCGACATTTACCGCGGCGCCCGCGAGGCCACCGTCAACATCACCACCCAGGTGAACGTCGAGAACTGGTTCTTCCAGGTCTATCCGCAGAAAGGCACCGGTTCGGGGTTCATCATCAATGCCGACGGCGAGATCCTCACCAATTACCACGTGGTGAGAGGCGCCGTGCAGATGACCGTCAAGCTCACCGACCAGAAAGTCTTCAAGGCCAGAGTGCTGGGCACGGACACCAGCCACGACCTGGCGCTGATCAAGATCGAGGCCGGCCGCACGCTGCCGACCCTGCGCCTGGGCGATTCCGACGCGCTGGTGGTGGGCCAGAAGGTGGAGGCCATCGGCAACCCGTTCGGCTTCGACGGCACGTTGACCACCGGCGTGGTGAGTTCGCTCGGCCGCGACATTCAGACCGAGGACGAGAAGCTCGAAGGCATGATCCAGACCGACGCCGCCATCAATCCAGGCAATAGCGGCGGGCCGCTGCTGGACTCCCACGGCAACGTCATCGGCATCAACACCGCCATCTACGGGCAGGGGAACGTGGGCATCGGCTTCGCCATGCCCATCAACCGCGCCAAAGTCATGCTCACCGAGTTCCAGGCGCGCGGCCGCGTGGCGGTGCCCTGGCTGGGCATCCGGGAACGCTGGGTGTCGGGCGATCTCGCCGAGATGCTGGATCTGCCCGCCAAGGGCGGCCTGCTGATCCAGGAGGTCGAGAACGGGTCGCCGGCCGAGGAGGCCGGGCTGCGCGGCCCGCGCCGCACGGTGATGCTGGGCGGCGCCTACCCGGTGAACATCGGCGGGGATCTGATCGTGGCCGTAGAAGGCCAGCCGGTGGATAGCGCCGACGCCCTGCGGCGCGCCATGAACAAGAAGCGAGCCGGCGATCAGTTGACCCTGACGGTCTACCGCAATGGCCGCAGCGTGGAAGTGAAGGTCAAGCTGGGCGAAGCGCCGCAACAGATGTAGCCCGCCGGCGGGCCGGCGGCTGGTGTCCGCTCAGGCCACGGCGGAATTCGTGGCGCCGGCTTCCGGGGTTTCCCCGCCATCGGGAGGTTGCGCCTTGCTCTTGCTGCCGGGCGGCCGCCCGCGGCGCTTGGCCACCGGAGGACCGGCCGCGGCAGCCTGCATCGCCAGCCATGCGGGGGGCCTGCCACGGCGCTTGGCGCGGCCTTGGGCCAGCCGCTCCAGCATGCCGATGGCGTGTTCGATTTGCTCCCGCTCCGCTTTTAATTCGGCCAGAATTCTGGTGACATCCACTTACTTAGCCCTCCCGGTGTTCGTACAGCAACCCGTGGACGAATTCCGTGGGAATCCATTTCCTGAATTCCTGGATACTTTTCGATTTTCGCCCCAATAGAACCGGGTTTCAAGACGGGCCGGGGCACTCGCCCGGCCTTGATTTTCCCGCGGCGCCGCGCGGTAATCGTTGATACGTAACACCTAACTATTGTGGGGACTGGCCAGGATGTTTCTTCCAGTAGTAATAGAATGGGAGTCCTAGTACTATCATGCCGATTCCCATGATCGATTCACGGGGGGAATCATGCATAGTGGAAAGCACCAACAGGGATGCCACCACGACGAAGAGGATGGGCACCACCGGGTAACCCAGCGTTCGGTAGGGGCGCGGCAGATCGGGACGTTTCCTGCGCAGCACAATGACGCCCGCCGTGGTCATTCCGTAGATAATCCAACTGGCGAACATCACGTAGGTGAAGAGCTGGCGGAATCCGCCGGTGAGAACCAGCAGCGCGCTCCACGCGCCCAGCATCGCGATGGAGACGCCGGGCGTGCGGTACCGCGGGTGGACGCGGGCCACCGCGCGAAAAAAACAACCGTCCCGCGCCGCGGCGTAGGGCACTCGCGATCCGGTGAGAATGGAGCCGTTGAGGGCCGCGAAAATGCTGATCATGGCGGCGATGGCCACCACGCCGGCGCCCGGGGCGCCCAGTATGCGCCGCATCATCTCGCCCGCCACGCGCGGGCTGCTTCCCACCTCGGCGGCGCTCAGAATGCGGAAGTAGGCGGCGTTCACCAGCAGGTAGATGACGATCACCGCAATCGTCCCGCCCACCAGCGCGCGCGGCAGATTGCGCTGCGGATCGCGCACCTCGGAAGCCACCATGGCCAGGTTGTTCCAGCCGTCATAGGCCCACAACGCCGCCACCAGCGCGGCGAAGAAGCCGGCCACCGTCACCGGCCCGGAGACCGGCGCGGCCGGCGCGTGGGCGTGGCCGAACGCCAGTCCGGCTACGATCACCAGGGCGATCAACCCCAGCTTGACGGCCGTCACGCCGACCTGCACGCCGCCGCCCAGCTTCACCCCGTAATAGTTCAGCCACGCGAGCAGCAGGATCAGCGCCATCGCCAGCAGTTGGCCGTAGCGGAATTCGAGCGCCCCGCCGTGCGGCCCGAGCGGCAGCGGGAGCGAGTAGAACACGGTGTCCAGGCCGGGGAAAAAGGTGGTCAGGTAGTAGAAGAACCCGGTAGCCAGGGTCGCGATCGAGCCGCCTTTTCCCACCCAGGTTTGCGCCCAACTGTACAGAAATCCCCATATGGGGCCGTAGGCCTCGCGAAGGTAGACGTATTCGGCGCCGGCCTCGGGCAACGCGGCGGCCAGTTCGGCGTAGCTGAGCGCTCCAGCCAGCGAGAGCAATCCGCCGAAAACGAAGACCAGGAAGACCATCCCCGCCGAGCCCACCCGCGCCACCATGTCGTGGGGCACCAGGAATATGCCGCTGCCGATCACCGTCCCGACCACGATCGACGCCGCGGCCCAGGGCCCCAGATCGCGCTTCAGTTCGTGCCTGACTTGCCGTTCCATCCCGACTCCGCCTCCACCGGACCCTCGAACCACGATGCCGCCAGCCCCGCCGTAAACGTCGCCACCGTTCCCACCGGCACGTACCAGGTCCAGGCCACGCGCGTTCCGAGGGCCACCAATCCCACTGCCAGAAGCCCCGCCGCCATGCCCGCCATGGCCGCTCGCTCGCGCGGCTTGCGCGTCAGCACGCCCAGCAGGAAAACCCCCAGCAGCGCGCCCGCGGGGATGGAACCAATGGTCAGGCCCATCTCCAGCACGGGCTTGGCGGAGTAGCGCGCGCCAATGGCAATCCCCAGCAGCACCACCCCCCAGAACACCGTCGCCAGGCGCGCCAGGCGCAGCGACTTCCGCTCGCTCAGGCCTTTGGCCGGCGCGTGGAAGAAGTCCACCACCACCGTCGAGGATAGCGAATTCAGGGCGGCGCTGAGATTGGCCATGGCCGCCGCCAGGATGGCGGCGATCAGCAATCCCGCCAGGCCGTGGGGCAGGCGGTTCCAGATGAACTCGGGATACAGCCGGTCCAGCCGCCCGGGCGGCGCGGACTGGTTGGCGCCGTGGAAAACGTACAGGCCCAGGCCGATGAACAGGAACAGCGTGAACTGGAAAAAAACCACCAGCCAGCTTCCGAGCAGCGCGGCGCGGCTTTGGGCCTGATTGCGCGCGCTCAGCAGTCGCTGCACCATGAGCTGGTCGGTGCCGTGGCTGGCGGTGGTGAGGAAGCATCCGCCCACCAGGCCCGCCCAAAAGCTGTAGGGGCGCGAGAAGAACGCCATATCCGGAGAGAACCGGAAGTCGAAAACCGTGAGCTTGTGGGCGGCGCCGGCCACCGCCAACAGGTGTTCCCACCCGCCCGGGATGCGGTGCAGAAGCGCCGCGAAGCTGAGGATGGCGCCAGAGACGTACAGCGTCATCTGCGCCACGTCGGTCCAGATCACCGCCGTCATGCCGCCTTCGAAGGTGTAGAACAGGGTGAGGATCACGATCAGCGCGATGGACTGGATCTCGCCCGCGCCCAGCACGATGGAAATCACCAGCGAAACGGCGAACACGCGCACGCCTTCGGCCAGCGCCCGCGTGGCCAGGAACACCCCGGCTGCCAGTTTGCGGACGCGTTCGCCGAAACGGCGCCGCATCAGCTCGTAGGCCGTGAACATCTCGCCGCGGAAATATTGCGGCAGGAAGACCAGGGAAATCACCAGGCGGGCCGCCAGGTATCCCAGCACCAGTTGCAGGAAGCCCAGGTTCCCGCCGAAGGCCAGGGCGGGCGTTCCGATCACCGTCAGGGTGCTGGTTTCGGCCGAGACGATGGACAGGCCGATGGCCCACCACGGCGCGTTGCGGCCGCCCAGGAAGTAGTCGCGGAGGCTGTGCTGGGCCTTACGGAAACGCGCGCCGAACCAGGTGATTCCGGCCAGGTAGCCGAGGATGACCGCCAGATCGAAATAGCGCATGGGGACCAGGGAGCTTCCAGCATAGCGTTGATCTGCTATCATTTGTGATTCGGAACCTGGCGAACGCCGGCGGAGTCCAATGGTATGGCGCCACCGGCCTGGGCGCCGGGTTCGAGAACTTCGGCAGAAACCAGTAACGACGACGAAATCATCGGAGACAGGCAGGAGGCATCGGTGCAAACTCTTCAGAAATACTTCAGGGCCATGGCGGGCGCCGCCATTTTGACCGCGGCCATGGCGGGAGCGCCAGTATTGGCGCTGGCACAGGGGGCCGCGCAGACGCCCCCCAAGGGTGTCCAACCGGCAGTGCCGGAGAAAAAGATCACGCCGGCCGAGTACGACCTGTACAACGCCGCCCAGGTGAGTCTCAACAACAAAGATTACGCCAAGGCGATCGCCGGCCTGGATGCCTGGAAACAGAAGTTTCCCAACTCCGATTATGCCGCCGACGGCAAAGCCGCCTACGTTCAGGCCTATGCCGGGGCCGGCCAGTTCGCCAAAGCCATTGACGCGGCCGGCGAGCTGTTGAGCGGCGACATCGATTCCCTGTATCCCGATCCCAAGGGCGGTCCGCTGGTGGTGGTGAGAGTATTGGTGGCGGTGTGCCAGTCCGCCCTCAAGCTCCAGAACGCCACGCCCGAGGAGCTGGCCACCGTCCGCAAGGGCGCCGGGCTGCTGCTCAAGTACAGCCGCAAGGCGGAAGGCTTCTCCGACGACCAGTGGACCCAGTTGCATACCGGTGCGGATCCCCTCGCCAGACAGGCGCTCTACATCATTGCCGTGACTCCCGGCGTGGAGGCTTACACGAAGAAGGACTTCGACACCGCCGAAGCCGTGTTCCGCAGCGCGCTCAAGGACTATCCCGACAACGCCGTGGTGGCCAACTACCTGGCGAGCACGCTGCTGGGCGAGTACATGGCCCAGAAACATCCCGAGAAGTTCCCCGAAGCCTTGTACCTGTTTGCGCGCGCAGCCTCCCTGGATCCCACGGCCAGCGGCATGGACAAAACCTGGCAGGCAGGCGTGGCCAAGTCTCTCACGACCTTGTACACCCGGTTCCACGGCAGCGACGACGGGTTGCCCGAGCTGAAGGCTCTGGCGGTCAAGTCTCCCACCCCGCCCGAGGGATTCACGGTCAAGACCGGCGCCGAGGTTGAGCGGGATAAGCAGGAGGCCTTCGCCGCCGCCCATCCCGAACTGGCCCAGTGGCTGGCAACCAAGAAGGCCCTCACGGATGGCGGCGAAGCGTACTTCAAGGAGAGCATGGCCGACGCCGCCATGCCGAAGCTGAAGGGCAAGGTGCTGGACGGCAAGCCGGCCTGCAACCCGAAGTCGCTGATTCTGGCGCTCTCCGACGATAAGACGCCGGAGGTCACCCTGGTGCTGGACACGCCCGTCAAGGGCAAACCGACCGTCGGAGTGGACATCACCTACGATGGCGCCATTGCCAAGGCGTTCACGGCGACTCCCTTCAACCTGACCATGGAAATGGAGCAGGCCAAGATCGAAGGCCTCGAGAAAGGGCCGTGCCCGCCCCGGCCGCCGGTGGGCAAGAAGGCTGCGCCGCCCGCCCCCAAGAAACAGTAGCTACAACCGGTTTCGGCGTTTTCCGGGGCGGGCCGCAGTCTCCCGCCAGCCCGCCCCGCCGCAGCCCGCCATCTTGAGGCCCCTGGAGCGTGTGGGTGTCAGCCGTGCCGGATCACCAGCACGTCGCCATCCCGCACGATGTACTCCTTGCCTTCCAGCCGCAGCAGACCTTTTTCGCGCACGCCGGTGTAGCCGCCGTGATCGATCAGGGCCTGCCAGTTCACCACTTCGGCGCGGATGAACTTCTTTTCGAAATCGGAGTGGATGGCGCCGGCGGCCTTCACCGCGGGGCTGCCCACGGGGACGGTCCAGGCGCGGCACTCGTCCTCGCCGGCGGTGAGGAAACTCATCAGGCCGAGCAGGGCATAGGTGGCCGAGATGAGGCGTTCCAGGCCGGATTCCTTCAGGCCGTAGCTGGCCAGGTAGTCGCGCTGCTCCTCGCGCGGCAATTCGGCCAGTTCGGCTTCGATCTTGCCGCACACCGCGCTGGCCGCGGTGTGGCGCCGCCCCGCCAGCACGCCGTCGCGGAATTCGCGCTCCCGGTCGTGCAACGAGCCGGCTTCCTCCTCGCCCAGGTTCAGCACGTAGAGCATGGGCTTTCGCGAGAGGAACTGGAAGCCGCGGAGGCGCTTCTCGTCCTCGCCTTCGATGTCGAGCTGGCGCAGCGGCTGATTCTGTTCCAGCACGGCCTTGGATCGCACCAGGAGATCGTATTCGCGGTCCAACTCGGGGTTCTTGATTTTCTTGCGGTCCTTTTCGAGCCGCTCCAGGCGCTTCTCCACCACCATGAGGTCGCTGAGGATGAGCTCGGTTTCGACGTCTTCGAGATCGCGAACGGGGTCCACCGAGCCCTTCTCGTGGGGGACGGTTTGGTCGGCGAACAGCCGCAGCACATGGGCGAAGGCGTCCACCACCCTCAGGCTGCCCACGTAGCTGGCCTCGCGGAGGTTCTCCTTGGAGATGGCGGGCATGTCCACGTACTCGACGGTGGCGTGGGTCACCTTGGGCGGTTCGAACAGGCGGCCGAGCGCCTCCACGCGCGCGTCGGGCACCTTGGCCACGCCGGTGCGGGCCGCGGTCGCGCCGATGCGGGTCTCCTGGTGGACGCCGGTGAGGATCGTGAACAGCGAAGTCTTGCCCACCATGGGCAGACCGATAATGGCAGTCTTCATACTACTGCTTCTGATCGAGTTCCGCCGTCAGTGTCGCCCCGCCCATTTCCGCCAACACGGCCACTACTTTCACGGCCTGGCGGGGGTCCTTCGCGATCCACACGGTTGTATTCTCCGAGCCGCCGTCGGCCGAGGAGAGCACCACCTTGAACGCATCGAAGGTTCCCGCCGGGACGGTGACGCTTTCCGAACCCGCCACCTTCAGCGCCATCAGCTTCACCTTCTGCTTCTGCAGGTCGAAATTGCGGAAAGTGGTGGTGTAGCCGTCGGCCAGCGGCAGCAGGGCGATGCACTGCGGGCCGCCTGTTTCGGCGAACAGCGGACCACCGAGGTCGGCCGAAACCGGCGTCTGCTTCCCATTCATGTTCATGGAGCCGGAGACCTTGCCGCCTTCGACCGTAATGTCGACGGAAAGCGGACCCTGCGCGACGCTGCGCTTGCGGAGCACCAGCGTTCCCTTTTCGAGCGTGGCGGTGTCGGTCATTTTTCCCATGGGCGTATCCACCGCGTCGATGACCGTCCAGGCGCCGTTCTCTTCCTGAATGGTGGTGGTTTCGGCGAGCGCCAGCTTCTGGGCTCCGATCTCGATACTGGCTTTGTACTTCCAGACGCCCGGCTGCATGGGCACGGCCACCGCCGGCACACCCACCTGGCCCGCGTCGGCGATCTTCGAAACGGTCACGGTCTTCGGGTCGACGGTGATTTCCTTAAGGCGGGCCACCACTTCGGGCGTTCCATCCGTCTGCGCGCGGCCATCCAGATACTGGGCGAGGAACTTCTCGGCGGCCATGAACATGGCCATGTTATTCACCGGACGCGCGAAGCCGTGGCCCTCGTCGGGGGCCAGCAGGTATTCCACCGGGGAGCCGCGATCGCGCAGCGCGATGACGATTTGCTCGGATTCGCGGCGATTCACGCGCGGATCGTTGGCCCCTTGCACCACCAGCAGCGGAGTCCTGATGTCCGACGCCTTGTTGAGCGGGGACTCAGCCTGCAGCCGGGCCTTGCCCTGCGGCGTGCCCGGATCGGCCATGCGGGCGTACATGATCTTGCGCCCGGCTTCCCAATAGGGCGGGATCGTCTCCAGCAGCGAGATCAGGTTGGAGGGGCCGACAATGTCCACCGCCGCGCGGTACAGGCCGGGGGTGAAGGCCACGCCGGCCAGCGTGGCGTAACCGCCATAGGAGCCGCCGAGAATGCCCAGGCGCTTCGGATCGGCAACGCCTTCGGCCACCAGGTACTTCATGCCCCAGGTGATGTCGTCCTGCATCTTGCCGCCCCATTCGCCGTTGCCCGCATTCAGGAACTTCTTGCCGTATCCCGCGGAGCCGCGGAAATTGGGCATCAGCACGGCGTAGCCGCGATTGGCGAGAAACTGCGCGGTCGGGTTGTAGCCCCAGGTATCGCGGTACCACGGACCACCGTGCGGGACCACGATGGTGGGCAGCCCCTTCGCGGGCACGCCCTTGGGCAGGGTCAGGTAGGCGGGGATCTCCAGGCCGTCGGACGACTTGTATGCGATGGCCTTCATGGGAGCCAGGGCCTCGCGGGGCAGTTTCTCGCGCACCTTGTACTGCAGGGTCAGCTTGTGAGTCCCGCGGTCGAACAGATATGTTACGCCCGGTTCCGTGTCGCCACCGGCGCTCACCAGCCAGATGCGATCGTCCCTGGTGTGCGAACCGAGCGCGACCTCCAGGCCGGGCAACCGCTTCTGGAGCCACTGGTAATCGGCTTCCAGTTTCTTGTCCTTGAAGTATCGCCGCGTGCGCTCGTCGGTGTAGGTGGTGAGCACCAGTTCGTCGGTGGCCTCGGAGAAGAGTTCCTCGCCGACGTCCACCTTGTTCAGGGGATCGGACTCCACCTTTTCCACCTTTTCGGTTTGCGGGTCGAACAGGACCAGCGAGGTGAGGTTGGCGTCGTCGCCCTTGTTGGTCTCCATATACAACCGCTTGCCGTCTTTTTGAAACCGCACCGGACCGCAGCTCTCGAAAACCGTGCACGAGTAAACCTTGGTGAAGCCGCCCGGGTCCACACGCAGGAGTTCCTGATCGCCGTTGTCGGCCACGCGGAAGGCCAGGCGGAGCTGCCCCTGCACGTCGAAGGTCCAACTGGCGATGCGTTCGGTGTTCTTGCGCATGAGCGTGCGTTCGCCGGTAGAGATCTTCAGCTTGTAGAGATCGTGCCAGGCCTTGTCGCGATCGTTGAGCCCGATGTAAACGATGTCGGGATCGTTCTTGGGGGCGGCGTAGAGCGCGACTACCACGCCCTTCAGGCCGGTCAGGTCGCGCGAGGGCGGGGCGTCGGCTCCGGGCGGAGGCGCCGCGGCGGGATCCACGGCGAACGCATTGAAGTTCTCGTCGCCGTCGGTGTCCTTGACATAGATCACGTACTTGCCGTCGCGCGTCCACAGATAGCCGGGGATGGGCCGTTTGGTCTCGGTGGTGAGGAGGCGGGCCGCGCTGAAAGGTTCGTCGATCGTCTTGACCCATATATTGCGGGTCGATTTCCAGGGTTTGACGAATGCCAGGTAGCGGCCATCGGGCGAAAGCTCGGCGCCGGTGATTTCGGGATCTCCGAACAGCAGTTGCCGGTCGATCAGCGGCGGCAGCCCCTGGACAGCCGGCTGTCCGTGAAGCGATGAGAGCGCGGCTACGGCAATGAGTGAGGTTCTAAGAAGAAATGACATGTCTGCCTTTCAGGTGTTCGTACGATCTATCGCGAGACAAAGTTCAGTTGTCCGCGGGTGTTCCGCGATAATCGACTCTCATGGTACAACACCCGGGTGAACGCGTTCATCGAGGGATTCCCGCTGGAGTTTACATTTGGGACTCCAGGATCCATCTACAGCGGCACTTCCACCTGGCTTAGGATTTCGGCGACGATCCGCTCGCCCATATCGGCGCGGCGCTCGACCAGCGTGGTGCGCGTGTCGATCACCACGCGGTGCGCGAACAGGGGCACGGCCAGCCGTTTGACGTCGTCGGGGATGGCGTAGTCGCGGCCCTCGAGCATCGCCCGCGCCTGCACCGCACGGTACAGGGCCTGGGAGCCGCGCGGGCTGACGCCCAGGGCCAGCGATTCGTGGTTGCGGGTGCGCTCCACGATGGCGAGCATGTAATCCACCAGGGAATCGTCCACGGCGACGCTTTCGACCGCGTCTTGAAGCCCCAGCACATCGGCGGCTACCAGGGGCGACGAAACCGCGCCGGGAGAGATGGTCCGGGCGTTGCGCAGGATCTCCCGTTCGCTGGCGCCGTCGGGATAGCCGATGCGCAGGCGCATCAGAAACCGGTCGAGCTGGGATTCGGGCAGGGGATAAGTCCCATGGTGTTCCAGCGGGTTCTGCGTGGCGACCACCATGAACGGCCGCGGCAGTGGATAGGACTGCCCGTCGATGGTGACCTGGGCTTCGTTCATGGCCTCCAGCAAGGCGGACTGAGTCTTGGGGGTGGTGCGGTTGATCTCGTCGGCCAGGAGGAAATTGGTGAACACGGGGCCCGGCTTGAACTCGAAGGTTTCCGACTGGACGTTGTAGATGGTGACGCCGAGGACGTCGGACGGGAGCATGTCGCTGGTAAACTGAAGCCGGTGGAAGCCGCCGGAGACGGAGCGGGCGAGGGCATGGGCGAGAGTGGTTTTGCCGACGCCGGGGACGTCTTCAATGAGCAGGTGGCCGCGCGCCAGCAGGCACACCAGGGACAGACGGACCACCTCGGTCTTGCCGCGAATCGCCATCCCGAGGGCAGCCTCGAGTTCAGCCAGCTTGGGGAGGATTTCGGGCGAGAATCCACCCGGCGGGGTCATGGTTGATTCCCGCTGGGACATTACAGTTCATCATACTAAAGATCGGCGGGGGCGGCCGGGAGCGAACGGCGTGGGGGTGGCGGCTGGCGGGAAGCTGCGCGGGTGGCGGCTCCGCGCGGGTTGGCAGGTCCACATGTGAGCCGGCGGCACAACGTGCGCCAGTGGCACCCTGCGCGCCAGCGGCTGCATCCGCGTCGGCGGCCCGCGTGCGCCCGGCGGCCCCATCCGCGCCAGCGAGGTTTACGCGCACTTGCGGCTCTGTTGGCGCCGGCGGCCCCATCCCCGTCGGCAGCTCCGCACGCCAGCGGCTCCGCACACCGGCGTCGAAAAAACATTTTGCATAAATCATGTTTTTTGTTATTCTAAGGTTGCTCTGGTAATTCGCAACCGCGCGAGGCGTATGGAAACAGCCGCACAAGGCATTCTGACTCGCGATGAAATGGAGAGCAGGCGCCTGTTAGCCGCACAGGACCTGCAAAGGGGGCTTTCGCAGTCCCAGGTGGCCCGCAAGTTCGGGGTGACCCGCACGACAGCGTCCCGTTGGTGCCGCGCGTTAAGCGGAAGCGGGGTGGAAGGGCTGCGCAAACGCCGCGCCCCCGGCCGTCCCAGCCGTCTGAACGCGGAACAACTCCACATCGTCTCCGAGGTCTATCGTTCCGGCCCGCGGGCCAGCGGGCTGGATGCCGATCGATGGACCACGGCGCGCTTCGCCGAAGCCATCCAAACGCGTTTCGGCATCCGCTACGACCCCGACCACGTCGGCCGCATCATGCACCGCCTCGGATTGCGGGAGCGCCGGCGCAACCGGCGCCGCATTCAGGGCGTGCTGTATGCGTCCCGGTACTCGCCGGCCGCGCTGCTGGGCCGGAGCGAGATCTCTCCCGGCGTGGCGTGAGCCGCGCGGGCGCCCACCAACGCCGCCGCCGTTAGCGGGCAGCGGCCGCAAGGCTTGGAGTTGCTTCCCGTTTGGGCGCCTTGTCCCACCCGGACGGGCGTTCAGGACCGCGAGATTTTGCGGGCTCGCCAGAAGGAGGAGATGCCAAACCACGCCATGAGGACGGCGCAGGCCGATGCCACGAAGGCTTGAAAACCCTGTCCCGCCCGGATGGAGCGGAAAGCCGAGAGCCCGAAAACCGTACCCAGGCACAGGAACAGGAAGCCAATCAGCTCATTCCAAAGGGTTCTCAGGGGTTTGAGGACGGCTGGGATCACGTGCCGTAGAAAACTCCGGCCGTGTTTGAGGGCTAGCAGCGGCCACACGTGCTCATGGTAACAGAATTGCTAGCAGATATGATGCTACCATGCCGAGATGCCGATATATATGCAGGTGTTAGCCTGGTTGTGAACCGGGCCGACCTCCACTACAATCGGAACTAGTGGATGCGGAACGCCGGTCGTCTCCGATGCGTCTGCCATTAGAGGGAGAACTCTGTGGAAGAGCCTTTAAAGCACTTAGTGCAGGAATTGGGAAACGCGATCAACGATTCCCTTTCCGAGTCTGAGCGGATCGCCGAAGCCATCGGCGAAATCAAGCGCGCCGGCTACGACGTCTTCCTCGTATTGGAGGCGACGATCGGCTTCAACCGCAGGGATGAAGACGGCGGCGAGGAAGAGGAGGAAATCGAGGGAACGGAGCGGCCCGAACCCAAACCTCGATCGTTCGAAACCACGGGCAAGATCAAGCTCACCTCCCAGGACCAGCGCTTTCTGAAAGCGCTCAAGATCTCGGTAGACGACGAGAACCGCTGAAGTGCCAGGGCCGAAGCCTTGGCGGGCTGGTCAGCCCAGAATCTGCTGGTAAACGTCCCAGGTTTCGCGGACGGATTTTTCCCACGTGAACAGTTGCGCGCGCAGGCCCCCGCGGCGGGCGAGGTCCCGGCGGAGTTCCTCGGATTGGGTCAGATGGCGCAACGCCTCCCCCATCGCTTCGGCGTTCCCGGGGTCCACCAGCAGAGCCGCGTCGCCGGCCACCTCCGGCAGCGCCGAACAGTTGGAAGTCAACACCGGCGCACCCGCCGCCATGGCTTCCAGCACCGGCATGCCGAACCCCTCGTCCAGCGACGGAAAGGCAAAGATGGAGCATCGGGCATACCAGCCGGCCAGTTCGCCCGGCGGGATGTAGCCGAGCACGGCGATGCGGTCCCTGGCGGGGCTGCCGGCGATGCGCGCCAGAATTTCCTCCGATCCGTAGCCCGCCGAACCGGCCAGCACCAGGCGCCAGTCCGCGCCCACCGTCTCAAAGGCGCTCACCAGGCCGGCAATGTTCTTGCGCTTCTGAATCGCCCCCACGTTGAGAATGACCCGCTCACGTTGACCTTCGGCGCGGCCCAGATGGCGGATGCCGTGGTGCACCACGCGCACGCGTTCCGGCGCTACCCCGAGGTGCGCAATCACCTGCCGGCGGGTGAACTCGGAAACCGCGATGACGGCGGTCGCCCGCGAGGCGGCATCGCGCGCCTGCCTGGTGAAGCGCGCCCGGAAGTCCGGCGTGGAGTATTCCGAGGTCATCACGAACAGGTCGTGGAAAGTGGCCACGCAGCGCGGCATGGCTATGGCCGGCAAGCGCTGATTCAGACCGTGGAACAGTTGCGCCCCGCCCGGGCCCAGGGGTTCGGCCAGCAGGCAGCGGCGCGCGTTGCGCGGCAGGCTTTCGAGCCACGAGCGGATATAGCGGTGGGGACGGTAGCAGAACCGGAAGCGCGCCTCGGGATGGGCCGCGGCCATGCCGAAAAGGATCTCACGGGAATACAGCCCCACCCCGGAGAGAGCATCCCCGATGCTTTGGGTAGCGTCCAGCGCAATGGTCAGGCGAGTCGGTATGCTTTCATTTTGCGATAAAGCGTGGTCCGGCCGATACCTAAAAGTCGCGCCGCCTCGGTTCGCTCCCCGCCGGTGGCGGCCAACGCGCTCAAAATGGTCTTGCGTTCGGATTCGGGCAGCGAGATGACCGGAGACTCCGCGGGGAGCGTCACTTCGGGCAGAGGGTAATCGGTGGAGGCGGCCGCCGCGGGCATCGAAAGGGTTCGCTGGCTGTGGGCGGCGCGGTTGTATTGCAGCGCCGAGGGAAGGTCGGCCATTTGCAGGCCGCTGTCGGAATTGAGCGCCGCCAGCCGTTCCAGGCAGTGCTTCAACTCGCGCACATTGCCCGGCCAGTCGTAGTTTTGGAACGTGTCCAGGATCTCGCGGCTGGGCTGGAACGGGGGCAGCCCGGCGTCCGACCCGGTTTCCAGGAAATGCTCCACCAGCGGTTCCACGTCCTGCATCCGTTCGCGCAGCGGCGGCAGCTTGATGGAAACCACGTTCAGGCGGTAAAACAGATCCTCGCGGAACCGGCCGGCGTCCACTTCGGCCCGGAGGTTGCGATGGGTGGCGGCCACGATCCGCAGATCCACCTTGCGCCACTGCAACGCGCCCACCGCGCGAAATTCCTTCTCCTGAATCAGCCGCAGCAGCTTGACCTGCATTTCGAGCGGCAGATCGCCGATCTCGTCCAGAAAGGCGGTTCCGCCATCGGCCAGCTCCATCAGCCCTTTCTTGTTATCGATGGCGCCGCTGAATGCCCCCCTGACATGGCCGAACAGCTCGCTCTCCATGAGCGTGCCCACCAGCGAGCCGCAATCGATGGGCACGAACCGGCCGCGCGGGTTGGCCTCGTGAATGGCGCGCGCCACCACCTCCTTGCCGGTTCCGCTTTCACCCAGCAGCAGCACCGGCAGCCGGTTGCGGGAGGCCTTCTCGATCAGCCTCCGGATGGAGACGATCTGCGGCGACTTCCCCACCAGAGGGTGGGTGGCCGTGGCAGGGGCGAAATTCATGACAGTTTCACTGCTGGGGATCTAGTCGCACAACCAGGGGGTTCTTCTCATCCGAGTTGTCCCGAATCCGCTCCGCCAGGGCCAGGGCGGCTTCTTCGGTCGGCTCCGACCCCACCAGCACCCGCCAGGTCTCCGGGTTGCCCGGCCGGCGGACCAGCCTGGCGGCGCCGAATTCCGACGCCATGCGGGCGCGCAGCCGTTCCGCCGCGTCGCGGCTCCGGAACTGCCCCACCTGGACCGAGTAGACCTCCGCCGGCGCGGCGGGCGGCGGCTTGATCACCACCAGGCGGACCCGCGCCGTCCCCGGACCGATCATGTCGATGGCCCCGGCGGCGGCGTGCGACAGGTCGATGATGCGGCCATGCACGAACGGCCCGCGGTCGATGATGCGCACCTCCACGGTCTTATTGTTGGTGAGGTTGTAAACGCGCACCCAGGTGCCGAAGGGCATGGTCCGGTGCGCCGCCACCATGGCTTCCATGTGGTAAATTTCGCCACTGGCCGACGGCCGCCCGTCATATGGGTGGCCGTACCAACTGGCCACGCCGGTTTCGGTGTGTCCGATTTTGACCGGAATGGCCGGCGGCACCCGGGTCTGTTTCTTGTGGGCGCAGCCTGCCAGCGCCAGACAGGCGGCCACCAAAGCAACGATTGTCCGCATGGATGGTTCGATTATGCCATGAGCGGGCGGGGCCGACGCCCATTTGCGCCACGGCTGCTTGCCGGGGCGCGGGCGGCGTGGGAGACTCGGACTCGGAGGTGGTCCGTGCCGATTGGGCTCTTCCGCCCTTTGTTCCTACTCGCCGCCTGGACAGCAGCGTCTTCCGGGCAATCTCTGAAAATAGGCGACCCGGCTCCCCCGCTGGTTCTGGAGCGAACCGTGCCTTCCGGGATGAATACCAGTTGGGATGCCCTTCGGGGCGAGCCCGTGGTCGTCGAGTTCTGGGCCACCTGGTGCGGCAATTGCGTGACGGAAATCCCCCATTTGAATGAATTGATTTCGAAGTTCGAGGGGATCCGGTTCATATCCATCACCGACGAACCGTTCTCCGTGGTGGAACCGTTCCTCGCCGAAAGGCCGATCCAGGGATGGATCGGTCTGGACCGGGCGGGAGCCACGTTAAAGGCCTACGGCGTCGAGGCCCGGCCGCAAACCATTTTGGTCGGCCAGGACGGCGTGGTTCGCGGCATCATGCACCCGGAGCAAGTGGATGCCGGGGTCCTGGCCGACTTGGCCGCCGGCCGGCCGGTGAAGCCCCATGGTCTGCCGGGACGGCTAGACATTCTCCAGGACACCGCCGCCGACCCGGTGTTCGCCGTCATGCTGCGTCCTTCCGCTAAGGGCCGCGGCCTCTTTAAGCTGGACGCCGGCAGATTGGAGGGAAATGGCCAACTCCTCAAGACGATCCTCGCTTACGCCTATTCCGTCGGAGAACGGCGGGTGGAGGGCCCAGCCATCCCGCTCGGCACGCGCTACGATTTCTGCGTGCTGCTGCCGGAGGGCGTTGCGGGCGACAGGGACCTGCTGCGCGAGATGCTGGAGCGTTCGTTCAAATTGAAGATCCGGCGCGAGCCGCGGGAAATGGATGCCGCGGTTCTCAAGCTCCGAGGCGCCCAGCCGCGCGAGTCCGCCGGGGTGGGCCGGATGTCCATTCTGGCCAGCATGCTGGAATCGCGCCTGAACCGGATTGTGGTGAACGAAACCGGACTGGAATCCTATAAGTACTTCAAATTTCCGGAGAAGAACGAAGACCTTTCAGAGTCGTTGCGATCGAATCTCGGGGTCGAGTTGTCGTTCGAGCGCCGGCCGGTCGAGATGCTGATCGTCGATTCGCTGGAGCTGCCCACGTTCCGCGTGAGTCTGATGGGCCGGTAGCGCTACTCATAGCGCAGCGCCACCATGGGATCCACCTGGGTGGCCCGCCGCGCGGGGAGATAGCTCGCCAGGGCGCCCGCGCCCAGCAGCAAAACCGCGACCACCGCGAAGCTGGCGGGATCGGCCGGACGCACGCCGAACAGCAGCGTCCCCAGCCATCGCGTCAGGGCCAGCGCACCGGCCGCGCCCACCATCAGCCCCACCCCGACCAGCACCAGGCCCTGCCGCAGCACCAGGCGCAGCACATCGCCGCGGGTCGCGCCCAAGGCCATGCGGGTGCCGATTTCGTGGGTGCGCCGCGCCACCGAGAACGAGAGCAATCCGTAGACCCCGATGGCGGCCAGCAGCAGCGCCAGCACGGCGAAGCTCCCGAACAGCCAGACGTCGAAGCGGGAATCGGCCATGGTGGACGCCACGATCTCCTGCATGCCGCGCCAGCGCACCACCGTCTGCCGGGGCTCGACCTCGGCAACCGCCGCCCGCACCAGGCTCGCCAACACCGCCGGATTGCCGCCGCGCACCACCCAGTCGGCGCCGTCGGCGTACCACGGAACCTGCGACGCCGGCAGGTAAATGGTGGGCCGTGGCGGGGCCTTCAGGTAGACGCTCTTGGTGTCGCCGGCGACGCCCACCACCTGGCGCGGAGGGTCGTCCACCAGCCCCAGGTTTTTGCCGTCCATCCAGCCGATCTGCACGTGGCCGCCGGCCCAGTCGCCATCGGGCCACCAGCGGCGGGCCACGGTCTCGTTGACCAGAACCGCGGGCGGCGAGCTCTCCGTGTCCCGCGCGCCGAAGGATCGCCCCTGGCGGATGGGAATCCCCATGGTTTCGAAGTACCCCGGCGACACAATGCGGATTTCCATCCCGCCGATGCCGTGCTCGGGATGCCCCTGTTGCTGCGCCGGAAGGTTGCTCTGCGAGGTGAGTGGAAGCGCGCTGACGGCGGCCGCGCTGCGCACCCCGGGCAGGAGCCGCAGCTTCGCCAGCACGGCGCTTTCGAAGCGCCAGTAGTCGCTGCCTTCGTGGTACTTTCGCGCCGGCGGCGTGGAGAACGTGACGAGACCGCGCGGCTCGAACCCCAGCCGCTCCTGGTGCATCCGGTACAGGCTCCGCCCGAGCAGCGCGGCGCCCACCAGCAGGGTCACCGAGAGGGCCACTTCGCTCACCACCAGGAAGCCGCGCACCCGAGATCGCAGCGCGCCGGCCCCGGCGGACCGGCCGGCGGCCTTCAGGGTTTCATGAACATCCAGGCGCGCCGCGGAGAGCAGCGGCGCCAGGCTGAAGAGAAGACCAGTGCCCAGGGCGACCGCCGCGGTGAAGAGCAGCACCGTCAAATCCACCCGCACGGGAGCGGATGCGGGAAGATGGAACGGAATCAGCGAGACCATCCAGTCGAGCGACAGGTACGCGCCCAACAGGCCGGCCAAACTGCCCGCCGCGCCCAGCAGCGTGTTCTCCACCAGGAACTGGCGCAGCAGGCGGCCCGCGCTGCTGCCCAGCGCCAGGCGCACGGCGATCTCCCTCTGGCGGATTTCCAGGCGCGCCAGCAGCAGGCTGGCCAGGTTCGAAACCGCGATCACCAGCAGCAGGCCGACCGCGCCGAAGAGCAGCAGCAGCTTCAAACGCACGTCGCCAACCAGCCATTCCTGGTACGGGATCACGGACAGCCCACGATGTTTCTCCCCGAAATCGGGGTAATCGCGGCGGAAATCCCGGGCGAGAGCCGCCATTTCGGCGTCCGCCCGGCTGAGCGTCACGCCCGGTTTCAGGCGCGCAATCATGCCGGTGTTGGAGCCCAGATCGTAGGCCGTGCCGGTGGTCACCAGGGGCACATACACATCGGCGGTCTCCGGAAACCAGAAGCCGCGGGGAGTCACGCCGGCCACCGTGTAGCTGGTTTCTCCCAGCCTGATGGTGCGCCCGATCAACTGGGCGTCCGCGCCGAAAGCCCGGCGGCGCAGGTCGTCGCTTATGATCGCGGTGGGCGGGCTGCCGGGACGGGTTTCCGCCGGCTCGAATTCCCGGCCCTCGGCGGGAGCGACGCCCAGCGTGCGGAAGAAGTCCGCGCTCACGGCCAGCACGTGCACCCACTCGCGGCCGCCCGCGGCAGTGAAGCTCTGGTCCCTCCTGCCCTCGCTCCCGGCCATTGAAGCCAGCGTCGCGGAGTGCTGCTTCCAGAAATCGAGCTCGGCCCGGCAAACGTCGCTATAATTCCCCTGCCGCCCGACGCGCACCAGCCGGCCGGCCTCGGGATACGGCAGCCCGCGCAGCAGCACGGCGTGCACCAGGCTGAACACCGCCGTATTGGCGCCGACCCCCAAGGCCAGCGACAGCACGGCGACGGCCGAAAATCCCGGGCTTTTGCGCAGCACCCGCACGGCGTAGCGAAGGTCCTGCCACAGTACTTCGAGGAATCCAAGGCTGTTCATGGTGTAGATCTCTTCGCGAATCCGGGTGGTATTCCCCAGCTTCCGGAGGGCGGCGCTGCGGGCGCCGGCCGGCGTCATCCCGTGGGCCAGGTTCTCGTCGGTTTCCATCTCCAGGTGCGCTTCGAGTTCGCGCGCCCGTTCGGCGTCCCAGTTCGTCCGGCGGAAATACTTGCCCCAGCTCATCCAGCGCCTACTGTTCCACCGGTCTCAATACCCGGTTGACGGCCCGCACCAGGCGGTCCCAATGCCCGGTCTGCTCCTGCAACTGCTTGCGCCCGGCGGTGGTCAGACGGTAATAGCGGGCTTTGCGGTTGCTCTCCGAGGTCCCCCAGAAGGACGCGATCCAGCCTCGATCCTCCAGCCGGTGCAGGGCGGGGTAGAGCGACCCGTGCTCGACCTGGAGCACGTCCTCGGAACCGCGTTCGATGGCGTGCGCGATGGTGTGGCCGTGGGCCGGCCCGAGCACCAGGGTCTGGAGGATCAACAGGTCGAGGGTGCCTTGCAGCATGTCCCCCCGCAACGGGTTCTTGTCTCGATTTGCCATGCCTCAACCAGCTTACTCCAGTAGACGTTCGACCGGAGAGTTTTGTTCGCAAATCTTGCGAAAATTCCCGTAATTCGGTAGGATTCTCAGCGGGGGCGGTCGCCTCGCTCCCCAAGAGGGTCGATTGGAGGGTGGAGCAGCTTGGGGGCAGATGTGGTAAAGAGACCGGGCATTTCCGCCGATATGCCAGTTATGCAGGAGCGCCGGTGTGAGGTTCGCATGTTGTGTGCGGATATGGTGAAGGTGTCATGGAAGGACGCCTTGGGAAAGCGCAAGCGGACGGTGGGTCTGCTGGAGGACATTTCCCCATCCGGAGCGTGCCTGCAACTGGAAAACGCCGTGCCTCGCGGCTCGGAAATCCGCTGGGCGAGCCCCAAGCAGGAATTCACCGGCCACGTTCGCTACTGCGTCTACCGGGAGATCGGATATTTCATCGGGGTGGAATTCGAGGCCGATTCGCGCTGGTCCCGAAAGGCATATAAACCTCAGCACCTCCTGGACTTACGGCAACTGGTGAAGAAACAGAAATAGCCCGCTCTTCATCGCCCAGGCGGCTGGCCCGGTGTCCGAATCCGCCACTCAGGTTCGCCGGCTCACGGCCGCATCGAGGGCTTCCGGGCTGTCCCAATGGGCAACGCGGTAGAATTGGTCCGTGACCCGCACCCTGCCCAACCCTCTGCCGCCGCATGCCGCGCTGCTGGTGATCGACGTCCAGAAAGCCATCGATCACCCCAGTTGGGGCGAGCGCAACAACCCCGGGGCGGAGCGCCACATCGCCGCGCTGCTACAGGCCTGGCGCGCGGCCGGCCGGCCCGTTTACCACGTTCGCCACGACTCCACGGAACCCGCCTCGCACTACCTTCCCGGCCAGCCCGGGCACGATTTCAAGCCCGAGGCAATGCCCGCTCCCGGAGAGACCGTGATCGCCAAGCGCACCAACAGCGCCTTCATCGGGACGGACCTCGAAGCGCGCTTGCGCGCCGCCGGCCACACCCTCCTGGTGGTTACTGGAGTGATCACCAACAACAGTGTCGAGGCGACTGTCCGGATGGCGGGCAATCTCGGCTTCGACACGTTCCTGGTGGAAGACGCGGTGTTCACTTTCGGGCGCGCCGATTGGGACGGAAGGCCTCGGACCGCGGCCGAAGTCCACGCCATGAGCCTGTCCAATCTGGACGGCGAGTATTGCACGGTGGTGCGAACCGGGCACGTCCTGGCCTGCGTTACGCCCCCGGAAGGCTCATAGGGAAGCGCCCATGTGTTGCCCCTGCTTCTCTCCGCGCCAGCCGCGCCCCGCTGGCGCCGGCGAGGCGTGCGCTCCGCTTCCGCTGGGCGACGTCTGGGCGGGACTGTGCCTGGCGCAGCCCGGGGATCCGGTGGAACCCGGCGACGCCCTCCTCACGCTCTGCAATCTTGGGTACGCGCGCGGAGCCTGCCCGCGATTCCCGGCCGATACCGCAGCCGACGCCGTTCGCTTCGCCATCGCTCGCGACGATGGCCACTCTCTCGAAATCCGCTACGCCGTGGAGCGCGGCCATCTTCCACTGGATTACGGGCAGATCTGGTACCGCCCGGCGGAAAACGCATTCCAGCCGCCGCTCCCCGCCACGGCCCTGGCCGGCCAGGCGCGAGCCTACGCGGCCAGCTATCTGCGCCGCAAATCGGGCGCCGCCGGTTCAGAGTAAAATAGCCTCTGTGCCACCTCCGGGAAACGCATCGGCTTCAACTCCCCCGGCGGGAGTTGCGCCATGACCGGCAAGCCGGTACGCGAATCCGCCTCCGAGTACGCCCAACTGGCTCTCCCCAACGATGCCAACAGCTACGGCAACGTGCTCGGCGGCAGGGTCATGCACATGGTGGATGTAGCCGGCGCCATGGCGGCCATGCGGCACGCCCGCAAGCCGGTGGTGACGGCCTCGGTGGATCGCCTGCAGTTCCTGCATCCGGTCCACATCGGGCATCTGATCCTGCTGCGCGCATCGGTGAACCGCGTGTTCCGGACGTCTCTGGAAGCGGGCGTCTACGTGGAGGCCGAGAACCTCATTACAGGCGAGCGGGTGCATACCTGCTCGGCGTACCTGACCTTCGTGGCCCTCGATCCCGACGGCAGGCCAACCGCCATCGAGCCCGTCATTCCAGAGAGCGAGGACGAACTGCGCCGCTATCGCCAGGCCGGCGAGCGCCGCGAATCCCGCCTGGCCTTGCGCGACCGCCCAAATCCGCGAAAACCCGGGGACTGACGAAACTGTCCCAAGGCGCCACCTCGCACATGGCCGGGTGCACAGTTCCGTCCGGCTCCGGGTTTTCGCCCTGTCCGCGGGCTTCCGCCCGTCGCGTGTTGGTAACTGCCCCCGCCGTTCGCCTGCCCCGAAGAGCCCGGCGCGAAGCTAGCCTTCCTTGTACATGTACTTGATGGCCGGCTTATAGAGCAGCAAATTCGGCCCTTCAGTGCGGTTCACTTTCAGGCAGCACTTGTCGTACCACTCAATGACCCCGTGCAGCGTCTCGCCGTCGCGCAGCACGAAGACCATGGCGGTCTTCGTCTGCATCTGCTTCACGTAGTAAAAATTCTCGGCGTTGGTCTGATCCGGAGGCACCGGCTTCTTCTGCTGCGGCGGCCGGCGGGGAGGCGCGATCTGCTCCTTGATTTCATTGAGAGATGGACGGATGAGTTTGCGATTGACAGCTTCCACGGGATGCCATCCTTTGAAGAGCCTTATGATTGACCGTCGCTACGCGAGCAGGGCGGCTTCAAGTTGGATCAAGTTCTTTGGCTTGAACCCATAAATACCATAACCCGCACGCCACCGCAACGTAGCTGGCCGCGAGAACAGCAGTTTCGGAATTTCCGCGAGACGGGAATTGGTGGGGTGGAGTGGATTTGAGTCGTGGGGGAGGCGGCGCGTCCTGCTTGCCGTTGAGCGACGGCGGGCTCCGGGTGTCGATTCACTCCACAAGAAGCGACGAGTTGTCAAAGAGCAACGGAGTGTTGCCGTCCGCACGGCGCCGGGGTCAACTGGTGTCGGGGAGGCGGCGCGTCCCCAGACTCAACCAAAGGGAATCCAACAGGTTGATGGCGGAGCGGACGCCATGGCCGCCACGGTGCAAATGGCGCAGCCGGTAGAGGCGTTCGATCACCAATGCCGGCAGGATCAACAGCCAAACGATCAGGATCAGGCATAGTTATGGACTTGGGAGACATGCGGCCCGGTCAGCGGGGCGGCTGCTGTTTGCGCCACAGCACCAGCAACTCGGCGTTGGCGGTGAGGACCTCGCGCAGAGCGTCCTGAAAGGCGCGGCCGGCCGAGGCGCGCCGGCGGACGTCGTCCACCCAGGCTTTGGGAATGCGTTCGACCCGCTTTTTGCCGGCGGCCATGAAGGTCCGGCGGTTTCTGGCACAGCGGACCGTCAATAGGCGGATCGGGGATGACGCCCGCCGATCTGCCCGCCAATCAGACGCGCGTCGCGTCAGCCGTGTAGAATGAATACGTGAACGCCGTGCCCGACTGGCAGCCAGCAGCCTATAAGAATTACCGGTGGATCGTAGCCGATCCTGATCTCCTGGGCGGAAAACTGGCCATTCGCGGCACCCGGCTGGCCGTCTCTTTGATCCTCGAATGCCTGACCGCCGGCATGTCTCTCGAAGAGATTGACGACTCGTTCGATTCCGTCTTCCCACGCGAGGCTTTGCCCGAAGTCTTGAAGGTCGCATCCGAACTTGCCGGCTCCTTCCATGTGGCTGCTTGACGCCAACATGGACGTGCATCTCGCGCCGGTCCACACGGGCCTGGGAATCGGCTGCGACACTGCGGGGCATCGCGGCTGGAAGGCGCTGTCCAACGGCGATCTGGTGAAGGCGGCGGTGGAAGCCGGCTTCCAGTGCCCGCTCACTCGGGACCGCCTCTTCGGCGAGTCCGCTGCCCGCGCGCTCAGGTCATTTCCGGATTCCAGGGTAAGCCGGTCCAACTGGCGCTCTCGGCGTGCCTGACCCAACAAGGGCGCACACGGAGAGATTGGGTGGTGCCTATCCTGCGCTGTCCGCTTCCCGTCTTGGGCGCGACGATGGCATCGGGTTGAAAGGTATCGGCGGTCTGGGCGGGCAAGCTAATGTGGACGCTCGCCTGCCGCCCCGTGGGTGCCGAATGACGTCCCAGTTTCTGGACCAACTCCGGCGGTTTTCTTCAAGCAGCGAGAATCGGGGAAACAATTTTGGCAATTCCTGTTATTATCGCTGGTGGCGAAAGTTCTGGACTTTCGCCATTTGTTCGCATATACTGCCTATGAGTCGGAGGTTCCTATCGAAGGCCGATGAGCTAACGGAGCGGGTTCGCTGTCCCATACACGGCTTCATCCGGTACTCGCGGAACGAGCGGCGGATCATCGACGATCCGGTATTCCAGCGGCTCAGGAATGTCAGGCAACTCGCTATGGAGTACTTGGTCTACCCTGGGGCGGTGCACACGCGGTTTGAGCACAGCTTGGGCGTCATGAACATGGCCAGCCAGATGTTCGAGCGCCTGGAAGAACAGCACGGCGAGCAAATCCTGGAGGAGCTGAAGGAAGTCCCGGAGTTTCGCGAGGAGACGATGGCGAAGGCGTGGCAGATTATCCGCCTGATGGGCCTCCTGCACGATATCGGGCATCCAGCCTTTGCCCATGCTGGCGAGGCGGGTATTCCAGCGGGAGAGCGCCACGAAAACGTCTCGGTTCATGGCATCCACTACGCTCTGGGGGAACTGCTGGACAGTACCTTTTTTCCCGGAACCGCTGCACTACTAGTCCGGCTTATGGAGAAGTCTCCGGAGCTGGCCTTCTTGAGCCAGTTGGTCGCTGGAGAAATGGACACCGACCGCGCCGACTACCTACTGCGGGACTCGTTGCATTGCGGCGTCAGTTATGGCCTGTTCGATTCAGCCCGCTTGATTGAATCCGTCGCGCTCGTCCGTGATCTGGACACGGGGCGCCTCGAAATCGCCTTGAACAGCGGCGGCGAGCACATCTTTGAGGCGATGATATTGGCCAGGTATCAGATGAACACCCAAGTATACCTCCACCGGATCCGGCGCATCTACGACCACTATCTGAGGGAATACATCAAGGACTGGGGACCAGAAAACTACCACACCATCGGTGACGTCTATAGTGGTCCCCAGATTTCAGACCAGGCAATAAGCTAAGATTTCGACGGAGTCGTTGACGAAGGAGAGGTCGATGACGACGACGAGGAAACAGTA
>Ga0326727_10002762_pt1 | contig 58498 bp, 53 predicted proteins | sample MB2enrmetagenome_FD_207643 | JGI IMG/M metagenome (GOLD analysis project Ga0326727, IMG submission 207643) | Lab enriched peat soil microbial communities from McLean, Ithaca, NY, United States - MB29MY | ecosystem: Environmental > Terrestrial > Soil > Wetlands > Peat | place: USA: New York... | reverse complement strand
CTCCGGCAACGGAGGAAGACGGCTCACCCCTGAAGATGGGGAACTGACGAAGGAAAGCCGGATACGGGAAATCCGTCTGTCCGGTTTGACGGGGAGTCCGGGGAAGTAATTCCCCGTCTTACCCTACCAGATTATTGCAGGGATATGGCATTCTGTCTTGAATAAGTATAGAGGGATTGTATAATATGTGTTGGAAGTTATAAGTGATTCTAGGGCAAAGGTCCTGAGTAATCTGGAATATTTGGAAATTTAGGAGGCGTGGCAGATGAGTCAACCAAATAAGTTAGTCGTGGTTTGGACACAAGGGGATAGGGAAGTTGCGATTCGTATGGTATTCATGTATATACTTAATTCGAAACTTAAGGATTGGTGGGACGAAGTGACTTTGATAGTTTGGGGGCCTTCGGCTAAACTTTTAGCGGAAGATTTAATGTTGCGGGAATATATCGAAAAAATGAAAGATGAAGGAGTGGAGCTATTGGCCTGTAAAGCATGCTCAGATAGTTATGAAGTCTCTGAAGTGTTAGCGAGTATGGGTATAATCATAAAATATACGGGTCAATTGCTTACGGACTTTTTGAAAGATGAGAACACAAGGGTAATAACTGTCTGATTAACCAGGTAATATCCGGTCGGAAAAGTCGAATCTTATCAAACATCATAGGGATTTATGAATTGCCCCTACGATACTATTAAGCAACATCTACACCCCAGCAATAAACCTTAGGCGTGGCAGATGAACAAAGCTTTCAAGAAAGTTGGTTAGGATTAATGGCAGCAAAGAATTGGTCTATACAGGATTCAAAAAGGAAGCCTGGTAATACTGTGGAATTCTGGTTGACATCCAAGCGAAATTCAGCGACAGTAATCGTAACCTACACCAACGACAAGTTGGCGGATCTTGGAGGGGAAGACAGCTTACCGCAATACATTATGACAGATATGCAAAAGTATCTCGCCAGCATAGCAGTTTTTAGGTGCCGTTGTCTGGGGCTGTGTAAGTATTGCGTCAAGCCGGAAGGTGAAGGCTCTACTTTCTCCGGTTCAGGGGTCTGCAAACATTATTCGGGACTTGCTCGCAATATATCTGCAGGGGACATAACTATAAAAGATAATCCTAAAGGGTACAAAGAAATGGATCATTGCAAAATCGCTGTCACTAAGTAGAAAGCCGATCTTGTCTGGGAGAAAGCCCAGCCGTCGACATTGCTTTAGAGAACATATTTTGTGTTGGAGTTTGTTATCCAATCGATTAGTAATTACTCGAGCTTTTTCTGAAAGAGAAAGATGGCCGGAATAATTCCGAATATAGCGGCAACCATTGAAACACCAAAAGCGTCGTGGAAAGCTTGGACGGCAGCTTGCTGTTGAAAAAAATTTACGGTATAAATCGCCGCTAACTGTTCTGCTTGTTTAAAGTTATAGCCTAACGCTTGAAAATGATGCTGGAATTGGTTAATAAAAAGTATCGTGCTGGATTCAGTTGAGCCTTGATCTACGATTCTTTGCATATAGTAAGGAGCCCGTTGATCAACAACACTGGTGAGAATTGAAACCCCGAAGGCACTGCCGAGTTGTCGTACTAAATTGAGAACGGCAGATCCTTGGTTTACCAATTCTTCGGGCAAGACGATGAAAGCCAGTGTGACTGAGGGCATAATCGCTAAGCCAAGACCGCTGCCGATGACAAAAAGATACAATTCAACTAAATGAAGATCCGTTATTACTTGAAGGTGCAGAAAAGGATAAGTTCCGAAAACCATAATGATCATTCCCGTGACGGTGGGGATAACGGCACCAATGCGCGGTAAAAGCAAGGCACTTAAGGGAATAGTCAGAAGTGCTCCGAGAAATTCCGGGATCAGGATTAACCCGGTAGGAAAGGCTCCCAGATTGCGCAGCTGCTGCATAAACAATGGCAAAAGATACAAGGTTCCGAACAAGATTATCATGAGGAAAAATGTTACTATAATAGCTGCCGAATAAATTCGATAGCGAAAGATTCGAAAATCGATAACGGGTTCTGTAACTGTTGGCTCAATTGTGAAAAATAACAGGAGCATAATCGCTGAAGTAACAAAGAGGGATACAATCTCAAAAGAGGTCCAGCCATCTTCAGCGCCGTTACTGATTGCGAGAAAAAGGGTGGCAAATCCAATCGAGGAAAGGATAAAACCTATTACATCAAGCTTTTTCTTTGTCATGTCGAATTCTTCAATAATTAAATAACTTAAAAAACTCGTAATAATTCCTATGGGGACGTTCACCCAAAATATGGCACGCCAGCTATCATGAATCCCAACAAAATACCCTCCGAGAGTAGGCCCCAGGGCAGGTGCTAAGATTAATGGAATTCCCATCAGCCCCATTGCCAGAGGGAGCTCTTCTTTGGAGAAGGTTTTCTTGACAATTGATAAAGCTAGGGGCATGATAATACCGCCGCCGGTAGCCTGAAAGATTCGGAAGCCAATGAGAGAATGAATACTCCAAGCCATAGCACAAGAAGCGGAGCCAACCGTAAAAATCAAAAGGCTGAAGATAAAGATCTTTTTCATACCAAAAGAGTCGGCAAAATAGGCCGTGACAGGTTCGAAGATCCCAATCGTCACCATATAGGCCGTAATAACGTATTGAGTTAAGTTCATGTTGGCCCCAAAGTTGATCATAATTTTAGGGATTGCTACATTCACAATGGTCATGTCGAGAAGGTCCATAAAAAGTCCTAAAGAGACAACAATGAGAATTAACCACTTCTTTCGTTGCGTCATTGCTTATCCTCCTTTTTAGTTTTGTAAAGTATTTCTTTTACAAAAGACATAAAAAGTGTTAGTCGTGCTAGAAGTCTATTAGTCTAAGGGGTAGGTAAGATCAAAACAATTCACTAGATCTTAGTAAAAAACTATTTCAATGCGTTTACACATATTTCTGCTACTCTTTGTACTTCTTCTGAAGTGAACTTTCTATATTTGTTTATTTCTAACGATATGGATAAATATCTAAAGGGTATCATAAAGGATACCACCAGTACTTCCATCGCAGTTACCTTTGATTTAAGCTCACCTGTTTTTATGCCCAGTCGAATGCACTTATCGGCCAATTCCAGGATTGGTTTGAAGTTGTCTGCCTTATCTTTGGACGGTATTTTAATATCCATCACAACTGCAGCAGAAAACCTGGCTAATAGAGGTTCTAGATTTGCTTTCACAAATAACTTATTGATCGTTTTATATCCTGCCTCATAAAGTGAATCAGAAGAATCAATATCAGAAATAAAGCTACCAATAATTTCATCCATTGCTGAATCCAGCAATTCCTGCACCAGCTCTTCCTTGCTTTTGTAGTGTCGATACAGATAACCCGGGGATACCCCCGCTTTTTTGCTGATAGATTCAATGGTCATCCCCCCATAGCCATACTCCAGCAAAGCTTCCATCGTGGCCATCTTGATATTTTCAATTTTTTCAGGTTCAGCAATTCTTGACATAATATACCTCCGTGCTTAATAAATGAATAAACATTCACTCATTAATGATACTTTGTTTAATTTTTGTTGTCAATAGAGTATCCTTGTAGATTCATTAATCAATGAACCGTTTTTATTGATGTTGTCTTGCTCGGCGGGACAGCTGTGATCGGTACTCAAGTAGAGAATCAATTGCGTTCTAATTATTTAGTCCAGCGGTGGGGCGGATCTGACCGCTATGATACCCAAGCTATAATCTTGCAAAGTCTCTTTAACAACTCCCAGGTGCAGAAGCCTCAAGCCCAGCTTATGCATCTAGGAGATGCACTAATCGTGATTTTGAATGCATAATAATATTATTGAATTCCAGATTTCTAGCAGGATTTTGTTATCAAGTAATAGAAATAATAATATTCAAAACAGAGTTATTTCAAAGATGTTCGAGAGGAGAAGATTCAGGACAGAACTTCAACGAGATGAAAGGGTTAGACAAAAGTTGAAAGCTCAGAGATTTTTATGGGTTTGACTTGATCCGGAGACAAAACTGACTTATTTTTTAATTGGGGGTAGGACTATGTGGAAAGAAAGTTACAGAATAGGGATAGAATTAATCGATACTCAACATCAGGAACTATTTCAACGCATAACTGACTTTTTAAAAGTTATCAAAGGCCAAGGTAAGTGGGAACAAAAGATAGATAGGGTTAAAGAAACTTCAAGCTTCATGCAAAGTTATGTTGTTAAACATTTTTCGGACGAAGAAGTTTATCAAAAGAAAATTAATTATCCGAATTGTGAAGGGCATCACCAACTGCATGAGGAGTTTAAAGCAGAAGTGTCCAAATATGCAGAGAAACTGGTTGAATCAGGATACAACGAAGATGTTGCTCAGGAGTTCGCAGGTAAGCTAATGACCTGGCTTATCTACCATGTTGCTAAGGAAGACCAAGAAATTGGAAAATACGTGCGGCTGGGAGAAAAAACCGATGAAAGATGAATTCGCGAATCCCTTTTTACAAGCTACGAAAGATGTTTTTAGGCAAATGTTGGGCCTGGAAATTGAAAGAGGCGAAACTGTTTTAATAGAAAATATCATTGTAGGAAATGAAGTAAATGTTATGATCGGAGTCGTCGGAGAGCTCACCGGTACGGTGACCTATAGCTTCTCGAAGTTTACGGCTTTAGAAATGGTAAAATCAATGGCAGGTATGGATATCAATGAACTGGACATTTTTGCTACTTCCGCTTTGGGAGAAGTCGGGAATATTGTTAGCGGAAATGCAGTAAGGTATTTGGAAAATGCTAATTGTCATTGCGATATCGTTCCGCCTCAGATTATTCTAAGTGAAAATAAATCAATATCCTTCACTAATCCGAAATCTCTTTTAATTACGGTTAAGACAAAAATTGAAGATTTCACAATAAACATAGCCTTAAAGGAAAAGGCGACGATTCCTGCTTAATGTAGATCTGTGTTTGATGCGGAGGTTCAGGGAAAAGTGAATGCAGGCCTAATGTAATCGGTCGTCCGGTAGGCTGAAAATTTTAGTTACAACTATCTTATGACATGTACAGAGCTTAAAGACCCTCCCTTTAGATGGAGGGTCTTTAAGCTTTATTGCGCATAGGGTGGGTAGGTTTCCTTATTTAAACTACCATCATTGTAACTTGGTGTAGCTGACGGTGATTTTGGTTACATTCAGATAATATTTACTGTTTTTTGGTTACCATAGTTAAGGACTAAAAAATTGAAACGAAAGCTTTCGAACAACATAACATTAATTAATTGTGACGATATTAATACCATATATACATTTCGTAAACACACTGATATTCTTTAGTTGGAAGAATACCACAGACAGCCTTCCAGAGTTTTTAACAGTTGAAGCTGTAGCGGCAAGCTCGAACGGTCAGGCGCAATGGCGCAAAATCATCACAAATAAGAAAGCTTGGAAGGGAGTATATCATCATGGAAGAACGTTTTCTTGTGTTTAAAGAGGTGGCAGAAACTAAAAACATTACCTTATCAGCCAAGAAGCTTCATATGAGTCAACCCAGCATTAGTTTGCAGATTCAAAACATAGAAAACGAGTATGGTGCTCGCTTTTTCGATCGCACCAATAAAGGGGTTACCTTGACTAAAGCAGGTCTGATCTTCTATCCATATGTTCTGAGTGTATTGGATATTCTTTCTAAAGCCAGAGAACAAATCTACGCTCTAGCCAAAGATCAAAGAGGACTGATCTACCTCGGTGCTACTTTAACGATCGGAGAATATATTCTTCCCAATATTCTGGCGTTTTTATGCAAGACTCATCCGGACGTGGATTTCAAAGTAAAGATCGCTAATACGGAGTCGATTTCTCAAGCTGTTTTGGAGAAGAAAATACATATTGGTCTGGTCGAAGGACCGGTCCCCTGGCATAAAGACTTTAATGTGGAGAGTTTCTGGGAAGACGAATTGGTAGTAGTAATTCCTTATTCTCACCACTGGGCGTCAAGGGATAGTATCTCTCTGGTTGAACTCTTGAATGAGCGGTTGGTAAGTAGAGAGTCTGGTTCCGGAACCCGCAAGACGGTGGAAATGGCCTTCAAAGAGAGAGGGCTTGATCCTGATCAATTGAACGTAACGATGGAATTAGAAAGTACACAGGCGATTAAACAACTAGTCTCGGCAGGACTTGGAATCACTATTCTTTCTTCTTTGACAGTTAACCGGGAATGTGATAAAGGAATATTAAAGATTTTAAAAATTAAAGATTCTCCTATTTATCGGCCTTTTAGTATTCTCACCAATGACCAAACCACTCAGACCGAAGACCAGCAAATCTTTATCAACTTACTTCACGATCACAGGCTGCTAGCCGATGTATTAAGTAAGGATAATAATGAATCAGAGGAATACGGGAGTAAGTTGCGTCTGACTCATCCTGCAATGAGTAGTCAAGAAGGGCAGGAACAATGGCAGGACCTTTAAATTGCTTAGATCTTATTTTTGGCGTTTCTTCAATTCCGATATTAAGTTGAATTTTAGTTTGGTCTCTTCGAGTTTCTTGCTGATCCTAATTTGTGCATCTTGGTTAGAGGTGCCGGCCAATTGATCACGTAATTCATCGATTTCCTTTAATAGTTGCACTTCTTCCGGGACGAATCCAGCATTCCTTAACAGCATATATCCAGCGCGTATTCCCTCTGGAAGGCTTGCCCAGTAATCGAGATTAATGGGTTTGCCTTCTGAAGGGAGGTTATTAAATTCCCCGTTTCTAATGGCCTCTTGTATTCTATCTTCAACTATTCTATCGAATATGTTAAGCATCTGCATCAACTCCTTATATAATACACCGTTATTATCTGGCAAAAGTTGAAATATATGGGTTTCAGAGTTAGCACTGCAACATGGAAAGCACTCGCCAGAAAGGCTAGAATATCATAGAAAGCTTAAACACCAGTATGAATTAATTATAACATATAAGATTGCCGGAGCGTTTTGGGCGATGTGGTTTTGCCTGAAATTTTATTTTTTTTAAAGGATTATTCCCAAACATATAGAAAACTAGAAGAACGGCCATCTTCATTACTTACAAGGAGGAATTAAATGTGTCTGGAAGAGTTAGAGTTAGACCCAGTAAATCGCAGTCATTAGTGGGTATGATAGCTGGGGCAGTTTTTGTAGTTATTGGTTTCTCTATAGTTCCGATGATGGGCTTGTTCGGAATAATATGGACTTTGTTGGCTTTGGCAATTGCCGGCATGCACGCTTACAATTTCTTTAGCGTTAAGGGTGTAGCGTCGTGGGAGATAGATATGGATTTAACTAAGAGTACATTAAATGGAGAAGGAGATTTTGAAGCAAGGCTACGCAAGCTAACAAGACTTAAGGAGGATGGACTGATTAGTGAAATTGAGTTTGAGGAAAAACGCCTGGACATTATGAACTCAGAATGGTGAGTCGGAAGTGTGTGAACTGTCAGACAAAGCTACACAGTAATCAGACATCAGGCCTGATTATTGTGTAGCTTTGTAAATGAGGGAAACGTAGAATTAAGGACCTAGAATATATTCGGCTGAAGGGATATAATATTGCCCATGATATTAGTCCATTCATCGTTTGACTCGACCTGAGCCGGATGTGCCATCAAGAACGGTTGGGCATATTTGGATTTATGTTCGAATCTTTTTCGGGGAATTTATATATAATAGAAGAGGATATTATTAAAAGCTGTAGAATTATATATGTAAAACGTTATGAAATTCTAAGGAGTTGGAAGAAAGAGTCGTCAGTCAGCGCTTGTTTCACTTTGATTCTGGGCTAAGGCATAATTCGAATAGCTTCCGTATCTAAAAACTGCTCAGACGTTTATGATAATCCGGAAAGGCTCCAACTGAAACTATCTTCAGTTGGAGCCACTAGCATTGCGTAAAGCAAACTCCGCAGTAAGTAAGGTGAGATTTTACCTCCTCGTGACCTGCCAACTCATTAAAATACTAACGGAAAAGTGTGCGAAAGCAAAACATTATATTGATCCTAAGTCCAATTAATGTTCTGCCGGTGGGGCAGTCAAATAAGATATTTGGATGGCTTTTATCGAACCAAACTATACCTAACCGTCTGAGTCAAGTAGAAATAATAAGGAGCGAAGTTATGCGACAGGTCAATGTTAGCTATCTCAATGAAGGAGATATTCTCGCACACCCTGTATTAGATGTTAATGGTCGGATCTTGTTAACATCCGGAGTGAAGCTGACGAACGTATATATTCACAAATTACGATCCTTAGGTGTTGATATGGTACTTATCGAAGATGATCGGTTAGATGATGTCGTTATACATATGCCGATTACCCCGAGGACCAAGGAAGCCGCCTATCAAGCAGTAAAGTCAGTAAGACATTGCCTGGAAACTAATCGTTTAATTCGCTCGAATGAACTGCGTGATATGTTAAAAAGGATGATTTCTGATTTATTATGCTTTGAGGGGATATTAGGTTATGTCTCTGATTTTCGAGGATTTGATGATTTTACGTTCCATCATTCGGTCAATACCACAATCTTTGCTCTGATTTTAGGCGTAGCTGCCGGATATAATGAATCAAAACTCTTGGAGTCTGGAATTGGTGTTCTCATGCATGATGTCGGAAAAATTAGAATTCCCAACGCAACGTTGAACAAGATTGAGAAACTTACTGAAGAAGAATTCAAAGAAATACAGCAACATACTAATTATGGATATGAAATCTTACGCCAAATTGATGATTTCGGATTGATCTCTGCTCACGTGGCTCTCCAACATCATGAGAGGTGGGATGGGAGTGGTTACCCGCGAGGATTAAAAGGAACTGCAATTCATGAATATGCCAGAATCGCAGCTATTGCCGATGTTTATGAAGCCCTGACTAGCAAGAGAATGTATCGTGACGCGATTGAACCTTATCAAGCTCATGAATACATTATGGCTCATTCCGGAATTCTTTTCGAGCCAAAACTTATAAACATCTTTTCTCAACAGATTTCTATTTACCCGGATGGGTCAGGGGTTCTGCTTAGTAATGGTCAGCGGGGAAATGTCGTTAAGCAAAACGTCGGATATCCCTCTCGTCCATATCTCAGGATGCTTTATCAAGGTGATGAACCACTCAATCCTCCCGTTGATTACAATCTCATTGAACATCCTTCCTTGCTGATTGTTGGGACAGAGAACCATTAAAATTTGTATAATGGATCGGGCGTCCATTTGAACCCCCTCATCTCACGGAAAAATGGGAATACATAACTTTAAGAGATAGGTTCAGCATAATCGCTGAGCTTATCTTTGTTTACCCACTAGCAGGCTGATCAGGGGAAAACTTTGGCGAACAGAATTGGGATGCTCGGTTAACAAATGAAAACGTCATAACAGATATTAATTATGGGCATGTTGGTCTATTATAGACACAATAATGGTGCAATGATAATCTTTACTAGTGGCAAGCTAAACATTAAAGAGCAGCATAGGTGGCTCTGGCTAGGCAAAAGTAGTAACTTAATTCTTTAATAGAGTTACGAGAGAATCCTAATTGGACGCTGGAAGATATTACGAGATGCGGAGGGCGTTGTAATGGATATAACTGATCTGCTAACTGAGATAGCAGTATATAGACTCGAGATGAATACTGTCTCTAGAGGCAAGAGTCTAGCTGATTCCGATGTTAAAAAATTGAGTCAGGGTTTAGATGTTTTATTATATAAGTATCTCCTAGCTCGTCGTCAACAGAATATTCCGCTTCAGTATTTAGAGCGGGGACACCTGGGCGCTGAAGCTGTTTGGGATTACATTTGAGCAGGGAACAAGCCAGTGGAGAAGTCTTTAGGGTTCCGCGAAGGGGAAATTGACGAATTCCTGTAGGGGCAATTTGGAAATTGCCTTCCTCGGGCATCAGTTGACCGGCAGACACTTGTAATATGGGTAATATTTGTTGTTGAAAAAGAACCGAGGCCAACCGAGGCCACTGAAAATCTCCGAAAATCTGCTGATATGGTATTCAAAACCACCATATATAGTAGGTAGCATAGAAAATCAGCACTATATATGGTGCTGATTTTCTCGGAGATAAAGTTTTTCAGTGGCCTCGGCCAACCTCGGTTCTTTTTTTCTTACGAAAATACGCTCGCTTTTGGTATTTTCATTCCTCCCTGTGAACTGACAGGTTCATGAACATTTATATATCAGATCCCCATGTCGCTGTGCCGCACCACTGACGAATGAAATTCAGCTCAGGACCTTTTGATTCTAGCAGGAATTAGTTCCAAGAATATCGAATTAATGAAAATGTAGAGACAAGAACAGTGCCAAATATTTGAAAATAAGGCTGTGCTTATAAGATGCTGCAGGATTTTATCGTACTCAATAGTATGAGGTATGTATGATAACGCTAAAGACAATGGATTCTAGCATCATTTCACTTATTATATTATTTATCATTTACGTCAATGCCTACAACCGTTCCGAGAAGGTATTTATGCACTATCAGTTGTTTATCGATTTGATACGAATCAATATAACTTTAATTATCATCGATACTTTAGGTTGGGTTTTTAATGGCTTGCCGGGTGTTGGGAGTGTAGCTTGCAATACGGGGTTTAATCTTCTGCTCTATATCATAGTGCCAATGGCACCATCGTTATGCGTGATTTATGTGGATTTCCAAATATTTCGGAATGAGAACCGAATAATGAGACTGAAGCGTGTTTTGATGGTTTTCCTAGCAATCAACGCTGTGGCAGCGGTAATAAGTCTTTCCACGGGTTGGTTTTTTAGTGTAGATTCCGGGAATATTTACCATAGAGGAGGGTACTTCTGGGTTCATGTTGCTTATTGTTATTTGCTGATTGGTTATTCTTTTTTTTCCGTCCTTTTAAACCGGAGTTTGATTGAAAAGAGATTCTACTATTCACTGTTGCTGTTTTTTCTTCCTCAGACAATTGGAACAACAATTCAGGTGTTTGTTTATGGCGTATCCTATAATTGGACAGGCATGATGTTGTCTCTTTTGATCATATATTTTAATATACAAGATCGTGGCTTAAATACAGATTACCTCACCGGAGTATACAATCGCAGGCAGCTGGATGAATATATCAATGCGAAAATTCGAAACAGTACGGAAGATAGATCATTTTCCGCTATCCTGATTGACATGGATGAATTTAAGTCAATCAATGACAGGTTTGGTCATGATACTGGGGATGAAGCACTCAAGGACGCAGCCGGTATTCTGAGAAAAAGTTTGCGTCTTAACGATTTGATTGCTAGGTTTGGTGGAGATGAATTCGTAGTCATCCTGGACATCGATAGTCGGGAAATGCTCGAACAGGCTGTTAAAAGAATAGCGGACAATGTCGAGGACTTCAATAGGGATGGCCAAAAGCCCTTTAAGCTCAGTTTCTCAATGGGGTATGATGTCTATGATGTTAATTCCAAATTGAAACCCGATGACTTTTTTAATCACATTGATATGCTGATGTATAATAACAAAATCAACAGAAAATCCGCGCATTGATTAACTCAATTGACACGATTAAACATGAAGTTTGCTCGTGTTTTTATATGCAAAAAATAAGGTGACTTCAGCCAAAAAACGGAGAACATTCCCAATAGGATTTGGAATATAATAGGATAAGACGAGATTGAGAAGGGGGAATTATCTTGATATATTGTCAGGGTATTGAAGTATGTTTGTGGCTAATCCAAAGTTATTGGGTTTTTTGGTTGGCACTTTCCTTTACAGCTGCGATCTTTTTTGGTGGAGTAGTATTGCGTAACTGGGAGACAACTAAGTGATGCTAGCCTTAGGTCAAGGAGGTGATAAATGTAAAATGCCATCAACAAACACTGCCAGTAATTCAACAAGCAATAAGTATTGGGGAATTTGGTTACCGGTACCAACGGTTATTGCCGTGATTAATTCGTTATTCTGGACTTGGCTCATCCTCCAAACTGTAGGTAACACAGAACCATCGATAGAGGAAAGTGCAGGAGAAATTATTCAGCGATTCTAAAGGAGGTGTTTGTTCTGCAGGGCGGGGCAAGTCTCTATACCACGTTCCATCGTCGTATTACGGAATTCCCTAATAACCTTTGTTCAGTGATAGATCAGGCAGGGGTTGCTGAAAAGTATTATAAGATCTTGGCAGAACAACGACGGAAGTTTATTGCCAAAATTCTTAATCCGTTTAATCTGAGTCCGAACTCTGTGAATTTCTGGTTTGCCATTACTCAATATACTAGTATTGGTGTGATACCGCAGAATTTAGAAAGAATAAGTATTGCACTTCGTCAGCAAATAGAACCCAATGATACTACCCATATAAGAATTCATATACTTCAACTTAATCTTCCCTTTCCCCTGACTTTGTTAACAATATTCTTGGCCCTCGGATTGTTTATGAATGGTGCAATCAACCAACTTATCGACAACTCGACTACTCAGATTATGAATCAACAAGAAGAGCGCCTAAGCAATCTGGAAGAAGAATTAGACTCTTTGTCATCTGAAGTACCAAAAGATCCTACTCAGATACCTCCGGAAGTACAAAATAAAATTTTAGAATCCATTGCTCAAGAGAAGAAGAGACAGATTCTCCAAGCTATCAATCCCTTCAAGCTATGTCCAAGGGTTACCTTATATTTTCCTGTTCTTGAAAAACACGTGGCGATCGGAGTGAATTTTATGGATTTACAGCAGATGTCCATTAGTATCCGTCAATCGCTTGAACCCTCGGATATTATTACTAGTTCTATTCGAATTATAGAGTTGAAAGTTCCTTTTACCCTTGCTATTTTATCCCTTTTTCTTTCTGTCGGTCTTTTTTTGAACGGTAGTGTTAATGAATTTGAAGGACAAACACGTGAGGGAATAGTGAACAGAGTCAAACAAATTTACGAAAAACATGTTAAACAATGAGGCGCTGGAACAGCACTCTACTGATAGGGGGATTTATCTATGTCTTGCATCTGCTATCTATGGGTGCATGGTGCAACCATGGGTGCGCAACCCTTTTCCTATTTTGGAATCATGTTATCCTTTAGTGCATTTGCGGTTATCGTATATGTAATTACGGGATTAAAGTTAGTGTTGGATAACCCAAACCAACATTTGTTGTGGTAGTCTGAAAAATTATTAATGTTCAAAATTGCTGTCCCTGTTCAGGGCATAGGCTCTGACCGAAGCAGAAAGCAGTTTTCAGATGCACCGTTCATCCAACATATGCAAAAACCAAGCAGCTAGTGTACCCCAAATAAGAGAAGCAATCATAAAAGAGGTTGCTGAGCCGATATGTATTGCTAAAATTTTATGAATTCCAATGATATAACATAATGACATAATTCCAAACCAGCTTCCGAAACCAATGGACAATCCTTTCCAAATATAATTTTTCCCTTTTTCCTTAAGAACAAGTGGACTAAGGATGACGACCAGACCAGTAGAAAACCCGATTTGCGCAATGGAACTTATTAAAGCCTCTGTAAAGCTGTTAGATTCTCTCCCGAAAATCATTAAAGCAGAATAGTTTATAAAACGGCGGTTACTAAAGTGAAGTATATAATAAGAAAATAGATTTAAAGCAAACAGAATTACAGAAGCGAAAAGTCCGGCAATCAGGATTCTTGCGAATCTATCTTTGAGATCAATGACATTCATTGGATAATCCTCCTTGTTTACTTGTTTGATTAAATTTCCGGAAGGTATTTATATAATTTTCTGAGGCGTACCCGACCTCAATTTGCAATCATTAGTCTACCCGCAATCCCGTTAAAAAATTCTCAAAGATGCCTAAGACAGGTCAATGACTTGGGCATCTTTAACTTTTAGTTAATTAGCCGTTTCGTATCCTAGGACACGGTAAATACCGTTTATCAATACCGTTACAGCCTTAATGGGGTCGATGAAGGGACCGTGCAGGGCATAAGTCAGGGCATAGTAAAAAGCCAGCAAGAAGATAACTCCGTACAATGTTAAATCTCTCCACCATTTATTTTTTAGCATTGTGGGTATTTGGAGCCAGCCTATAAGTATAAAACCACTTAGGATCAAAAGGACATTAAACATATTAGAGACAAAATGTCTTTCACCTCCTCGAAAAGTTGGAGGCTTTTATCTGCCCGCCTTTGTTCGTTGGGAATACCTTAGCCAAGCGAGGATAAGCCCACAAGGGATCACGCCTTCAAAAGTCCCTAAGGCTAATGAAGGCCAAATGGTTTTGTTGAAAGTTTGCCATTCTATGATGTTGAAAGGAGCACCGAGTGCAATGATAGAGACTAAGATGATCATCGGAGGCAGCAAGGCCTTATGATTTTGAAGACGAAAGATATAGCCGATTTCTTTGATTGGGTAGTGCAGCCAGAGTGCTGTCTTCTGGAAAGCACCAACGACCCAGACGGTCAAGATCAAAGCATCGAAACCCCGAATATTTGTGCCGAACTTGCGGCCGAGCTGTAGTACCGGAAAATTGTAATACATAGCTAAAACCGGTCCGAAAGCAACCAGGGCGAGAATAGTAATCAAGATAAAAAATCCACCGGAGATCAAGCCGGCAGAAAGAAGGACCCGCCAGCTCTTGGTATCAAAGTTACTGATGTCGGGGGACATGAATAAGATTAAGCTCAATTCGCAGATCCAGGCGATAGTCGGGATACTCCCGGCGATAACTGCCGGTAAACCTAGATCCAAGGGGGGCCAGAGGTAGATCCAATGAGGATTACTAAGGGTACCAACGAAAAGTGCAAGAAAAGTAAGCGAGAGAAAGGGAAGATAAAGTGTATTTAGGCGGGCCAGGGTTTGCGGACCCAGCCAGGCTCCGTAGAGGGAGATAAGGGCAAGTCCGGCTATAATAACTTCAAGGGGGGTTTCCTGTAAAAAGATTATTTGGATCAGCGTTCCGCCAATGCAGATAACGGCGGATGACGAAAAAAGAAAGAAAAGAGAAAAACCTAAGGACAGGGGGCGGCCCAACAGAGGGCCGACCAGAAGAATAAGGCGTTCGGTCAGGAACAAGGTTGGCGCAAATGTTGCCAATTTGGAATAGGCGAGAATCAGCGGAACGGCAACTAAGGCAGCTATTAACATTGAGAGCCAAGCTCCGCGACCGGAGCTGATTATGGCGAACGAAGGTGCAGCAAGGACTCCGGTACTTAGGATTAAAGTGACAAGTAAAGCGCTGGCCTGCTGCGCTGAAATTTTCAAGGGTTGTCCCATTGCTTACTCCTCCTTGTACCCTTGACCGCTAGTCATTGTTCTGCTGTGGCGGTAGCGGGCATTTATTTCAATCTGCAGGGGTAATTTAGAATACTCCTCGGGCCAATTGGCCTTAACCTCGTTCCAAAGCTCGGAATGCATGGTGTGTAAACGGTCGGCCACATTGAAGACATCAGATTTTTCCTCCTGGGTATGTCTAATCAATTCTCTCAGTTGATCGCTGAAATTTTCATTGACGCTTTCTTCTAAGGCACTGATATATTTTTCATCAGCTTTTACAAAGCTGGTATCTTCAGTTACTTCAAAGTCGAAAGTGTCTTTAACCGATAGTGTAAGACCTTGTTCTGTGGGGATTGCTTCAATCGTTGGAGACTTCCCATTGAGATTCACGGTTAGTTTCTCTTGCGGAAAAAAGGGCGGAGTTTGGATAGGGAAAGCTGTGTTGCGGAAATCCTGAACGAAATAGTTATAATAGGCTCCTTCTTCGGGGGATAGAAAACTGATTAAGCGGTCTCGGCAGAACAAGGCAGTATTGGAAATCTTTAATTGTTCCATGTCATTCATTTTAGAGCGCTTAGGGTAAACAATGGCTGAACTCGTGAGGATCTGCGTACCGCTGTCGCTATGATAATTAAGCAAAAAATCACTTAGCGTTGTGATCTCTATGCCCCGTTCCCCCTTTTGAACGTATTCCTCCAAACCAATGGTTACATACTTCATCATCGGGTTATTCAGAGTCAACATGTCTCGTGCCGGACCGTGGGTAATAACCAGCCAGACGGAGTCCAAGCTCCAGTAGTGACGTGTGAAAAAATCGAGATAGGGCATTATGCCGGCTTTAGCGGCATCCTCTGAAATAAACAGGACTTCCAAGTGTCCGCCGTATATATAACGAGGAGCCTTGGACCGATAATCGCTAACCGCTTCGGCAATGGACTTCCCTTTACCGGTGATAAGAAAAAATTGAGCTTGCGGTTGAGCTTGAGTGGAGTTTTGACTCTTGGAATTTCCGCTGCCGTTACTCTGTTCTGTGGAAAGTAATTGGGAGGTTACCGATATTTGATCTCCCACAGTGTCGATAGATTCGGCAAGAAGAATAAATTCATTATTAAACTCATGGGCGCTCCAGCAACCGGGGAGAATGATTAAGCAAAGAAGGGTCAGGAGCAAGAAGCTTGCAGTTTGTATTCTTAGAGGCAGCATGTTACTTTTTCCTCCCGGAGGGGATTTGCTCGCTTGGCAGTCTTTTTGTCTTCTTCCTTAGATTACTCCAGGGTGCGCGGATAAAAACGTCAGTCCATTCTTTCCAATGAAAGCTCGACACCGGCGATAAGTAGGGAACGCCGACACTCTCGAGGGAAGAAAGATGCAAGAGAATTGTCAGGGCTCCGAGTAAGAAACCGTAGAGGCCAAGGAAGGAAGAGAGCAGGACCAAAAAATACGAAAACATTCGTGCTGTGCCCCGTAAATCTTCAGAAGGGATGGAAAAGGTGGTGACGGCTGTTAAAGCAACAATAATCACCACGAGGGGAGAGACGATTCCTGCAGTAACAGCAGCTTCCCCCATAATCAAGGCCCCAACGATACCAATGGAAGGGCCGATTATTTGGGGCAGGCGAAGGGATGCCTCGTGGAAGATGTCTAGGACAAAAAGCATGCCTAAGATTTCAAAGAAGGTGGAGATTGGGACCCTTTCCCGGGCTGCAGTAAGAGAAAGAAGGAAGCGTAACGGAAGTAACTGGGGATGAAAGACAGTGACAACTACGTAGAGAGAGGGTAAGCTAACAGCAAATAGATAGGCAAGATAGCGAAGCGGGCGGATAAAACTGGCAATAAGGTAATTCTGAAAATAATCGTCAGAAGCCTGAAAGTAATGCCAAAATATAGTGGGAAGCAATATAGCAAAAGGGCTGCCTTCCACTAGAATTACAGCTCGCCCCTCGATCAAGGCAGCAACGGCTTTGTCTGATCGCTCGGTAGATTGAACGAGCGGAAAAGGGGACAAGGTATCTTCAGAGAGAAATTCTATCAAGAATCCTGAGTCTTGCACATTATCAAGATGGATAGTGTTTAGGCGCCTGCGTACCTCAGCTAAGACTTCAGACTGAATGACACCGTTTAGATAGAGTAGGGCGACGGTGGTGTGCGATTCCTGACCCAGAAGTATTTGATTGATCTTCAATTGGGGATTCTTTAGTCGGCTGCGTATAATAGCGAGGTTGGGGCTCAGTTTTTCGGCAAAGGCTTCTGAAGGGCCACGAATTATAGGTTCTGTTTCCGGTTTGGCAATGGGACGCGCCTCAATCTCGGCGGTCTCGGCGACAAATGCCTCACCAAGACCCTCCAGCAAAATAAGCGAATTGCCATCAAGAAGCTGTAGTAAAATATCTTCCCAGTGGGTGTAGGACGATTCAGGCAGAAAGGGAAGTTGCCTGGAAATGGTTTTAGGCCAAAGTTCTGAGCTGGAGGGAAGCTGAAGGTTAAATAAATTTGGCAAAATGGTCTGACTGATAAATTGACTATCAACGAGAAAATGGGAATAAATAAGATACCCTTCTATATCGGTAGCCGTTGTGAAGGGCCGATATTTAAAGTCGTCACATCCTTGAAGAATCGTTCTGAGTTCAGCTAGATTCTCTACCAGGGATCTTGAGAGTGTTTGTGCAGACATCGGGGCACCTCCAGCCAAGGAAAAATCTATTATTTAAAGAGACTGTAAATCTGAGGATTTTCTAGGTGAGGTTATTCTGGCGTTAGGATTAAGCGATCAAATATGGGTTTTCTCAGGCGGAATAACATAGTATCAAGTATGCCCATAAGCGCAGATAAATTATGTCGGATTATTTTTGTTATCTTGGGAGGAGATGAAGAAAAGATAGAAAATGCTAGGCGAGAATGATTGAGACGGTTGGTTATAACTAAAATTTCACTCGGTCTTGGGTATTTGCCAAGGAAAACAAACACCGTAATCAGTTTCTAAGCCTGATTACGGTGTAATTGTGTATGGGTGTTCCGTCGATTGGAGAAAAGCCTGGTTATGAATAGATTCAAGTATTATATAATCGAAAGTCTTTAAGCTCCTGCAGCTTCCATCGTTAGTGCCCGCCGCAAAACCGTTTCTTCATTCAGTAAGTCGTGAACGTCAACTCCGGTATGGTAATGGGCCGATTGAGCACAATATCGGCAGTTTTCCGAACACTTTCCCAACTTGGCATTGATGATGGAACATAAATCTACTTTTTACCGGCTCGAATATCTCGGATTCTGCCGGCGGCCGCAAATAACTGGTAAAGGTCAGTTCCGTCAAGTGTTGCCAGCCGTTGAGTCTCTTCCCAGGAAAAGAAGCTATAAACTTGCATTTAGAGACGACTTTTAAGTTCTTGCAGATCAGTCTTGATGTTGATTATTTCTTGCAAAGCTTCTTTAATTAAGCAACGACGTTCATCATTTTCGTTACCAATCCAAAACATGCATTGAAAATTACAAAAAGAGATCCTATCGGATTCTGATTTAAAAGGGCACATTGCTCCTGACATTCATGACAACTCCTTTCTGTATTGATTTAGTGAGCCCAGATAACTACTATTTCGACACGCTTAAAGGAAACCCTGTAGAATGAAGCATCCCTCGAAGGAAATGAAGAAACGATGCGGAAGGGGCTGCACCCCAAGATTGGGTTAAAATAGAAAAGACATTATTACAGATTATGTATATTGTTCTATATTGTGCTATACTTATGTAACGTGGAGTCAGATAAAGATTAAAGCTTTGCTTGCTTGACTTTAGCATCTTGAAGATAAATTAGAGAATTTTTAAAAATAAAACGACAATGGAATGCAGGTGATAATTGAAGAAAGGCAGAAAGGCAGTGATAAGTTATTATGCATGACATCGTGCAAAAGGCATTAATGTTAGCTCCTTCAATTAAGTGGGTACTTGGTAATGACTATGGGGTATACGTTACAGATCTGGAAAATTATTTGTGCTGTGACCATGGGGTATTGAAACTAACTGTGAAATCTGGCGATGCGGTAAAACCTGAAAGTGTTATGGGACGGAGCATGGCCCAAAACGATCGGTTATTAGCTAAGGTCGGGCCAGAACTTTATGGGGTTCCATATATCGGGTGCTCTTGCCCGCTGCATGATGATACCGGGCGTATCGTCGGAGGGTTAGCAATTATCTTTCCGGCAAGAGTTGAACTAATTAAAGAATCAACGAAGTTGATTGAGTCGAACACGCTGGATATTAGCATAGCCACGCAAGAATTATCGGCAGGTGCAGAGCAGTTTGCTGTAACTACTCAAGACTTTTCCAAAAGAATACTGCAAATACAGCAAGATGTACAGCAAACCGATCAGATAATAGACCTGATCCAGTCTGTTGCTAGGCACACTCATCTGTTGGGGCTCAATGCTCGTATTGAAGCAGCCAGAGCTGGTGACGTGGGAAAAGGATTTGCCGTGGTTGCTGAAGAAATAAAGAAAATGGCGGATAATGTTAAAGAAGCAGTGAAAGAAGTTACGGGCCGATTAAGTTCTATTCAGGATGCTGTTAAGTTATTAGCTGTGTCAATTGAAGAAATATCGGCAGGTACCGAAAATCAAGCGCAGGCTACTGGCGGGATTTCTAAGTCTATTGATATGTTGCTTAAATTAACAAAGGATATCACATTGCAGGCAGAACAATTGGTCCAATAAGCCCCTTGCGGGCATTGTCGATGCCTTTGAACAGTAGGTTCTCCTTGCTTTAACCTGTGGCACTCAAGGGGATCTAACTGGATGATATTCACAAGACAAGAGGATGATCTTTGTTCTTACAAAGGTTATCCTCTTGTCCTGCCCTCTCCTCTCCTCGTCTCTCGTCAACGTCTCGCGTGGACATTTGACCTACAGCCGAGAGGCGGAGTTGGATAATATGTATTTACGGTGGATTTACCGAATACTAACCAAAGTTTAACTGAAATTAACAGGCAATAATCGTCACTTATACAGAGATATTGTATACTGGAGATGTCAGACAGACGATAACCTTCTTCCCCTATGCTTACGCGGTGATCAACAGTACCATGCGGTCCATCCCGGCGAACCTGGAGTACGCGGCCTATAATCTGGGCGCCAGCCGCTGGAGCGTTTTTAAAGATGTCTTTTTTCCGTTGTGCAGGCCGGGTGTGGCGGGTGGTGCTCTGATGGCAGTGATGAATGTCTTGGGGATTCTCGGAATGTCGTGCAGGGCAGAATCGTGGAAAGCAGTTTTCTGGGCAGGGTAATGCGCTATTGGGTAGAGGTTGACCATATTCGGCTTATTGTAGATGATTCCAATCCAGTTTACCATGGTGAATTCCAAGGAGTGGTCCGCATAGTTCTTGATCCGGGCAAGCTGCATATTTTGAAAAAATAGTTTATTTTCGGATAATATTATATACTTAGCGTAGAAGTAAGCAGTGACTGGTGAAGGGAAGTATTAATTAGTGATGCAAGCAATTACTACCTGTTTCCCCAAACTTCAAAGAGAAGATGATCAAACTTGTTGAAGAAATTATTTCTGCGGCAGACGTATTACCTGGCAAGTGCCGCCTTTATTATTTTGTCCCTTGTGTATTTTGCAGCGAATATTAATCAGGCATACGTAGGTCTTGATTTTACGAATGTCAATGGAAAATGGATTGTGACTTCCAACGACTCTCATGGAGTAGGGTATAAATTAGGGATACGGGTCGGGGATCAGATCTTGAAAATAAACAATGATGATCCGGGCAGCTACAGCCTTGTTCAAAAATGGAACGAGGCAGAAGGGGCATCTTCTTTGCAATTCCTAAGGCCGGGTCAGTCGTCAGCCAAGACGGTTAAGATACCCAAACGTACTGGGGTGTTGGAGTTACTAAGTGAAATACTGATGATGATCATAGGGCTTGTTTTTTTGATTTTGGGATTTATCACCTGGTTCAAACGCTATTTTTTAGTTCAAGCGCGTGCTTTATTTTGGTCGAACTGGTTTATTGGTTTAGCGATCGTCTTGGCTCCGGCTTCGGGGCGTGCTTTGCCGTTTGCCAAGGAACTAGAATTCATAATTGTGTCTCTGGTTCCTTTGTTCCTGATTAAGTTTGTTTCGGTTTTCCCATTCGAGAATGAAAACCTAATCAATCGGTTAAGTCGTCGTATGTTAGCTCTCACCTCCGTTGTGATCTCAAGCTTAATGATCCTGCAATCACTCGGCATCGTGCACCTTAACAGTTTATTAAAAAAACTGGTGTTATCAAGTTTGACTATAGGCATTTTGGTAGTGTTGTGGAATCTGGGTACGTTAATTAAGCTGCCCAACGATAAACAGAAAAAAAATCAGGCTAATATTGTACTTATAGGTATTGTAATCGGCTTCTTGCCCTTCATTCTCTTAACGGCAGTTCCGGTTATCTTTAACTTTCCCCAAAAAGTGAATGCTGAGGTCACTTATTTATTTATTGTTGTTATTCCGGCTACTTTGTATTATGTCATCGTCCATAGATATTTGCCGGATAGTCGTCGGCTTTTGGGGATTATAATCTCATTTTTCGTTGCGGGGATAGGTACCAGTATTGTTGTCATATTCGCCCTTTTCTTTTTAAAAATAGTCAAGACACTAAGCATTGAGGTGTATCTCGCCACACTATTCTTAACAATGGTGTTGTTAATCTGTTTTTGTTTTATTCGAGTCGTGCTCAATAAGTTTTTAGAGAAGTTGGCATTATTCGAGGGTAATCGGGATTTAAAAACCAGAGTGTTGACCTTGAACAAAAGTCTAACCTCAATTAATGAAGAGGATCAGATATTAGAAGAAGTAGTGAAGAGCCTGAGGATTGAAGGGGCTTTCATTATTGTCGAAGATGATAAAGGCGGATATTTAAAGAGAGCCGTCGGAAGATTCCTGACAGAACCGAGTAAACAAATTGAGCTGGAAGAATTTTTTCAAACGAATCAGAGAATTAACTTGGAAGCCAAAATACTCACGGATGATTTGCCGGCGGAGCTCTATATCCCCTACATAACGAATAATTTCACTTGCGGGATATTTTTTGGTCACCGTTATTCTCACGTCGATTTCGTCCTCGAAGAGTTGCCGTTAATAACCTTGATTTCAAGTCAATTAGCCCAAAGGCTAATCACTACGTTTGTCATCAAGGAACTGTCTAAAGAAATCAAGGACTTAGCTCAAAGGTCTCTGGATTCTCAACGAAGAACTCAAGGGCTTCAAGGAATAACGATTTCGTTGTTCAGAAGTCTTGAAAAAGAACGGAAATCAATCGCTTGTGAGATTCACGATGGTCCCTTGCAGCTGGGGTTAGACTTAAACCGGTGGTTGAAATATCTTGTTGAAGAGTGCCCAAGCAATGTTAAAACGGCAAAGGCTATTGCGCATATGCAGGAGCTGGTGCAGGACTTGAACTTTGAACTCCGTCTAATCTGTAATGATTTACGCCCGCCATCGTTAACGGATTTAGGATTGCCGCTGGCTATTGAATTAATGTGCGAAGAGATAATGCAAAAGGAGTTGTTGGTAATTTCCTTAGAGATGGCAGGGATTAGTCGGGAAGATCGCTTTGAGGAGGAAGTTGAACTGGCCGCCTACCGGTTTTTGCAGGAAGGGATAACGAATGTCGTGAAACACTCCGGTTCCAACAAGCTGAAGATTCAGATTAAGATGAACGGAGCAAGAATTGAACTGACGGTTCAAGACTCGGGTAGAGGGTTCGATACCAGTAAGATTGAGGATTGGTCCTTGACGGGTGCTCATTTCGGAATAGTCGGAATGAAGGAAAGATTAGCAAGCTTGGGCGGAGATCTTCAGATCGTTTCAACGATTCAGCAAGGCACAATGCTCAAAGCCACAATCCCGATAGCCTAAAAAAAAAAATCACTGGGCAAGACCCTATTAATCCAGGAATTTAAAGAATCTCCAAAGGAGGGGATGACAGGAGTGGCCTTCAATTCGCAAGAATTTGAAATAGTAAGAGTCATTGTTGTTGATGATCATACGCTTTTTACGGAAGGGACCGTTACCCTGCTTTCTTATGAACCTCGCATTTCGGTGGTCGGAGTTGCCAAGAACGGTTTAGAATGTCTGAGTTTAGTTAGTAATACCAGGGCTGATGTCGTGTTGTTGGATATTAAGCTCCCTGATGTCTGCGGGACTGATTTGATAGACAAGATCAGAACGGTTCAGCCAGAGGTAAAGATCATTATGCTGACGGGGCACAGTCCGAAAGGTTATGTCACGATATCCAGAAATAAAGGCGCGAATGGTTTCCTGCTCAAAGATTGTTCGGTAAAGGAAATGATTCAGGGAATATTAAGAGTCCATAATGGTGGGGCCTGTTTTTCGCAAGGCATGGAGACTTCTCTGCAATCCGCCAATGACAGTAATAATGCACATTCTCTGGGGAACTCAGAAGTACTAAGTACGCTGCTTACTCCCCGGGAAATAGAAGTTATCGAATTAGTATCCCAAGGTTTGCGCAGCAAAGAGATTGCCTCGGCGGCCGGCATTAATGTTCGGACAGTGGATTTTCACGTCAGTAATATCCTGCTTAAATTAAAGGTAAATACTCGTTTGGAAGCAGTTTTAAAATATAAAGAGGGAGGACTTAGTGATTTTTAAGGTATTCCTCTTTGTATAATCTTGGTAAGAAAATAGTGATTTTCATGATGGTTTGTGCCCCGCACAGGGGCATGGGGGGTTGGTTTGGTTTATATTGTCTAAAACTTTTGAGTTTAGGATGAAAGAATCTAGACTTCGGGGTTATCAGATTGATCTCAAATTCAAAATTAGCAATTATTCTAATGATTCCGCTGCACAAACCCCTTGTTATGCTACTAATATCACGTTTTATTGTCATCCTGAGCGAAGCGAAGGATTTAAGCCCCAGATCCTTCGCTCTCGCTCAGGATGACACAAAAATAATTGCAGTGACTTGATATTTTATAACGTTTTTAGACTTTCTGCAGTGGAATCTTCTAATATTACTTGGAAAATAAAAGTCGAAATTTGTATCTATTTGTTGCAAAATTATCCGGATAAACCTAGTAAAATTACCGGGGACAAAATTATGAATCTGCGATATTCTTAATTCAGTAGGTTAAGAAGAAGCTTAACTTAAAGCATTGAAAAATAGGAGGGGATTGTCAATGTTTCAAAAAGGGTTTAAAACTTTGGGATGCGCAATTGTTCCAATTTTAATTTTTTCCCAAACCGCGATGGCGGCTCCATTATCCATTATCTATCAAACTAAAGATAATCAAACTGTACAAGCAGACTATGTTAATGCGTTAGCAAATCCTCCCATGAAGGCGGCTCTGACAAGCGCCCTTTTGACAGAAGAAGTAGCCAATTTGCCTATTTTTATTACTGATGACAATGGCAGTGTTATTAACTACACGGCAGCCCTAAGCAGAAACGAAGATTATGCTACAGCTTTAAAGGATTCAGCGGTGAATCAGGCCACGGCTCCGGTGGCTACTCAGCAGATGAATGCGGATGGCAGTGTGACTCCTTTGGCACCTTCTGCTCCCTTTACCTACAGTTCAACAGAAGAATTCCTGGGCAATACGATTGTTAATGTAACCGTCAATGCGCAGAATGTGACGGGAGTTACGGTCAAAGGAACTGCAGCAATTCAAGTAGGTGCCTCAAACATTTGGAGAGCCGGATTAGCGGGGGCCGTGATCGTGTCAAGTTCGGATATTACCCTTGTGACCGGGAATAATCCACCTAATAATGGGCTGGATTCTGTCAAGATGATGCCGTCCAGCGTTAACTCAGTCCTAGGCGGTTCTCAGGCCGTTACTGTGGTGGCCCAAGATACCTATGGCAATCCAATTGCTAATCAAACGATTTACCTACAGACAGGAATTCAGGGCTTGTGGCTGACTCAGGTTAACGGCACAATGATTACCGGCAGTGTAAACATGGGGACTTCATCGGTACCATCAATGCAGACGCTCAATACCCCTGTACCGCTCTTTAATCTGGGTACCGGGACTAGCGTCCCGGCCTACCAGAGCGCATCAGTTCAGGGATTAACCGCTTATCACCTGAACGATAATATTGCCCCGGTCGTGGCCTTAATAACAGGTGTCGATGGCACAGTGAGTTTCACGTTGGTTGATGGTAATGTAACCTATGTTGCCAATACTGCGACTACGTCAGGTACTACTAACAGCTATATTGTAGACTCAGGTGCACCGATCAACCAACAAGCCTTAAGTTGCTTCGCTGATTCAGGGCAAACCCAAAAATTGGGTTCTATACTACTGAACTGGGTCGGTGGCACCGTAGGAACTATTGGGTCTCTGGGAGTAGCCGGCGATCTGAGTGGATTTAACACTTACAATCCCTTGCTGACAGGCGCGGCCGCTCCGGCGTCAATTCTCACTGTGACCGGAGTAACGACGCCATCAGGCAACAAGTATGATTCCACCCTGAATGCCAGTTTCGTGACAGCTCCCTTCAACTCCTATCCGGCTATAGGTACGATTTCCAGCCAAGGATTGACACTAACCCTAAGTTCAGATAAGAACGGCGTAATAAGTAATGTTGATGGCTATACCCTAGTGTCTAATCCGGCGAAGGCAACGGTTGACCTGAACAGTTTAGGGGAGGTCAGTGTTAACCAAGTTAAACTCTGGACAGCTCAGTCCGGCTATCAAGTTGTTGGCTATTTGTCCGGTGCCAATGGCTCGGTAACGCTTCTGGAAGAAAGCACAACGACTCCCGGCAATTTTGCTGCCTATAGTGTCAGTAGTGTTGGCGCGACTCCGGTATTAGCAGATTCTTGGACCGGTCTGGCAGCATCCAGTTTGGCCGGCAGCTTTGAAGGATACCTTGGCTTTAGCGTGGATGCCGGTCACAATTTGATACCTCAAGCCGCCAGCAAATATAAGAATGGATGGAGCAAACCTGCCCAAACTGCCGGCAAGAGTTTAGCGGGCGTAGAATTCACCCCCGTTGTGGTTACTAAAGTGTATGTCAGCGATAAAAATCCGGAGACGCCAACCATTACTATTACCAACTCTCTAGATAGTCAAACTGCGACAGTATCGGCAAATTTTAAGGCAGCGGCAAGTAGTGGGAGTACATTTGTCCGAGCTACTCCGTCCAGCGTTAAATCGGCAATGGGCGGGTCGCAGAAGATCACCTTTACTGCTCAGGACGCCTACGGGACTCCAATTGCTAACCGAACTATATACCTGGGAACAGGAATGCCTGGTTTATGGATTAGTAAGGTCAACGGTACTTTCATTACGGGTAGTGTGAATATTGGAACTTCGTCTTCGATTGCAATGCAGACGGTCAATACTCCGGTTCCGCTCTTTAGTGTCTCAAAAGCTCTGGCTTATACCAATGCCTCAGTTACCGGATTAACGGCTTATAACCTGGATAAGGCTAATCCGGTTGTTGCCTTAGTAACAGGTAGTGACGGCACAGTATCCATCACGTTGGTTGATGGTAATGTGACTTATGTTGCCAATACGGCAACGGAAAATACAGCTAACAGCTATGCTGTAGATGTCGGTACACCCCTTAACAAAACCTTAACAGTATTTGCTGACTCAGCCGGAACCCAGAAATTGGGCTCGGTTCAAGTTAACTGGAACTAAAAATGCAACCTATAATAGCTTGGATTAAGAGATCCTAATGCTGAGCTTGTCATGAACAAATCCGAAAATAATAGCAGTTTAAAGCAAACAGTCAGGTGAATAGGCTTTCACCTGACTGTTTCCAAGTTTAGGATCTGGAGAGATTCTTCTTTAGGTCCTGTTCTGATCTTAAGTCTCTTTTTGGAACATTATCGTTATTGTTGACTGGCTGAAAAGGAGGGAATGGACCCTCAAAAAGCTAACTCACGTACAGCTTCGCAAAGGATATCACTGGCCAGGGCAATTTTCTGTGGTTCAACAAAACTAAGAATGTCCCCTGGCGTATGATTTTTATCAAGCCAGTTGTGAGCCATGAGAGTTACGGCTGGAACATGCCCCAGATTGAAATAAAGTTGATCACTATTATGACCATTAGTGGGCGTCAACATTGCACTGGCTTTGTTCTTGGCAACTGTCGCTTGAATAACCTGCACCGCACGGTTGTTACTATTAGACCACAGAGCAAATTCTTCGAGTGGACCATTTCCCACGGTATCTACATTAAAGACAGCCTGAATACCGCTAAGAGGTATTGTGGGATTTTGCACGAAGGAAAAAGAACCAACGAAGCCCATTTCCTCGGCGCTCCAGAAGGCTAATATCACATTGCGTTTTGGTTGCAATCCTTCTCTAATCAGTCGACGCATTACATCAAGGATGCAACCTACCCCGGAAGCATTGTCATTAGCCCCAGGGTAAAGATTTTCTTGGAAGATACCCAGATGATCGTAATGGGCTGATAAGATTACGGATTCCTTGCTGTTGGTAGCCATTAAGCCACCAATAATATTAGCACTTGGTGTACGCAAGGAGCTTGGGTTTCCGCGCACAAAGGTTAGTCGGCCATTGGAAAATTCTTCAACCACAGGATAAATCGTAAAAGCATGTAAGTAGTTACGCTGCTGATTTTCCATTAAATCGCCCAAAGGTTCTAAGCCTAACCCTTGCATCTGGTCCAATAAATAGGCTGCTGCTTGCTCTTCGCCGAGAGTTCCTGCCCGGCGTCCTTCCAAATTTGGCTGTGTAAGAAACAAAATGTCGTCCATTGCAGTCTGGTTCAGATATGTGGAAACTGTTTCGGGTTGAGTTTTGATGGTCGATGGTTTAGCCGGTTGGAGGTTTATAAAGGATGCTTGAGCCGGTTGGGAGCTATTCACAAATAAGTCCGGCCAACTAGTCCAAGGTAAAAAACAGGCCCCTAATCCGCCTAAGCATTTTAAGAAAGCCCTTCTTGTTGACATACCAATCTCCCCCTCTTACTATCCGTAATTTTGGATTATACTAATAGGAATCATTTGGCAGATTGTTTATAGGAATAAAGAATTACAAAGGGTTAATCCGGAGGTTTTGAGAGGCGCAGGCAAGCTTAGGGCATTTACAACCAGAATAATTTATGTTATATTTCACAAATGCTGCTATCACATAAAGGTTGGTATATTCAGCTTGAATTTGTATATAGGGTTCCGGATATTGTTTGCGTTATTAGGCTAAGATCAGATCTTGAAATAGCTTGATACGGAATACATATCAAACAATTCTCGACAGAAAGAAATCTGGCGAATATGATGTACCAAATAGCTTATTAGGAAAGGAGGGATGTATATGTCTTGCTGTTCATATCAATACAGACATGACGACTATGAGGTGTGTTATAGACAACCATATGATGAGTCGCCACAAGGTTTTGGGTGTTGCTTTTGCCAAGGGGATATTGACTATTGCCCTCTGCCTGATTTTAAGAATGAAGAAGGGGAAGAGTGAAGGCCTTTGTGACTTTTGATTTTCCTCCTGTACCCTTTAGTAAAGATGTCTTTTTTATTGTTCCTGCATTTTGAAGAGAGAGCAGCTAAGCTCCCTCTTTTTCTGTCTGCCTTGGAATGGATAACTTGTTTCTCATATGCTCAAGCATAATCATTTTAATCTAATTCTTCTCAGATTTCTATACTGAATTATTAGGCACTGGGCAGAATGAGTTTAACCCTCTGCGGATTTGAGGGCTTGAAAATGGACTTAAAGTGTTCTGAGGGAAAGGAGTCTTACCTTTTTCGAATTGAATTGCCTAAATAGTTTTGGCGCATTTTTGCGGTTGTTGCTTCTATATTTAGCTCAAGGAGAATATCAATACAGCATATCGACACAGCCTATGTTAGGCACAACTCTTAACTGTTCCAAGTCTATCTGCGAACGGGAAGAACATTTAATAAATCGTGATGAGTAAAGCAGGAAAGGGGCAACACCATTCCTGCTTTATTAAAATTGCTTGATCGTTACTAGTTGATTATTTGACGTACACCTACCAGAATGAGAAGAATACCCGAGATTGTGGTTGCTTTTTCTCCTAATCGTCCGGCAGCAAACTTTAACCCAAAGATAGCACAGAGACTGGTGCATAAGAATGAAAACAGGCCTGAAACAGAGGCAGTTGCCAGAATATTAAGTTGAGTTATGCCGGCGCTAAATCCTCCCGCCAAATTATTTATGGATAAAGCTATGCCCAGAATTACTGATTCTGAAAGACCTATCGATTTTGAATTGTCTAAATCGGCTTCCTCTGGGTTGCGCAACACACGAAACAGTAAATTATCCGAAGGATGTTCTAGAGTTTTGGTAATTGGCTTTTGTTGCTTAAAGGCATAGACGACCTTGGGTTTATTGGCTAGATATTGTTGGCTTAAGACATAAACTCCGATGCTCACTAATACGGTCATACTAATTAATTGACATGTAAACGGTGTAAGCCAAAGAGAAATCAAATTTCCAAAAAGACCGCCGGCGAGAGCTAAGGAAAAACCCATTAAGGCGATAATAGAGTTGGGTAATAACGGAATTCTAATTTTTCTTACTCCATACGAAATGCCTACTCCGGCATTGTCCAGATTCGAGGCGATTCCGATCGCCAAGACAAGTAATATGTTCTTCAGACCCATTTTTAGCACCCCTCAACGTTATTTGCTTCATCCTATTAATAAACAGGAGGAGTTGAGTAAGTACCAGGGGCCTATTGTTGATAAAATAGTAACAAAATATTATTCCGATTATGGGAGGAATAACCAATAATGAGCGATAAGCGAAATAATTTGAAACTGGGGGTTATGTTGAAATTGTTGTTAAGCGAACATTCCCTATCAATGCGCAAACTCAGTACCCAAACCGGAATTGATATAGCAACAATCTCACGGATAATTAATGGCAAGCAATTAGCAAGGCCCAAACATTTACAACAATTTGCTGAATTCTTTGGTGTACCGGCCGAACGCTTTTTTGAAGCAGCCGGTTATATATTCGGCCCGCCAAAAGAAGAATTTTATTCGGATATTCATACTTCAGTAGAGACGATTCAGGAAATTCTACTATCCGCTAATCTTTTGGATATGCAGTATACAAAGATTCGGGTGGAGCAGAAATTAGTGAATTACGAACATTATGCCCAAACAGAGGAAGGACAGCGAATTATTCTGGAGGACTATCAGGAGAAAATTCAGCAGGTCGGTGGCTTAGGTCCTTTTATTGACGATTTAAATCAAATGTATGAATTATATTGTTTAAGCAGTACCCCAACTACCGATCGTGTCCTATTGGGCAGTGCGCTATTATATTTTATTTTGCCGACAGACGTCATCCCGGACTATATTTTCCCTATTGGTTATCTTGATGACGCCATTGCGGTAAAACTTGTTTTGCATAAACTTTCATTGTTGAAAGATCCTCCCCAACCCAAAGAGGATAACTCCTAAACGGCAAGTCTGATCAATTAATCTCATAATGAAGTGGTGTACGACTAGATCTCCGAGGCAAAAATGGCAAGCGTGGCAATTATTGAGATAAGGGAGCGAACGTTACTTCCAGGCTTGTCCCTTTGTTCACGACCTTGCCTGCCGACAGGTTCTGGCGGCAAGCGAGGCCGCTGCCTTTGAAATCATAGTGCAACCCCACCTTGTCTAAGGTTTCCCCAACCTGTCGAATGGTCATTCCCGTGAGATCGGGCACAACCGTTTCATAGGCGGACGGTTGACGCTCTGGGGTTATAGACTTCGGAGTCGGACGCACGGGAGTGTCGTTAGGTGTGACAGTCACCGAATCCGGTGTATTTCCAGCGACAGGAATATTATATTCCTGGAGAGTTGTTTGGATAATTGTTTTAGCATAGGGACTGCACAATGGACCACCTTCATGTTCTCCTCCTTTGGGACTGTCGACAATGACCAACACCGCTATCTTGGGATTTTCGGCAGGGGCGTAGGCTTCGAAGGAAGAGATGTAATCAGTGGTAGAATACTGCCCTGTCTTTGTGTCAACTTTTTGTGCTGTTCCTGATTTACCGGCAACATTAATTCCCGGGATAGCTGCCAAATATCCGGTCCCATTCGTAACGACATGTTCTAAGACGTTGGTCATTTGGTCTGCGGTCTCTTTAGAAATAACTTCACGCACAGCAGTAGGTTGATTTTGTTGAATAACTTTTCCGTCAGAGGAGGTAATTTTGTCAACCACATAAGGCTTGTAAAGAGTACCGCCATTCGCCACAGCACAGAGCGCAGTGATTAATTGAATAGGGGTTACCATATTGGATTGGCCGAAAGACATGGTCGCCAGATCTACATCCCGAGCTTTATCTTGGGGAACCAAGAGACCACTTTCTTCTCCGGCAATATCCACACCGGTTTTGACTCCGAAGCCAAAAGCTCTAAGATATTTGTAAAAGTTAACCAAGCCAAGTTTTTGCCCTACCTGAGCCAGGACAACATTCGACGATTGTTCCATTCCTTCAATAAAGGTGGTATTGCCTGCCGGTCTTAGACCGTAATCCCAATTTTCGATAATTCTGGGTCCAACGCGCAAATAGCCAGGATCGGGAAAAGATTCGTCGGGTGTAATTACTCCTTCTTCCAGAGCCGCCGAACCTGTGACAATTTTGAAGGTTGAGCCCGGCTCATAGTTCATACTAATCGCTCGGTTGACCCAGTCATTGGGAGAAGTAGCGGCGTAGTTATTGGGATTAAAGGTCGGTCGGCTGCCCATGCCGAGTATTTCCCCGGTTTTGGGATTCATGGCTAAAATTGTAACGTTTTTAGCTTGAGTCGCTTTTTCCAAAGTATCTAATTGCTGCTCGATGGAATACTGAATTGTAGAATCTAACGTCAAAGTCAAATTGTCACCCGGTTGTGGTTGTTCGGCTTGATAGGGAGCATCAATAATTGGGTTGTGAGCCGAGTCTTCTTCCAAGGTAGCAAAACCTGGGGTGCCATAGAGGATTTTATCATAGTAGGCCTCGATCCCTCCGACACCATGCCCCGTCATATTCACAAACCCTAAAACGGAAGAAGCCCAGGAGTTTAGGAGATATATCCGTTTCTGTTCATCCGTAAACCCGATCCCCGGGATATTTAGTTGACGTATCTGATCGGTTTTGTCAATATCCACTTGATGGGCCAAACTAACCCAAGCCTGATCCTCATTGAGCTTTGTCAAGATGCCCTTGGCATCGAGACCCAAGATATTTCCTAATTTCTGAGCAAGACTATCTTTGGACATAGAGGTGTATTGGTGTTTACTAATAGCCTGAGAAAGTGTCCTAGGATCAATAGAGACTTCTTGGGCTGGTATACTCCGACTCAGGACATTACCTTTATTATCATAAATAATTCCTCTTGCCGGCAGTATGCTCTGGTTAGCCGTCCGGCGTTCCAGACCTTTGGCGTCCAAGGACGCCGCCTGAATCACCTGCATCCAGACCAGTTCTCCCATAATCAGTACGATAACAATAATCAGAGGAATATAAACCCAACGTTCCCGAGCAAAGTACCTAAGCGTTTTTATTTTTCTCATAACAGGCACCACGTTTCTCCCTTGTAACAATATTACTTTATTATAGCATCTTCTGTAGAGCTAGCTAAGTAAATTGTTCAACAAAGCTGAAAATAGACTAATGGTTTAGGAAAGTCCCTGTCAGCTTGGAGTGTGATAAGAAGGCCCTCAGCCTATGGTGGGACCAGACGCAACCTATGGGAGACGGTTCTCTTGTTTAATTCGGAAAGTATAAGTTTGTAGGGGCAATCATGAATTGCCCCTACGGGGTAGCCGCTGAATGGGGAAAGGAATTTGTCAATAAGGGCGATTTTTTAGGGAGGTGAAAGGCTGTCAAGGATCAGCTGGAAGTTAAATGATGTTTTTTAAAGTACCGGTGCTATTGTTAAATCTTTCATTGGAAATACCGATACCTTTGTATCTGAACCCAAAGCTGGTTACCTGGTCATAGGAAAAAATATTTCTTGTATCAATGATCAGCGGGGTTCTCATCAAATTAAATACCATCTCCAGATCGAATTCTTTGAATTCAGGCCATTCTGTCATAACAATTAAGCAATCGGCGTTGTGAACGGCATCCTCTATGCTCTTAGCAAAAATCACCCTCGAATTAAGAGATTCGTCAATACTTTTGACAACCGGATCATAAACATGGATGCGTATTTTGGTATCGATTAATTTGGCAAGCAGATGCACGGCAGGTGAATTTCTTGTATCGTTTGTACCAGCCTTGAAACTTAACCCCAAAACAGCAATATTCTTGCATCTTATGTCCTTGAGTTCGCCGAGAACATATTCAATAATGTTACTTATCTGTACCTCATTTCTTTCTAAAACCGCTTTAAACAAGGGTAACTTGGCATTTGCCTTACTAGCGAAGCTGATCAATGATTTTAAATCTTTGGCAAGACAGGGTCCGCCAAAGCCGGGGCCGGGGTTGAGGTAAAGTCCTCCAATGCGCCTATCTAACTTCATACCCTCAAGTATGGCGTGGATATCGGCGTTCACCTTTTCAGAGATTTCGGAGATCTCGTTAATGAAGGATATTCGGGTAGCTAAGTAGGCATTGCAGGCGTATTTTACCATTTCTGAACTTCTGGTATCAGTAAGAACCATAGGCACATCAAAGGTTTTATATAATGTCCTCATGATGACTTCGGATTCGGGAACATCTACCCCGACAACAATTCTCTCCGGCCTCAGAAAATCCTTAACGGCATTCCCTTCTCTAAGAAATTCGGGATTGGAAACGACGTCAAAGGGGATAAAGCGGTTTTTCAGGTTATCTTTAATGATCATTCTGGCCATGTCACAAGTTCCGACAGGTACGGTACTTTTGATAACAATTGTTCGGTAACTGTCCATCTGACCGGCAACTAACTTAAGAGCCTGAACCAAATGAGACAGGTCGGTTTCTCCGTTTTTGCTTTCAGGGGTACCGACCGCAATCATGATTAGCTCAGATTTACTTACAGCTGTTTTTAGACAGTCCGTGAAGAGAACTTTATTTCTGTTGGTAGCTTCTTTAAGCAGTTCAGCAAGGCCTTCTTCATAGATCGGAAGTTCACCTTTGTTTAAGGCTGTGATTTTGCGAGTGTCGTTGTCCATGCAGATAACTTCATTGCCATGTACGGCTAGGCCGAGGCCGGTAATCAGTCCGACATAACCGGTACCTCCGATGATTGACACGTTCATTAATAATCCCCCTTTATGCCGTTTTGGAGAATTGATTTGAGCTTTTTTCCAAAACCTCGCCATAGTCGATCAGCAGTTGGTCGAAGATTCTGCTCCAGGATTTGCTTGCCGAGTGCTCTAAAGCGTTGGCCGCAAGCGTCATTTGGAGCTGCTTATCTTCAATCAGCCGGATTATGGCCTTCGCAAAGCCCTCGGTATCACGTGGAGCGCACATTAAACCATTGTAATCATGGAATACATTTTCTTTAACCCCACCTGAATTTACGGCAATCACCGGCAATCCTGAAGCCATAGCTTCCAGCACAACGTTGCCAAAGGTTTCAGTGCTGGACGGGAAGACGAACACGTCAGAGGAGGCATACATTGCGGATAATTCTCGGTCTTTAAGATAGCCTGTTAATATAACATTAGCGTAGGAACGTTCCTTGATTGACTTGGCATAAGGACCGTCGCCGACAAAGACAAATTGGGCCTGCTCAGCATAGTTGGAGTTGACGACATTGATGCTGTCCAGCAATATATCAAGGTCCTTTTCGGCTGCCATCCGACCGACATAGAGAAAAATCAGTTTATCTTTCGCTTTAAGCCGGTATCGGATATCCGGTTTTCTTTGGTTAGGATTGAATTTGTCTCGATCAACTCCTCTTGACCAGATACGCAAACTTTCCAGACCTTTGCTTTCCAGAATTTCTAATGTATCTTGAGACGGACAGAGATTAAGTCTGCTGAATCCGTGGAACCATTTGAAAAACCCCCAGACAAGGTTCTCTAAATATTCCAGGCTATAATACTTAAGATAGACATCGAAGTTAGTATGGAAAGAGGATACCAGTGGAATCCCTCTGTCCCTTGCATACCTCAGGCCGGCCAGTCCTATCCCAAAAGGGTCGGTCAGGTGAATAATTGTTGGTTTGAATTTATCGGCTATTTTACATAAATTGGCATAAAGGGGTAAGGAAAGCCGGCACTCGGGATAAAAAGGCAGACTGATGCTTTTAAACCTCGCGATCGAAGAGTTAGATGGGTAAAGAATTTTCTCATTATAATCCGGAGCAAAAAACATGTGGTCAATGTCCTTGCCTGAAAGATAATCACCTAGCTTTTCCAGCGTATTACTGACTCCGTTGATTTGTGGAAGGTAAGTATCAGTGAAATAAGCTATTCTCATCCAAATACCCCCTATGCTGCAATTATTAATTGGTTTTCGATACACATTGATAAGAGAGAAACGCAAACCAAGATACAGATATTTACGGCATTGGTTGAATCCCATTCATAAGGAACTAGATTGTGCGTTAATACGCTTTGATATTTGTCGTGTGCATCCTCAATGCAGTTATTTAGGTTAGCAGCAGATAATTGAATGTAGGCAGAGGTGAGTGGATTGTACAAACCGGCTAACTTATATTCTCTTTGGAAATAACAGAATTGCCGAAATTCGTACAGAAAATGTCCCACTATTTCACCTTGAAAGTAATCGGAATGGGCGTAACAAAAAAAGTCCGAAAGATAATGAGTGATAATACCCAAACTTTCGGAAAAGCGTTTCAACCATCTGGGAGATTTGCTGAACCTGAGAGAAGAGAGCTTCTCAATTTCAGCTTGTACATACTCCATTGCAGCATGTTTATAATGAGGAATAGAGGTTTGTATAATATCGGGCTTAATATTCCCGTACATAAATCTGAAGGCGTTTAATTTGATGTGTAATTCTTTCTCTACGGCTTTACGAATAACTCGAGACAATTCTAAATGCATCGCAATATTCACTATTTTCACCGCCTAGTCAAAGAATAGATCAAGGAACCACTTAGCAGCGATGCTTAAGCGATGCTTAGTGAGGCCGGGGCGGTAATTAGGCGCCGTTCACGGCGTGACGCCAAATAATCTATCACTCGTTCAGGTGAGGTATTCAGAATCTGGTGCTCCGTAATCCCCGCTTCATGGACTAGCTCAAGGGCATCGCTAAACTCACCGACTCGGTCCCAAAAATGAGCATCACTGCCCAGAATAACCGGGCTTTTGTATTTTGCCATATAACTGGCAAAGTAACGACAATTCACCCTCGCCTTATCTCTTTCTTCTATCGTAGAAAGGGAACTGTTATTAATCTCAACAGGGATATCTAATTGAGCAGATTTGTAGGCAATCCGCTCAAGATCCAGTTGAAAATCCGGTCGTTCAGGATGAACCATTATATCGACATAAGGATTCTCCATAGCTTTGATATAGGCCGTCGTATTTTGCTCAGACGTCCCTCCCGGGTAACAAATAACATGAAGTCCAACAAGTATAAGCTGTAGCTTGGCCAGATAACTAAGCGGGATATCTAATTCCCCTTCGTGGTTAATGATATTGGCTTCAACTCCCGGCAAAATCTTCACCCCGGAAAGTTCCTCAGGAATAATTGACAGGTTCCCAAAATGGTAAAGATGAGGGGCGCCTGGCATACTGGGACCGTGATCGGTCGTCCCCAGTAATTGAATACCTCTGTGCGAGGCTGCCAGTGCATTTTCAGTAACAGTGCTATAAGCGTGACCACTTGAAACCGTATGGGTGTGTAAATCAACCAGTAACTTCATTAATAATCACCTCAGTCGTTTATTTTATTACTGGGGTATTCAACAAAGACAAAACAACAACTCATGAGCGTACTCAGGTATTATTATATTCCTCGTTTGTTAATTATTAATTATAACAAAGTAAAATGTTGGTTAATTTTATTTGATCGTTAAATGCTGCCTATAAGAAAGAAATTTCTTTTAAGGCAAGCACATGACAAACCTTACCTTCCATATTATGGAGTGTAGTTAAACCTAAATAAACCTTAAGGGAGTTGCATGAATATGGATGGCTATGGTATGGGATATGGGCACCCGGGACACTGGGGGCATGGCGGATATTCCGGACACGGACACGATATGGGATATCAGGGTTATTGGGGTCATCATCATTATTATCCTGTGAGATATATCTATCCGTCTTATGGATGGGGCCATCATCACGGTTATCATCATTGGTGGTAATAAGCACAGCCCTTGACCGTTTGGTCAAGGGCTAACCAGATAAGTTCCTCAACTCAGCCACCTTGCAGAATAAATCGTCGACAAATGGAGAGGGCTCAGGTGAGGTGAAAAACAAAGAACAGCTGAGATTTGTGTTCATCAGCCATTGCTTCATGATAATTATCTATGTCAGAAGGAAATTACCGGTTAACTTCGAATATAGTTAAGGGGAAAAAAATCGGGTTTCCCTTTTTCGGCACCGGAACTATAAAATCAGAGAGGACTTAAGAATGAAAACAACCAAGACATTTTTCAGAAAGAAGATGATTTTATTTTAAGATATGGTTTGGCAATTCTACTTTTACTCTTTTCTTTTGTGGTCCAAAATTGGTTAACGCGGTATTTTGAGTATCAATGCGGAAAGTGCGAGGCAAAATTTAATCTGCCGATATTGAAGGCCATTTTATCGGTCAATTTTATGGGGAGAAAATATGTCAAGTGTCCGAAATGCAGAAAATGGGGTTGGGTAAGCTTGCTGCCCAAGAGCAGAGAACTATGACCTTCAAAACCAGGAAATTCATTTAAACCTTCTCATCACTCAGAGTCTGAGTAAGTTGACAAGCTGATTATTAAGAAAAAAATTTTAGGGAGGCTCATAAGCAAATGTCATTATTTCAAACCATTATTATTGCTATAGTTCAAGGAATCACGGAGTTGTTCCCTGTCAGTAGTGTCGCCCATAGCGTTCTGACCCCCTACATCTTTCACTGGAATCTGGATCCCCAATTTCTCAAAGTGAATTTTCTGCCCTTTATGGTTATGCTTCACTTAGGAACTGCTTTAGCTTTGTTTACATATTTCGGCCGTGAATGGATCGAGATTGTTAAAGCCGTTTTTGATTCACGACAGAAAAACGCTCGCAGACTTTTAACGTTGATAATTATAGGGTCTATTCCGGCAGGGCTGATTGGAGTCATACTTGAGAAGCCTTTAACCAATATTTTTTCCAATGTAACAAGCGCTGCGGTTTTTCTGATAGTCAATGGCTGTTTGTTATTTTTTGGGGAGAAAATGCGCAAGCACGGTACCCGAGAGATAAAGCGTTTAAACTATCGGCAGGCCTTTGTCATCGGCTTATTCCAAGCGCTGGCTCTTGTACCGGGGTTTTCACGTTCCGGGGCCAGCATGACGGCCGGATTTATGGCTGGCTTAAAGCACGAGGAGGCGGCCCGCTTTTCGATGTTATTGGCAACGCCAATCATCTTAGGTGCCAGTCTTCTGGAACTTCCGAAATTATTTAAATCGGGAGTTCATGGCTTATTAGAAATGTCTTTGGCCGGTGGCCTGCTGGCGGGGATATTTGCCTATATCAGTGTCTGGATCTTAATGCGTTGGTTTAAGAAAAACGAGATAAGTGCCATGCGGCCCTTTGCTTATTATTGCTGGATTGTCGGTGGAATCATTTTATTAACCCGCATACTGTAAAGGCCTTAAACATTTGGTCGAGGAGTACGTTGCTTAATAAAAGTATTGATTATGATCAGCAAAATTAGTAATCCTGAAACGGCTCCACAGATCGAAATGCCGATACCTGTCTCCAGCTTTTCCATAATGCTGCCGGCAAATAGGTTTCCGATCGGGGTGGTACCTAAAAAGGCAAAGGAATAGACGCTCATTACCCTGCCCCGGAATTGTTCGCTGGAATTAATCTGCAGAGTCGAATTAGCTGTTGTCATGAACAAAATGTTAAAGAAGCCAATAATTATAAATGTCACGGCAGCTAAAGGGAGGTTGCGAATGGGCTCGACGGCTATTAGTAACACGGATACTATGAAGGCACTGCCCAAAAGCAGCGACAATCTGGGATAAAAACATAACCGGTCCAAACTGAGCGACACCAAGCAACCCTAACAACAGGGCAGACTTAGTCAGCGTGTAGACCAGCCATTGTTGCGCAGTGGCCTGCATCCAGGTACCAATTAAGGAAATGCATTGACCAAACCAAAAATAACGAAAATTTCGTTGGCTTAAGGCAGGGTAGGTTTCCTTTAGTCTAGCTAGCATCAATTTACCACCCACTTACTTTCAAAGTTATTAATTCCCGAACACCCACTTCTATGAGTGGGTGTTCCGATTTCCACTTCGGTGGGGGCAGACTCCCCCCGAAGCTCCGATGTTCAGCTTTAGCTGAACGAGTTCACCGGCAGTTCATGCTTGTTGAACGATGCCGAATTGAGTCTCATAAAGCATCTTGTACAAAGGATTTGTCTCGACTAATTCCGGATGAGTACCGGAAGCGATGATTTTACCTTTTTCGAGAACAATAATTTTATCGACCGCCAGAATTGTGGACAGACGATGAGCAATGACGATGGCTGTCCTGCCTTTTAACAGAACTGCCAAGGCATCTTGGATTTTTCGTTCAACGACTGTATCTAAGGCACTGGTTGCTTCGTCTAAAAGGACGATTTTGGGGCCTTGAAGCAACACCCGGGCAATTGCTAAGCGTTGTCGTTCTCCACCTGAGAGGCGGTAGCCTCGTTCGCCAACGATGGTTTGGTATTTTTGAGCTAAATCTGCTATGGTATCGTGGATCTGAGCGGCACGGCAAGCAGCTTCCATATCTGCTTGGGTCGCCGTTTCGTTAGCTAGGAGAAGGTTATTGTAGATCGTATCGTGAAAAAAGAAGGGATCTTGTGGTACCAGTCCCATTTGGGAGCGTAAGGACTGTAAGGATAGCATTTTACAATCCAGGTTATCGAGTAATAAGCTGCCGGATGTCGGGTCAGCGAAGCGGGGGATTAAATTCAGCAAGGTCGTTTTGCCTGCTCCGCTCGGTCCGACCAGCGCCACCGTTTGCCCAGGTTCCACGGATAAATTGATGTCTTGTAAAGCCAAATTCGCTTCGTCGTCACTAGCATCAGTCAGGTAAGAAAACGAAACGTTTTGAAATTCAATACGCCCCTGAACTTGGTTCGGTGGAATTGTAATTAAACCGCTCTTGATTTCCGGCTCAATATCCAAGATCGAGTAGATGCGCCGGAACAAGGCAATGGATGAAAGAATATTTACTTGGATTTGAGCCAACTGGCTCAGTGGTCCGTATAGTTTAGAAAGCAAAGTAGTAAAGGCCACAATGACTCCAAGTTCCATTTGATGGTGGATGACTAACCAGCCACCGTATCCCCACAGTAAAGCCGGACCGATTGAGGAGAACATCCCCAACCACATGAACAGCCAGCGGCCGATAAGTCCCAATCGAACTTGTAAATCACGCAATTTATTGTTGGCGACGGTAAATTTCTTTTCCTCTGCCGATTCACGATTAAATATGCGGATTAACAACGCCCCACTAATGCCCAGGGTCTCGCTTAACTGGACGGTCATAGCGGAGAGCCACTGTTGAATTTCAGCTTGCAATTGCTGTCGCACTTTCCCCACTTTTTGAGTCGGGATTACGAACCCGGGGACAACGACAATAGCCAGGATCGCCATCCGCCAGTTCATTTCCAACATTAAGCCCAAGGTAACAGTAATCGTGAGCAGATTGCTGATAAATCCCACTAAAGTCGTGGTAATCACATTTTGGATTGCTGTAACGTCGTTCATAACTCGGGATACTAGGTCTCCGGATTGCCGTGAGGCAAAGAATACTATCGTTTGACGCTGCAGGTGACAAAAAAGGTCTAAGCGATAATCCGCCATTACACTTTGCGCAATGACGTTACTTAGCCAGTTTTGCCATACACCAAGTAAACCGGTAATAATTGCCGCAACAATCAGCGTGACAGTAAGCCAGATCACGGTGGATAGCTGACCTCTTTGAATGCCGTCATCGATAATTCGCTGCGTTAACCAAGCAGGTACCACACTGCCTACCGATGTTACAAAAATCACGCCGGTAACGAGGATGGCTTGAGGCCAATAGGGAATAAACGCCTTAAGCACTCGCCTGATGATTGACCAGTCGAGATGTTCCTCACTTGCCAGTTCCCGCATCCGCCAGCGGTTGCCTGTCGGACCATTGCCACTGGTATTGGCTCCCAGCCCAAGGCCGCGAAATTCTGCTCCCATTGAATGCATCACCTCTCATACTAGGCCTAAATCCGGCGAGTTACTTAATAACCAAAATAATATAAACTTGTCAAATCTTTTAGATGGATTGAAACTGTCTACTTCCAACCAAAATATTTCATAAAAGCGGCCTTAGCGATTAAACCGGCTGTATCCCCACCATGTCCACCATAGTCTACTACTCCGGCAAAAGCGATTTGGGGATGATCGTAAGGCGCAAAGGCGACAAACACTCCGTTATACAGTTCGCCGCCTATGGTGTTCTTCGAACCTAATTGTGCGGTACCCGTCTTAGCTCCGCCGGAAAACTGGGGCACATCCGCAAACAAAAAGTTTGCAGTACCTTCGCCACTCGTCGTGCCCGACATGGCCTTTTTGACAATCCCTAAAATATCGGGGGAAACACTAACCTGGTTCAACACCTTAGGCGAGTTTTGCTGAATTAGTTTTCCGGTAAGCGGATCATAAATCTTATCGACAATATAGGGCTGGTAATGGGTTCCGTTATTAACGATCGTCGCAACGTAGTTAGCCAGCTGTAACGGTGTGTAGATGTTGTAGCCCTGACCGATGGCGTTGTTATAACTATCGTAGAGATGCCAATTAACATTCTGAGCGACATTTGACTTATAATTCGCTGCGGCTTGGTTTTTTTCTGTCTCCTCTGTTTTCTGAAGCTTTTGTTTTGTTGCTGCATCATGGGCTTGAGCAATTTCTGACGAATATTTAGTGTCAATAGCCGTGAGTTGGGCGTTATATTGTTGTTGATAATAGGGAGTGTAGTACTGATTCTTCCACTCCGGTGAAGGCGCAATCCCTTTCGCCTCGCCGGGCAGATCAACGCCGCTGTAGATCCCCAAGCCAAACTCATTGGCAATTTGTTTAATCAGTTCGGCATTGGCATCAAAGACACGTTGCCCCATGACCTGAAAATAAATATCGGAAGATACAGCAATCGCCCGATACATATTCACTTGGCCAAAGTTGAAGCCGCCCCATTCGGGAAAGCCCTGCAATTGGGATGAACGTGGACCGAGTGAGGTGAGCACATCTGAAATTGTCTCGTCCGGGTTGGTTACCTTGCTTTGGAGAGCGGCCATTGCTGTGACCATTTTGAAGGTTGAACCGGGGGCATAAAGACCGGAAAGCGCACGATTGACCGAGGCCGCATCACTGTTTTGGAAGTATTGTTCCGCTGTGGCCTGGGAAATGGAGCCGATCAGATCATTGGGATTCATTGCGGGACGTGAAGCCATAGCCAAAATTTTTCCCGTATTGACATCGATTACAACCGCTGAACCGGCTTGGGCCTGGGGATGATCCTTTTGAATCGTTTGAATGACACTATCCAGAGAGTTCTCTACCACTTGTTGTAGATCGGCATCCAGGGTTAACTTTACTGTCTCGCCGGGTTGTGGCTCTTTAATAATCTTCTTGGCAACCGGCTGACCGTTGTTGTCAACCTCGACATTTTCAATCCCGTCTTGACCACGCAACCAAAAATCATAAGATTTTTCTATGCCCATTTTGCCCACATTATCTCCTTCAGAATAGACAAATCCGGCTTTCTGAGCAGCGGGGCTCTGGTTAAACTGAGCAATCTCTTGTTGGCTGATCTGTCGCACATAACCGAGGTCCTGAGCAGCCAGGGTTTGAAGAGGGTAGGAACGCACCGACCCGGCTTCAATATTGACTCCCGGAAGTTCATTTTGATGTTCGGCAATCACTGCTTGCAAATTTTGTGAAATGTTTTTCAGAATGGTTACCGGGCGGTAGTTTTGGATCTTTTGATTTTGGACCATAGCTAGGATATCTTCAGTAATCTTCTCCTGTGTTTCTGCCGAATCGGGCCAAAATGGTTTGACGTAAGGCACCAGCTGTCGCACAATATCTTGAAGCGCAAGATTGTTGGTACGTGTTATACTCAACCAGTCAAGCGTTAGGTCAAATACAGGAGTGCTGGTAGCCAAAATCTGGCCGTTTTTATCGACAATATCGCCCCGTACTGCAGGGATAGCAACAAGTTGTGTGGCATTTCCCTGAGCCATGGCAGTGTAATAAGCTCCTTGACTAATCTGCAAGTGCCAGAGATTAAAAGTCAGGATGAAAAACACCAGGATAACGACCCCAGTTAAGCTATATAAACGTCGTCGATTTAGTTTCTGCTCGTTACTTTCCATCTTCTTAGCTACCCGCTTTCCAATTTGTTTAAATAAGGCCGCCTTGAAACTTGTGGCCATTTACACCCATAATTCATGGAGGAACTTGTTTCCTAGTCTGGTTGAGCAGGTTGCTCGGGTTGGGAAATATCCATAAGCGGACGATAGGGGGCTTCAGCCGCAGGCCAGGGAATTGAAGGATCGCGGTCAGTTAAATTAAGGAAGATCTGTTGCTTTGAGCCCACTGCTTTCTGGGTCCAAACATCGCTGACTGCGGTCGGGAAATCACCTTCTGCTGCTATCTCCGTCTGGATAAATTGCTCAGGAGTCAAAGCGTTTGGAAGAAGTCCGGACTTAGCATCAATTTGACCGCTCACAATCCCCGCAGGACGTAGAAACTCCGTTTGGACCGTCTGATCCGCCAAAGCAACCGTCATTACCTTTTTCCAGATCTGAGCGGGATAACTGCCTCCATAAACGTTATGCAGGTAATGTCGACCATCGGGGTCAGAATCGTAGCCCATCCAGACGGCGCCGGTATATTTAGGAGTATAGCCGACAAACCAAGCATCAGGATTGCCGGATTTGTAACCGTATTTCTGGGGATCAAGCGAGGTCGTTCCGGTTTTGCCGGCTACAGCCCAAGCACCCATCTGGGCGGCGTAACCTGTTCCATCGCTCACTACGCTGCGCAGCATATCATTGATTAAATAAGCAGTGGTTTCTTTCATGACCCGATCCTGTGTTACAGGCGGGGAAACGATGGGAACATTATGAGCATCTAAGATTTTAACGATTGCATTATGAGCAACTCGTAGGCCATTGTTGGCATAAACCCCGTATGCTGAGGCCATATCTACGGTAGAAACACGAGCTGTTCCCAAAGACAAGCTCAAGACTTTATCCTGATCCGTAAGTGGCAGGCCAAGATTATTTTTCCCGAATTGCCAGCCATAGTCTACCCCAATTAAATTAAAAAGCTTTGCGGCATAGACATTTACGGAGTCTTCCAAAGCATATCGCATGGTAATGCGGCCTTTCCAACCGGCAGTTGCCGTATCATCATCTGTGGGGCTCCAGGAATTGCCGTTGCCCAAATCAAACGTAACCGGCATGTCGTCCAGAACAGTTCCCGGATAAAATCCGCCCTTTTCCAGAGCGGGGCCGTAAACGACCAAAGGCTTAATGGTTGAGCCCGGTTGGCGTTGGGCTTGCCAAGCCCGGTCAAAATCACCGAATTTATAGTTGCGCCCGCCAACCATCGCCCGGATCGCTCCGGTCGTCGGATCAATTATGGTCATAGCCCCTTGAACAAGCGTCTTATCCACGCTCTGGGGAAAGTTGGCAGGATCGTTAAAAGCGGTCTCTGCAGCCGTTTGAATTTGGGGATCGACCGTTGTATAGATTTTAAATCCGCCATTAAATATCTGATCCGGAGTTAATTTATATTGACTCTCCAGTTGATCGACGACATAATCGACAAACGAGGGGTATTTGTAATCCCCTTCCGCGGCGGTTGCTTTTTGTGGCCCGCCATAAGTTTGGATCATCTTATCGACATAAGCAAAAGGTTCGTTCTTATCTTGCGCATACTGGCTACTGCTGATAAGCCCTGCATCGCGCATAACCCCAAGCACAATATCCCGCCTGGCCTTAGCCTCATCCGGGTGATAATAGGGATTATCCCCGCTTGGAGCCTGAGGTAAGCCGGCCAGAAGGGCCACTTCAGTCGGCTCCAATTGATTAACATCTTTGCCGAAATAAGTGCGGGATGCTGCTCCAATGCCATAAGCGGATTCCCCCAAGTAGATCTTATTCAGATAAAACGTTAGTATCTCATCCTTTGTATAGTAATGTTCTAATTGTAAAGCGATAAGGGCTTCCTGAACTTTTCTCGTTAAGGTCTTAGCTGTCGGATCTTGGATAAAGGCATTTCGGGCGAGTTGAACGGTGATCGTGCTTGCTCCTTCCTGAGCACTGCCGGAAGTCACGTCATGAAACGCCGAACTGATAATGCGCAGAGGATCTATGCCGAAATTCTGATAAAATCGTTTATCTTCAACGGCGACAAATGTTTTCTTAACCAACTCCGGAATCTCAGAGGAACTCAAACTAAGACGGTTTTGAGTTGCATGCAGTTGGGCTATCTGACTGCCGTTCTTATCGTAGACAATAGACGATTCTTTTTGGTTACTTAAGAGCGTGGGATCCCAGCGAGGTAACTGAAAGGCAACAACACCAACGAAAATACTTGCGCCAATTATCAATAGGATGAAACAGGCGAGCAGCAGGAAAAATAACGTTCGCAGTTTGGCGTATCTTTTTCGTGGTTTGCGCTTATGACGAGTTGTTAATGTCATACTCCGACCCCCCAACAAAGTACTCTGGTTTTTTCAATTATAACACGCAATATTTCAAGTACAGAATGGGATATATTTACAGAGGACATTGCCGTGAAATTGTGAAGGTAAGGCTCCGTACGTGTGGATCGGTTGAGTATCCATAGTATCTTAATAGAATTGGGAATTTTTATAATAATACTCTCGCTTCAATTGCCTAAGTCATGTATACTGAAGTTGGATCAGAGATGGTCGCCAGATTATTGATTTAATTCGAAAGGGGCGTAAACATGAAAGTAATTGGATTTGTGGGTAGCCCACGTAAGAATGGTAATACCCAGCTACTGGTGGAAAAGGTTCTGGCTGGTTCCGCTGCAGAAGGCGCGGAAACCAAAATTTTTTACCTTAATGATTTAAATATCAAAAGTTGTCAGGCCTGCAATTTCTGTAAGACTCATGACCATTGCCAACAAGATGACGACATGACTCAACTTTATGAAGAACTGATCACTGCAGATGGCGTTGTGATAGGCTCTCCCATTTACATGGGGTATTTAAGTGCGCAAACCAAGTTGTTTTTTGACCGGCTTTATGCCTTCTTTAATCCAGGTGCAGTCAGCAGACTGCCGAGGGGGAAGAAAGGGGCCCTTGTCTTTGCCCAAGGTGGCGGAGACGATATTGCAGTGTTAAACGCCCTGGCCCAAAGACTTAGCGATATGTTTGGCATTGAGATTAAAGGAATTGTTGGCGGTAACGGGATGAACGAACTGGGTATCGTTAAAAATAATGCGGAACTGATGAATAAGGCCTTTGGAGTTGGCAAAGAATTAACAAAATAGAGCTCAGTTCTGGAGTTGGATGGACTGTTTGGAAACATAGCGGGAAAGTTCAGTGTTAATATTATAATTGGTAATGGCCAGAACGTTTGGAAACGTTCTGGCTTTTTACATATAACTTTGAAAGGATGTGCTTTGTTGATAATTCTGGGGGTTTTGATTTTCTTTGCCAGAATCATAGACGTTTCACTGGATACCCTGCGTGTTAAGTCTATGATCCGAGGGAAAAGGCTTGTGGTCTCAATGATTGCCTTTGTGGAAATCATTGTGTATACCCTAGGTGCGTCTCAAGCCTTTAAATATGTCATGAATCCGACGGTTCTGCTCTTTTATGCCGGCGGGTTCGCAGCGGGTAACTTTATGGGGATGATCATTGATGACAAACTCTCCCAAGACAGCATATTTGCCTTAGTTGTCACGGAGCATAACGAGTGGAGTTTGGCGGATATCTTAAGGGAACGCGGCTTCGGTGTCACGACAGCCAAAGGGTATGGCCTGAACGGCGCGGAAAAGGCACAGCTGAAAATCGTGGTCAAGAAAAAACAATTTATCGAATTAACCAAGCTTATCCGTGAGTTTGATCCGTCCGCATATGTTATAACAATGGACGTTACGGACATTAAGCGGTAAGGAAAATAAGTAGACATATAGTCTGACAAATAATCTATAGAAGAACTTGACAAGATCTATAGAATTTTACCTCATTTTTATCACAATGTTCGACTATGATTAGGTATGCTGCCAGAAAAATATTTATTTAGTCAGTTGAGCGAGAAGCGTGGGAGAGTGGATTTGCCACCACTTAGGTCTAGAAATGTGCGGAGCAGCGCTTTCTTGGATAATGAGGCAGCAGATCCTTCCTGGGTTGCCGCCTTCTTTGCAGTTATTCATGCCAATTCAAATTATGAGGATAGGTGAAACAATTGAAGAAACTACTGATTTTAATAGCGATTGCTGTAGTAATATTGGTAAAACCACAAATTACTTTAGCAGATACCTCTGTATATTCGGTTCAGCGACTAGCCGGAAATGATAGAATCGATACCTCAATTGCGGCGTCAAATCAAGGCTGGAGTTCGGCGGATACCGTTATATTAGATGAATCAAATGATTATCCGGATGCTATAGCGGCTACTCCGCTAGCCGTTAATCTGAACGCGCCGATTTTATTAACCGGAGGAACTGTTTTGGACCCTCGGGTAATAGCGGAAATTCAGCGGCTGAAAGCCAAAAAAATTATTCTGCTTGGTGGAAAAGGGTGCCTCACCTCGGCCATAGAGAATAACTTAAGCAAGCTCAACCTGCCTTATGAACGGATCGGGGGGGGCGACCGATATGAAACATCTGCCCTCATAGCGACGAAGATACAAAGTGATTCCGTGATAATCGCCAATGGTGATAACTTTCCGGATGCCCTAGCCAGCGCATCTTTTGCTGGGATTCGTCAGATACCTATAGTTCTAATTACTGACACGTTACCTGATTCGGTTGGAAATTATTTAAAAACCCAGAAACCGGCGCATGTCATAGTAGTTGGCGGAGAAGCCGTGGTGCCCACTCAGCTGCTCTCAAGTAACGATATAGCTATAGAAACTAGACTTGGCGGAGTTGATCGCTACGATACAGCGGCAAAAATATACGACTATTCCAAGGATTCCTACACTTCACCGGATATTTTCCTGGCCTCCGGCGAAAATTTCCCTGATGCGATCGTGGGGACGGTTGCGGCAGCGGAAAATAAATCACCACTTTTGCTTACAATGCCTCAGAGTTTACCGACTTCAGTGTATGCAATTTTAGTTGCCAGAGGAGATGTGAGCAGCAGCGGTATTGTTTATCTACTGGGAGGTACGGCTGTCGTATCCGAGGCTGATCGCAGCCAGGTAACCAGTATTGTGGTACAACAGCCCGAGTCGGATCCCCCGGCAGCCGGGCAGAAAAAAGTTGGAATTGTAACTGCGAAAACTGCACTTAACCTTAGAGTATCCGCGGATGCGAACGCCGATATTGTTACAGCAATTCCTACGGACGCCCAAGTGGATATAATTTCTAATAACGGGAGCGGTTGGTACAATGTCAGTTATAATGACCAAACCGGCTGGGTTTCAGGGCAGTACCTTGAGATTAAAATTATTACAGCAGCTCCTGCGGATCCTGTGCTGGCTGGGAAAACGGTTATCATTGACCCAGGTCATGGGACCCCGGACACAGGTGCCCTGGGTCCGTCCGGCACTATGGAAAAAGATAATACTTTGGCGATTGCTTTAATGTTGGAGAGTGATTTAAAGGCTGACGGAGCAAATGTTATTCTGACAAGAACTACAGACAGTTCGCCGGCCTGCTCTAACTTTACAACGATGAACGACCTTCAGTCTAGGGTCGACACAGCTAATAATGCCAAAGCGGACATCTTCGTAAGTATTCATAATAACTCATTTACAAATCCGGATGTTTCCGGAACGGCTACATATTATAGCGCGGATAATCCGCAGGCCGATAAGAGTCAGCAACTTGCTGACAATGTGCAGGATGAGCTGATTAAATACTTAGGAACATCGGATCGGGGAGTTAATGAAGCACCATTCTATGTAATAAAATATACCAACATGCCGGCAATCTTAACCGAAGCAGCATTTATCTCAAATCCAGCCGAGGAGAAGAAATTGTCTAGTGCTGATTTTCGGCAGAAGGTTGCTACTGCCATCTTGTGTGGTATCGCAGACTATTTTAATAACACGAAAAGTGATAGGTAGTAATAATAAATAATGATTTAAGGTAAATAAGCCCATGACCTAACTCTGAGAAGCAGGTCATGACTCACTGCCAGCAATATTAAAGCTGTACTTAGGTATCTCCCTGCAGGGGTTTTGCAGTATTTGGAATAAAGTAAAGAGACCGCCCGCTTCTTGTTTGAAAGTCTAGTCCTTTTCAAGGATCAAGATTTTTTCGAATAAAATAGGCTATAGCAGTATGAAAAAATTTGCTACTGCTATAGCCTGTTTTAACGATATACTAGCGGTGGAGTAACCTAAAAGGAGTTTTATAAAATGAATGGTCAGACACGAAAGGATATTTCGGCAGGAGTAACCGTGGATATCGTATTGAAAGCCGATCAAAGAACAGGCAAACTGACGCGAGGGGTCGTTAAAGACATTTTGACAAACTCTCAGACCCATCCGAGAGGGATAAAAGTCAGGTTAGTCGATGGGCAAATTGGCAGAGTACAAGCTATTATCAAGTGAAACAGAGCTTGGAATTCCCGCTAACTTTTTTACTAGGTCTTTCAGATCTTTGGGAAAGGGAGCTCGAATGACCAGCGGGAGTCCTGTCGCAGGATGGAGAAAAGCATAGACTGAGGAATGTAAGGCTTGGCGAGAAAGAAGCGCAGTATCCCCGCCATACAGGTCATCTCCGAGCAAAGGGTGTCCAATGCCTTCACAGTGTACACGAATTTGATGAGTGCGACCTGTTTCTAAAATGAACTCCACAAAAGTAGCTTGGGGATAGCGGCGGAGAACCCGGAAAAGAGTCCGGGCCGGCAACCCGTCGGGATTGATCTGACGTTTGATAAAACTATTGGGGGCTAACCCGATGGGATCAGCGATAGTGCCTTGATTTTTACGCACAATTCCTTGCACAAAACCAAAGTAGCGTTTGTGGATTTGCCCGCGCTCCAGTTGCCAGGCAAGTTGTTGATGAGCGAATTGATTTTTGGCGATGACGACGACACCGGAGGTATTCCGATCAATCCGGTGAATCGGCCGGTACAGGCGATGTTCGTCCCGGCGTTCCCAGTAGCCAATGACAGCATTGCCTAAGGTATTGGTCAGGTAGCGGTGCGTCGGATGAACCACTTGCCCCACAGGTTTATTTACCGCTAAAAGGTATTGATCTTCATAGAGAATATGGAGCGGGAGATTTTCTCCCGGGATATTGGTTCCTTCGTTGGAAAAAAGCTGAACGGATAACAACTCGCCTTCTTTACCTCGCGCTGTTAAATAGGTGAAGTTTCCGTTAACCCAGACATGTTCGCCTTGTTTTAAGCGTTGTAATAATTTAAGCGAAAAATGGAATTTGTGGAGCAGGATGGTTAGATATTTCTGTCCGGAGTCCTCCGACTGCAAACGGTATTCCCATAAAGTATGTCCTGAGTTCATAATTCCTCCTTGTCATGTTACCCATTATGGTTAGAGATATTGCTTGAACTTCTGCACATAAAAACGATGATAAAAAGGAAAATTATGAAGCATGAAGAATAAAACTCCATAAAGCGTTGTTACCCATAAATTATAGTAAGGAGGCCCCAAAGTGAAAGATCCTCGCATTGAAAAACTTGCCGGTTCCTTAATCAATTACTCAATCGCCCTTCAACCCGGTGAGAAAATCCTGATTGAAGTGATCGGGCAAGACCTTCCGCTAGCCCAGGCTCTTGTGGGTTACGCCTACCGGGCGGGAGGTTTGCCGTTCTTGTCTACGATCAATCATACCTTACTGCGCGAACTATTAAAAGAATTTACCGTAGAGCAGGCTGAGGCTATGACTCGCTGGGATCTCGCCCGCATGAAAGAAATGCAGGCTTATATCGGTATTCGGGGAGGGGATAATGCCAACGAATGGGCAGATGTCCCCAGTGAGGCTATGAAAATTTATACGTCCCACTACCAAAAGCCTGTGCATTCGGAGCAACGGGTGCCCCATACGCGTTGGTGCGTGCTAAGATATCCTAATGCCGCTATGGCTCAGTTAGGCAATACGAGCCTTGAAGGGTTTGAAAATTTTTACTTTAACGTGTGCAATTTAGACTACTCTAAGATGTCGCGAGCTATGAATCCGCTGAAAGAGTTGATGGAGAAAACTGATCAAGTGCATATTCTCGGACCGGGAACCGATTTGACCTTCTCCATTAAAGGGATGCCGGCGATCAAATGTGATGGACACGTTAATATTCCGGACGGAGAAATATTTTCAGCGCCCCTCAGAGAATCCGTTAATGGACGGATCAGTTACAATACTCCCTCGCTTTACCAAGGATTTACTTATGAAAACATTATTCTGGAATTTAAGGAGGGAAAGATTGTCAAGGCGACTTCGAACGATACGGAGCGTATCGAGGCCGTCTTTAATACCGATGACGGGGCACGCTACGTCGGAGAATTCGCCCTTGGCGTTAATCCTTATATTCAAAAGCCCATGAAGGACACACTTTTTGATGAAAAGATTGATGGGAGCTTCCATTTCACGCCGGGAGTCTGTTATGATGAGTGTAATAATGGAAATAAATCTGCCATCCACTGGGATTTAGTCTGCATTCAGAGACCCGACTATGGCGGTGGTGAGATTTATTTTGACAAGACTTTAATTCGAAAAGATGGGCGCTTTGCCTTGCCGGAACTTGAAGTGTTAAATCCGGAGAATCTGAAGTCTTAAATTTATCAGCACTGAACAAAAATTAGTTGTTGGACCTTAGAAAAAGGAGGCGTGGGAGATGAAAATTTTATGTAGTTTGCCGGTGCGGAAAGAGCAGCGGGAACAGGTTCAGGCCATTCTAAATAATGCGGAATTCTTAGGCGTCAAAGACTTTTCTCAGGTAGATCCGGAAGTCGAGGTGTTGGTTAGTATTGGGCAAGATATTACGGAAGAAACACTGTCGAATTTTCCTAAGTTGCGCTGGATTCAAGTCATGAGTGCCGGGATTGATCACTTGCCGCTTCAAGCGATGGCCGAGCATGGGGTTGCTTTGACGAACGCTCGCGGTGCTCATCAAATTCAGATGTCCGAGCATATTATGTGGAGTATTTTAACGATCATGCGTCAGGGGCAAATTTCAATCAGGCGTCAGGAACGGAGGATCTGGGACCCGGAGGTGCATATTGAAGAACTGCATGGCAAAACTGTTTGCATAGTTGGAGCCGGAAGCATCGGTGAGGCTGTGGCCCAAAAATGCCGGGCGTTTGGGATGACTGTTTGGGGGATTAGTCATAAAGAGAAGATACATCAGGGCTATGACCAATTAGGGATGACCAACGATTTGCCTGCTTTCCTGGGGACGAGTGATATTGTCGTTGTGCTTCTTCCGCTGACACCGAAGACGCGGGGGCTGTTCAACAGTGATTTAATCAATCAGATGAAAACGGGAAGTTATTTAGTCAACGTTGCGCGTGGAGCCGTGGTCGATGACTCAGCTCTCGTGAAGGCGTTAAATGCGGGGAAAATCCGGGCCGCAGCCTTAGATGTCTTTGACCAAGAACCGCTTCCGGAAAGCAGCCCCTTCTGGGAGATGGAAAACGTCTTATTGACGCCGCATATTGCCGGGCGTTCACAACATTACTTGGCCAGAACATTTGAAATCTTTAAGAAGAACTTATCCGTTTATCCGGATTTTGCTCGAATGGTCAATCATATTGAGATCAGCAGAGGGTATTAAAGAATTATCCAGGCAGATAGCTTACGTCAGCTTATCAAGAGAGCAACGGAAATTACAGTGGCGAAATTAACAATTAGGCGCAGTCCTTAAAGGGGTTTCGCCTTCTTTCTTGAGGGTGTCGTTCCTAAGACTAACTTAGGGGCAGGGAACTAGTTCAGTTAAAACCGTGGATTGACAACGGAGGGATTTAATGGTTGGCACGCCTTTTCAACAGGAGATTCTGAGAAGACTCAGCGAACTAGGGCCAGTCTATATTGTTGGAGGAGCTCTTCGCGATGCACAATTGGGGATTCCTGCTAAAGATGTGGATGCGATTACGGCACTTTCTCTCCGGGAAGTTGAGAAAAAGCTGTCAGATTGGGGCTATGTTCCTCATCTGATCGGGGCGAACCAGCAGACGATCAGTTTATTCAGGGGGGCAGAACGCCTAGATATTGCAGTATTTTCCGGAGAGATTGAAACGGATGCACTGCGCAGGGATTTTACATTAAATGCGCTTTATCAGGATGTTCGAACCGGGGAAATCCTAGACCCGTTGAACGGGCTTCAAGACTTGCGGGCCGGACGATTGAAAGCTTGTGGCTGTGCAGAAGATCGCTTCAAAGAAGATCCGCTGCGGATTTTGCGGCTCATTCGGCTGGCCGTTCGTTATGGTTTTGAAATCGAGCCGGGAACTTGGCAGGCCGCGGTCGATCATATTCCCCAGATGCGTGAGGTCTCACCGGAGCGAATTACAGAGGAATTGGGACGAATTCTAATCTTGGAGGAGATTGACAAAGCTTTAGGGTTCCTTGATGACTTAGGGTACTTTCGGACTTATATCCCCGAACTGGCTAGGTTAAAAGGGTTGGAACAAAATCTATACCATACGAAAGATGCTTGGGAACATACCCGACACGTCGTCAAGAATACGCCCCCTCGAGTGTTGTTGCGTTTAGCTGCCTTATTACATGATCTGGGGAAATGGGAAACAGCCAGTCGGGAATGTTATGCGTGGGGTACCCTTCGTCAGACGGATCAGGGCTATGAGGTCGATCGCTTTAAGCTGGTAGGGAAAAAAAACCTGGAGCGCTGGAGAAACAAAGAGGTGGAAGTTCATGGAGGGAGGTTGGATAATCACCCGGATACGATTGTCATCAAAGGGATCAAGCCAGCTCAATCCAGGCAGGATAAGCGATTTGAGTTGGTTCCGGAGGGGAAACGGCATTTTCTCCAGCATGAATGGGAAAGCGCCCGTTTAGTTAAAGAGCTCTTGCCGCGCTTCAGGTGGGCTCAAGTTCTTCCCGGAGGTAGATATGGGGAACGAGAACTTCATTTTCTGGTAGGGCATCATATGATGGGGACCTTGTCCTTCATGAGTGAGTTAAAAGAGGCGGGTGAAAGCAGCAAGGTTCGCAGTAAGGCTTGTCGTTTCGCTTGGGAGATCGGTTGGAATGGACAGAATTTCGACCCACAACGGGTGGAGAATTTGCTTGTTTTATGGCGAGCGGATTTCTTGGGCGGAAAGCAGGATTCCGAAAAGAAAGCAGCACAGTTGGACTGGATTCAAGGTGAAATAAGCAAGGCTTGTACATATTTAATGGAGCGAATTAAGCTGCTTGATTGGACTTACTTTGAAGAATTTGCCCATGGAAAAGGTCTTCAAAAGGAACAGTTCGGTCAGTTCAAAGAACAGGTTCGCCGTCAGGTCATGATGGACTCCAAGTATAAGCTGACAGACTCTCAATTACTTGAACGGGAATATGAATTGTTTCGGAATAAAAAAGTTATAGCCTTGAGAAGATAGAATAATCTGAATTTAAAGATTATGGGTATTCAGGAAAATAAATCTTGACTTAGTTTAATTATAATGTCTATAATTATTTCAAAGAGGAGGTATAACTATGGAAAAACGTTGGCGCTGTACTGTATGTGGATATATCCATACTGGTGAACATCCCCCGGATATCTGTCCGATTTGTGGCGCAGATGCAAGTTTCTTTGAACTTGTGGCTCAAGAGGGTGAAGCGAATAAGCCCAACACTGACGAGAAACCGAACGTTCAGCCGGTTGTGGCTCAACCAGATGGAGAAGCTGCTATTCGTCAAGCGCTTTACCGGATTTCATATGGTCTCTATATTATTACCGCCCAGGCTGAAGGCCGGGACAATGGTCAATGTGCGAACACCTGTTTCCAAATTACGGCAGACCCGGCAAGGTTAACTATTGGGATCAATAAATTGAACTTTACTCATGAGTTAATTCAAAAGAGTGGCAAGTTCGGCGTTTCAGTGCTCAGTCAAACGGGTCACGACTACGCCCGGGGGTTTGGCTATCGAACGGGACGTGATGCCGATAAGTTCGTAGGCGTGGCAGTCCATCAAGGGGAATCGGGAGTCCTCTTACTTAATGATGTACTGGTGACTATGGAAGCGACGGTCATCGGGCAGCTGGATGCTGGGACACATACCTTATTTCTGGCTGACGTAACCGCTGCGGAGATCCTTCAAGAAGGAGATCCAATGACCTATGCCTATTTTAGATCCACAAAGTGATCAATACCCAGGTGATGGAAAAAGTGAAGGTTCAAGCATGAAACGCCCAAATCAGACTTCAGGCCTGGTGTGGGCGTTTTTCAGGACTATTCAGGATCATTAGGCATAAGCTTTCACAGATTCTCCATATAAAGGTCACGAAATACTAACATGTTCAGTTTATTATAAATATATGGACAGTTACTCGCTTCTTAAGCGGTTAACATAAAGTACAATTTTCTCATTCCCTTCCTTCACTTCCCCTCCTAAAAAGAGGGGCTTTTTTTATACTATTTTAGAAAAGTCGTTTGGCGATAATAATAGAATTTTGCTTGACAGTGGTTGTTTACAGGTGTAATATTCCCGTTAATTACACCTGTAAACGCAGAGTGAGAGGAGTCTTTATATTGAAAGAAACACCCCATATCTCCGACGCTGAATGGGAAGTTATGAAGATCTGCTGGTTGAAAACAGTTCCCTGTACCGCGAACGAGATCGTTAAAGCTTTAGAACAATCGACAGATTGGAAACCAAACACTATTAAGACTTTAATCGGGAGACTGGTGAAAAAGGGGGCCCTCGCTTTTAAAGAAGAAGGAAGGGTTTATCTCTACAACCCGCTTGTGACCGAGGAAGAGTGTATCAAAGCAGAGAGTAAGTCTTTTCTTACTCGTGTTTTTGGCGGAGCCCTAAAACCTATGTTGGTCACCTTTCTTCGAGAAGAAAAACTCTCGGCAGAGGACATTGCAGAACTAAAAAGACTCCTTGAAGAAAGGACGGAGTGAAGATGCTGACGCTTTTACAGGTCAATTATCCGGGCTTTTTTAACGATAAGCGTCTAGTCATCTCTAAAAATTCCAACGATAGAATCTTAGGAATCAGGAATGGAAAAGTTTATATCGGAGAAATGGAAAACAGTAAACTTGTCAAGATTAAAACCACTGACGATCTTCAGGTTGTGAAAGATAGTCCTTCTCTGAAAACTGAATGGGAAGGTTCGATCCCAATTAATGAAAATGTACGGATGCTCATCGGGGTCACGGGTCAATTGATCATTTATGATAATCAGACAGCCTATATAGTTGCAGACGGTCATCTTGCAGATCTTAAATTCCAGGGAGATGAGAATTACATCTCTGTTGATGGTGCTGAGCAGATTCAACTAACTAGGGCAGGAACATCCACCACTGTGGAACTGCAGCCCCTCAAGTTATAAGCTTATAAACTATAAGCTATAAGCTATTGAATAACAACACCTAGCCCTTCATGGCGGTGTCTGACCCTGAATAATATATGAATAAAAGCATTGCTAAAAAAGCCGAAATATATTATAATATTTATTAAGTAATATAGATGTTAATATTCTATAAATTCTAAGACTAGCAGGAGATTTGATCAATGAAAGGAAGTGAATACTATGCCCCATGCAGAAGAGGACTGTGAAGTTTATTGCAATATCTGCCAAAAAGTCACCAAGCTTAAAAAAGGTGAAGAAATCCCTACCTGTTGTGGAAAGTTAATGGTAGAGATATAGAATTTCAGTAAAGTTTTGGTTGGAGCAAATACTAACCTCAAATAGAGTCGTTAGTATTTAGGCAATCTGATGATGGAAATATATGCTGAGACATATGATGGAAGCAAATAACCAGTTTTCCTTACTCTGAGGAAAATTGGTTATAATTTTTACAAACTAGGTTGAGTTAAAAAACTAAATTCATGTCGAGCAACATCATTGTTGTCTCGTCTTCCATGTTCCATTGGGCAGAGAAGTCACTTATACTTAGATAACATGAGCGATGCAAATTGGTTGGACTATCTCTGTCGGCATTAAATTAGACGAGCGGAGGAAACTTATGAACTCTGCAGAACAAATGTGGTGGAAAACGAACATAATTAAATGGGGATATGAATTGGGGTTTGCAGCTATTGGGTTTACCACGGCTCAACCTGTAGAAGGATTAGCCCAAGTGTTAGAAGCCCGAATGGCTTTAGGATTGGCTACACCTTTTGAGAAAAAGGAAATTGAGCAGCGGATTGATCCCCGGGCGGTTTGGCAAGAGTGTTTGTCGGTTGTTGCTTTGGCCTATCCACTGCCGTACACATCCCCTCCCCAAAAAGGAGAAGGCGTGATTGCTCGCTCGGCAGTTGGGCAGGACTATCATCATATTCTTCGGCAGAGGGTAAATCGGCTGGCTGATACCATGGTTATCAATGGCTGGCCGGGAGCTCCTCGGTGGCAGGTGGATACAGGACCGCTGGTTGAGCGTGCCTTTGCGGTTCGGGCTGGGATTGGCTGGATCGGCCGAAATCAACAGCTTATTATTCCGGGATGTGGTTCGTTTGTAGGTTTAGCCTTGCTCCTTCTAGATCGGGAGACTCCACCGGATCAGCATTATCCTATCCTTGACCAATGCGGGGCCTGTCAGAGCTGTGTTGAAGCATGCCCGGCGCAGATTATCGGAAAAGAGCCCTTTGCGGCTAAACGCTGCGTTGCTTATCTTACCCAAAGTAAGGAGGTGCTAACTCAGGCGGAGGGCAGGAGCCTTGGATTACGGATTTTTGGCTGCGATACTTGCCAGGAGGTTTGTCCCCACAACCAAAGACGGCTGGAAGAGGAGCAACGGGATTCTTCCCCATCCTTGCTGCGACGCGGTGTTGATTTATTCGAAACTCTCAATTTGAGCAAAGGAGAGTTTCAGCAACGTTTTCAAGTAACAGCGGCAGGATGGCGCGGAAAAGCCGTTTTACAGAGAAACGCCTTTCTAGCCCTGCGGAATAGGC
>Ga0326727_10002761_pt1 | contig 58505 bp, 51 predicted proteins | sample MB2enrmetagenome_FD_207643 | JGI IMG/M metagenome (GOLD analysis project Ga0326727, IMG submission 207643) | Lab enriched peat soil microbial communities from McLean, Ithaca, NY, United States - MB29MY | ecosystem: Environmental > Terrestrial > Soil > Wetlands > Peat | place: USA: New York... | reverse complement strand
ATTTGCGCATCTTCGGCCGCTTCGGCTGGAATGAGGGCCAGCACGAGTCTTTTGCCTATACCGAGGTCGACCAAACGGTCCTCACCGGCGCGGACTATGCCGGGACCCGCTGGCATCGTCCGATCGACAAGGTCGGCCTGGCGGTGGTCTCAAACGCCATTAAGCGCGACCACCAGGAGTATTTGAAGGTGGGTGGCCTGGGATTTCTCTTGGGCGACGGCAACCTCAACTACGGCCGCGAGAACATCGTTGAAAGCTATTACAACTTCCACGCGTGGAAGGGGCTGTTCTACGCGCTCGATGTGCAGCACATCGCCAACCCCGGCTACAACCGCGACCGCGGCCCCGCCTGGGTAGGCTCGGTGCGGGCGCACGTGGATTTCTGACGGACAATGGCTCTATGAGTCGTGGCTGTGGCTGGACTGGCTGCGCTTTTGCGCGCGCCATTTGAGGCCCAACCAAACCAGATAGCCCAATTGAATCACCCACGTTGCGGCGTAGGCGGCTACCGTGAACTGGTGATCGAGAATCGCTCTTTCATCCATTTTCTTCCTCGTCTTGGAACGGTTTTCTCTGTAAGTTCAGGCCTCTAACGCTTCCTGCGCTTCCTGCGCGGCGATCTTCTGGCTCTGGCGCTCGACGTGGTAGCGCAGGGCGAGGATGAGTACACCCCAGGCGAACCAGGCCAGCACGTTCCAGCCGAAGGCGGCCAGCATGGCCGGGTCCTTGATGCCGGAGTCCTCGCCGCCGCCGAAGACCGGGGCCGGATGCTGGGTGCGCCACCAGCGATTGGACATGTAGACGATGGGCACATCGAGCGCGCCGAAGATACCGAGCACGGCGGCCATCGTCTGCATTTGCGGACCGGCGGCAAAGCGGCGCAGCAACAGATAGCTGACGTAGATGAGCCACAGAACGAGGGTGGTGGTGAGCCGCGCGTCCCATGTCCACCAGATGCCCCAGGCGCGACGGCCCCAGAGCGGCCCGGTGATGAGCACAACGGTGCAGTAGACCACGCCGACCTCCGCGCCGGCCAGCGCCACTGCGTCAAAGGCCTGCGCCCAATCTGGGCGGCCTCGCCGGCAGCCCAGATAGCCGATGGAACCCACGAGGCTGATGGCGAAGAAAAGGAAGCAGAGCATCGCCGTGGGGACGTGGTAGTAAAAGATACGCTGCACCTCGTGCATGGTCTGCTCGTCGGGAGCGACGTAAATGGCTTGGTAGTAACCCCACACCATAAGCGCGATGGTCACAATAACGTAGAGGCCGATTGCAGTTTTTTTCATTGGGGAATCCTAATCGAACCTTTTCAGTGTACGACGGACGAGGCGGGGCTGCGTCGAACAGCGGATGAAGCCGTCACTCCGCGTGGAAGATCACATCGAACAGCAGCAGGCTGGCGGTGGTGAAGACGATGTCGTAGCCCAGCAACATCTTGATCCACAGCGTCGGGTCGCTTTCGCCCGTGAGGATGGCGGTGGTGGCCTGCACCATGGCAAGGAGCGCGGGAATGAAGATGGGGAAGAGAATCAGCGAAAGCAGCAGTTCGCGATTGCGGCTGCGGATCGAGAGCGCGGCGAAGAAGATGCCGTTGCCGACCAAGGCCCATGTGCCGAGAGGGAGAACCAGCGCCAGCAGCCAGGCCTGGCCCGCGATGTGCAGGTTGTAGAAGATGAGAAAACAAGGCGCCAGTATCACCTGAACGACGGTGACAAAGAGAAAGTTCGCGATCACCTTGGCGAGGAAGAGCTCAGCGCCGGGGGCGGGGGCCATGCGCTGGGCATCGAGAACCTGATGGCGGATTTCGCGCGCCCAGGCCTGGTTGAGGGCGCTGACCGAGGCAAACATGGTGGCTACGCAAAGCACGCCGCCGGCGATCTGTTGAGAAAAGGCCCCGCGCGGGTCGAAGGCGATGGAGAAGAGCACGACCACTAGCAGCGAGAAAAACAGCATGGAGACAAGGGCGTCCAGCGTGCGCAACTCGATGCGCAAGTCTTTGACCAGGTGGGTCCAAAGGGCGCTGGTCATTTCACATCTCTCTCCAAGCCGGCGGACTTTGGCGCGTCCTTGGTGAGGTCGGCGGTCTGGACCGGGACATCGAGAGCCAGGGCGGCACGGAGGTAGTCTTCAGGCTTGAGAACGAGCTGGGTTCCCCGGGTTCCCGCCGAGACGCTGATCTTGTCAAAGAGAATGGCGGTCTCGTCGACGAAAACGGGGAAGGGCTTTCTTGCGCCGAAGACGGTGACGCCGCCGCGGATGTAGCCGGTGAGGGGCTGTACGTCTTTGAGCGGAACCATCTCCACCTTGCGCAGTCCGGCGGCCCTGGCCAGCTTTTTGAAGTCCAGTTCGGCGACGCCGGGGATCACGGCGAAGAGGTAGCTCCCCGGCCCTCCGGTGGTGAGCAGCGTCTTGAAGACCTGCTCGGGAGGCATGCCGATCTTTTTTGCCACGGTAACGGCGGAGAGATCGTCTGGATCTACCTCATACTCCTGAAGTTCGAAGGGTATGCCGAGGGATTCAAGGAAGCGGGCGCCGTTGGTCTTCATAGGATCGGCCTTCCCGGCTCACCACCCCCGCGACGAAGACCTGTCGCTGGGGACCCCGGTTCAAACGACGCCACGCGGCCAGCGTGCAATGTTAAAACCCAGTCGGCGATCGGTGCGGCCAGTTCGCGCTGGTGAGTCGTCAACACAATTGTCCGGTTGCCTTGGCGGAACCCCGCGAGCAGTTCGACCATTTGTCGGGCGCTCTCCACATCCATGTTCGAGAAGGGCTCGTCGAGCAGCAGCAGCTCGGGGACCGGCAGCAGCACCCGCGCCAGCGAAGTGCGCTGCCGCATCCCCTGCGAGTACTGGCCCAGGGTCCGCGCGAGCTCCGGGTCGAGGCCAACCTGTCGCAAGGCCTCGGCCGGATTGAGGCAGTTGCGGCCGGGATAAAGACTGGCGAAGTAGCGCAGGTTCTCCTGCGCGGTGAGCTCGTCGTAGAGCATGGCGGCATGCGCCATGTAACCGATGCGGGCCCGGGCGTTATGCGGTTCGATCGAGCCGAAGACCGTCACTGTGCCGGAGTTGGGGCGGAGCAGACCGGCGAGAATGCGCAACAGCGTGGACTTGCCCGCGCCGTTTTCCCCTACGAGGACGTAGCAGCGGCCGGGCTCGAACTCTGCCGAGACCTGGCGCAAGGCAGCGAACGATTCAAACAGCTTGGAGACTCGATCGAGCCGGGCGCAGAGCTTGGAACGATCAGGCACAGAGGCGGGCGCGGTCATTCGATCAGTTTTGCGCGGTCTGGCCGGACGAGTGAACCTCGGACGCCGCCACGGCAGCGCGCGGGTTGGCGGCGGGGGCAAGGGCTGGTTTGCCAGGCGTCTGGCCGGGTTGCGAAGGCGCGTACTTGCTGGCGCACTTGGCCTGGAGAACGGTGGCATGGAAGACGCCGTCGCGGCCATAGGAGCCTTCGGCCAGGGCCTGGGAGTCGTCCTTGAAGGTGTCCGGGGGAGGCTCAGAGCCCTTGTAGATCACTTTCAGAAGGCGGCCAGCGGCGGCCTTCGGCGAGTGGCTCTCAAATTCGTTGAGCACGAAGTTGACGTGTGGGCCATTGTGTTCAATGGAACCAGGCACAACGAAGCCCTCGACGCGCAACTGGCTGTGGTAGGCCTTGTCGCCCATCCCGCCAAGCTCGGCGATGGTGACGTAGTAGCTCTTGTTGCTCTCGGCGCCGGTGATTGCCAGCCAGCCGATGGTGCCAACGATAATGGCAGCCGCAATCCCGATCCGCAAGGCATTGGGGGAGATTTTCATAGTCAATCTCTAACGATACGAGGCTTGCAAGGCGGGGTCAACCAGCGAAGGAAAGAGCCTGGACTCAAAAGCCTGCCCGCGCGAACCTGCAGCAGTCCCATATCTCACGCAAAGACCCACGTGACGAACAGATGGAAATGCGTTCGGACTGCTTGAACAGGGGAGGTGTGGAGGCAAGCTTCCCGGCTTTTTCTTGGGCAATGCGCGCTTTTTAGAGGTTCTATAACGATCTTGCGTTCGGGTTGGCCCGAAGGGGTGGTGGTGCGGCGCTTTCCAAGAAAGGATGACTCCTCCTCAGCAAGTGACCAATGAGCAAGCTAGAGGTCGCCATCGCGGTGGTGGGCATGCTGAATTGAGGCTACAAGCGCCGGAGTGAAGATCATTGCAACGAACGCGAGACCGACCAGGAAATCGACCATTGGATGAGACTCCTCTTGGAAAACCTTGAATGCCTGCGTCCACCGTTCGCGATGTTAAGCGACATCCAAAGAAGTTCTTCGACCCCGCAGGGCAAGAAAATAGTCCCTGGTGCGAAGAGCATGCCCCCGCGGTAACCATCTACGCCCACAGATGGGAAGTGACCCGCTGGCGAGACAGCCCCCGATGCAGGATAACGCATGCGAGCCATGCGCGCCGGGATCGGCCCCGGGCTCTGCCATTCTCCTGTCAATGGACAGACTCCAGAGTGTTTGCGGCGCGGTCCAACGTCTGGGTGAGGACGGTCAACTGCTGCGCGGCGCGATTCGCATCTCTTGCATCGATGGCCTCATTGACGCCGGGAATCACAACAGCAGCGTAGCCGGTGAACTCGCCGGGGGCAAAGATGGTGTGCCTGTACCAGGGGCGATTGGGCAGGCCGGCGGCGGCGAGAAGCGCGGTTTCAGTCTGGCGCAGAGCGAGATTCAGCCTGGCCAGGTCGCCGAACGGATTGAGTTGAAGGGCATACGCCTTGCGGGCGGCGGCGGCAAAGCGGGCGGCGGCGGCCTGTGCCGGGGCGAATTCGAGTGAGGTCAGACCTGCTTCAGCGGCCTTCGGCTTCGCGGCGTCGAGATAGGCGGAAATCTCGCGGGCGTAGTTGACATAGTCGTAGGGCAGGACGTCAGCGTCGGCCATGCGCAGGGCCTCGAGACCGAAGATGCGGGCCATCTCCTGCAGATAGACGAAGTGGGGGTCGGCGTTCTGGATGTACCAGGCGAAGTTGTCGAAGACCGAGTGATAGACGCCGTAAGGTCCGCTGGAACCGATATCGACGGAGGGCACGCCGGCGTGCTGAAAGAAGGGGGTGAAGTCGGAGCCTGAGCCGAGGTCGCCCACGTGTACCTCTTCGCCGGGGATTGACGGGGCGTTGGAGGCACGGCGCTCGTTGCCCTCGGCGCTTTTGATTCTCCACTGTTGATAGACCGTGCCGGTGAGAGGGCTGGGAACCGAGCGGGCGATGTCCTGGATGAAGTGCTTGAGCGAAGGCACGGCAGAGGCGGAAAAATCCGGACCGGAGACGCCTACGTCCACATTGAAGTAGGCCACGGCGCGTTCCAGTTCGTCGATGTGTTGCTCGACCCATTCGGTTGAGCCCATCAGGCCCTCTTCCTCGGCGTCCCAACTGGCAAAGATGAGCGTCCGTCTGGGACGCCAACCCTGCTTGAGCAACGCGCCGATTCCATGAACCGCTTCCAGCATGGCGGCGGTGCCGCTGCCTGGGTCGACGGCGCCGTAGACCCAGGCGTCGCGGTGATTGCCGACAATGACCCACTCGTCGGGATACTCAGATCCTCCGACCTTCCCGATGACATCCCAGATGATGCGGCGCTGGTAGTCCTGGCGGCTAACCAGGTGGACCTTCACGCCGCCCTGCCCGCCAACCTGGCCCAGGTGATAGCGGAAGGGCAACGCACCCTGCCACCCCTGCGGCGCGCCGGGGCCTTTGAGGGCCTGGAGGATCGGCGCAGCATCGTGGTAGCTGAGGGGGATGGAGACGATGTGGGGTTGGTTGCCGGACTTGGCGGCGTCAATCCGCGCCGAGTCGGGCAGGTCGAGTGTCGAGGCCACGCCGGGGGTTTCGGGGTCGCCGGAATACTGGGAAAGATTCTGCACCGAGCCGCGCTGCACGCCGGTCTCGGGCCGCCAGGGACCGATGGGCCAGGCGTCGCCCTTGAAGTAGCCGTCGTCCTGCGGATCGGAGTAAATGATCAGGCCGGCGGCGCCGCGCTGCTCCGCGATATAGACCTTGATGCCCCGGAAGTTTCCGCCGTAGCGGGCGACGACGATCTTGCCGTGCAGGTCGATGTGCTGCGCGGCAAGCTGATCGAAGTCCTCCAGGCGGCCATAGTTGGCGTAGACCGCTTCGCCGGTCACATCTCCCGACGCCGAAGAGCCATGGAAAGGCATCACCACGCGGGGATCGTCTTCAAACGGGTCACCCTCGACGTGCTCGCGTGTGGGTCCGCTCATCAGCAATTTTCCGCTCGAGTCCCAGGCCTCGACACGCTCCTCCTTGGGCTGGTTGAGCAGCACGCGGTACGGGACGATCTCGGTATCGAGCCCCGCGCCGCGGAACTTCTGGGCGACGTAGTCGGCGGTTTTGCGATCCTCGGGCGTGGCGGCCAGGTGCGGTTCTGCGGTGAGGATCCTGAGGTGCTGTCCAGCCAGCTTGGAGTCCGGCACGGCAAGGAACTTTTCTTCGATTTTGGCCTGGGCCGAAAAGTCGTTGTAGCCAAAGACGGCCGGCTGAGAGGAATTCTGCGCGCCAATTGGGGTAAAGACTAAGGCGGAAAGAACGAGCGGCAAAAGATGCAGGAGGACAAGCGGCCTACGCACATACATGAGCTGCACCCTTCCAAGCGAGATGGAGTCGATCGAAATCAAGTGGGCGGTGGTAAGACCGATTGACGATAAAGTCACAGCTTACACCAGAGCCTGCTCGCGCTCCTCTGGCGGCTACGGCGTTTCCGGAAATTGCATGTCCAGTTGAGATCGTTCACGGCCGCCGCTTGCTTTTTTCCCGGGATGCGGGACTTGCGAAGATGCTTTGGAGTGTCTCAATTCGATACATTCCCGGCGGCAGGTCCAGAGGTAAAGCGCGGTTCGAAAACTGCGTGTTTTTCGCTCAAATTCATACAAAAAGGCCTCTTATTTGACCAAAAGCCCCGGTTATTAGGGGGTCACTGTTTACCATTGAGATACTGGGCATTACTTTAAGTTTCTTCTGTAACCTTATGATTATAAGCATCTTATGATTATATTCAAAGCGAAGATTCGGCAAAGAAAGCGGAGATTCTGTGTGCAGGATAGTGGATAAACGGGGTTTTCGTCTGTTTTTGGGCAGCGCGTCGAGCTGGCGAGGGTCCGGCAGACGGGGGTTAACATGCAGCCATTATGCGCTGCTGAATGGTAATTGCACGCAAGAGCGGCTGCGCGGCAACGTGGCGGACACAGCAATGGTGAAACCGCTGTAGCATCTCCGCTCTACGTGTAGAGGCTCAGGAACAGCACCAGGGCGAGGATCATCAGGTTGGAGTAGAGCAGGATGAGAACGCCGGCGTGGTAGAGGCTCCACTTGCGGCGAAGGCAGCGCGCCAGCTCGACCATCCCCCAACTGACGACGGGCACCAGAAGCCACTGCCAGGGCGAGCCGTGAAGCGCATCGATGTCGGGAAAGCCGGCCATGCGCAGACTGGCCGCGAACGCGGTGAGCGAAAGCAGGATGCCGCGGGCCAAGGACTTTTCACGCAGGCGGAAGATGGATAGGCCAGGAATCACTCTTCGGCATAGTGTAGATGGATGGGCTTAGCCGAGAGCCCCTTCCATCCGCCGGAGCGACTCGATATAGGGCGCGCGGAGGACGCCGCGCTCGGTGACGATGGCGGTCACATACTTGGCCGGAGTCACGTCGAAGGCGGGGTTGCAGATGCCCACGCCGTTGGGGGTGAGCTGCTTGCCGCCGTGATGGGTAACTTCGATGGCCGGGCGCTCCTCAATGGGGATGGTGTCTCCGGTTGGGGTGGCGAGATCGATGGTGGAGCAAGGAGCGGCGACGTAGAAGGGGATTCCGTGCTCCTTGGCGAGGATGGCGACGTTGTAGGTGCCGACCTTGTTGGCCACGTCGCCGTTTGCCGCGATGCGGTCGGCGCCCACGACAACAGCGTGGATGCGGCCCGACCGCATGAGGCTGGCGGCCATGTTGTCGCAGATGACGGTGGTGGGAATTCCGTCTGCCATCAGTTCCCAGGCGGTGAGGCGCGCTCCTTGCAGAAAAGGACGGGTCTCGTCGGCGTAGACGTGAATGCGCTTGCCTTGCTCGACGGCCGAACGGATGACGCCAAGAGCCGTGCCGTAGCCGCATGTGGCCAGAGCCCCGGCGTTGCAGTGGGTCAGGACGCCTGCCTCATCGGGCAGCAGCGCGCCGCCCAACGCGCCCATGGTCTTGCAGGCGGCAATGTCTTCCTCGTACATCGCGTGGGCTTCCGCAAGGATCTTTCCCTGGATTTGGGGAAGGGTTGCGCCGGCAGACAGCAAACCGGCAAACAGCCGCTTCATGCGGTCGATTGCCCAGAAGAGATTGACGGCGGTGGGCCGGGTTGCCGCCAGACGCGCGCAAATGCGCTCGAACTCGGGAGTAAACTCCTCGGCGGTGGCGGCTTTGGCGTGCTTTGCGCCCAGGGCGATGCCGTAAGCGGCGGAGACGCCGATGGCCGGTGCGCCGCGGACCACCATGGTGACGACGATCTCGGCCACCTGTTCATAAGTTGTGGCGAGCACGTAGCTCTCCTCGAGGGGGAGCTTGGTCTGGTCGAGGAAGCGGACGCCTTCCGGGGTCCAGGAAAGGGTGGGAATCATGCCCTTCCAGTGTAATAGGACGCGCTCAAATCGAGTGCGGCGTGGTCAGTTTGGCGTTGGCCACATTGTCCGGGTCGCTGGTGAAGGTCTTGCCTTTGCTATAGGCGAATTTCTCGTAGATCGTACCCACCTTGCGGATGGCATCCTGCCAGCCATCGTCCCAGGTGATCCGGGCCTCGCCCTCGACATAGATCCACCTGCCGCGGACATTCCCCATGGACTTGCGCGCCTCGCCGTTCTCGCTCAGGGTGATAAAGAAGTTGCTGCCTGTGCCGTCGCCCACCTCCCATTTGCCCAGGAAGCGTGCGCGCGAAGGCCACTGCGGATTGGCCGCGCTATCGCCGCCGGCCCCGGCCGGAGCGGCGGGGAAGTCGATGCGCGCAATGTCAGCCAGGTTGAACGTCTGGGTGTGGCCGTCCTTGAAGACAATGACGATGGAGGCGCCGGCAGCCGAGGGCGTTTTGGCAAAGCTGGCCGGTTGGGCGAGCGAGAGCATTGCAACCAGGGCGGCAATGGAAACGAACGTACGCATAAGATTCTCCTTGGCTGCCATTTGGCCTGCCAAGGACGTTTACGCGGTTCACTGGGCAAAGGTTCCCGCGCGGGAAACTGCCGCGGCTCAGGAATTGCGCAAAACCTGGTCCAAGGCCCCAATCCGCGCAGCGCTGAAAACCTTTTCAGTTTAAGCTGGACGTACCTCCGCCCCAATGCGTAAAGTTGTTTCGGCACTTTGGGAGCACTCCAGGGGCCAGCCCGATTCATGCAAGCGGAAGAAAAGAGGACTCATGGCTACACGTTCCACACCACCGGCGGCTCCAAGCGCGCCCAGCTACATTGGACCGTTCATTACGGTTACCGCGCTCTTCGGCATCTTCGGATTTCTCACCAGTCTGAACAACCAGTTGGTGCACAAGCTCGAGGACATCTTCACCCTGAATCACTTCTCGGGCATGTTGGCCACATCGGCATGGTTCTTCGCCTACCTGGTCTTCTCGGTTCCCAGCGCCAAGCTCATCGAGAAGGTAGGTTATAAGCGCACCATGGTGATTTCGCTCTTCATCATGGTCGTGGGCGCGCTGTTGTTCATCCCGGCGGCCAGCCTGGTGAGCTTTCCCATGACGCTCGCGGCGATTTTCGTGCTGGCCACCGGCGTGACCGCTCTGCAGACCTCGGCCAACCCCTATGTCTCAATTCTGGGGCCGGAGTCAAGCGCACCGGCGCGGCTGAACCTGGCGCAGGCCTTCAACTCTCTCGGCTCGGCCGTGGCCCCGTGGGTCGCGGCCCACTTCATCCTCTCCGATACGAGCAAGGTATCCGATGCCGCCAGTCAGGCGCACATGCTGCAAGGGCCTTACATCGCCATTGCCGCCGCATTGTTGCTGCTGGGGTTTGCGGTGATGCTGATGAACCTGCCGGCCATCGAGACCACCCGCGCCTTCCGTCCCGGTTCCCCCGGCGATCCGGTGCTGGCCCGCAATATCTGGACCTATTCGCACACCGTGCTGGGCATGGTGGGAATCTTCTTCTATGTCGGCGTCGAAATCGCCCTGGCAGCCATCGCCATACGCTTCTTCCAGGAGCAGGGCATTAGCAGCCTCGAGACGGCTGGACTTCTGGTTACGCTCTATTACCTCGGCATCATGGCCGGCCGCTTCGTGGGCAGCGCCCTGATGAGCGTGATCAAAGCTCAGAACATGCTGGTCGGTCTGGGCATCTTGGGCGTGGTGCTGATGTTGGTTGCCATGTTCACCACCGGACCGGTCGCCATCTGGAGCCTGGTGCTGTGCGGCGTGGCCAATTCCATCATGTATCCCACCGTCTTTACCCTGGGCATTGCCGAACTGGGGCCGCTGACCAGCAAGGGCTCGGGCGTCATCACCATCGGCAACGTGGGCGGCGCGGTGATCCCCCCGCTCTTCGGATGGATCTCCGAAGTGATCGGGAAGCACTATGCGATTGCCCACAACATTCAATACGTCATCGGCGGACCGGCCGACAAGGTCGGAATCCAATACGCATTCCTGCTGCCCATCGTCTGCTATCTCTTCGTGGCCTACTATGGGCTGGAGGGCTACAAGCCCACCCGCGCGGGCAAGGCTTAGATCGGGCGTCCTGCCTCACTTCGCGGCCCTTCGGCTCCCAGCCGGAGGGCCGTCGAGTTTCTTGGCCTATCTGCGGTCGGCCGGCTTGTGCTATGATGGCACCATCATGATAGTCCGCACGCAGATTACGCTCGAAGCCGAGTTGCAGAAGCGCGCCCGCCAGCGAGCCGGCGAGGCAGGAGTGTCTCTGGCAGAGTATGTTCGCCGTCTGGTGGCGCGCGATCTCGCCCGTCCCGAAACAAGGGCAGACGTTACCTGCATCTTCGACCTTGGCGTCTCTGGCGGGTCCGATATCGCCAAGGGTAAAGATTCCATGATTGCGGAGGCCTTCGATTCCGCGCACAGGCAAGTCGGGCGTTAAACATTTCCGGCCATGAGCCTATTCGTCGATACATCGATCTGGTACGCCGCCGCAGACGCTTCCGATCGGAGCAATGCCCGCGCAAAGGCAATTCTGACTTCAGGCGAGGCATTGGCGACGACAGATCATGTTCTTGTCGAAACGTGGACTTTGCTCCATCACCGGCTCAATCCAGATGCCGCGGAGCGATTTTGGGAAGGACTGCGAAGCGGCATAGCGGTTGTTGAACCTGTCGGTCTCGCGGATTTGGAAGTGGCGTGGCAACTTGGGCTCGCCTGGCGCGATCAGGATTTCTCCATCGTCGACCGTACCAGTTTTGCGGTGATGTCCCGACTTGGTATTGAGCGAGCCGCCTCTTTGGATGACCACTTCGCGGTGTATCGCTTCGGTCCGAAGCGTCGCCAATCCTTCACCATTGTCAGATGATCACGGGAGTCAGGGGCTCCGCCCCAATTGGAGGCGGCTCGTTTCACGATGAGGTTAGGTCAAGAGGCTGTGAACGGTAGCTTCTGGAGTTGCATGAGTTGTCTCGGAATCGCGCCGGCCATCGACGACTACTCCGGCTTCACGCTAAACCGCATGTTGCGGTAGTCGAAGGTGTAGGCGGGCAACTGGTCGAGAGCGTCGACGCCGAGGACTCCATAAACATCGTCGAGGGCCGCGGAGCCGAGCGGTTGAGTAAGCACCTGGATGTAGTGAATGTGGGCGGTGGTAAGACCTACAACCAGCGGGACTGTTTCGGCGACATAGGCCGGCTGCGGAGGCGGGGGCTGCGGGCCGGGGAGTGAGAACAGCTCCATCTTCTGGCCGGCAAACTCTCCGCTGTGCTCGTCGAAATAGCGCGAGGTGAGGTAGGTCTGCTGACCTCCCGCGTCCACCACGTACATGCGCTCCTCGCCGGCTTTCCACCCCAGCGACGAAGACCCGTCGCGGGCGACACCGGCCCTCCCCTGGCCGCCAAGGGCCACGATCATCTGGTCGCCATCGATAAACAGGCGTGCGCCAACGGCCTTTCGATCCTCCCCGGCGCCGGGCTGTATCTGCTTGATGGGCTCAACTTCGATGGTATCGTCCGAGGTCACGGTGAGGCTGGCGACGGCGGAGAGTGCCGGGAAGCCGAGGACTCCCTCCACCTGGTAGCGCGATTGCGGAAAGTAGTAATCCGCATCGTCATACACGAACGCCGTGACATTGCGCAGGGTGAGCCTTCCGCCAAGCGTGAACCGCGGAATGACGGTGGAGCGGACCTGGATTGGACGGCCGGTAAGAGTGTGGATGGTCGTGCTCTCCAGAGAGACCTTGAGCCCGGCAGACTTGGCCAGCGAGTGGGAAATCAGGTTGAACGGGGCGGTGGGGTCGAGCATCCAACTGTGCGAGCGGGCATCCACAAAGACGGGAACGTCAATGAGGCCGAGCGGGTTCTTGACCACCATGAGCGAAAACGAGTCGCATGGTTCGACGGTCATGGGAGGGTTGGCCGCGGCCAGGGGCAGCAGCTTGAGCGGCATCTCGATCTCGTCCTGCTCGTCGGCGCTGAGATGCCCATCCAGGCGGGTGGCGAGCGCCTGGTAGGCTTCGGTGGCCTTGGCCATCTCGCCGGAGCGCAGATAGTCCTCGGCGAGCGCCTTGCGCAGCAGCTTCTCATGAGCCAAGTTCCCGCTCGCAGAAACCTGATCCACAAGTGGCTCCAAAAGCTTGATCGAGGTCCATGGGTCGTTCGACCGGTTAGCCAGAATGCCGCGATAGAACTGCGCCCGATCCGGGGGCAGCTGGTTGAGTTGAGCCTCGATGCGCAGGAACTGGTGATCGGCCAACAGGTTCTGGATGCGCTGATCGGCATCGAGTCCGCTGGTTGTTCCGGTATGTACCTGCTCGCCGGCGCCAGGCTCCTGGGTCTCACGAGTAGGGGGCGCGGGCTGCTGAGCGTCAAGCGGGTGAACGGCCAGAATCAGCGCCCAAACTGCCAAAGCGCCCACGGCGCGCCCGCACGCTGCGATTGCATCTGTGCCCAAGCGGCTCATTCTCAGTATGAAGTTAACAGATTCAAGCTCTTAGGACCGCGCTCCGACCATTGGATTTCACCCCGACTTGGCCTGCGGTTGAGACGCTCATGACGGCGAGCCCGGTACACTGGAAGGCAACCATGGCGCGCAAGACGATCAAACATTACGAGATTCTCCGCCGCCTGGGCGCCGGGGGCAGCGGCGTGGTTTACCTGGCCAACGACACGCTGTTGCAGCGCCCGGTGGTGTTGAAGATTCTGCGCACCGGCCTGCTCTCGGCCGAGCAGATGCGCACCACGGTGCTGCGCGAGGCGCGGCTGGCATCGGCCATCGAGCACCCCAACGTCTGCGGCATCTACGAAGTGGGCGAGGCCGGCGACGAGGGCTACATCGTGATGCAGTACGTGCCGGGGCAATCGCTGGACCGGCTGATCGCGCGCGGGCCGGCCAGCCTGCAACTGGTGCTCTCCATCGGAATACAAATCGCCGACGGACTGCAGGCGGCGCACACGCTGGGCATCTTTCACCGCGACCTGAAGCCGCAGAACGTGATGCTCACCGACGGCGGCCTGGTCAAGATTCTGGATTTCGGCCTGGCGCGGCGGCTGGCGCCCGAGGACTCCCGCTTCGATCCTTCCAAGCCCGGCCTGGCACGGGATGCGTCTCTGGCGGCCACATATACGGCTCGCGGCGGAACCATCCGCTACATGGCCCCCGAGCAGTTTGTTACCGGGCAATCGAGCGTGCAGTCCGACGTTTGGGCGCTGGGCGTGATTCTGTACGAGCTGGCCAGCGGAAGCTATCCGTTTGCGCGGCCCGATGCCGAGGACTTTCAGATCATTCGCGCCATCCAGTTCTCCGAGCCGTACGACCTGACCCTCATCGTCCCCGGCATTTCGCCGGAGCTGCTGAGCGTGATCGCGGCGTGTCTTGAAAAAACTCCGGCAGCGCGCTACGCCTCGGCCGCCGAAGTGCGCGAGGCGCTCAAGACCATCATGAAGGCCCTCGATATCGAAACCGGCATCATTCCCGGCGACGCGGCGGCCCGCCTGCCCACCACCGGCGCCGAGGCCCAGAAGCGGGCAACCGGTTTGCTGTCGATGTTGGCCGAACGGTTCAGGGAATCGGCGGGCGACCGTGGGCCGCAAAACTCGCTCGTGGTCCTGCCCTTTGCCAACCTGGGCGCAACCGAGGTGGCTCCTCTCTATGGATTTGCCCTGGCTGACGCCATTGCCGCGCGGCTGGCTCGGATTCCCGCTCTTGTCGTCCGTCCGTCGAGCGCGCTGATGCAACTGCCCATCGCCGAGATGGACCCGCTGTCGGTTGGCCAAAAGCTGCTGGTCTCGTATGTGCTGGCCGGGAGCTTTCTCCGCTCGGAAAACGGCTTTGATCTGAACTGGCAACTGCTCGACATCGCTTCCCAAAGTGTCCGCTCCGGCGGCGCCATCCGCGTCTCCTCGCTGGACCTGATTGCGGTGCAGACGGAGATAGCGAACGAGGTTTTTGCCGCGCTGCACGGGCTCTCGGCCGCCAGCAGAATGGACTCGGCCCCGATCGACGCGGCGCGGCCTGCCTCACGGGAGGCCTCGCTGCCCGGCCCGGTCAGCGAAGAGTACCTGCAAGCCCGCGCCCTGTTGAGTTCGTTTATGGTGCGCACCGGCTCCCGCGCCGATCTCGACCGCGCGCATGGCCTGTTCGCAAGCGTGACGGCGGCCGATCCGGAGTTCGCCGCCGGCTGGTCCGGTCTGGGCATTTCGGAGTTGCAGTATGTGCGCCACGGCTTCGGAGGCCAGATTCACGTGATGCATGCGCGCCGGGCCTTCGACGAGGCGCTCAAGCTCGACCCTTCCTCCACCGAAGCCAATCTCTACCGTATTTACATGCTGCTCTCGCGCGGGGAGAAAGAGTCGGCGCGGCACGGCATTGCGAATTTGCTGGCCGGTGCGGCCAATGACTGGAACGTGCACATGGTCGCCGGCCTCGCCCTCCGCGGCGATGGCATGTACGAGGAAGCCCTCGTCCAGTTCAGCCGCGCCCTCAAGCTGAATCCCGCCAGCGCGCCCATTCTCTATAACCACCGCGCCCGCGTCTATCACTATCAAAACCAGATCGAGCTGGCCGGCGACGAATTGGAGAAGGGCCTGGCCCTCGAGCCGCGCCACCCGCTGCTGCGCACCTCGGCAGGCTATCAGCAGATGCGCTTGGGCAACCTCGACGTGGCCATTGAAATCCTGGAAGGCGTGGTCCGCGACGACGAGTCGATGCGCATTGCCGTGCCCACGCTGGCCATGTGCTACGTGCAGACGGGGGCGTGGGAGCGCGGAGCCGCGTTGCTCAAGGACGACACCCTGGCCGCCGGCGAGGCCGACAGCGAGATGGCCTATCGCCTGGCGACCTACTTTGCCGTCGAGGGCGACTGCAGCGAAGCCCTGCACTGGCTCCGCCGCGCCATCTACTTAGGCAACGAGAACTATCCCTGGTTCCAGAAGAACCCCTCGTGGAACAACCTACGGACGAATGCGGATTTCGAGCGCATCCTCGAAGATCTAAAGAAAGCCTTCCGCAAAAATCAGAAAACCTGGAAACGGCTGCTCGAGCAGGTGCCGCCGGAAGGGGAGTAAGGCTCGATACCCTTGCAGGGAACGCATCGAAGGCGTGGCATGACTGAACTTGAAGAGGCTCTGCACAGCCAGTGCTTTGTGTCAGGGCGCGATTTCACAGGATGCTGACAAGGCCGGCGCTGTTCTACATGGGAGCGCATAAACTTGGAATCGCCAGTTGATTGGGAAAAGCCATGACCGAAATCTCGATCGCCGTGGAAGACCGGGTGTTTGTGCTGACCGGAGCGGGGATCAGCGCGGAGAGCGGATTGCCCACCTTTCGCGCCTCGGATGGTTTGTGGGCCGGTCATCGAATCGAGGACGTCTGCACGCCGGAGGCATGGAAGCGCAACCCTGGGCTGGTTTGGGAGTTTTATTCCCAGCGGCGGTCGCAGGGCGCGAAGGCCGAGCCGAATCCGGCGCATTTTGCACTGGCGGATTTGGAGAGACGGCTAGGCAAGCGGTTTTTCTTGTGTACTCAGAATGTGGACGATCTGCATGAGCGGGCTGGATCGGCGCGGCTGGTGCACATGCACGGGGAGTTGGCCAGGTCGCGCTGCGAGGATGAGTGCGGGCGGGCGCCGGTTGAGGATCGGACCATTTATCGAAGCCTGGACGAGGTGAGCCGCTGCATCTGCGGCGGACGGTTGAGGCCGCACATCGTCTTCTTCGGCGAGATTCCGCTGGAGATGGAGCGCATCGAGGAGGAGATCCGGAAGGCAACACTGATGGTGGTGGTGGGTACTTCGGGGTCGGTTTATCCGGCGGCGAGCTTTGTGCACTGGGCACGGCAGGCCGGGGCGCGCACGGTCTACGTGGGACCGGAGAGGCCGCTCAACGCATCGGCGTTTACGCATGTTGTGGAGGGCAAGGCCGGGGAAGTGCTGCCGGGGCTGTTTCAGGTTCAATAGTGGTTGCTTGGTGCCCCAGCGAGCAAGAATCGCTCGCCGGGGCATTTGCTTACAGTCCCGCTCCGCCTCGTACGGTCAGCCTATTTGGCGGGGCGTGCCGCGGGCGGCTGCGGGAAACTTTGCCCCTCGACTTCCCGGTCGAGCTTGGCTCGCTTGGGAATCTCGATTAAATCCTGATCGTGCTCGGCGCGTTGCAACTCGGCCTGTGCGAGGCTCAGTGGATTGGGAATGGGTTGCATGGGTATTCCTCCGTGTTCTCATGTTGGGGCGATCGGCGTGACCCGGACCGCGCGGTTGGATCGGCGTCCCGCGCCAATGCAGAACCGCCCATTCGCGCCGGGACGGGCCGCAAGCGGGCGGGTTGGCTCAGGCAATCTTCGGGACTAAGTTCTCAGCGGGACTTGATGTACTCGACGCGGCGAAAACGCAGCGCCGTCCAATCCTCGTCGATGGCGACGGCGCGCACGGTTTCAAACCCGGCGGCTTTCAGAACCTCCCAGCCGGTGTCGCGGTTGAAATCGCACTTGTATTTTTTCGAGGTCCCCTTGGGATAGGCGAACCAGACGATAGCGTCGCCCTGGGCGCGGGCGGCGACTTGCGGAGCAAGCTTGTCCACCTCGGCCTGGCGGGTGACGAAGGCGATGGAGAAACGGATCTCCGGCACCGACTCGATGTGGCGGTGGATGGTGAGGACGGGCAGGCGCGCCAGCTCCGGCTCGAAGCTCTCCGGGGCGTGCAGAACCAGGATTTCCTGGTGATCCTTGAGGTTGAGTTTGTCGAAGATTCCGGCCATGGTTTCTTATCTTATTCTCCGCCGGGAAATAATCTGCAAGCACCTGCGGTGGGGCAGCCGGCGCTTACGTGCCACTGGGTCCGCCGGCCTGGCCACGATGAAGGGAAGGCCGCGAAAATAATTTCACAGGACCGCTTTGCGGGACCCGCGGAATGGCCCAGACGGTGAATCCGGGGAGAAAAGCGACACTCCAAAATGCCGCATTTTCCGCTCAAAATGGCCCCAAAGGCCCTGTTTTTCGGTTAAAGAGGCGTGGTTTTGGGGGTCTTCTGTTTACTAGTTTGACACTGGGGAACGTTTCGAGAAATCAGCCCAAGTCATTTACAATGAATGAGATACATCTCACGGCGAGCGGGAGGGTGCACCAAGAAGTGGGCAACCTGCGGGGAGGTACGCGGATTTGCGCGGCTCGCAGGGCTGGATGGCAGAGGCTTGACATACCGCCATTGTGCGCTAGCGAAGGTTAATTGCCTGCAAAGGCGTTCAGGAAGAGTGCGGGAGCTTTCGCGTTTCCAGAGCCTGTTCTGGGCTCTTGGAGCAGTCTCATGGATGAACCGACTTGGCCGGCGCCGCCGCAAGATGTTGAGGCCCGGGCCTGCAGGCCTCTGCTCCCTCTGCTAGCTCCTGGATTCTGAAGTTCAAATCTCAAAACTGAGGCCTGGGTGCTCGGGGAGCGCTTCAAGGGAGAGAGGGACCAACATCCATCCCGTCGTAGCTTTCCAACCCAAATTCTTTTGCCAGTGTATCCAACTGCTTGTTCCTCGCGAAAAGCGTCTCAGGAGTGTGAACCTCTAGTCGCTCTACATGTAAGAAGCGAGTGGTGCCGTCGTCGGTTGAATAGATCCGGACGAAGTCGTAATCCTGCGCCGTTAATTCTGTGGCCGCTCTCTGGAGTTTCTCTTCTTTAGGATCCGTGAAAAAGTAGCCCCAAAGCATGGGATCGTCCACGTCCCATTTCGTCTTGGTGCGCATGTTGGAAAACATGTCTTCCAACATCTGTAGCTCGATCATGGCGGCTGCTCCGAATGACATATATCAGGTTAGCCTCCGATCGGTGCTATTAGAGAGCAGCGCTCAGAGGCACGGAGGTGTGACCGTGAATCCAGGGTTCCTTGCTTCCCCTCGCTTGCACCCGTCTTGGTAGGGCAGGCGGGGATTAGAACCTAAAGCGATAGCGCAATTCGGCGGAGATCAGGCGGGGGTCGTTGAAGTGGAAGCCGCCGATGGTGATGGAGTTATCGATCAGGACGCGGTGGTTGGTGGCGTTAAGGACCGTGGCCGAGAGCTTCCAACGCTCGCCGAGGGCGTGTCCGGCGGAGAGGTCGAAGGTGGCGTGGACGGGGAGATAGGGGCCGTTGTATGGGCCTTCGTTGGCTCCGGCCAGGCCGTTCGAGAAGCCGGAGCCATAGTAAACATTGCCGGCGAACCAGGTGCGCAGTGGAAGGCTGGCGGTGAAGCCGGTGTTGAGCGTCTCGCGCTGGTCGTGGTCGAGCGAGATGTAGTTGGGGCCGAGGTCGCAGGCCGGATCGTTGGCGATGGAGCAGGTGAAGCCGCCGACGATGTCGCCGCGCTGCTGAGCGATCTGGTTGGAGTAGGTCACGTGGAACTGGCCGTTGCGCGCCAGTCGCGGCGAGCGCAGGGTCAGCTCCCAGGCGCGGACCAGGGCTCCATCGACGGCGATGGGGAAGTACATGTTGGATTCGCCGAGGTTGGAGTGATCGAGGAAGTTGTTGACGCGATTCTTGACGCTGGCAACATCGAGGAGCCAGCCCTTATAGGGAATTTGTATGCCGAACTGGTGTTCTTCGTCGCGCTCGGAGGGAAGGGGCGTGAAGGTGTTCTCTCCAGAGGGCAGGCTGCCGGCGTAATTCAGAACCGAGCTGGAGACGGTTTCAAGAGGAGCGGGCTGGAAGAAGTGGCCGTAGAAGCCGCGCAGGACCCAATGGAGGCGAGGGATCTCGACAGTTGCGCCGATGCGGGGATAGATTTCGGACTCGTTCAAGCCGGCGCGATAGATGGAGAAGCGCTCACCGCCGAGCAGAGCGATGTAGCGGCCTAAGCGCAGGTGGTCGGAGAAGTAAAACTCATAGAGCGAGCCGCTGGCGCTTGCCGGGGTGTTGAGTTGGGAGGCTGCGCCTTGGCTGAGGAGGGTGGGATCGTTGATTAGAACGCCGAAGAGGTCGTTCTCCCCCTGATAGAACGCGTAGAGTCCGGCAGAGAAGCTATTCGGTCCCGCGTCCGCATGGGCGTCGGCCTGGCCGCCCGCGTAGTTTGAGGATTGATGCCAGGTGGTCGAGACGGGAAGGTCGGTGGCGGGTGAATCGTAGTCGGCCTGGTTGAGGTGGTAGAAGGGCGCGACGGAAAAGAGCGCCTTGGGCGAGAGGGTGTGAACCCAGTTGGCGAGGACGAACGAATCGCGCTCGGTCTGGCGGTCGCGGAGGCCCCAGGACTCGTAATATTGGCTGGCCTGCTCCCAGTCGTTGGGGTCGGGATCGTAGGGAATCTGGAAGTGATCCTGGCGATATTGCGCATTGAGGCGCAGTTGATCCTTGGGGGTCCGATTGCGGATGAGGGAGAGAAAGCCGCTCTCAGAGTTTGTTGCGTCGTGCAGGATTTGGGCGACAGGGGGAGCCAGGCCGTAGTTTGAGCGGGAGCCGGCGAGACTTGCGTACCAGGCGGTGGCGGCGGAGTGGTCGCCGAGCGAAAGCTGGGCTTCGCCGGTGTACATATTGCCGGCGGAGAAGAGGAGTTCCCCGTCGCGGTTGCGCTCGAAGCCGTTGCGGGGCAGAACGTTGAAGACGCCGTAGGTTCGGTCTCCAACCTCGGCGCCGTAGCTGCCGCGCTGGGTTTCGAGCGAGTCGATGTCTTTGGGATCGATCTGCGGGCCGACGTTGGACGCGATCTTGGTGTTGGGAATGGCAATCCCGTCGATCAGCCAACTGGTCTGGTGGCCGCCGCGCATGTGCAGCATGTCGTGGGTCATGTAGGCGCCGGGGACATAGTTGGTAATCATCTCCATGCCGATGGTGCGCGCTGCTCCGGGGGTTTCATCGATATCCGCGCGGGTGACAAGGGTTGTGGGAGTGACGGAATCGGCGGGGAAGGAGGACACCTCGCCCTGGACGACGACGGTCTGTGTGGCCGGGGCCACAGGGAGCAAGATATGAAGGACCGGGTTGGTGCCCGAGGCCAAGGTGACCGGTTGGGTGACCGTGGTAAAGCCGGTCGAGGCGATGGTCAGGCGATAGACACCAATGGGGGCTTGCGGCAGGTCGAACTCGCCGTCGGAGCCCGTCTTGGCGCGCAGAATGAAGCCGGAATCGGCGGCTTGGAGGGTGACTTCCGCGGCGGCGATGGGCCGGTGCTGGGGATCGTGGACGACGCCGTGGACGGTGGCGAAGACAGTTGCGAACGCGGGGAGGGAAGCTGCCAGCAAGATAGTTGCTGCCAAGGATGAAGAAAGGCGCATGAGAGAACAAACCTCCAGGGGATTCAGGCTGGGTAGGGGATGGATAGGCGTCGAAGGCGCGAGACACAGCCCTCATCCAGCCGGCGCCCGCATCAAGTCTGCTCAGCACAGGAACAAACCCCAGCCCGATTTCATTGGGAACGGGGAGGGTCTTCGACGGAATTCTCAGACGAGGCTTGTTGCTGGAGGTCCGCGGCCGGAGCGGGTGCGAATCCGGCTCAGACGGGCCGCGGCGCGGCTGGCGGCGGGAGAGTGGGCCGGTGCAAGCAGCGCGGGCAGAGAGACCGGAACGCCGGCAAGACCGTAAATCGGGGTCGCCGAGGCGGCTGCGCTTCCGGGGTAGAAGGGGCAGGTCGAGGGGGCCGCGAAGATGGGCTTGCCGGAGGCTGCCAGAGCCCTCATGGCAGCGATCCGCATCGACATCGCGCAGCGGTGGGCGCCGTGCCGGCGGCAGCAAGGCGGCAGGCTGGACTCTTCGCCGGCCCCAAGCGTTGCCGCCAGGGGAGCCAGCCCAAAGAACAAAATCAGGAAGATGGAAAGCCCGCGCCGCATCTGAGAATCATGGTACATGAGGCGGGTGCATCCGGAAAGCGGCGCGGCGCGGTCGGGTATCATCGGGTTATTGCGAGCTTCATCCGCTCGCCTGAGGGAGTGCCGGTGTTTGAAGTCGATGGTTCCGAATCGCCGCAACAGGTTTCTGCGCAGGAGTCCCGGATTTCAAATCCTTTGCGCATCGCCATCTTTGGGTTTGGAACGGTGGGCAGTTCGGTGGCGCGAATTCTGGTGGAGTCGAAGCCGCAGGGGCTGGAGCTGACCCACGTGTTCAATCGCAATGTGGCGCGGAAGCGGGTGGGGTGGGTTCCCGAGACCGTGGAGTGGAGCGAGGACGCCAGCGCGGTGCTGGCCTCGGATGTGGATGTGGTGGTGGAACTGGCCGGGGGTCTCGATCCGGCCGGAGCATGGGTCCGCAAGGCCCTGGACGCGGGCAAGAGCGTGGTGACGGCGAACAAGAAGCTGATCGCCTACCACGGCTTGGAGCTGGAGCGATTGGCGGCGGCGCGGGGCGGACACCTGAAGTATGGCGCGGCGGTGGCGGGCGGAATTCCCGTGATTCCGGGGCTCGAACAGGGCATGGCCGGGGACCGGATCGAGCGCGTTGAAGGCATTCTCAACGGCACCTGCAACTTCATCCTGAGCAGCATGGAGCAGGGAACCGAATACGCTACGGTGCTGGCCACGGCGCAGGCCAAGGGCTATGCCGAGGCCGATCCCACCGAGGATGTGGGCGGCTTCGACGCACGCGCCAAACTGGCCATTCTGATGCGCCTGGCGCTGCGCGTGGAGATCGATCCGGAGGAGATTGCGCCCCGGCCCATCACCGCGGTGTCAGCGGTAGATTTCAGCTATGCTCGGGACCTGGGCTGCACCATCCGGCAAGTGGCGCGCGCCGACTATTCCGCGGGCCAGGTGGCGGCCACAGTGGGACCGATGCTGGTCGATATCCATTCGCCGCTGGCATGGTCCAGGGGCACGGAAAACATGGTCATCCTCACCGGCCACTACGGCGGGGACGTGGTGTTCTCAGGACATGGGGCGGGCGGGCACCCGACGGCGGTGGCGGTGGTCAGCGACCTGATGGCGCTGGCGCACGGATCGCGGCGGGTCGGGATTCCAGCCGTTCCGGCGCGGGTGGGGGCGGAGTTTGAGGTTCCGCACTACATCCGTTTTATCGTGGCCGATAAGCCGGGAATCATCGCCGACATTACCGTGGCGCTGGCCAAAGAGGGAATTAACATTCGCGCCATTGTGCAAAAGACCGGCTATCCGCAGCGCGCGCTGCCCTTCGTGATGACCGTCGAGCCGTGCAAGAGCTCGGCGCTCAAACGGGCGCTGGAATGCCTGCGCGGCAAGGACTATCTGATCGAGGAGCCGCTGGATTTGCAGATGCTGGAATAGGGAGCCGCCGCGCGGGCTTTCCCAGATCTGAAAGTGTTACTCAGGGGTTTACGACAGGAGAATAGTCGAGGACTCTCACATTGGAACCGAAGCGGCGGAAGTTGCGAAACTCGATTTCGTTCAGATCCGCCTCGCGCCGGCCCTTTTTGAGCATGACTTGCGCCCCAACCGGCAGCATATAGTCGTGATTGTTGATGACCACATAGTCGTAGTCCACGCTAACGGACACCGCGCGGATAGGGAACTTATCCGGCAAATCGTCTACCACTTGCGTGATGCGGCGAACCGTCCGGGAGACGCTATCGATGAAGACCTGGCCATGATACCCGACAGTTATTACATCTTTGGAACTGGCCCGGAGATTGAAGGTGGAGTTTTCGCGGGCCACGCGATAGTCGAATACCTGGACCGTCCCATCGCCCAGCGCGCCGGTTTCCTTCCATTGGAAGTCAGCCTTCGACGCGGGTCGAAACAGGCCTGAGATAGCAACGCCGAACTCTCCCGCCGAAATCACGCCTCTTGTGTCTCCCGAGTAGTCGTGGCTGGTGTAGCCGTTGGACTCATGCTCCAGCATGATCCGGTTTTCCTCATGATTGAAATAGGTCAATAGCTCGGTAAATTGGTCTTTGTGCGTCCAGTTCTTCCTGCCATCCAGATTGAAGGACCGGTAGGTCACCTGTTCGCACATCAGGTTGGGCAACGATTCCCTGTAGGCCATTGCGTACTTTGTGGCATCCGCAAGGATGGACTTGAGTTCATCCGGCGACGGACGCTGAATGGGGTTTGCCGGGAAGGTGATGACGAGCGGGCCGACGGGCCGCGCCGGAGCAGGTGAATCGACCCCCGCAGCCGCCGCGTTTTCACCGCCCGGCTCGACCCCCGCCAGCGTGAATGAGGCGCTGGTTTCCGCGCTTTTTCCCGCCTGGCTCAGGATTGCCTTGACCTCGTAAAGACCGTCCACGGGAGAGCTGATAGAAAAGCTGGTCAGGTAGGAAGAGAATTCCAGTCCGCTGGCTTGACGAGAGATCATCGGCTCGCCGCCCAGAGGCTTGCCATCTCTGAGTACCTGGACGCGGAGCGTGGCGGCTTCGGGCGCGTGCGGGTCCGAGTGAGAGGTGAAGAAGACCGAAACGTCCTTGGCGCCAGGCGCCAATACTCCGGAAAGATTCGGCGTCACTCTGTCGTTTCCGTGGCGAAGCGGCTCGGAGGGGTCGTCCTCGGGGTGAAAGGGCTCCGTCTGCCTGACAAGAACCATGTTGCTCAACGAAGGAGTGCCGGATGCGCCCGGAATTTCGAAGGTCACGCGCTGCGCGCCGGTCTTGCCGCTGTAGTGGTCCTGAATGGCGGCTTCGAGAACGTATTCACCCGCGGGATCGATGAAATGGCGCTGCATGGTGACCGCTCCGAAGCTCTCCATTCGATTGCTTTTCTGTATTCTGCGGCGTGGAATATCCGCGCTGAAGCGCTCCACGATCATGCCCGTCTTGTCTTTGATATCCGCAACGATCGACAGGCTCGCCGAGGAGACGTTAGTGCTGGAGTCCTCGCGGATCTCCAAACTCGAGAAAGGCACCTCGATGGCCAGCGTATTGACCAGTCCCTCGGGCTGATCGCCCATGCGCAGAATGGCGGCACGGAAGGTCACGTCGGCCGGCAACTGCGGTTCGCCGAGAATCTTCAGCAACGGCAACTCGAACGGCTGCGGCGGCGAGTCGGCCCCGGCGCGTGGAGGCAGCGCAAGATAGCCCGTCTGAGAACGAATCTTGAGCCCTGCCCGAAGGGGTTTGACGGCGACCGAACGAAATTTGCCGTCGTATTCCTTGATCGGGGGAACATAGGAAGCCACGTAATAGGTAGTCATGTCCTGAATCATCCGTTCCAGTGACTTCTGTAAGCGATTCCGAGTGATGAAACTGCCTCCTGTTCCCTCGGCCAGATGCCGCATGTCGTCATGGTTGACTTGATTGTCCATGAGCGCGAGGTTGCCCAGGTTCCCCATCTGCAGAAGATTGCCCGCACCCATGTTGCCCGGCGTAAGGGCTATGTTACTGGTGCTGCCCGGCGACATGCCCGTGGTGCTGGCGCTCTGCGCGCTCATCTGGGTTGTACTGAGATCGCTGGAATCAAGGTCAACAACATAGATGCTTTCCCCAGCCTGATTCGCCGATCCGACGATGGAATCGATGGCATCCGCGGTGCGCGAGTCCACCTTCCCTCCCCGGAAGGCAGTGAAAAAGATCAGCGCCTTTCTTTGCGCGATCTGCTGCTGGGATTGCGCCAAAGCCAATAAGCCCGCGAGGAAAGGACGAAGATGTTGATTCTGCGCAATCCTGCCGGAGTCATTGAGCGCCGAAAGCATCGCCAAAGCCAGGGGGCGATCTTTCGCGCTTACAGGTTTCCCCGCTGAATCCACTCCGGTCAGCGCCGCCGCGATGAGTTGCTTTTCAACCTGGTTGACGGCGCCGCCGCTCCAGGTCTTTGCCGGCTGGGTGGCCGCGTCCACGGCCTGTGCAAGCGCTTTGCGATCCGAGGTGAATCCAACCTGAAGTCGAAGCCGTCCCTCGACACTCAGCACGGAAAAAGAAAAGCCTTTCTCGGGGACCATCTTGAGAATCTTCATGGCCGCATCGCGGGCATTCTTCATCATGGCCGGGTCTGTTTCCTGGGTTGTACCGACCACCGGGCCAGGGCGATCGAAGACCAGCGCGATGAGATGCTCGCTTTTCTGTTCGGCGCCGACAAGACGAAAGCTGTTGAGCGTAACTGGAGAACCGTCATCGGTGACCGCGATCTCTCCCTGCTTCAGGTCGAAAACGGGCTTATTCTTCTTGTCGTGAACCACTAAGTCGAGCGACACCTCATCGGCATTCACGGACAAGTCCGTCCCTTGACTCAAGGGTTGACTTGGCGCCTGGCCGCAAGCCCAGGGAACCGCAAAAGCAAGGGCAAGGCAAGCCGACAACTTTACGATCGAGTTATGCTGCTCAGATACGTTCGCACGCGCGCTACAAAATCCGAACATAGCCGGAATCCTCTCCTCACAACGGTCGTTCATTCCATTGGTGTTTCCGTATCCGTTCGGACTCATGGCTCAGGCCATCCCATCCTCGACCACGGTGTTAGCGAGCGCGCGCCGGGGTATGCTGGCCGTAGCGGCGGCAGGTAATCCAGTTCGATTCCCGACTAGATAACCAACCCACCATTATAGAAGCCAGGAGTTGCGTGTCCAATTGGGACGAGGGTCTGCTCTCGACAATGCCGGACCGCGAAGGCCGTCCGGTGGATGGCGGGCAGCCCACAACCGATGACCCGCTCATCCGCGCCTCACTTCTTCGACGGGCTTCCCGTTGCAGACGCAGCCGGCTCCAGCAGCGGGTTCGTCACCAGCATCGCGCCGCCGCGCTGCGTCGTCAGGTGCTCGGAGCAGAGGATCGAAGCGCCCGAGCGCTCGGCGGCCTCAAGACTTCGAGCTTCCCATGAGGAGACCTTGCGATCCATCATGACCTCGAGCCTTTGGCGACCATTCAGGCTTTGCTTTTGGTTGGCGCCGGGCCGGTGGATTCGCGCACCACGAATTCCGGGGCCATGACGATCTCGGAGGGGTATTCCTTATCGCGGTTGGCGATGCGCTCGAGCAGGACCTGGGCGCCGCGCTTGCCCATCTGCAGCAGAGGCTGGCGGACGGTGGTCAGCGAGGGCGTGGAGTAGGCCGCGGACTGGATGTCGTCGAAGCCGACGACGGAGACGTCTTCGGGTACAGCGAGGCCGGCGTCCTTGAGAGCGCGGATGGCGCCGATGGCGGAGATGTCGTTGAAGCAGAAGACGGCGGAGAAATCGCGGGTCTTGTCGAGCAGAGCCTGCATCGGCTTGTAGCCGATCTCGGGAGCCATGGGGTGGTAATTGTCTTTCATCGACCATCCGGCGGAGTCGATGCGGATGACCAGCGCGGGGTCGATCTTCAAATTGATCTCCCGCGCCACCTGCTGGATGGCCTCCCAACGGAACTCCGAGTCGGGGATGGCGCGCGGGCCGCGCATGAAGGCGATGCGGCGGTGACCCAGCGCGTAGAGGTGGGTGAGAGCCTGGTGGACGGCCAGATGATGGTCGAGGACGATGTTGGTAACGTTTTCCATCGGGCTGTGGGCCGAGATGGCTACCACCGGGACCGGCACTTCCATGTGATCGGCCGGGGTGTTGAGGAGAAGAAAACCATCCACGGCGCGCTCCACCAGCATGCGCGGGTACTTTTCAATGAGTTCGCGTTTCCAGTCGTGGCAGGCAGTGAAATAGAAGTAGCGAGCGCTGGTCAGTTCCTCGACGACGCCGCTCATCACGCGTGTAAAGTAGCCCTCGCTGAGGTCGGGGGCCAGCACCCCCACACTCATCGAGCGGCTCTGGCGAAGGGACCTGGCGAAGTAGTTGGGCCGGTAGTTGAGCCGCTCCGCCGCCTCCATGACCCGGTTGCGGGTCTCCTGGGGGATCGACTTCGCGGAGGGAGAGTTGTTCAGGACCAGGGATACGGTGGTCTGCGAGAGCTCCAGATGCTCTGCCAGCATTTTAAGGTTCACGTGCCCAGGCGGCGTCGAACTTCTTCCCTTTGCCATGTTGGAGTTGTAACACGTTTCCAATAAAGGGAACAGTGCTCCCCCGTGTAGTATATCGATTTTGCAGCATCGGAGGCGGGAATTCCGCAAACCGGAGAGTCTTGGCGAGGATGAATGTCAACCTGATGTACTCTGGAGCGCGGCTGCCCAGGTCCGGATCGTCATAGCCGATGCTCGAAGACGACCCCGTATAGCCGGACACCTTGGTGTAGCCGGTGCCGTAGGCCGGGCCCGATGCCACGCCCGTCGCGCCCGTGTAGGTAGGAATTGCTCCAGTGCCGCCTGCCAGAAGCTGAGGCATGGTGGTTTGATCGTTGATCGACGAGAAAGCCGGCGCGGCCGAGGAGCCCAGCGTTCCAATGCTCGTTGACAGGCCGCCCATCGCGTCGCCACGGGTAAACGTGACGCCGTAGCTGGAGCGGACCGCGGTTTTCGAATCGAGCTGGTAGGCCAAGCCGAGACCTGGCCCAAAGTTCTTATAGTAGTTGTTTACCGGCGTGGAGCAGTTGCAGGCGCCGGAGCCGGAGCCGGTGAAGTTCAGCCTTCCATTGAGGCCGGTGACCGGGTTGGCGAGATTTGGATCGAAGTAGCTCTCGGCGTTATGCACTTCGGTGATGCTGGGGAAGTAGTCGTAGCACAGCCCCAGGTCCAGGGTCAGCTTCGAGCTCACCTTCCAGTTGTCCTGGACATAGGGCGAGATGGCGCGGAAGCGCGCGCCAAACTCCTGTTGGAGATACTGGGTAAAGCTGCCCTTGTCGACTTGGCCGAGCAGGAAGCTGGCGTAGGACAAACCGGTGCTTGCCAGGGCGGTATAGGAGCCTTTGACGATGCCGGCCGTCTCGGTATCCGCGGCGGCAAGGGTAATGGGAGTCGATCCGCCCGTGGCGTTGATGACGTTGTACTCCAGCCAGGCCACTTGTCCGCCGAACCGTGATACTTGGCGCCACCCTGCTTGATGCTGTAGTTCATGACGCCCTGGCCCTCATAGATGGCCGAGTAGCCGCTGGTCTGCACCTGGAATTGGTCCACGGCGTCCACCGAAATCGCCGACCACACGTAGCGCGGGTCGCCGTTGCCGCCGGCGCGCACAAAAAGGGGACGCCGTCGATGTACACCGCCGACACTGCGCCCTTACTGCCCGAACCGTTCACAACGCCTACGTTGGATGTTGCGTTGCCATTGGTTTCATTCCCCTGCACGCCGGGCATCAGGTAGACAAAGTCGGTGGCGCGCCGCTGGTCGGCGTTGCCATAGGCGCCCATTTCGATGGGCAGCTCCGCATAGGTCGCGTTTTCCATGGTGGAACCCAGCGTCGCGTTGCTGGTTTCCAGCGCCGGCGGCGCGTCGGTCACGGTAATCTCGATGTTGGCGCCGCCAACCGTCAGGACCGGGTTGTAGACCTGCGCCTCCATCGCATTCACATGGATGTTCTTTTGCGCCAGCTTTTCGAAGCCTTTGGCGGTTGTGGTCACGGAATAGACGCCCGGATCCAGGTCGGAGAAGTTGAAGTCCCCCGCTCCAGTCGACCTGGTTGTGGTTGTAATGCCGGTGGCATCGTTGGTAGCGGCAACAACGGCGTCTGGGATCACTGCTCCGGTCTTATCGGTCATCGTGCCTGTAATAGCACCCTTGCCGCTGAGTTGCCCCAGAAGGGAGCCCGCGCAAAACAGGAAAAACATCGCTATTAGACAACCCAGCCACGGCGCACTGCCCACTAGTCTCGGGGTTGTGCCATGCGCTCTATTACGGTTGCAACGAGAGATCGTGTTGCTCATGTCGATTTGCCTCCTCCAAACACTTTCATCAGCTGCCCAGATGTCGAGTACGCCCGGATTGTCGGGCCTCCTGCATCCCTGGCGTTGTGGTCAGACCACGTCATTGCCGATGTCGCTCTCCCACACCAACGAAGCCCTTGTCAGCAGGCCAGCTCCGAGATAGGGATAGGGATATTATCTCAATAGGGAACTCGTCCGATGCATGAGATGTGCTGTGCATGAGATGTGCAGAAAGACAAAGGAATGCGCAGGTCACGGCCATCCTGGTGGTGCGAAGCGCAGGGCGATTCTATGGTCAGACCTCCGGCAGCATGGTCACGGCGTGCGGGATGTTACCTGCGGCTGCTGCCTTGGCGCCGGGCTCAAGGCCGCAACCGCAAAGGGTTAGCGGCCGGGGGCCGGCCACTTGCCGGGCTAGAAGATGCGAAGAACATGATTCGCCGCAAGCTGTTTTCAGGATTCCGCCTATGGCACAGCGGCCGCAATTGCAAACCAACCTCTCGGACGAGCAGCTCTTGCCACTGGCCCCGCTGTGCCGGAAACAGTCCCGACGACTGACAAGGTGCGCGGTTCCCAAGAGAACGGAATCTATTTCATCAACGGCATGATTGGGGCCGTGCTTACCTCTGCCCAGGCCGGAGATCCCAGCCACCCTGGCCTTCCGCATCGGAGCCCTTGCGGCTTGACCCCAAGAGAGACGATGTACCTCGATCTGCGCACTCGGCTCATGGCGGATCCGCGGGCCAGTGAGCGCAGATCGATTGAACGGGCCCCTTACTCGGAGCCGGGGACTTGAAGAAAAATGAGCGGGTCTGCACGAACCGGCGCCTGACAGGAAGGCCGTTCTTTCCGATCGGCCGGCGCCTTGCCTCGAACGATGAGGAGCGGTAGGTCCTATGCCAAGGCCTGCGAGGGGCTTTGTTTCGTCCGAGCGGCCTTTGGCCTTGTTCCGGCCTTCGCTACTTTCCGGTCCGGGGCTTTTTCCATTCCTTGCGCGGTTTGAGCCATGCGCAGGTGTTGTTCCATCAGCCTTCGCGATTCGAGCGGGTTGCGTTCCCGAATAGCCCGGTAAAGCTCGCGGTGCATTTCCGCCGATTCGCGCAGATCGATCGCATGGTCCACGGTCTTGCGGCGATTGTCGTAAAGCGCCGAAGTGATGGTTTCCATGAGGGCGGCCAGGATTGGGTTTCCGGAGGCCTGCGAAACAATGCGGTGAAACTGCACGTCGTGAATCAGATAATCCGCGGGGCTATCCAGGGAAGCAAAAAGCTCGGCAACCTCCTCAGCCAGCAGGATATAGTGCTCTTCCTTGCCGCGCTCGGCAGCCAGCGCGGCCAGATTGCCCTCCAGGATCAACCGCGCTTCAAACATCTGCCAGGACTGGAACCCGTGCAGAATGCCCATCAGGCTAAAAGAGGCTTTGCCGAATTCCGGCGGGCCGTCCGCAACGAAGGTTCCCACACCATGCCGCACCTTCATCACACCCATCGCCGCCAGGTAACCGATGCCGGTGCGAAGGCTTGCCCGGCTGACTTTCAACGAACGAGCGAACTCGCGCTCGGGAGGGATTTTGTCCCCCGATCGCAGGGCCCCACTCTCGATGAGTGATCGGATGTGGTTGACCACACGCATGGTTCTATCGGCTTCAGGGGCTTCTTGCTGCATCCGCGGCATTGGCAGTACACACCTTCCCGGACTGAATAGAACGCTGGGCAAGAAGAGATTAACACTGAACGCTCCCTCCGCATCTGGAAAAATCTACCCGCCGCAATTGCGTCCTCCGGTTGAATGTGTATACTTGTGGTCTGACCTCCATGCGGGTCACATCGCAATTCCCTGGGATTTGAGGGAGGCAATGAAATGTGGCTATGCTTTTGGAGTCCGCCGTTGGGCGCGCGGGGCACACTTTGGCCGGATTTAAGATGGGAGAGGCAATGGGGGATGACAGTTTGAAGCTCAGCAAGTATTCCATCGGCGTCGGCGACAGGTTTGCCCACCAAGCCAAGGCACAGTTGCAGGCCTGCATCAAGGCTCTCGAAGGTGGGATTGAAGTCGTTCCCGTGTGGAACAAGTCCAACCGCGAGCACACGATCATCGGCTCCGAGCCCGCGTCGTCTCGCCTGGCCGCTGACACGGCCGTCAAGGCGCTCGGGTGGAGGCATGCATATTTCCTGGACGCGGACCACATTACACTGCAGACCTTCAATCGCTTCCTCGAGGCGTGCGACTTCTTTACCATCGACGTTGCCGACTGCATCGGGCAAACCGCGCCGGCAGCCGATATCGACAGCTTCGTGAGCCGGCACCGGGAGCTGTTAGGACGTATCCGGTTCGAAGCAACCGACGATGCCTTCGAGATCACGCGCGAGAGCCTGGGGCAAACAGCCCGAAGGTACCTGGCGGCTGTGAGAAAGGCCGGCGAGGTCTACCGCGCGGTTTCAAGCGCAAAGGGCGAAGGGAACTTCATCTCCGAGGTTTCCATGGACGAGACAGATGCCGCGCAGAGCCCCGTTGAGCTTCTCATTATCCTGGCGGCCATTGCCGATGAGGGCATTCCGGTTCAGACGATCGCTCCCAAGTTCAGCGGCCGTTTCAACAAGGGCGTCGACTATGTTGGCGAGGTGGCGCAGTTCGAACGCGAATTTGCGCTCGACCTTGCCGCCATCGCCTTCGCAGTTGGCCATTTTGGCCTTCCGGAAAATCTCAAGCTGAGCGTTCATTCCGGCAGCGATAAGTTCTCCATCTACCCTGCCATCCACGCCAGCATGAAGCGGCTTAACGCCGGCGTGCATCTCAAGACCGCCGGAACCACCTGGCTCGAAGAACTGATCGGCCTGGCCGAAGCCGGGGGCGACGGGCTGGCATTGGCAAAGGAGATTTACGCGGAGGCTTTTGCGCACCGCGATGAGTTATGCGCGCCCTACGCCACCGTCATCGATATCGACCCCGCCCAACTGCCGTCCGCAGACGAGGTGAGAGGCTGGTCCTCTGAGCAATACACCTCTGCCTTGCGCCATGTCCGGGGCTCGCCAGAGTACAACAGCAGCCTGCGCCAGTTGCTGCACGTGGGCTTCAAGGTCGCGGCCAAGAAGGGACGGCGGTATATCGATCTGCTCGAAGCCAACGAAGCGGTCATCGCCAGGAACGTAACTGAGAATCTGTACGCCCGGCACATCGAGCCCGTATTTCTTGGGCTTGGCGCATGATCCCATTTTCTCGATGGGTGGGAGTGGAGCGGTCGAGAAAACCGTGGCGAATCTCTCCTCGCAGTCCGAATAGCACTTTCACAATTGATGTAAGATGCTCAAGGTCTACAGTAATTGTGAAAACGCCTTAAGACGCTGGCCGATGCCAGTCTGCGCAAATTCGCGTACAGCTATCCGCGGTTGCTTTCGTCCGATCAGCGCAGCGAAACCTCGGCTCCGGGCATTTTCTCCACCGCCGGACCCGCGCCGGCTTCGATCGTCACCCCCGTGCCTGTGACCTGGGCATAGCCGATCGACAGTCCGTGCTGAGCGCCGATTCTCACGTTCTTCAGAATCACACCGGTAACAGGCGCTTCCGGCAACCCTGCAATCACTCCGGCAAGCGTGCTCCCCGTCGCCGATACATTCTTTAGCACGATGTCGTGAAAATGCGGTGTGAGCCGCGTAACCGGCTGCGCGGCTTCCCCATCGGGCGGCAGAACCTTTGGATAGTACTCGCTGATAATCAACGCGTTCTTGACGTCCTTCATGTCGATGTCGCGGAAGACCAGATGGCCCACATCGTTGCCGCGGTCGCGGTTTGCCTTGACGCGAATGCCATTGTCCGTGCCCGCAAAGTGTATGCGCTTGGCCCGAATATTCCGGGCGCCCCCTGCTATTTCGCTGCCCACCGAGAGGCCGTGCCCGTGCAGAAAAGTGCAATCGGCAATGGTAATGTCGCGGCTTGGCTGATCCGGTCCCGTTGAGCCGATCGCTCCCGACTTGATGGCAATGTCGTCGTCGCCAACGTCCGCAAGAACATGATCGATTCGCACATTCGAGGATGAGAACGGATCGATGGCGTCCGTGTTCGGAGAGCGCGCGGGAGCCAGAATCTTGACATTCCGAATGGTCACATCGTCGGAGTAATAAGGAACTAACTGCCACATCGGAGAGTTCTGGATCGTGACTCCCTCCACCCGCACATGCTTACAATGGTCGAAGACAACCAGCCGCGGCCGAGGATGATCCGACCCCATCACTCCGGCATTCTTGACCGTCCGCGCCATCTGCCACCAGCTTTCCCCTGCCCCGTCGATCACGCCTCCGCCGTTGATCGTCACGTTCGAGACGTTGGTCGCACTCACCAGCGATTGCAGGCCGGGCTCGCGGAACTCTGTTTTGGGCGGGTAGTCTCGATGATCGGCGGACCCCAGCAGCGTCGCGCCCTTGTCAAGCCGAAGCGTAATGTTGCTCTTCAGCTCGATAGGGCCACTGAGATAGGTGCCGGCGCTGAGCCGCACGGTACCGCCGCCGCGCCGTTCGCAGGCGTCGATCGCCCCCTGAATCGCAGCCGTATCTTTGGAAACCCCGTCGCCTTTGGCGCCATGAGCACGTGGGTTGCAACTGGCCGGTGAGCCCAGAGCGCAGGCTGGGGTAGCCGCGCAGGCAAGCGCAATGGCAAGCAGCAACGAGAGTTGGACGGACGGCAATCGCGATCGAAACACTCAAGCTCCTCTCGGACGGTCGGTTTGCAATTCACCCCATCATACCCATGGGGATCAAGGTGGTCATACCACGCGCCCCCCTAATTGTATGTCAGGAGAAACATAGCGGAACCTTCCGCCTCGCCGTTGAAGCCGCAGAGGCAGCAAGTAACTCGCCCGCGCACACTCGTGGCTGACCAACAGTCGTGTCCCGCTCAGGGTCTCCGTGGCCGCTGTGACTTCAAACAAGAATTCCGCATGGCGGCGGATTCGAAAGGGGATGTCGAAGGGTCTGGATTCTCGGAGCTGGGATGACTCAACCCTTGACCGGCTTGTTCTTTTGAGTTATTCGCCAACCGCACGGCGGAGAGCTGGCCGACCGGTTCCTGCCCGGCGCAGCAGTCCAGCCTGACGCCGACGGCGCGGTATAATGGCCTCCATCATGTGACCTGGACCTCGGTCAACGCGGCAGCCAACGGGTTCAGCTACGATGCGGCGGGCAATGTGTTGAGCGACGGCGTGAACCAATACCTTTACGATGCCGAGGGGAGGCTCTGCGCGGTGGCCAACACGCCTGTCGCCGGCACGACCTCGATGACCGGCTATCTCTACGGCGCGGACGGCGCGCGCGTGGCCAAGGGAGCGATCGGCAGTTGGAGCTGCAACCCGGCCGCCAACGGCTTTACGGCGGCAAGCACTTATGTGCCGGGCCAGGGCGGCGAGCAGCTCTCCGAGTTGAGCGGCTCGGGCGCTTGGGCGCATACCAATCTCTTCGCGGGCGGAAAGCTGCTGGCCACCTACTCGGCCGCCAACGGAGCCAACGACATCTACTTCGCGCTCACCAATTGGCTGGGCAGCAAGCGCGCCGAGATCGCGCCGGACAAGAAGTATTCCACCTTCTTCAGCCTGCCGTATGGCAACGGGCTGATTGTGGCGGGCGATGCCGCCGACGCGACGGAACACCACTTTACCGGCGAACGGGATACAGAATCAGGTAACGACTACTTCGGGGCTAGGTACTACGCCAGCTCATTTGGCCGGTTCATGAGTCCCGCTTCCCTCCGGGAGGTACGCGGAGAGTGGCTTGGTCGCGAGGCAAGCCGATTCGGGAATGAGGGGTGGTCTTGCGATTGCCCAGTCTGAGATAGGGAGGGAGCCCCTGTCTCGATTCCGGACAGTGTAAGGTTAGAAGTTTCTAATACTTGACGACAGACTCAAGCTTATAAGTCGCTTAGCCGAAGGGTATCTATCTGGCCGGCTGGTTGCTCGGTGTGGATCGAAACCGGTGTGCCGGTTTTGGATAGTCGACTTCAGGAGCCCAGCTTATGTCGTCTTCCCCCCTGATCTACCCGGTTTATGCGCCGCAGAGTCCGGGGCGGATGCAGTTGTGGGTTCGGGCGTGGCTGCCCGCGCTGGCCTTCTCGATGGTCTTTGCGATCGAGTCTACGAGTTACTTCGGCGCCGACCGGACCAGCGCGCCGTTGCAACGGTTGGCGGAAGCACTTTTTGGATACGACATCGGGGTGTACTGGGAGACGATCCACCACACTATCCGCAAGACCGGCCACTTCTTGGGTTACGGAGTGTTTTCGCTGGTTTGCTTCCGTGGTTTCTGGGTTGCACTTGGGGAGCAGACGAACCGGTTGCGGAACAAACTGCGTGCCCACGGGCTGGCGGTTCTGGTCACCTTTCTGGTGGCCAGCGCCGACGAGATACACCAGACGTTTTTGCCCAATCGCGATGGCTCGTTCAGCGATGTGATGCTGGATACGTGCGGGGCCGTGGCGCTGGGGCTCATGCTGTTCCTGGCGATGCTGGCGATGGCGCGGCGGAGGCGGGCGCGAAGTGGGGCGCGCCGCGCAGCAATGCCTGCCTACGTGGAGTAATCCGCATTGATGTGGATGTATTCGCCGGTGAGGTCGGTGGTCCAGAAGACACAGGAACCCGAGCCCTGGTGCAACTCGATCGCGATTAAGAATTCGCGCTGCGAGAGGTAGGCGTGGGCGGCGGATTCGTCGAAGCCGGGGGCGCGGCCGCCGTTCGAGCAGATGGGAAGGCTACCGAAGCGGATGTCGATGAGGCCGGGGTCGACTTGGGCGCCGGAGTAGCCGATTGCCGCCATCAGACGGCCCCAGTTGGGATCGCTCCCGGCCCAGGCGGTCTTGACCAGGGGTGAATGGGCAATAGCCTTGGCTACCTTGAGGGCGTCCGCGTCCGTGGCCGCTCCTTCGATGTGCAATTCCACAACATGCGAGATGCCTTCCCCGTCGGCGACAATCTGACGGGCGAGGGATGTGCATACGTCATTCAGTGCGGCGGAGAACCCAGCGTTGCCAGGGCCGATTACGGCTTCACTGGCTCCCGAGGCCAGCAGCAGAACCGTGTCGTTGGTCGAGGTGTCTCCATCGACCGAGATGCGGTTGAAGCTAAGTTCGATGGCAGAGCGGAGATAGTCACCCAGGTGGCGGGGCTCGATCTCGGCGTCGGTGAGGACGAATACCAGCATGGTGGCGTGCGGAACAAGCTGAGGGTGAATCATGCCGGAGCCCTTGCCCAGGGCTGCGATGCGGACTTCGCGCTGTGAGCCATCGGGGTTGGCGACTTCCAGGCGGGCGAAGGCTGTCTTCTCGACGGTGTCGGTGGTGAGGATGGCCTGCGCTGCCTCATGAAAACAGGCGGACTCGGCTCCGAGCGACGCGGCTAAGGCGGGCAGGGCGGCGACCAGCTTTTCGGCGGGGAGGGGGACGCCGATGATGCCGGTGGAGGAGGGAAAAACCTGCTCCGGCGGACAGCCAAAGAGCAGGGCGGCGGCAGAGCAAGTGGCGCGGGCGGCGGCCAGGCCGGCTTCGCCCGCTGCGCAATTCGCGTTGCCGGCATTGATGGCGACTACGCGGACTGAGCCGCCGGTGGCGTGCAGATGCTCCTTGTCAACCACGAGCGGGGCGGCGATAACGCGGTTGGCGGTGAAGGCGGCAGCGGCGCTAGCCGGCTTATCGGCAACAATGAGGGCAAAGTCGCTGCGGCCACTCTTTTTTAGGCCCGCTTTGGTGGCAGCGAAGCGGAAGCCGCGGGGAAGGTGGAATTGGGAGGTATCGGACATATCGGGTTTGGGAATCAACCCATTTAATCTAGCAGGTGCGAGAGCCGAGGTGGATGGGGGTGGGATGACGGAGAGCGGATCGGCAGGGGCGGCGATTCCAGGGTTCAGCGGGGCTCCTGGGCAGAGAGAGTTTCTCGAGCTGCGGGAGGTGAATGTCGCGCGTGGCGAGCGGGTCGTGCTCCACAACGTGAACCTGACGATACGCACCGGGGAACACGTGGCGATCATGGGGCCGAATGGATGCGGGAAGTCGACGCTCATCATGGCCATGACCTGCCAGGTCTACCCGGTCTTCAAGCCGGGAATGGCGGTGCGCATCTTCGGCCGCGAGCGCTGGGATCTGACCGAGTTGCGGCGGCATTTTGGGGTGGTGGGCGCGGGGCTGACAGGCGAAGGATTGCCGGGGGAGCGGACGGCCACGACTACGGGTCTGGATGCGGTGATTGCCGGGTTCTATTCCGCCTCGACGCTGTGGCCGAATTTGCACGTGACCGAAGAGATGCGGGAGCGGGCTGTCGAGGCACTGGAGCGGATGGAGGCCCTACACCTGGCCGGGCAACTGGTCGGCGAGATGTCGGCCGGGGAAAAGCGGCGGATTCTGATTGCGAGGGCGCTGGTGCACCGGCCCAGGCAACTGCTGCTGGACGAACCTTCGAATGCGCTGGACCTGGCGGCGCAGCGGGAACTCCGGGAGACGCTGCGGCGGCTGGCGCGGGAGGGAACGGGGCTGGTGCTGGTGACGCATCATCTGAGCGACATACTGCCGGAGATCGAGCGGGTGATCCTGATGCGGGACGGGCGGATTGTGGGGGATGGGCCGAGGGAGGAACTGCTGACGGCGGAGCGGCTAAGCGAGCTGTTCCGTGTGCCGGTGCGGATTGGATGGGACGAGGAGTGGCTTCATAGCTGGTAGACAGAGGATCGGGGATCAGGGAACAGTGTGCAGTGGATAGGGGATTGGGGGACAGTCCCGCCCTTTCCGCGGAAGGGGCGCGGGCATCGGACGATGGTGCGTTTGCGGGGGTTGTTTTCCGCGGCGGAACGGCAGGTTGGGCGGAGAGCTTCTGGCACGACGGGCGGTTTCGATTCGTGGTGGTCCAGCCTTCCACGATGAGGCTGCGGAAGGATGGGACACCCGGGCGCAGGATTCTCGACAAACAGAACATCTACAGCAATGGCCTGCCCGGCCAAGATGAGACTGTATACTGCCTGCCATGAAACCGAAGCCAGTTCTGGCCGCTCTTTATGCCACGAAATGGATTGCTATTTTGTTGACGGCCCTCATCGGCTTGACGGTTACCGGCTCCGCCCAAGGAAGCTCCGATAGAGATTGGCAACTGCTCTTGGCCGCCGCGGATGGAAATGTGGCCGCGCTAAAAAAACTATTGGCCAGGGGCGCCCACGTTAATGCGCGATACGATGACGGCTCTACACCGCTCTGCATTGCGGCCCAAAATGGCCAATCTGAGATTGTGGGCGTCCTCATCGAGAAGCGCGCAGATCTAAATGCGCAGAGGACAGACGGAGCAACTGCCGTTTTTCTTGCTGCTAAAAATGGTCATGCCGATGCGCTGAAATTGCTATTGAGCAAGGGGGCGCAGGCTGAGATTCCAACCTCCACAGGAGCAACACCGTTGTGGATCGCCGCCCAGGAGGGTCAAATCGAAAGTCTGAGCCTTCTTTTGGGGGCGCACGCGAAAGTCGATATTCAGGCAAACGACGGAAGGCCGTCCTGCCCGGCCTGCGCATCGACGCCTTTAATGATAAGCGCCGAGAAAGGGCACACGGAAATTGTGCAACTGTTGCTTAAGGCCGGAGCAGATGCGGCGGCTCAGAGGAGCGACGGGTCGACAGCCCTGTTTGCGGCAGCTGAGTTTGGGCACGCGGATATCGCAAGAATCCTTCTTGAGAATGGTGCGAAAGTCAATGCGCGGACAGAGGGAGAGGCTACAGCGGTCCACGTTGCGGCAGAAATGGGTAACTCGGATGTGGTCAGAGTTCTGGCGGATAAGGGAGCAGATTTGAATGTACAGAACACCGAAGGAGCCACGCCGTTGATACTCGCCTCTTTAAAGGACCATCCGGAGGTAGTAATGGCCCTCTTGAAGGGTGGGGCGGACGTGAATTTCCGAACCAATGAAGGTTTTAACGCGCTGATGGGGGCTGCACAGGCGGGTAATTTGGAAGTCGTGCGGCTGCTGCTTCAAGCCCAAAGCAAAGTGAATACAAGGGCTAGTTCTGGGGTTACCGCACTCTTCCTGGCTGCCATGCTCGGTCACTCAGACGTCGTGGAATCTCTTATTGCCGCTGGAGCCGATGTAAACGCAAAGGCGAGGGACGGCACTTCGATCCTTGCAATAGCATCGAGAAATGGTCACTCGTACGTTGTCTTCCTTCTGAAGAATTCGGGCGCCGTGGATTGACAGGCGCGTGAGATCGCCGCCCGATTCCGCTTGAGCGACGATGGCTGGCCCAAATCTTACTTATTCCTCAAACGACTGGACGCCCAGGGTCTCGACCTAAGGATGTGAGAGCAGATGCACCCCTCGAAACCGTTGATAAGTCCCCCGAAACGCCCATGTCGCCTGGGGGGTCGCATGACGCAAGGTCGCCGAGGTGCTGAGCTAGGATGCAGGTTTAGAAACTCCCGGCGTTGCAAGTCGCGAGCGAATCGCCGCCGAGCTGGAAACGGCGCCACTTCCCGCTGCGCGGCTACTTTGCGCGCAGTTCGTGAAGCCAGTCTTCCATGTGTCCGAGGGCGCGGAGAAGGCCGAGGCGGGCCTTGGCGAGGTCGAGGGAGGCATCGAGGGCGTCTTGAAACTTCTGGCGCTCGTCGATGCGGGCAAGCTGCTCGGCTTTGGGGGTGAGCTGGGGCTGGGAGCCCGGCCCGGCACCGGAGCCGTTGCCGAGTTCGAGCTGGGCGAGCACGGATTGGAGCTGCTTGTCTGCGATCTGCTGCTTGAGAGCGGCGACTTCGGCCAGGGCATCGAGTTCGCGGAGATTGGCGGTGAGCGAGGCGATCTGGACATCGTTCTGGCGCTGGGCCTGCTCGGCTTCTACGGTTGCGCGCAGGGCCTCGGCGGCGGTTTCCTTGGCCTTGGCGCGGAGGGCAAAGTCAAAAAAGGGAAACTGAATCTGGAGGCCGAAACTGACGTTGTTGGGGGTGAAGTTCTTGTAATAGGTGCTGTAGCTGTTCAGATCGTCGGAGTCGTAGTTGTAGACGGCCCCGAATCCGATTTGGGGCCGACGCCAGGCCAGGTCATCTCCCTTGGCCTGGAGTTGCTTGGAGCGCGCCTGGGCGGCGGCGGCGTCGATTGCAGGGAGGCTTCGCGGTGCTTGATCGGCGGCGACGGCGGGAATTTCCGGGATGCTGGCGTGGTCGGGGAGGATGGAGCCGACGGGCGTGGCGGTGAGGCTGGCCAACTGCTTGGCCAGCGTGGCAGCGCGGCTTTCAAGGTGAATTCGCTGCAGCTTAAGCTGGGCGGCTTTGAGGCGGGCCTGCAACAGGTCCAGTTCGGAATCGACGCCGGCTTCGGCGCGCTGCTGCTCAATGCGCAGCAGGTTTTGGGTGAAGGCTTCCTGCTGACGGGCGGCTTCCAACTCCCGGTCAACGGTGTCGAGCTCGATGTAGATGGTGGAGGCGTCGAGGGCCGCCTGTTCACGGGCGTCCTTGAGGCTCAGGTTGGCGGCGTCAATGCCGGCGTGGGCGGCTTTGCTGTACTGGCGCTGGGAATAGCTGAGGACCAGCGACTGCATGGAGGCGCTGCCCACCGACGGCTGGCCGGTGGGAAAGCCGTGCGAGTAACCAACTACGGAGCCGATGACGAAATTGGGGATATAGGCATCGTGGATCTGAGCCAGTGCGGCTTGCGCCTTCAGCAAATCGGCTTCGGCGAGCTTGACGGCGGAGGAGTTGCGCTGGGCGAGATCGACCACAGTGGCCAGCGAGACCTGGGCTGGAAGCGGAGCCGTCGCAACCTCGATCGCCATAGTCAGGAGGATGGGCGCGAGTGGGATCGTCGCCCAGGCGGTGCGCGGATTGGGTCGGATGGTCAAATGCACTCTTCCTGTCAATGCTTGGTTTCCAGGCGGGTGAGGTCCTGGGCCGGCTTGTACTCATGGGCCAGGGCCAGGGCCGCCGCCTGCTCGTGGGCCGCGGCAGCCTGGTCGCCGAGTTCCAGTTTCAAGCGCGCCAGCCGGGTGTGGGCCACAAACGCCGGCGCCTCCTCGGTTTTGGTGTAACCGTCCAGATAATTTTCGAGCATTTTGGCGGCCAACTCCGGCTCCCGCTGGGCCTCGATCAGGACCGACGCCGCGTCGTAGAGCGCGACGCCCGCGCGCTTGTCCCGCTCCGCCGCATGGAGGACGCTGCGCACAGCCGAAAGCATCTCGGCAAAGCGCTGGCGCTGGCGATAGAAGTTGGCCAGAGTAACCCAGGGGAAGGCGGGATGAGCGTCTAGGGCGATGGCCTGCTTGAACTCCCGCTCCGCCGTGCCGTAGTCCCTTTGCTCGACGGCAATGCGGCCGCGCAATTGATGAGCGCGCGGCGGATCGAGATTGTCCAGCTTGGCGGCGATGGCTTCGGCCTTGGCCGCGCCCCCGCCGACAATGCCGGGGGCGGCAAAGTAGAACTCGCCCAGGTCCGAAAGCGCCTCAGTGTTGCGCGGATTGAGGCGGACCGCTTCTTCGAACTCCGCGCGCACCCGTTTGGCCAGGGAATAGGCGCTGAGGAAATTGGCGCGGTTAGCCTTCTCGCCCAGCGCGCGGCCCAGCCACATGCGGTAGTTGGAGTTCAGCTCTTCCAGATTCACCGCCTGCCGGCATTGATCGACGGCGGCATCCCAATGCTCCAAAGTGAACTCGACGCGGCATTGGAGGTTGCGCGCTTCCGCCAGGTCGGTGGCCGGTTGGGAGATGGACTGCAGGACGGAGAGCGCCTTATCCGCCTCGCCGGCCTGGAGAGCGGCGTTGGCCAGAGCCAGGGGGGTCTTTGGGTCTGACTTTGGGACGTTGGCCGCCTTGGGGGCTGGCTCGGCGTGGGCCGCAATGGCGATGGCTGCCGCCAGAGATCCGGCGAGCAGTCCCCCAGCCGCAACGAGCAAGAGCCTCACCGCATTACCTTGATTGGAACGCCCTCCTGCAAGGGCTGTCCATTGGTTGAGCCGGTGGCCACGAAATCTCCCTCACTGAGTCCGGAGACGATTGCCGCCTGGGTGAGGTTGATGGTCCCGGTGGTGACGGGCGTGCGCTTCAACTGGCTGCCGACTACCTTGAAGACATAGGATTTGCCGTTCTCGGCGTGGAGCGCCTCGCGCGGGATGCTGAGCGCGTTCGGCTCGCTGGAGGTGGTGACGGTGACGGTGACGTTGGTATCGGGGAGCAGGCCGTCGACCCCGTCGTCGATGGCCACCAGCACTTCGCCCACGGTGCGAGTGCCGTAGGTGATGACCGTCTTTGGCGTGCGAACGATGTGTCCGAGCCACTCGTGACCGGGCTTGGCGTTCCATTTGATCTGGATGTTCTGGCCGAGGGCCAGGCGTCCGATCTCGGGCTCATCGAAATAGGCGCGGACGCGCTGATGGCTGAGGTCGGCGAGCTCGATCAGGAGCTTGCCCTGCTCGACAAACTCGGTGCGTCCCGCATTCACGGCGTAGACGGTTCCGGCGACGGGGGCATGAATAGAGGTTTGCGCCACGACCTGGCGCGCCGCATCCAGATTGGCTTGGGCATCGGCGAGCGCAGCCTGGGCGCGGGCAATCTCGACGGGAGAGTAGCGGTGGTGCGCGCCCTCCTCGGCTGCGTGGAGGGAGGCCTCCGCGCCTCCAAGCCGCTCGCGGGCCGCCGACAATTCGCTGGGCGACGCCGCGCCTGCGGAGTTGAGCTTGATCAGGGCGTCCAGATCGCGGCGAGCCTGATCGCGGTCGAGGCGGGCGCGAGCAATGTCGGCCTCCGCCGCCTGGCGCTCCTGCTGGGTTCCGTTGTGGGTAGCCGCTTCCACAGCGGCCTGGGCAGCCTTGACGCCGCTTTCGGCCGTGGCCAGGCGGGCCCGCGCCTCCACGTCGTCGAGCACCATCATCAGCTTGCCGGGCTGAACCTGGTCGCCCGGCTGCACATAGACCGCTTTGACGGTGGTGGCAAGGGGCGAATGAAACTCGTAGTTTGCCTCCGGCTCGACGCGGCCGTTGGTGCTTATCGTGTTCACCAGTTGCTCATGCCGGACCTCGACCTCGCGCACCGGCAGCCCCTCCCGGAGCATGTACCGGGACACAAAAAAGACGAGAACTACAAGGAGTGCCGTACCTCTCCAAAGCCAGAGCCGGAGCGATCGCTTGCTTTCTTCAGTCATTCATCTAACCACGGTCAGTATAACTGACTCAAAAACTGCCAGGAGGGAGCGGGAAAATGAGGCCTGCCGCGCGAATGGCCCGCAGAACCGCAGGCTCGTACAATGAGCTCATGGCAATGGAACTCCGCTATACAGAAGAGCACGCCAAGGCCGGATTGGACTTTGCGTTTCCCGCCATCGAGACCTGGCAGAATCAGTTTCCGGGGTACGAGATATCGATCGACGATCCGGAGCTGACCTCGGTGTGCCCCAAGACCGGGCTGCCCGACTTCGGCGTTCTGACCATCCGCTACATGCCGCGGGAGCGCTGCCTGGAGCTGAAGTCGCTGAAGGAATATCTCTTCTGTTACCGCAATCTGGGCATCTTTCAGGAGAACATCGTCAACCAGGTGCTGGAAGACGTTGTGAAGGCCTGCGAGCCGGTGTGGGCGGTGGTGAAGGGCGAGTTCCGGCCCAGGGGCGGCATTGGGACGACCGTGGAGGCGCGCTGGCCGCGGCCGGCGGGCTACATTGCGCCGGAGCTAACCCGCTGAGCGGCTTCTCGATTGGAAGCGTCGAGATTGGGCTCGCAGAGCTGTGATTGCCCTGCAAGGCCAGCGGCTCGGTCGTCTTTTCCAAACCGCGAAGGAGCCTGAAGGAGAGCGTGAGTCGGGCAGCACGGACGGCTCCTTTCCGGGATGATTTCATGTCCCTCATGGTCGTCTTGGCTGTGGGAATTGGGGAATCGGCTTTATCGATTTCCAAGGTTACTCAACACTCAACAATGACGCGCTTCCATCTTCCTCGCGTCCTCTTGGGGGGCGAGGCCCAGGAACTCCTGAAAAACATCGTTCGACAGAAGTTGTCCCTGAGCAGTCAGCCGAACCGTTGCACCGTCGAAGGCGACAAGTCCTCCGTCCAAGAGCCGGTCAACGGCCGCAAGCGCCCGCGCCACCAGGTCGCGGCCAAACTCGCTCTCGATCAGGGCCACATCTACGCCCGCATTCAGCCTTAGCCCCAGAAACCAAGCCTCTTCGTGCTGCCGGACCGGCGAAAGCCAGGCAGTCTCCGCCTGTTCCGGACCGGCAAAATATGCCGCGAGATCGCCGGTAGTCGTCGAGCGCAAAACGTATCCGGGCCTGGCAGAGTCCACCGCCGGCAATGCTTCCCGGAGCATCGACGAAGCATCCAGCCCCAGCCCCAGGTACGGCCGCCGTTGCCAGTAGCGCAAGTTGTGCCGGGATGCGAAGCCCGCACAACAGAAGTTTGAAATCTCATACTGGCCGAGGCCAGCATTCCCAAGCTGCTCGATCGCCGTCGAGTACATCTGGGCAATCGCGTCGGCGGCGGGAACCAGTCCGGCGTGGTAGCGCGGCCCTCCGGCGAGCATTTCGCGTCCCAGCCGGGAATCCTCGTCCACCTCAAGCATGTACAGGCTGGCGTGGGGAACGCCCGAGTCGATGAGGACGGCCAGCGACTCTTGCCAGGAGGCAAACGTCTGCCCAGCCAGGCCCGCGATCAAGTCTACGCTCAGGTTAGCGATTCCGGCCTTGCGCAGCCGGCGCAGATCCGCCTCCACAACCGCACGGTTGTGCAGCCTGCCGCTGGTAGCCGCCTCGCGGTCGATGAACGATTGCACGCCCAGGCTGACCCGATTGACGCCTGCGTTGACCATGGCGCCAAGGGTCGAGTCTGCAAGCTGTCCCGGCGCGCATTCGACAACGATCTCCACATCCGGATCCAGGTCGAACACCGCCCGCACGGCCGCAAACAGCCGCTCCAGCAACTCCGCCGACAGCAAACTGGGCGTTCCTCCACCGAGGTAAACGGTATCCACCCGGCGCGGCAACTCCGCGCCCATCCTCGCGGCCCACGCAGGGGCTGCTTGCATGTCTTCAATCAGACGATCCACATAACGCGCATGTTGGCTGGCCGGATAGACCCCCGAGGCAAAGTTACAGTAGGTACACTTGGACCGGCAAAAGGGGATGGAGATGTATAGACCGAGCGCGTTGTCCCCGATTGGGGTCATGAAAGGATTGTTTCACGTGAAAACCGAGGCTGTCGCGGCCCGCCGACGGCGTCCCGGTTCATGCAAGAATTGAAGAAGGAGTTGAGACAGGGGGGTCCGGTTTGAAAGCATGGCCAGTCCTCGGCATCGTGCTGATGCAAGCCCTTCTGGCTCTTGCCCACTGGTTTATCTTCGACACCCTGGTCGTCTTCTGGGCCGGTCTCAGCCCCGCCGAAGTTCTGGCGTTGCGGTTGGGGCTCAGCCTGTTGGCTTTCAGTTTCATGGCCGCCGCGCTGCTCGGCTTCAGTTACTCCAACCCGCCGGTCAGAGTTGTTTACAAAATCGCCGCCGTCTGGCTGGGCTTTCTCAACTTCTTTTTCCTCGCTGCTTGCGCCAGTTGGCTCGCATGGTTCGCATTGCAGTTTTATGGACAGTCTCAAAACGCCGCCCGCTATCGGCCACCGATTGCCACGACGTTCTTCGCCCTGGCGCTGGCGGCCGGCGTCTATGGTCTGCTCAATGCCCAATGGATTCGCATCCGGCGAATCAGAGTGGAACTCCCATGCCTGCCCGCGGCCTGGCGCGGGCGTACGGCCCTGGTGGTCAGCGATCTACATCTGGGTCATGTGAACGGGCCGGGCTTCAGCCGACGGATCGCGAGACTGGCCGCGCGTCTCCGCCCGGATATTGTTTTCCTCCCCGGTGACTTCTTCGACGGCTCAAAGGCCGACGCCGACCGCTTAGCCGCTCCGTTTCGCGAGCTTTCGCCGCCCTTCGGCATCTACTTCTCCAGCGGCAACCACGAGGGGTTCGGAAGTGAGGCGCACTATGCCGAGGTTCTTGTCCGTGCCGGCATCCGCGTGCTCGCCAACGAGCGGGTCACCGTGGATGGCTTGCACATCCTTGGGGTGGACTATGGCGACTCCACCTACCCCATGCGCCTGCGCGCCTTCCTTCAGAGCCTGGGCCCTGCTTCCGGCCAGGCAACGATTCTGCTCCACCACGTGCCTAACCGCCTGCCCATCGTGGAGCAAGCCGGCGTCAGCTTCCAACTTTCCGGCCACACGCACGGCGGACAACTCTTCCCCTTCAACTGGTTCACCCGGCTTGTCTTCGGCAAATATACCTATGGATTGCAACGCTTCGGCGCGCTGCAGGTTTACACCTCAAGCGGCGCGGGTACGTGGGGCCCTCCCATGCGCGTGGGAACGCATCCGGAGATCGTCTTGCTCACCTTCGAGTAGGCGTGTTTCGGACGATAATTGCTCTGTATTGCCTGAAAGGGGCAGCTGTGGCGAACACTACTTTGTCATTCAAGGAATTCGACCAGGACCCGAAGCGCGCACGGATGGAGGCCGTTCATGGGCCGGTCTTCATCAGCGAACACGGCCAGCACGCCTTTGATTTGTTGACGATTGAAGAGTATCGCCGGATTGGCGGCAGGGGGGAGAGCCTCGTGGACCTGCAGGCCATGCCCGGAATTGCCGAGGTCGATTTCGAACCGCCTCGAATCGGAGAAGAACTTGTCCGGCCGGCCGACTTTTCTTGACGCTGGCCCATAAGAATGCAAGAGGTGAAGACCGACGGAGGGCCGGATGGGATTCGAGATGTGGATGGATTGCTACGGCGAGACGGCAAGGGCTGGCCTGTCGAGGGACTCGGTGCGCCGGCTGTTCCCAATGAGTGGTGAAGAATCACAGTCGGAATCTTGGATAATTCAATACGATTCCCGAAACAGCTGCCGCATCGAAGTACGTGCACTGGAAGCCGATTCGGAAAAGCTGAATCACCTTTTCATCGAAAGGCCATGCGGCGATATGCGGCTATGGGAGGCCCTATTCTCAATACTGCGCATGGGATCTGTAGTCATCTTCTGGCCAAGTAGTCCACCGATTGTTGCCGATGGCGCCGACTTTGGCGGCTTGCCGGAGGGTATGGTGGAGGCGCTGGGAGATCCAGTCACTGTCGGAGATGGGGGAGAACTTCTTCGCAACATTCATCTAACTTGATGGAAGAAGTCCCATAGCCCGCCGATTCCCCGCCCGACTTGTTCACCAGTTTGCGCGTCTGATTTAGACTTACTGTTCGACTGAAAAACGGGAGGAATATGCGCTGCATTAGAAAACGCTTTCTTCAAATCCTGGTCACATCCGTTCTGCTCAGCCTGACCATCACCCAAGCTCAAACTTCAAATCTCGCGCCAGCGCAGCAGGCGCTCGATTTCCCCACCGTGCTCTACGGCGCGGCTTACTACCACGAGTACATGCCCTACGACCGGCTGGACAAGGACGTCGCCCTGATGAAGGCCGCCGGCCTCACGGTGGTGCGCATGGGCGAGTCGACCTGGAGCCTGTGGGAGCCCGAGGATGGCCGTTTCGACTACGCGTGGATGGACCGGGTGGTGGATGCCATGGGCAAGGCGGGAATCAAGGTCATCCTCGGCACGCCCACCTACTCGATCCCGGCCTGGATGGCCCACCAGCACCCGGAGATATTGGCGCGGCGCATCCCTCCGGGCATGTTCGGCGGCCAACCCATCGCCAGCGCCTACGGCATCCGGCAGAACATGGACACCGATTCTCCGGCTTACCGGTTCTATGCCGAGCGGCTCATCCGCCACATCGTGGCGCATTACAAGGACAACCCCACGGTGATTGGCTGGCAACTGGACAATGAGACCTCCAGCTACGACGCGGCCAACCCCGACGTCTTCATCGGCTTTCAGCACTATCTCGAAAGGAAGTTCGGAACGCCCGAGGCCCTGAGCAAGGCCTGGTTCCTCAACTACTGGGGCGAAGACCTGCACACTTGGGAAGATTTGCCGACCCGCGACGGCACAATCTCCACCGGCTACAAGCTGGAGTGGACGCGCTGGAGCCAGATGCGGGTGACGGACTTTCTTCACTGGCAGGCGGCGCTGGTGCGCGAGTGCGCCCGCCCAAGCCAGTTTGTCACCACCGACTACGGCGGCATGATGCGGCGTGACGTAAACGAGGAGGACATCGCTGCCAGTCTGGATGTTGTGGCCGACAACATCTATCACGGGACGCAGGACCACTACAATGGCTCGTTCCAGGCGCTGCAGAGCGACTTCTCCCGCTCTCTCAAGCACGGAAACTTTCTGGTCACCGAGACCAACGCGCAGACCATCGGCTGGACTTCCGGCAGCCAGTTTCCGCCTTACGACGGACAGCTCCGCGAGGATGTGTACACCTATCTGGCCAACGGCGCCAACATGGTGGAGTACTGGCACTGGTCCTCAATCGCGGCCAACCAGGAGACCTATTGGAAGGGCATTCTCTCGCACGATCTCGAACCCAACCGCGCTTACGCCGAGGTCAGCCGCACCGCGCACGAGTTACAAAAGATCGGTACCCATCTTGCAGGGCTGCAGATTCACAACCAGGTAGCGATCCTGTGGAGCCGCGATTCAGCCAACGCCTTGGGATTCATGCCCTACGGCGGCGGCGTGCCGGACAGGAGCTGGACAGGCGAGCCCGACGGTTACGTCTCGGTCGTCCAGCAGATCCATCGCACCCTCTACGACTTGAACATTGGTTCGGACTTTGTCTTCCCCACCACCGTCGATTTCTCCGCTTACAAGCTGCTCATTGTCCCCGCCCTCTACATCGCCGACGACGCCCTTCTGCAGCGCATCTCGGACTATGTGAAGGCCGGCGGCCACGTGGTGATGACCTTCAAGAGCGGGTTCGCCAACGAGAACTCCGCCGTCCGCTGGGTGCGCGCGCCGGGCCCGCTGCGCGAAGCCGCCGGCTTCAGCTACCAGGAGTTCTCCAGTCTCGAACATCCGCTTGCCCTTAAAGGCGATCCCTACCACGCCGGGGCGGACAACAAGGTCCAATACTGGGCCGAGTTTCTGGTCGCCGAGCACGCCAAGCCGCTGGCCTTCTACGACCACCCCTTCTTCGGCAAGTGGCCGGCGATCACGGAGAACGAGTATGGCTCAGGGACCCTGCTCTACGAGGGAACCTATCTCTCCGACAAGTTGCAAACTGCGGTGCTGCGCGGCGTTCTCGACAGGCTCGGCCTGACCGGCCCCGACCAGCAACTGCCCGCCGCGGTCCACGTGCAACACGGCGTCAACCGGCTGGGCGAGCGGCTGCACTACTACTTCAACTACTCGGGCGCGGAGGTGAAGGCGGGCTACTCGTATGGCGCGGGCAAGAATCTGCTGGACGGCAAGGCGTTGGCCAAGGGCACTATATTGACATTGTCGCCATGGGACTTGGCTATCATCGAGGAGGAATAAGGAGAACAGCGGAGTGAGCGAAGATTGCCCAGCGCCAAAGCAGGCCGGCGATGCCGCGGTTCGAACCCGGCTCTCCGGTTTCGACCTGCTGACGAATCCCCGGCTCAACAAGGGCACCGCATTCACCGAGGAAGAACGCGACATCTTCGCGCTGCACGGCCTGCTGCCGCCCCACGTGGGAACTCTGGAAGATCAGCGGGAGCGGCGCAAGATTGCCTTGGATCATCGCGACACTCCCTTTGGCAAATACAACCTGATGCGCGATCTCGAGGACAGCAACGAGACGCTGTTCTACTCGCTTATCGAGCACAATATTGAGGAATTGCTGCCCATTGTCTATACGCCTGTAGTCGGCGAGGGATGCCAGCGTTTCTCCGAGATCTGGCGCAAGCCGCGTGGTCTGTTCCTCAGCTATCCCAACCAGGACCGCATCGAGCAGATCCTCGGCGACCCCCGCTATGACGAAGTGCGCTGCATCGTGGTCAGCGATGGCGAGCGCATCCTCGGGCTGGGCGACCAGGGCGCGGGCGGGATGGGTATTCCCATCGGCAAGATGGCTCTTTACACGGCTCTGGCCGGCATTCCGCCCGAACATTGCCTGCCGGTACTGCTCGATGTAGGCACCGACAACGAAGCCCTGCTCAACGATCCGATCTACATCGGCTGGGAGCACAAGCGCGTCCGCGGGCAGGAGTACGACGATTTCGTCGAGGCCTTTGTCTCCGCCGTCGAGCGCCGCTGGCCGCACATCCTGCTGCAATGGGAAGACTTTGCCGGAGAGAATGCGGGACGCTTCCTGGAACGCTACCGCGACCGTCTCTGCACCTTCAACGACGACATTCAGGGAACCGCCGCGGTCACAACCGCGACTCTGCTGGCCGCGGTCAACACCACCGGCATCCCGCTTCGGGAGCAGACCATAGCGCTCTTCGGTTCCGGCTCCGCGGGCATTGGCATCGCCAACCTGGTGCTGACCGCCATGCAGGAAGAAGGGCTGAGCGAAGAGCAAGCCCGCGGACGCATCTATGCGTTCAACCGGTATGGACTCCTGGTCGATGGTGGGAGAGGCATGCGAGAGAGCCAACTGCCGTTCGCGCGCAAGCGAGCCGATGTGGAAGGGTGGAAGCTTGGCGGCGGCGAGGATATTTCGCTGCTAGATGCAGTGCGCAATGCGCAAGTCACGGTGCTCGCCGGAACCTCCGCGCAGGCCGGCGCATTTACCGAAGAGATCGTGCGCGAGATGGCGCAGCATACCTCCCGCCCCATTATCTTCCCGCTATCGAACCCCACCTCGCGCGCCGAAGCCACTCCCGCCGATTTGCTGCGCTGGACCGATGGCCGCGCGCTGGTTGGTACCGGCAGTCCATTCGCTCCCGTTGAGGTCAACGGCAAGCTCATCCCCATCGCCCAAACCAATAACTCCTATATCTTTCCCGGTCTCGCCTTGGGCATCCTCGTCTCGCGCGCCCGCCGCGTCACCGATGGAATGATCATGGCCGCCGCAAGGGCGCTTGCGCTTCTTTCCCCCGCGCGCGAGGACAGGAATGCTCCGCTGTTGCCGCCGATTGCCGACTCCCGCAAGGTAGGTCTGGTGGTTGCGGAAGCCGTAGGAAAGCAAGCCATTGCCGAAGGAGCCGCACAGCCGATGGACGAAGAAGCCCTCAGGCAGAAACTCAGCGCCTATGTTTGGGAGCCTGTGTATCTGCCTTACGAACGCATTCTATAACTGGAGTTAGGGAGCCGGCTTTAATGAGTTAGTCGTGGCTATTGAGCAGCCAATAGTGGAAGCCATCCACGATGGCCATCAGCGCCGCCTGGTTCAAATCGCTGCTGACGCCCGCGGTGATCCACGGTTCCCGACCATCGGCATGGAAGCTGACCGTCACGCGGACGTGAGCCGCCGTGTCCTGGGCGGACACGTCGATGGCGGCGACGGTGAAGGTGCCCAAACGCATCGCGGCAATCGCCGGGTACCATTTCTCCAATTCCCGCCGCATAGCCTTGGTCAGCGCATCCACCGGACCTGCGCCTTCCGCGCGGGTTACCGCGACGGCGGAGTCGCCAATGGTCAATAGCATGGAGGCCTGCACGTATCTGTTCCTGGTCTCGTCGGATTCGTCCAGAACTCTCCAACTCTTCACGCTGAATCGATTCTCGAGGGCGCCGAGCACCTTCATGCAGGCGAGCCGGAAGGAGACCTCGCTGGCCGTGAAGCCGCCACCTTCAATCATCCCCTGGTTGGCGTCCATCAGAGCCTGGGCCTGCGCGGAATCCAGAGGAACGCCCAGCGCCTGGGAGAGCAGCATGACGTTGGCTCTTCCCGATTGAGCGTTGACGCCGATCACAGGGTTGGCTCCGACCCTTGCGGGATCGCACCAAAGATATGCTCCGGGATTCTTGCGTTCGCTGCTGCCGTGCATGCCGGCCCAGGTGCCGAATGCGCCCGTGCCCACGATAGGGGCCCCGTGCGGCACCTCAAGCCCGAAGGCTGCGTACGCCGAATGGGCGAGCCTGGTCAACCCGGTGAGCAATTCGGGCGAAACAAACTCGGCTTCGCCCCGCAGTTGCATGCCACCGATCACTGTGGTCAGGTTCACATTGCCGCAGCGCTCCCCAGTTCCCAGCAGAGTGCCTTGAACCTGCACCGCGCCGGCAAGAACCGCGGCTCGGGTATTGGCAATCCCCAGCCCGCGATCGGTGTGGCCATGAAATCCGAATCGCGCATCGGGGTAAGCCCTGGTCAGGCCGCCGATCGCCTGAGTGACCTCTTCCGGACTCGCTCCTCCGGTGGTGTCGCAAACCACGATCCGGCTTACCTTCTGGCGCACGCATTGCGCCGTCATCTGGTGGAAATAGTCCAGGCTGCGTTTGCTGGAATCGGTGTCGCCGCTCTCGCCGTTTTCACAGCGGCCGCAATAGGCATCCATCGCATGTTCCAGGTCCACGATGACTTCAAGTCCGTTGTCCTGAAGGCAGTCGATGGTTTCCAGAGCCATGAGCAGGTTTTCCTCCGGCGTGGCCTCCAAAGACTTCATCACATCCAGCAGCCTGGATTTGACCACGACCACCGCGACCGGGACGCGCTTCTTGCGGTTGAGGATGAATTCAACGTCGGGCCACTGCCGGACCTTTGCGCCGCGGCCGCGGGTTCTGCCGAACAAGGCCAGCTTCATCGCTCCGGTGTCGGCCGAATCAAGCGCCGTTGCCAAATCACCCACAAACTGGTTTGCGCCGGCAAATCCGATCTCGGCATAGCGCACGCCAAAGGCGGCCATGCGCTGCAGAAGCCCGACCGCATTCGGCACGGAGATTTCGAGGTTCGGCTGTTGCATCCCGTCGCGAAGACTGGTGTCGAACAGCTCCACTCTTTTTCTGGATTCGGTTTCTTCCATCTGTCTGGATTCCCGATCATGCAAGCGTCCTTCAGGAGGGCCCTCCTTGAAGGATCGTTCGGCAAGAAAATCTCCAACTCCCCATCATACCTGCAACGAGCTCCTCCCGAATGCCGGGGAACGCCGCTGCCCGCTCAAATCTCAAATGCGATTGCCCTGCGCCGCTGCCCGTGCACAGTGCGCGCACGAGTCTCAAGACGGGGGACCTGGGCGCGAGGCCAGCCCTGGCGCGGCGGCCGATTGATAGTATCGATAGGGTCGAGAAGAAACGTTTGACCAAGGAGTTTCCATGGAGCATTCCCTCCGCCGCGCGGTGCGCGCCATTCCGGCATCCACGTTATTGTTAGTTCTGCTGGTCTCTGCCCCCGGCTTTGCGCAAGACCGCCATGAGCCGCCCAAGCCCACCGGTCCGTGGATGAACCAGAGTCTTTCGCCCGATGAACGCGCCGATCTGGTGCTGAAAGAGATGACGCTGGACGAGAAGGTGGCTCTCCTGCATGGAGTGGGAATGCCCACCGACCAGCCGGTCACCGCGGAGAATGCCGCGTCGAACCGCGGAATCGGCTACTCGGCCGGCGTGCCGCGCCTTGGAATTCCCGGAATCGATATGAGCGACGCGGCTTATGGTGTTCGCTCGAGCGGCGCCAACGGCCGCTATTCGACGGCCTTGCCGGCGAACGTTGCGGCGGCAGCCAGTTGGGACCTGGACGCGGCGTATGAGTACGGCGCGCTGATCGGCCGCGAACTGCGCGCGCAGGGCTACAACATGTCGCTCGGCGGCGGAGTCGACATCACGCGCGAGCCGCGCAACGGGCGGACATTCGAGTATCTGGGCGAGGACCCGGTGCTGGCCGGAACGCTGGTAGCCCGGCTGATCCAGGGAACCCAGTCGCAGCACATCATCGGCGACATCAAACACTATGCCTTCAACGACCAGGAGAGCGGACGCAGTTCAGTCAACATCGCGATCTCCAAACGGGCGGCGCGCGAGTCGGACCTGCTAGCCTTTGAGATCGGCGTGACAGAGGGCCACCCAGGGGCGGTGATGTGCTCCTATAACCGCGTCAATGGCGACTTTGCCTGCGAGAACAAATACCTGCTCAAAGAGGTGCTCAAGAGAGACTGGCGCTTCCCCGGATTCGTTCTTTCGGACTGGGGCGGAACCCACAGTTTGGAAAAGGCATCGGCCGCGGGACTCGACAACGAGGAGCCGGACCATATCTTCTTTGGCGAGAAGTTGAAGGCTGCCGTGCAATTGGGAAGCATTTCGCAGGCGGAGCTCGATGAGCATGTGCACCGCATCCTGCGCTCGATGTTTGCCGCCGGGGCGATCGACTTTCTGCGCCAGCGCAGCGTTGTGGACCCCTGGGCCGGTCTTGAAGTGGCGCGCAAGATCGAGGAGAGCGGCATCGTTCTGCTCAAGGACGAGCGGGGCGCTCTGCCGCTCGATGCCGCGCGGCTGCACACGATAGCGGTCATCGGGGCTCATTCCGACGTGGGCATGATCTCCGGCGGCGGCTCAGCCCAAGTCGATCCTCCCGGAGGCAATGCCGTTGCCGCTCCGGGACAGGGCGCGACTCACTGGCAGCAGGAGATATGGTTTCCCACCTCGCCCTTGAAAGCGATTCAGGCCAGGGCGCCCAAAGCGGCTGTGAAGTACGACTCCGGCGACGATCCGGCCGTCGCTGCGACGGCAGCCAAGGGCGCGGATGTGGCCATCGTCTTCGCCTACCAATGGGAGAGCGAAGGCATGGACCTGCCCAGTCTCTCGCTGCCCCACCATCAGGACGATCTGATTGCGGCAGTGGCCAACGCCAATCGGAACACCATCGTCGTTTTGCAGACCGGCAGTCCGGTCACCATGCCCTGGGTCGATGCGCCCGCGGCCATTGTGGAGGCCTGGTATGGCGGTAGCGACGGGGCGAACGCTTTGGGGAATGTACTGTTCGGCACGGTGAACCCGTCTGGCAAGTTGCCTAATACGTTCCCCAGAAGCGAGGCCGATCTGCCCCATCCCGCCATCACGCATCCGCCGCCCATTTCGCGCCGCTTCGACGGCGCCGCAACCCCCGAGCAGTGGGCCGCGGGGCCGCCGCCTTTCCCGGTCGCCTACGACGAGGGCTTCAAGGTTGGCTACAAGTGGTACGACGCGGAGAAGAAGCCGGTGCTGTTTCCCTTCGGCTATGGGCTCTCTTACACGACCTATACCTACTCGGATATTTCCGTAGCTTCCGAGGGCAAGGTCAAAGTAACATTCACGTTGTGCAACGCCGGCGCGCGCGCAGGATCGGAGATCGCCGAAGTTTACGCGTCGCTGCCCGCCAGCGCCGAAGAGCCTCTCAAGCGGCTAGTCGGCTGGAGCAAGGTCAAGCTCGAAGCCGGAGAGAAGCGCACCGTAACCGTCGAGATCGATCCCAAGTATCTGTCGATCTTCGACGAAGCCAAGGATGCGTGGACGCTGGTTCCGGGCGAGTACACCATTCTGGTGGGAGGCTCTTCGCAGGATTTGCCGCTGAAGGGGATGGTCAGCCTCAAGTAGTGGACAGATTTCTTTGCCGCGTTTCCCGGCCCGGCGGTGATGAACCTGACGGCTTGGACGTCACGGTGGGAGGAGACGTGGCCTACGAACAGAGCCTGCAGCGGTCGCGATGACGGATGAGGACGGCAAGAAAACGGTCTTCACCGCTCGCGCCCCGGACGGCTACAAGAAGATCAATGTTCAGTGGCTGGTCAGCCTCGAACATGTGTCCGTGCCTGTGAACCCCGACACGATGGAATTGGGTGCCTCGCCAACCAGTGGAGAGAGAGCTGAGTGTCACTTCTCGAGCCAGGCGTTGCCGACTCCAACCGCCTTTCGACGCCAGCCTTCGGCGCCAGTATGGACCATCTCGCAAACGCCTGTCGAGAGACGAGGCGGGCAGAGTCTTGGCTTGCAGGCTAGGCGCGGCACGGGGGCCGTGCCGTGAAGGCAATCTGCTGGCGGTTCCACGGCTGGCGCGGCGTGCAAGGGGAGAAAAGCCCGCACATGACGTGCTCCAGGCAGCGCTATCATGTAAACGGTACGCTACACTGCACCGCTTGAATTCGGGCACCTTGCTACGGCTTGGAACCTGATGTGGGCGGGTCCCCAGGCTTGCCGTGGTTTGTTGGGCACAGAATGGGCACAGTGGCAAGATCACCCGGTGCGAAACGCCATTTTTGGATGGGAAGATGTGCGGATAACATTAGCAGATTCAACAAGTTGAGTTCGAACTGCCCGGATGGCGAAATTGGCAGACGCAGCGGACTTAAAATCCGCAGTCCTTAAATGGACGTGGGGGTTCAAGTCCCCCTCCGGGCACCATTTTCAACATATTGATGATAAGCAACTTGACGGCAGTTTCTAGGAGCGTAATCTGCTATTGTCGTCCGTCTTTTGATTACGAGGTACAATCCTGGGTACAGCCAGTATCTTCCTTTAAATAAAAGACTTACTGGTTGGTATAGGGTCATTTTTCAGCGCGGCCTGCATGTTCGCTACATTACGCTCAATTTCGAGATGATTTGCGGATTGAATTTGCGGATTCCGGCCTTCTCGGCGATTCACAATGACCCCATTTTTTGCCTGCCGGGCCGAGTGTAAGCTGCTAGTCGGTCTCATCGCGCATTGAAGCCAATTCGTACTCGATGGCCGCGTAGCCTTTCAGACAGCATTCGTCCATACGAGCCAACATGGATTCACAAATATCGGCGTAATCGTAAACCTGGACAATCCGCTTTCCATCCGGGAGGCGGTGCAGACGGCCGACGTACTGCAAGGGCGTCGTTTCCTGGGGGATCGGCATCTGTTATCAGCCATCCTGTCGTTAGCCCACCAACCGTCCACCGTGAATACCGCCCGGAAGCTTTTCGCCTTCCGTGCTCTGTTGGCGAATGTACTTCTCCGCATCGAACTTCTTGGCCGTCGAAGCCCCGGACATAGCCCGCACTAGCCCGAAAATAGGCCGATTGAACCAGGGACGGTCGTGCCGCCCCACGATGGCCCAGGCTATGCCAGCATATCCATTGGGGTCGCGCCCATCCAGTTGGTAGCGATCATTTAGTAATACCGCCCACTCATAGGCTCTGGCTGGGTCGGGAGCCCATTCCAGAATCTTTTTCGCCCAGTACATGCGCATATAGTTGTGCATCCAGCCGGTATTCACCATCTCGCGCTGAGCCGCGTTCCACAGCTCGTCGGCGGTCTCGGCGCGCTCCAGTTGATCAAGATTGTAGCGATGCACCCGCGTGTCGCCGGCGTGTTCAATCAGCGTCTTACTGGCCCACGGCGCGGCACATTCCCGATTGTCGTAGTTCGGCTCATGGCGCACAAACAAGACCGCCAACTCTCTCTACCCGATCAACTGATCCAAGAATCTCTCGCCAGTCTCAGCCGTCGCTTTGCCCTCGGCCACAGCTTTCTCGACCGCCAACGCAATGGTGATGGGGCCGATGTTTCCAAAGTGAAGATAAGGCGATAGCCGGCTGGTTCCCTTCACTTCCGGGTGGTTGCGAGTGACCTCGTAATTCGTCAGTTCCAGATTCACAAACTCTCGCAGCCGCCTGAATGCAGCGTGTGTCCCGCCGGTGAAGCCGTCCACTGGGCCAATTCGGCGGTCCAGCTTGCTGAAGCCTGCGGTAATATCTTGTTCCAATGAGAAGCTATCCGATTTCTTCCAGGGTCTCCACGAATGCAGAGGAATCAAGTTTCCGGTTTCAACAAGATAGTTAGGCAACTCGGCTTTCAGATGCGGGCGGAAGTGGTGCATCAGAACAAAGCCGCGATCGAAGATCCGCGAGGGAACCACCACATCCGCGTCCACAGTCCAGTAGGGCGGCTTCAGCCGCCTCGTCAAAACCTGACGCCAGCGTTCCGGCTCACGACATGAGTTCTCGTCGCCGATCAGAAGCTCTGCTTCCACTTCTTCGAGGAATGCATCCAGAGAATTCTCCGGAGAACGGTGCAGCACAAACCCCACACCCCGCTCGGCTGCGTCTTGCTCGACATCTCTCAACCCTTGCTGCAGAAAGTGGTAAGGCCTCAGATTCGCGCCGGGATAGTTTGGAATCACCTGGAAGTACACCACCACCGGCAGGCCCAACAGGTTCCCCGCTTCGATGGCCACATCGAGCGCGTGATTATCCATAATTCGCATCGCTCGCTGCATCCAGTAAACGACGCACCTTCCGCCTTTGCGCAGCGCAAGGCTCCTACGCACCAGCACACGAGGCTGGTTTGCAAGTTGCGCCAGATCGTGGCGAGTTTCGAGATTGGTTGACAGAGAATCCATGCAAAGTGAGTCGAAAACTCAATTCTTACTTGTCAGATCGGTGATTACCGAGGCTTGCGGCAATCCCCTGAAGCATGCCACTGAAGACAAAGTGGTGGAAAGGGAGCACGGAGTACCAGTAGGCGCGCCCCAGCAACCCCAGGGGATCGAAGGAGGCCGTTTGGCGAATGACGGTCCCGGCTGCATCGCCCGTCACTTCGAACTCGAGGATGGCGCGGC
>Ga0326727_10002758_pt1 | contig 58558 bp, 26 predicted proteins | sample MB2enrmetagenome_FD_207643 | JGI IMG/M metagenome (GOLD analysis project Ga0326727, IMG submission 207643) | Lab enriched peat soil microbial communities from McLean, Ithaca, NY, United States - MB29MY | ecosystem: Environmental > Terrestrial > Soil > Wetlands > Peat | place: USA: New York... | reverse complement strand
CCAGAGCCCGGAGAACAGCCTCGAACTGGTGCTGCTGATCGACGGCTCGGCCGGCAGCGCCCTGGGAAGCCAATTCGACTCCATCAAGAGCTTCGTGAAGAGTCTGCCGCCGAATACCAAAGCCGCCATCGCCTATATGCAGAATGGGCGCGCGATTTTTTCCGGCCCACTCTCCGCGGACCACGTCGAGGTGTTACGCGGGCTCCATCTGCCCGCGGACTCGGCCGGCTCCAGCGCCAGCCCCTATTTCTGTCTCTCAGACCTGGCAAAACACTGGCCCTCCAGCGAGAAGACGGTGCGCCGCGAAGTTATCATGGTCTCCGACGGCGTCGACCCGTACTATATGCAATACGATCCCCAGAACCCGTATCTCAAGACCGCTATCTCTGATTCACTCCGCGCGGGACTCGTCGTCTACTCGATCTATTGGGAGAGCCGGGGCACCGGCAGCAACGGCGTCTACGAAAACAACGCCGGCCAGAATTACCTGATTGAAGTGACGCAAGCAACAGGCGGAAAAAGCTTTTGGATGGGAATGGGCAATCCCGTCTCCTTCCAGCCCTTCCTCGACGAGTTGACCCGCCGCTTCCGGAATCAGTACGAACTCGGATTTACGAGCAGCATAGTCGGCAAGCCCCAGGTCGAAACCCTGAAGCTGAAGCTCAGTGCTCCGGGCACGGAAGTCGACTCGCCTGGGCAGGTCATGGTTTATCCCGCTGCCTCTGCGCAAAAGTAGGATTTCGCGGGTGCAAGAATATACGGGTGCCCCAAGTCTCGATTCTTAGAGCAAAACCACAATTCCCATGCCCATAACAGCCTCATCAATGGTGTTTATTTCTTAAGGAAATCAACACTTTAGAGTCGTAGCCTTAGGTACACCTATTGTGGTTTTGCTATAGACCTGGGAATCTACGAAGCTCAACCAGCCCTGTCCATTGCGCGCATTACCCCTTCGCGAACATCTGCTTGATCCCGCGCAGCGCCTGCCGCGTGCGCTCTTCGTTCTCGATCAGCGAGAAGCGCACGTGACCGTCGCCGTAGTCGCCAAAGCCGATCCCCGGCGAAACCGCCGTCTTCGCTTCGGAGAGCATGAGTTTTGCGAACTCCAGAGACTTGAGAGCCCGGAAGGCCTCGGGGATCTGCGCCCATACGAACATCGTCGCCTTCGGTGAAGCCACTGGCCAGCCCAGCGCATTCAGGCCTTCGACCAGCACGTCGCGGCGCTTGCGGTATTTCTCGCAGATCTCATGAACGCACTCCTGCGGGCCTTCCAGCGCGGCAATCGACGCCACCTGTATCGGCGTAAAGGTTCCGTAGTCAAAGTAGCTCTTCAACCTTGCGAGCGCGCCCACCAGCTTCTGGTTGCCCACCATGAACCCGATGCGCCAGCCGGGCATGTTGTAGCTCTTCGACATGGTAAAGAACTCGACAGCCACGTCTTTGGCGCCGGGAACCTCCAGCACGCTGGGCGGCTTGTAGCCGTCGAAGGCGATGTCGGCGTAGGCCAGGTCCTGGATCAGGTAGAAGCCGTACTCACGGGCCAGTTCCACCAGCCGCGCCAGAAACGGCAGGTCAACACACTCAGTTGTAGGGTTCGACGGGAAGTTGACGATCAGCGCCTTGGGCCGCGGAACCATGCGCGGGATCAGATCCTCGAGTTGGGCTAGGAATTTTTCCTGGTCATGGACGGGGACACTCACCACGTGCGCCCCGGCGATCACCGGACCGTAGATGTGAATCGGGTAGCTCGGATTGGGCACCAGCACCGTGTCGCGCGAGTCGAGGATGGCCAGGCAGAGGTGCGCGATCCCCTCCTTTGAGCCGATAGTGACGATGGCCTCGCTCTCCGGGTCCAGATCGACGTTGTAGCGCGTCTTGTACCAGTTGCAGATCGCCCGGCGCAGCCGCGGAATGCCGCGCGAGACCGAGTAGCGGTGCGTCGCCGGCTTCAGCACCGCCTCCACCAGCTTGTCCACGATGTGCCTGGGCGTGGCCCCGTCCGGGTTGCCCATGCCGAAGTCGATGATGTCCTCACCCCTCTGGCGGGCGGACTTCTTCATGGCGTCGGTAATGTTGAAGACGTAAGGCGGTAAGCGTTGAATGCGACTGAACTCTTCCATCTATCAAGTCTATGGCAAAAGGGGCGGGATGTGCAGTGCGGGTGGCAGGGAGCGGTTGCCATGAAGGGTACGGAATTTATACTGAATGACAACATGAACCCATTCCTGCCAGTAGACGAACAGATGGACCTGCTCCAGAAGGGCGCGGCGGAGATCATCCGCGTCGCCGACCTCCGCGAGCGCCTTGAAGAGAGCCGCAAAACCGGACGCCCGCTGCGAGTAAAGGCCGGCTTCGATCCCACCGCGCCCGACCTGCACCTGGGCCACACCGTGCTGATGCGCAAGCTGCGCCACTTCCAGCAGCTCGGCCATACCGTGATTTTTTTAATCGGCGACTTCACCTCGCTGATCGGCGACCCCACTGGCCGCAACGTCACCCGCAAGGCGCTTACGCGCTCTCAAATTGACGAGAATGCCGTCACATACAAACAGCAGGTCTTCAAAATCCTGGACGAAAAGCTCACTGAGGTGCGCTACAACTCCGAGTGGCTGGACAAGCTCGGCTACGAGGACACCATCCGCCTCACCGCGCTCTTTACCGTCTCGCAGATGCTGGAGCGCGATGACTTCCACAAGCGCTTTCAGGCCGAGCAGCCCATCAGCCTGCACGAGCTGCTCTACCCGGTGATGCAGGGCTACGACTCGGTGGCCCTGGAGTGCGACGTGGAGCTGGGCGGCACCGACCAAAAGTTCAACCTGCAATGCGGCCGCGAGTTGCAGCGCCACTACGGCCAGAAGCCGCAGATCATCCTGATGACGCCGATTTTGGAGGGTTTAGACGGCGTGCAAAAGATGTCCAAGTCGCTGGGCAACGCCATCGGCATCAACGAGCCGCCCGCCGAGATGTACGGCAAGCTGATGTCCATCTCCGACGAGCTGATGTGGAAGTACTGGGTATTGCTGACCGACCTGAAACAATCGGAAGTCGATGCGCTCCGGGCTTCGGTCGCCGCGGGATCAGCCCATCCGATGGAAGTGAAGAAGCGTCTCGCCCGCACCATCACCGCCGGCTTCCACGGTGAAGAAGCCGCCCAAAGCGCCGACGAAAACTGGGCACGCATGTTTCAGCAGAAGGAGACGGCGGAGGATCTTGAAGAAGTCACAGTCGAATTTGCCGAAATCGCCGGCCAAGAACCGAATCAGATTCGCCTGCCCAAGCTGCTAGTTGCGCTCGGCCTCGCCACCAGCAACGCCGAAGCCAGCCGCAAGATCGCCGAAAAGGCCGTCAAACTGGATGGCGAAGCAGCCGCAGCCGCCCTAATCTCCGTCTCGGCCCTGCCCGCCCGCATCGTAGTCCGCCTCGGCAAGCGCGCCAAGGTTGCGGTGATTGCATAATGCGTCTGGCTCGTATTGCCAATTGGCCATTTCAGTTCAGCCAAATGGCTACTTCGAACTAGCCAAATGAACGGTCAACAGAAGAGGTAGCTACCCGCCCAGCGCAAACTCCCGCGCCGACTCTAGCAGCTTCGCCACCGACTCCTTCGAACACGACTCGGTGTAAATCCGCAACAGCGGTTCGGTGCCGCTGGCGCGCAGCAGCAGCCAGGTCTCGGCGGCCTTAGGCTTGGTCATGGCCTCCGGGTTGTCCAGGTAGAATTTCACTCCGTCCAGCGTATCCTGGCTATGAATCGGCATTCCCGCGAAGACCGGGTCGCCGGGCTGGAGGGCGAGGGCGCGGGCAATCACTCCGTTCTTGATTTCCTCGGGCAGGTCCAGGTCGATGCGCCCGTACTGGTGCTCGCCGTACTCCTCTTGCAGATCGGCGACGAGCTGGCCCAGCGTCTTGCCCTCCTCGGCCATCACTTCAGCCAACAGCAAAGAGTTCAGCAGGCCGTCGCGCTCCGGCAGATGGCGCTGGAAGCCGATCCCGCCCGACTCCTCGCCGCCCATCAAAATCTCCCGCTCCAGCATATAGTCGCAGACATACTTGAAGCCGATGCCGTGCTCGATCAGCTCACGGCCGTGTTTGAGGCAGATGCGGTCAAGCATCTTGGTGGTGTTGAAGGCGCGCGTCACCGCCCCTGGCCAGTCGTTGTGGCGCTTGAGTACCCAACTGAGCAGCACGCAAAAAATCTTGTGCGGATCGACAAACTCGCCATGCTCGTCCGTCGCGCCTATGCGGTCGGCGTCGCCGTCGGTGGCTAGGCCAGCCTGGCAGCCGTTGGCCACCACCACCTCGCCCAGCTCGCGGATGTGCGGCTCGATCGGCTCGGGGTTAATGCCGGGAAAGAGCGGATCAACGTTGCCGTGAATCTGCACGTGGGCCACGCCCAGGCGGGTGAAGATCTCGGAGATAATCGTCCCCCCCGCGCCGTACATCGAATCGATGCCGAACTTCATGCCCGACTTGGCCAGCGCGTCGAGGCTGGTAAAACTCTCGATAGCCGCGAGGTACGGGGGCAGAAAATCGACCTCCTCGATGGCGGCGGGCTGCGCCGTCCGCGCCACGGGCTGGCCCAGCATCGACTCGATCTCCGCGATCATCGAGGGCTTGCCCGAGCCGCCGTACCAGCCTTTGTACTTGACGCCGTTCCACTGCGCCGGATTGTGCGAGCTGGTGATCATGATGCCGCCGGCCATGCCGCGCCAGAGGACGGCGTAACTCAACGCCGGTGTCGGCGTGATGCGGTCGGCCAACTGCACCGGGATGCCGGTTGCGGCCACCACCTCGGCGCAGGCGCTGGCAAACCGCTTCGACCCGAAGCGCGTGTCGTAGCCGATGGCCAGGCCCTTCGCGGGATCTTCCTTGGCGTGAACGTAAGCGGCAATGGCCTCGGCGGCAATGCGCACATTGGCGAAGGTATAGTCGTCGGCGATGACAGCGCGCCAGCCGTCGGTGCCGAACTTGATCTCTGGTTGGGCCATGGATTCTTGCTCCCTGCACTCTAGCGTATAGGATAGTCGAGTTTTGTGCGCCAAGCACGCCCGCAATAGGACGGTCAATAGTTTCTCCCTGTCGCTCCCCTGCCCTGCGCTGCTACACTTCCTCGGATAGAGAATTCCAGCAGAATCGCTGGCAGACCTTCGGAGGATTACCGTGCCCGACACTCAACCGCCCGTCTTTCAACCCTTTGTTCCCGCCGGCGACAACCGCCCCGAGTTCACCCTCCGCGCCGTTCTGCTTGGCTCCTTCTTCGGCCTTGTCTTCGGCGCCGTCACCGTCTATGTAGGCCTGCGCGCCGGTCTCACGGTCGCCGCTTCCATCCCCATTGCGGTGCTGTCCATCAGCATCCTGCGCGCCTTCGGCCGCAGTTCGATTCTGGAAAACGTCATCGTCCAGACCACCGGCAACGCCGGCCAGTCCATCGCCGCGGGTGTCATCTTCACGCTGCCGGCGCTGATCTTTCTCGGCTTCGACCTGGAATACGCGCGCATCTTCGTGCTGGCGCTGATCGGCGGCTTTCTCGGCGTGCTCTTCATGGTGCCGCTGCGCAAGCAGTTGATTGTGGATGAGCACAGGAATCTGAAGTTTCCCGAGGGCACCGCCTGCGCCGACGTGCTGATCGCCGGCGAAAAGGGCGGCTCCTTCGCCAGCCGCGTCTTCTTTGGCCTCGGCCTGGGCGCGCTCTACGCTTTTTTCCAGAACGAGAACCTCTTCGGCGCATGGCCGGGAACTCCTGAGTTCCGCCCCGACTTCGGCCCCAACCATGTACTCAAGGGCTCGTCGATTAAGGCCGACGCAACCAGCGAATACCTGGGAGTGGGCTACATCATCGGGCCGCGCACGGCCGGCGTAATGTTTGCCGGCGGCGTCCTCTCATGGCTGGTGCTGATGCCGCTGATCTACTTCTTCGGCAAGGGCCTCAACGTCCCCATCTACCCCGGCACAGTGCCCATCGCGCAGATGGGCCCCAGCGACCTCTGGATCACCTACATCCGTCCCATGGGCGCGGGCGCAGTGGCCGCCGCCGGGCTTATCACCCTCCTCAAGACCCTGCCCACCATCTTCAGCGCGCTCAGCTCGGGCTTCAAGCTGATGCGCAAAGGCACGGATGCAGCGGCCGCCAAGCCCCTCCGCACCGAGGACGATTTCTCCATGGGCACGGCGCTCATCGGCTCCGCGCTGCTGGTCGTTCTCATGTTCTTCTTCCTCTACTTCAAGCCGGTGCCGGGAGCCCAGCTCGGACCCATTGAGAATCTGGCCGCATCCCTGCTCATCGTCTTCTTCGGCTTCCTCTTCGTCACCGTCAGCTCGCGTATCGTCGGTCTCATCGGCTCCTCGGCCAACCCCGTCTCTGGCATGACCATCGCCACGCTGATGGCCACTTCGGCCATCTTCCTGGTCGCGGGCTGGACCGCCCCGGCCTTCGGGGCGTTGGCCATCACCATCGGCGGCGTCGTCTGCATCGCCTCGTGCGAGGCCGGCGACACCTCGCAGGACCTCAAAACCGGCTTCCTGGTCGGAGCCACGCCGCGCAAGCAGAGGTGGGCCTTCCTCATCGGCATTCTGGTCTCAACCTTCGCCGTCGGCGGTACTCTCATTGCGATGAACACCGTGCTGCAGGAGTTCCACGCTGCGCCGCAGGCCTGGGAAATCTCCGCTCCGCACTCCGGCGTCGCGGTGCAGTCCAACCCCGCAGGGCTGAATGACCGGATTCCGGTCATCGGCGCGGACAAGAAGATCATCATGCACTCCAAGAGCGATTACATCGTGCTGAACGCGCTTGGCTCCTCGGAGCTGGCCGACGGCAAGTATCTCTACTCGCCCGTCAGCAAGCGCATTGAGGTGCAGTGGATTCCCGGCATCGGCGGCGAGAAGGCTCCCGCCCCGCAGGCCCGGTTGATGGCCACGGTGATCAGCGGGATTCTGAGCCGAAAGCTGCCCTGGGGATTGGTGCTGCTAGGTGTCTCTATCGTCTTTACCGTCGAGCTGCTGGGGATTCGCTCGCTGGCCTTCGCTGTCGGAGCCTATCTTTCCATCGGCACCACGCTGGCCATCTTTGCGGGCGGCATCATGCGCTGGCTGGTCGATGAAGCGTTGAAGAAAGCCGGCGGCAATCCGGACGCGGAGGGCGACGTCTCGCCGGGTTCGCTCTTTGCTTCAGGCCTCATTGCCGCCGGCGGCATCGCCGGATTGATCGGCGTGGCGCTCAAAGGCTACGCAATGACGGTTCATCCCGACAATCCGCTCAGCCCCATCCACTTCCACATCACCGACAACCCCATTGTGTCGGTTGTGGCCTTCGCCATGCTGGCCGGCTCGCTCTATTACTTCGCGCGCAAGCCGCTGAAGAAGTGAGTCAGAATCAGCCTTAATTCTGAAATTAAATCGGTAGGAGTATGGCATTATGGCATATTGGCGGATGCGAATAAGAGCAGGAGCTGGAGGCGAAGACCTCTGGCCGTTTTGCAAGAAGAGCAACCTTGCCGCAATCACTTACAACGGTGTTCATGACGTTGATCTAACGCCATACTCGATAAATCACAAACCTCCAGGGTGGGCAGATATTGAGAGTGGTCCTGCGAAGAAAAGTCTAAGCAGGTTCGCATGGGAAATAAAAGGCGGCGATACAATTTTTGTGGCACACGCTGCCAGCCAACATATAGTTGGCTTGGGTCATCCACGTGTTCCTGTGGGCAAACTTGCATATCGCTTTGACCCTAACTCTCCTGTGGTCACGAAAGAGGGAAGTGTTTGGCATCACATAATGGATGTCGATTGGGACGACGATTTTACTCCGTTTAAGCCGGGGCCAATGCGGGCACCGCGGTTCACTGTCCTCGAGCTGAATCAAAGGGAGGCACAGGAGTTTCTGAGACAGTCTCACGTGGAAGGCCATCGGGCGCAGTATTCAAAGGAGAGCGAAGTGAGTACAGCCCTCCTAATCGATGATGCCTATTCACGTTACAGTAGTGCCGCATTGCGATTGATTCAACGTCAACATGCAACCTTGTCCAATGAATTCTCAAAGTGGATGCTACAAATCAAGGGTATTCAAGTTATACAAGAGCGGCAATATATTGATGCAGTCTTCCATAAGGGTGGCCGATCCTATCTTGTCGAGTTCAAAATCGCATATCTCGCGAACACCAAAAGAGCAATACGTGAGGCGCTTGGCCAGATTCTTGAATACAACTATTATCCTCCGAGAGTGAAGCAGGACCGTTGGTTATTAGTACTGAACAAAGAACCCGGCGAGGATGACCGACAATTCTTGGTCCTCATGAGAAAGGCATTGCAATTGCCCATGTTTCTCGGATGGCGTGTAGGATCTGGTTTCAATTTCTATCCTTCGATAAACATTTAGTTGGGTGCAACAAGTTTCACTTATGGAACCTGACAAAGAACTGCCGTTTACATCACTACACGCAACCGGATCCCTTCATGCTCCTGCAAGCAAGCGATATTGCCGGATCACACCTCGAAGAGCGATTCAAAATCGCGTCTGCCGTGGACTACTCGGAGGATGAATACATCCTCGTCTTCGACGCAATAGACAATCACATATTCGCCCACGGGAAAGCTGCGCGTTCCCGCGCCGAAATCCCGATCACGGGAGCGTCCTGCATGAGGAAAGTTGGCCAGAAAACAAAATCGATCGGTGATGGAGTCAATCAGTCGAGTGGCGACGTCCATACTGCCACTTTCCCTTGCGACATAGAACCAGATGTCATCAAGGTCGGTTTCGGCCCGTGGCGCAACGAGGTGTGCCATTAGCTTGCGTGGGCCAATTCCGCAATCAGCCGCGCCCGTCCGCGCTCTCGCACTTCGGCGGAAAGGTTCCGCATGGACTCCGGCGTGATGGGGCGGCCTTCGCCGCGCTCGAGCGATGCGCGGGCATCATCGAGCGTGGCGCGAAACTCCACGCGCCGCCGCTCGCGCTCTTCCCACATCGCAAGAGCTTCCTCGACCGCGTCTTGTTCACTGCGTAGCCGTCCCGTCTCCACGGCGCGGCGTGCGAATGCCCTTTGATCGGTTGTCAGCTCGACTTCCATGGCTTCGGCTCCTGCTCATAGGGTACGCCAAACAGTGCAGGAAAACCATTGCTCCGGCAAAAATCCGCATTCCGGATCTGTGATTCACTGAAGGCCGATATCATGGTTCTTGGAGGCACAATCCCCATGAACTTTACCGGCAACACCATTCTCATCACCGGCGGCGGCTCCGGCATTGGCCGCGGACTGGCGAAAGAGCTGCACGCGCTCGGCAACCAGGTCGTCATCGCCGGGCGGCGCAGGCAGGCGCTGGAGGAAACCACCGCCGCCAACCCCGGCATGAAGTCGCACACCCTCAACATCGAAGACCCTGCCGCGATTCGCGCCTTTGCCGCCCAAGTGGCCGCCGAGTTTCCCGCGCTGAATGTGCTCATCAACAACGCAGGCATCATGAGGCCGGAAAACCTGCTCGCCCAGCAAGCCGATCTGGCCGACGCGGAGGCCATTGTCACCACCAACCTGCTCGGGCCGATTCGCCTTACGGCGGCGCTGCTTCCACATCTCCAGAAACAGCCCCGCGCGGCCATCGTCAACGTCTCGTCCGGACTGGCTTTTGTTCCGCTAGCGCTGACGCCAACCTATTGCGCCTCCAAGGCGGCGATTCACTCCTACACCGAGTCGCTTCGCTACCAGCTCAGGGCTACGCCGATTGAGGTTCTCGAACTTATCCCGCCCTATGTGGCTACGCACCTGATGAACGGCGCCGACGACCCACGCGCCATGCCCCTGGATCAGTTCATCGCCGAGGTGATGGAAATCCTGAAGACGCAGCCGACCCCGGCGGAAATCTGCGTGGAAGCCGTGAAAGGGCTGCGCTTTTCCGCCGCCAGCGGCAAATACGGCGTGATCTTCGCCGGGCTCAATGAGGCGCGGCCGGATGGTCATTGAGCCTGAGAAGCACCGGGTGCTCCTGGTCCAGATTCTGGGATCGTGCCATTTCCCCCTTACCGGCTCAGCGTGAAGATCACATCGACCGTGGTCTCCACCTCGACCGGCTGGCCGTCGAGCAGGTAGGGGCGATAGAGCCAGGTTTTCACTGCGTCGAGCGCCGCCTGTTGCAGCATCGCCGGGCCGCCGGTAACGCGCAGGTTCTCGATCGTTCCGTTCCTGGAGATGGTAGCCGCCAGCCGGACCGTGCCTTCAATTCCGGCCGCCTTGGCAATCGCGGGATAAATCGGAATCGTCTTGCGGATCAGCAACCCTTCCTCCACCGTGGTGGAGACGCGAATCGGCGCCCTGGGCTCGGGACGAACGACCGGCGCTGTCGGCTTGCCAAACCGCAGGCCTCCCAGAGTTTCTGCGGGCGGCTCCCAGATTGCGATGGTGACTTCCAATTTCGGCTCAGGGCCGGCAGGAACGAAAATGCCTGTCGGAATTCGGGGCGGCGCAGAGATCACTCCGTCGTGCATCTCAGTATTGGGCCGGGCCGTCTGCACAGTTGGTTTCGGCTGCGGTTTCAGAAATGTGCAGCACGGCTGCGGCAATGTGGTGAACTGCCGCGGCAGCGCCTCGGGGTAGATCAGCGGAATCAGTATCAGCGCCAGCAGGACGGACGTGTTGCCTAGGAAAACCGCGATCATCCATCGGCGGCTGCGAGTGTGGATTCTGCCTGTGGATTCAAAGGTGGAGTCTTCGAACATGGCGTGCCTCCCGAAGAACACATTCAGCCGCGCCGGCTGGGTGTCGGAAGGCCTTTCAAACGCGAGCGGGCTGGCCGATACCCGCGCGCGCTTGGGCGTCAAGCTGGCGCGGGGATCGGGGCTCGAGGCACTGTGCCCCAGCGACGAAGGCCTGTCGCTGGGGACCCAGGCACTCCGCAACTCCCATTCGGAACCACTGTACTGTTGTAGACACCGGAGAGGTGCAAAGTGTTCCCGGCGCGCGCAAAAGCCACAGCCCGCCCAGTAGGCTCCGTTGCGCCATGCCTTATGCATTCATATTTCAGTGAGAGAATAGTGCCGGATCTTCCGGCCCGATCGGCGCAAGATAACTCGTGCGCAAGCTCCGAGAATGCCTCAGTGAGCAGTGGAAACGCATATCAATAGACGAAGCGTGCCACCGCCAGCCGGTGGCCGGCTGGCGCGAGTGGCCTGACTCCATGCTTTACCGCCGCACTACCGGCGAACGCAGTGATTCAACGACGGCCTTGACCGTCCCCAGCATCCTCGAGACCTGCCGCACCGGCGCGCTGACCGCGTTAGCGACAAAGCCCCCGGCGCGATCCATGGTGTCCAAAAGATCGGTGCACATCAAATCCAGCCGGTTGCCCTGCTTCCGCACCTTATCGAGAATCTCCATGGCCGTGGATTGCACCTGCGCGGTTTGGATACGCAGCCCTAGCGCAATATCCGCCAGATCGCCGGTAGCCGCCTCGATCTTGGGCGACATACGGTTAAGAACCGCCTGCGCGCTCGAAACGAACTCCTGCGCGCTGGTCATGACGATCTGCGTATTGGCCAAAAGATCCCGCGTGTCGTAGAGAACAGGCATGACTGAGGTGCGCAGATTCTCGGTCTCTTCCCGAAGGGAGTTAGCCGCCTTGCGCACGGCGACGGTGATTGCCAGCAGCATGATCGTCTGCAGCAGCATAGCCAGCCCCGTGACAACAGCGAAGGCCAGCAGGATGGTTTCATGGTCCAGTTTTGGCATCGAAGTGACCTCGTGCAGCCGATCCGCGTGATCGGTTTAGTTCTCTTCCGCGCTCCGCAACCCCAGCCGGAGCGTAGTCTCAGGAGCCTGCGCCTGAGCGCCAACCGGCCGCTCAAACGCAGACACCGCGCAAAGGATCGAAGGCCCCTGGGCCTGCCCGGAATCCGGGCTGGAAGGCGCCAGGGAAAAGGTTATAGCTCGGTAGGTTCGTCGGGAATGACAGGCGCCTTGTAAGCCTGGCGTCCGGCGTCAACCGCCGCGGTCACACGGCCGGTCTGTTCGGAGACCAGGCTCTTGCCGCGCTCCACAAACTCTTCCCACTGCGCCCGCCCGCGATCCACAACCTCGCGGCCGCGCTCCACGTATTCGCTCACCTGCTCCTTGCTCTTGTCCACCAGGTCGCCCATTTGTTCGGCGGCTTGCCGGGTGCGCGCGCGCAGGTATTCGGTTCCCTCCCGGGCGCCGTTGACCAGGTCTTCCCGGGTCTCGCGGCCGCTCTTGGGGGCATAAAGGATCCCCACCAGCGCGCCGACGCCCAATCCAGCCACAAACCACGCCAGACCGTTAATCTTGTTTTCTTCTGTCATGACGAAAATCCCCCTTCGCTCAGCTTCAAGATGGCCTGAGCGTATCAAATTTCTGTGTTTGCCGCAAATGAAATCCGGTTGCGGCTCCCCAGGAAGCATCGATGCACTCCCGGCGGGAGTAAAACTTGCTGCACCTTACAGCAATCGACGCACAATCAGTATAAGCAGTTGCAACGCCGCCGGTGTGAGCAAGTTGATTCTTTTTGCATCCTTTTGCGCAGCTTATCCTTTTCCGCGCCCAAAAATCGACAGAACTAGCTCTTCAGCGCCACCCGAATATGCAGCTCCTTCAACTGCTGCTCGGTGACCGTCGTCGGCGCGTCCACCATCAGGTCAATGGCCTTGGCGGTCTTGGGGAAGGCGATTACCTCGCGCAGGCTGGGCGCGCCGGCCAGCAGCATTACGATCCGGTCCAGGCCCAGCGCGATGCCTCCATGCGGCGGCGTGCCGTACTCCAGCGCGTCCAGGAAGAATCCAAAGCGCGCGCGGGCCTCTTCGTCGCTGATGCCCAGCGACTGGAAGATCTGCTGCTGCACATCTTTTCGATGGATGCGGATCGAACCCGAACCCAGCTCCATGCCATTCATCGCCAGGTCGTAGCAATTCGCCCGCACAGAGGCCGGATCGGTCAGCAGATTCGCCATATCCGCCTCGTGCGGCGAGGTAAACGGATGGTGCGCCGGCATCCACTTGCCCAAAGCAGCGTCGTACTCGAACATCGGGAAGTCGGTGATCCAGATCGGCTGGAAGGCTTGCGCGCCATCAACCGGCCGCCCCGGCTCCGCGTCCTTGACCGCCCTTTCTGTGACGCCAAAGGCTCCATGCCGCTCGGCGTACTTCTTGGCCAGCTCGGTGCGGAAGTTGCCCGCGGCTGAGTATACGTTGATCTCCCGCTCGCTCAGACGGCCCTCAAATTTGGTGTCGCTGGCCTTGATGTGGTGAGCCGGATCGCCGGCCACAATGATGACAAAGTCAGCTTCCGCCGCCCCCGCCAGTTCGCGCACTTTGACCGCCGCATCGGGAAAACTCTTGGCCAGACGCTTGAAGTCGTCGATGAATTTCGCGCCCTTCTTTAAATCGAAGAGCGGGTGATTGTCCTCGCGCTCTTTGCGGCTCAGCTCACCCACGTTGGGAATGCGCAGCGCCACTACCGGCAGCGCCGGATCGATCTGCAGCGCGGCCAGATTCTCATCGCTGAATGCCGGGCGCACATCCGTCAATCCGGGCAAACGCAGGTCGGGCTTGTCGCATCCGAACTGCCGCATCGACTCGTCATAAGTGATGCGCGGGAAAGGTGTCAGCAATGTAACTCCCGCCGCTTTGAAGCCCGCCGCCAGAAACTTCTCCACCACATCGAAGACCGTCTCCTGGCGCGGGAAGCTCATCTCCAAATCAACTTGAGTAAACTCAAGCTGGCGGTCGGCGCGCAGGTCCTCGTCGCGGAAGCAGCGCGCGATTTGAAAATACCGGTCGAAGCCGGAAATCATTAAAATTTGTTTGAAGATCTGCGGCGACTGCGGCAGCGCGTAGAACTCGCCCGCATGAAGGCGGCTGGGCACCAGAAAATCCCGTGCGCCCTCCGGTGTACTTTTGGTCAGGATCGGCGTTTCGATCTCCAGGAAACCCTGCTGGCTCAGGTTGTCGCGGATGGCCAGCGTAATGTCGTGCCGCAGGCGGAAGTTGCGCTGCATCTCCGGCCGCCGCAGGTCCACGTAGCGGTACTTGAGCCGGACTTCTTCATTTTGTATCGCCTCTTCCGACGGCGAAAACGGCGCCAGCCGCGTGTCGTTCAGCACCAGCAGCTCGGTCGCCTCAATCTCGATCTCGCCGGTGGGCATCTTGGGATTGATCGCGTCCGCGTCCCTCAGGCTGACCTTGCCCACAGCGGCGACAACGTACTCCGGCCGCACGTGCTCGCCCTTGGCGTGGCCCTCGGGAACCAGCTCCTTGTCCAGCACAATCTGCGTGATGCCGCTGCGGTCGCGCAGATCGAGAAAGATCAGGTTGCCGTGATCGCGCCGCCGGTTCACCCAGCCCATCAGAACTACGGTTTGCCCGGCGTGCGCGGCGCGCAATTCGCCGCAAGAATGCGTCCGTTCGAGATTGCCTAAAAAGTCGAGAATCATATCTATTTCATTGTAATGGAGTGAGTCTGCGGAATTAAGTTCTTTCCTATCCTGAACCCGATCCAGCCAGATAAATCGGGTAACCGGGCCGACCGGCGGCCAGTTGGATTGTCCATTGTTGTTAATATCGAAATCGATGTTTTGATGAATAGCCGATCCTCGGCAAAAACTCATTTGACACATCTGCCTCGTCTGCAGAAAATGAACCCAAGGAGGTCCGCATGAACACACACATTCGCGGAATCGTTCTCTTCGCACTGGCTCTTTCCCCAGCCGGCCTGCTGGCGCAGACGCCCCCGCCGCAGCCCGAGGCTGCCAAACAAAAGGAGATGAAACACATCCCCGCGCCCGACTCACCCGAGTGGCGGCAGCTTCGCTCACTCGTCGGGCAATGGCAGGGCACCGTGGCAGAGGATGGCAAGAAATCCGCCACTACGCTCGAAATTCGCATGACCGGCGACGGCTCAGCGATCATGCATATGCTCGACAAGGACACGTCACACGAGATGGTGACGATGATTCACCCGGACGGAGCGACACTGCTGGCCACGCACTACTGCTCGGCACACAACCAGCCCCGTATGCAGCTGGTCGCTGCGCCCGGTCCCAATCAGATTGCCTTCCATTTCAAGGATGGAACCAACATCGGCCCCGAAGACGGCCACATGGTGGGCCTGATCTTCACCTTCATCGACGCCGACCACCACGACGAGACCTGGATCTACGAGGTCAACGGCCACGACATGCCACCCACGGTCTTTCACTATATGCGGAAAGGTTAATTCGCAGGCTCGGCCAGAAAGCCGGGTGCCCCACCCATTTTGCGTTCTTTGCGAAATGGGTGGGATACCACGAAACTCGTGGCGTGCAAGCGCCGTCTGCCCCACCGCAGGTGGTCAATTAGAAAGAAAAACCGCCAGTTCTCCGCGAGGAACCTTGGTCTGTATGCCTGTGGAATAATTCTTCACCGTCAGAATACCGGTTTGAAGCTCGTCTTCGCCCAGAATCACAATCTGACGCGCGGTCTTGTCGGCGGTCTCAAAGGATTTCTTGAGCCGGAAACTGCCCTCGCCCAGCTCAATCCACAGCCCCAGGTGGCGCAATTCGCGAGCCAGAACCAGCGCCGCGGCGTTCAGCCCCTCGCCCAGCGGCGCAATAAACGCATCCGCCACCTGCGATGGGGCAGCCTTTTGGTTGAGTGCAGCAAGCAGTGTAAGCACCAGCCGGTCCTCGCCTATGGCGAATCCGATCCCCGGCGCGCGCGGCCCGCCCAGCATCTCGCTCAGTCCGTCGTAGCGCCCGCCGCCCAGGAGCGCGTTCTGCGCGCCCAGACCACCATGCGTGAACTCGAAGGTCGTCCGCGTGTAGTAGTCCAGGCCGCGCACCAGGCGGTTGTTGCGCGTGTACGGAACTCCTGCCGCATCCAGCGCCGCCGTCACCGCTGCAAAGTGGGCCCGCGAAGCCTCGTCCAGCGAGTCGGCAATCACCGGCAGTGTCTCGATGATCGGCTGGTCGGCGGGAACCTTGCAGTCCAGCACCCGCAGCGGATTGGTCTCCGCGCGCCGCTGGCAATCCCCGCACATCTGCCCCACCACAGGAACCAGCGCCGCCCGCAGCGCCTCGTTATAGCGCGCGCGGTCCGCGGAGGACCCAACGGAATTCAGTTCCAGCGTCCAGCCGGTGATGCCCAGCTCGTCCAGCAGAGTGGCCAGCATCTCCAGCACTTCCGCATCCCGCAGCGGCGATTCGCTCCCCGCCGAAGGCGGCCCGATCACCTCGGCGCCGATCTGCGAAAACTGCCGGTAGCGCCCCTTCTGCGGCCGCTCCCGCCGGAACTGCGGGCCGATGTAGTAGAGCTTCTGCAACAGCCCGCTCTCGCCCAGCCCGTGCTCAATGTACGCCCGCACAACCCCGGCGGTATTCTCCGGCCTGAGAGTCAGCGATTGCGTCTTCTCCGACTGCGCCCGCGCCCGATCCTCCCAGGTGTACATCTCCTTGGAGACGATGTCAGTCTCCTCGCCCACGCCGCGGGCAAAGAGGCCGGTATCCTCGAAGACCGGGGTGCGAATCTCGCCGAAGTTGTAGCGCGCAAAGACATCCCGCGCGGTAGCCTCAATCCGGTTCCATAGCGCGGTCTCCGGCGGCAAAAGGTCCCGCGTTCCGCGAACTGCTTTCAATGTCTGGCTCATCGTGATAACCTTTGTCTCAACTTCAAGGATACAAGGTGGAAGCCATGACCCTCCATGCCGCCTCGATCGCCGCGTTTTTTGTAGACCAATTAGCGCAAGCGCCGGTTCAGATTCAGTGTGCCCAGCCAGCCTCGCCCGAGTCGTGGGTGAAATGGCTGTTGCAGTTTGCTCTCAGCATAGTCCCGGTTGCAGGAGGTGTGTGGATAGCGTGGATGGCGTTTCGTTGGAATACAAAGGAGGAGCATCGGAGATGGGTTCTCGATCAAAAAAAGGCAGAGTGGAGAGAGCTTTTGGATATGCTTAACGCTGATAAGCCTCATATAACTTCTTTGAGCAAATCTCACCACAATGAGCCGATCGAAATACAATTTGACACAGCTCAATGGGTTCACAATGTTAATAAAATATTCATGGATAGGCTATTTATTGATGAGAATATCATTCGACCATTACAGTCTCACTGGCTAAACATTAAGGCGAGAGCTCAGGCAGGGCAGGAAGGCGATATCGTAGCCCGAAAAGAGGCAACATTAGAGTTCTTGATCTTAGTTGAGGAAATCCGAGAAGCAGCTAAAAAAGACATGAATGCTCAGGACAGAACGCGATCTGATAGAAAGAAGCCTTAGCTCGCCATCCGTTCCTCGCGTTCCAAGCCCTCGTGAATCAACATCTTAAGATAAGTCTGGTAGCGCAGCCCTCGCCGCTCGGCCAGCGTTCGTGCGCGGGAGATGTCCTCCGGTGCCAGCCGAATCGTCGTCGGAGGCGTGACCCCACGCTGCTTCAACGTGCCTTGCCGTACTCGCCCCTCCAGCACTGCCTCATGAAATGCCGCCGACAACCCCTCGCGGTTCTCGTAGAACCAATTGGCTTCGTCGGTTTCATTCTCAAACTTCGGAATCGTCAATGTTCCCATAACGCCGCCTCATTTCGGCCAGATAGTCCAGCTTGGATTGCCGAGGTGCATCCCACGCGGAGAGGATTCGAGCTTTTCCATCGCGCCACGTTGACACAAGCTCCAAAATCCGTCCTTTACGTGTTTCCCCGACGTGTAATATCCGCTCTTCTCCGCCGCTACCCTCCGCAGTTTGCAGTTCGATGTCGAGGGGGTCTCCAAGAACAACCTCCTCGGCCTCTTGCGGAGTCACTTTGTGCCGAGCCAAATGGTTTTGGTTCGCATCATCCCAATCGAAGTTCAGCGATTGACCGTTCATAGATGCTCTCAAATATAAGCCAATAAGTCGGCAGAAGTCATGGAGCATCAACTGTATTTACAGTGTATATCGTTTTCTTGGGATTATCAAGAAGATCCGGGGAAAGAGGCAAGGCTCGGATGGCTCTGGGCGGAAGAGCAAAAGGCCGCAGAGGCTCGTCTTTGAGCGCTATTCCTGGCCACTTTCACGCCAAACCAGATCTTCCCCGGAGTGAAGTCTTTCTTGCGTATTCCGAACTGCGTTTGACGCGATTTGGCACGATGTCCGAGGCGCCCGCAGTGCCGACACCGCGCTGACGGGTGCATCATCGCCATACGTGGGATACGGCAGCGGTTCCGTACTCGTGGGCATGCCGGCGAGGATTGCGAGATCGGCCTGCACCTGCGCCCACTGCGCCGGGTTCTGCTTAGTGGTAATGGGTGCGTTCGGGTTTGCGTAGTAGGCCTGGATGTCCTGCTTGATGCCGGGCGGAATGGGCTGCGTGGGCCGGCGCGTGAGGCTGTGGAGGAGATTGGCGTACGTTAAGTCGGTGAGCGGATAGCCGCCGGGCTGTACCACTCTACCTGTGTCGAGGTCGCGATTGGGCAGCGGATGACGCGGGTCGCGTGATAGCAAAAGCGAGTTCGGGCCGGCGGTCACGATGGCCGGAATCGTTTGCGGAGATTGATTCGCGGAAACAGGATCGCCTGCCCGGGCCGGGGATGTTTGCGTAGTCACGGGAGGCGTAAACCGCGCGAGCATGCGGTGCATGATCGTCGTGGACACCACCACGCTATGCAGGTATTCGGTCTCGGTTGCCGAGGTTGGGCCTTTTACGTCGATCAGTTTCAATGGGCCGACCTTGGGCAGGATAAACAAAAAGCCGGCCAGCGCGTAAGTTCCGATTCCCGCATGGCGGCCATATTTCTGCCAGTCGTTTTCCGTGGCCACCACGGCCACTTCCCTGTCGATCTCGGCCGCATCCGGCGTATCCGGCTCTGCCGGCTCGTGGCGGCTATGCAGGAGCGTGATGGCGTACGCCAAGCGCGGGATGAAGATATGCACCACGAATCGGTATTCACGAACATTGAAGCGCCGCTGCCTGGTTGAGAACTCGCCGCTCAGTCCGTAAGTCTGGTAGTAAGCAAGCGCAAGCTGCTTCATCGGCACCTTGAGCCCGATGTGGCGAAGGAAGCGGACCGGCGCCATGCGGTGATGCGCGATCTGGTCAATGTCAAAGGCGAATTCGGTTTGTACATGCTCGCGCTCACCTTCGGCGTAGTTCACCTCGCGACCGTATTTCGCGCGCAGCCCGGGGAACTCCACGGGAACGGAGAGATTGGTCGCTTCGGAGTGGCCGATGGTGTCGCCCACGTAGTGAGACAGCGCGCCCACGGCGAAGGCGAGCTCATCGGCGCTGTGCGCATTGCGAAAGAGATTCACCACAAAATCGCCCGAGCGCACGTAGTGGGTCAGGTTTGAGAAAGTTTTGTCGCCAAACGGATAGTAACCCATGTCCTGGATAACGCAGCCGCCGTACGCATAAGCCCGCGCCTCTTCAAGTTGCGCCGGCGTCAGGTTGGGATAGCTACTGAGCAAAATCGGGACAATGGAATTCTGCCAGTTGAGATCGATGAGCTCTTCGTGCGTCAGGAGGGCATACGCGTTCGCGCGCCTGCCGAAAAGAACGGCCAGCAGCAGCACAAGTGCCAGCAGGATGCGCGACGCGAATCTCCGCAATTTCACCTTCCGTGAAAACTTATTGAATCGCAGCCGCGTTCGCAGGTTGCTTGCGACCACCCGCTGCTGAGCGGTTTCTTGTGCGTGATCTTCATCCGGATCCAATCTCATTACCCTCGAATATAGACAATGAACGAGACTTGACTCTGTTCAATTGTAACCGGGTTTACTACCGCCTCTTCTTGGAAAGTATTTGTGTAGGCCACGCATTTGCGGGCCGCATCCGAATCGACCAATTCCAGACTGGCAGAAGGACAGATCGTGAATGCGGCAGGTGTTGATAATCACACCCCAAGTAAATGAACCCATTGACACTACAGGCAGGATTCTTCAGCTTGCAAATAGCTTGCCGCTGAGGTGGGTCAAAAAAGAAATTGACAATGGCTCACGTTCCAGGGACCAACAGCGCGTTTGGGGCACTGGGCGACGAAACCCGTTGGACCGGGGCCGCCAAGAACGGAGTTGGCACGGCCCATTCATTTGGCGGTCGCGTCTGGTTCACGGTAGGACGCGGCATTCTGACAGAGGTCCATTTTCCGACCGTTGATCACCCGCAACTACGCGATATGGAGTTTCTCATTTCCGATGAGAATGTGCTGTTTCTGGAGGAAAGGCGGGACATTGCTTATCAGGTCGAACGAATAGTTCCTTCTCAGGGGTATCGAATCACTTCCGATGTGGATTCATCTTTTGCTCCGAGCACAAACGAATGCAAATGTAAAGTAATTTGATTCACTGCCGTCAACCTTGCCACAGGATTTGCTCAGCTTCAAGCGGTACCGAAGCGTTGGTGTGGTGGGGGATGATGCGCGCAGTGTAGTCGCTCGCAGGACGAGTTGCCGGCACCTGGGCCGAATAGGTTAGCACGCCATGTGAATCCGCGCGGTGTTCGGGTGCGGTCATCACTTCGATGGCAGGTTTACCACCATCAACTGCGTCTGCGTAGAGTTCCACTTGCAGTTGATCCGGATCGAGGTTGCCCGAAAGCATCTCGACCTGAAAGAAATGCTGTCCCTCGTGCGTTTCGATTACCACCGCGCCAAAACGCACCGTGTTCCAATGGCGATCGATATCCTGCTGCCAGTGGAGCAGATTTACGCCGATCGCACTATCTTTGCTTGCGCGATCATGGAAGCCCGTTGCCGCGGGAAGATAGTGAGTCTCGGTATATTCGCGAATGGCTCTCGTGGCTGAAAACTTCGAAGTAAGCCTTGCCATGCTCTCTCGGACACGTCCGAGCCACTTCAACGGCAGGCCCTTTTCATTCCGCTCATAGAACTCCGGAATGACTTCGTTTTCCAATGCGGCATAGACGGCTTCAGCCTCGGTGCGATCCCAGGCGGGATCGTCTCCATGCTCTTTGCCGTCACCGATGGCCCATCCAACCTCAGGAGAGTAAGCCTCAGCCCACCATCCGTCCAGCTCCGACAAGTTCAAGCCGCCATTCACAAGAACCTTCATCCCACTCGTTCCGCAAGCCTCCCACGGGCGCCGCGGTGTATTGATCCACAGATCAATTCCATGAACCATGTGCTGCGCCAGCATCATGTCGTAGTCGCTTAGAAAGACAACTCTCGAATAAACTTCCGAACGCCGGATGAAATCCTTCCACTTCTTGATCAATGCCTGCCCAGGAAAATCCTGAGGGTGTGCTTTGCCGGCAAGTATCAGTTGTACCGGCCGTAGAGGGTCGGAGAGAAGGCGAACCAGCCGTTCAGAATCAAGCAGAAGAAGATCGGGACGCTTATACGTCGCAAAGCGCCGCGCAAATCCCAGGGTCAGTGCATCTCCGTCAAAGATATGATTCGCATCCGAAGGATCTCCGCCTTCTGAAGCGAGCTGGCGAGCGTAGCGTTTACGCAACCGGTCAATCAGTATCTTTCGCTCTGTGGATCGCATCTGCCAGATTTGTTCGTCGGTGAGGTTCCGGATGTCATCTTCGACAGCGCGATCTCCGCGCCAACGCTTTTTCCCGCAAGCCGTGGTCCACAGCGCATCGGCCTCAAGCGAATCCCAGGTCGGCACATGAATGCCATTGGTCACTGAACCAATTGGGACTTCCGCCTGGGGCCAATGCGGAAAGAGCGGCTGGAATATCTGCCGGCTCACTTCTCTATGAAGCTTGCTCACGCCATTCACACGGCCGCTTCCACGGAGAGCAAGATAGGCCATGTTGAAGGGCTCTCGATTGTCGCTTGGGTTTTGCCTTCCGATCTTGAGCAGTTCGTCAAGCGAGATGCGAAGTTCATCTTGCGCATAGTGGCCAAGATACTGCCGAATGAGTTGCGGGTCAAAGCGATCGAATCCAGCGGCGACCGCCGTGTGTGTCGTAAAGACATTTCCAGCCCGCGTAACGGCCAGAGCCAGATCGAACGGCTTCTTGTGATCCTCCATATAGCAGTGCGCTCTTTCGAGCACCGCAAACGCCGCATGGCCTTCATTGAGATGGCAGACATCGGGTTGCAAACCAAGCGCGCGCAGCAAGCGCCATCCACCAATCCCAAGAATGATCTCCTGCTTCAGCCGCATCTCCGCATCGCCGCCGTAGAGTTCGCTCGTTATTCCGCGATGAGCCGCAGTGTTTGCGAAATCATTTGTGTCGAGCAGATAGAGTTTTGTCCTGCCAACAGAAACCTCCCAGCAGCGGAGACAGATCAGCGCTCCCGACAGGTGGATCTGCAACCGCAGCCACTCTCCGTTCTTCTGCCGCAACGGCCTGATAGGCAACTGGCCTGGATCATTGACCGGATAGAGTGCTTGTTGCCGGCCTTCCGAATCGAAGTCCTGGCGGAAATATCCTTGACCATAGAGCAGTCCAACTCCAACGACTGGAACACCCAGGTCGCTGGCCGCCTTCATCTGATCTCCCGCAACATTTCCAAGGCCACCGGAATAGATAGGCAATGCTTCGCTCAGCATGAACTCCATGCTGAAGTAGGCGACCGTCGTGAGAGCTTTGTCCGAATGCCTGCGCTGGAACCATGCATCAGCTTGATAGGATTCTCGATTGCGCTGAAGCAGGCTGTCGAGACGGCCGCGGAACTCCACATCGCCCAACGCAGACTTGATCTTTTCGTGAGAGACCGTTCGCAATATAACCCACGGATTTTGTGTGGTCGCCCAGAGTTCCTTGTCGAGCGTTTCCCACAACTCGTCCGCGGCATGGTTCCAGGACCAGTGGAGATTGAGCGCCAACTCAACCAGCGCATCGACTCCATCAACCTTAACCCAGTCGGATGGTGCCTTCGGATCGTTCAAGTTCTTCTCCTGTGTGCCGTAGTCCAAGAAGCGCGGACTGCTATCGCAATATACTTTGATTCGGGCTTATCTGGATTCGATTCACTGAGATCGTTTCTCCTGTTCTTGCTCCATCCGCCAGGCGCCTATCCCGAAAAGGCGCGGGAACTCGCTGTACAGGCATTTAAGAAGAGGGCTCATTGGAACCGTTTCGATTTCAATAAAGCGGGCACATTCACCCAGCAAGCCGTCCAGGCATTCCAGACCAGCTCCTGCAATTGCCTGACGCGAAACTCACACCCCTGTTGATTCGCCGATAAGCGCGCATCGGTGCAGATGTTTGCGCAACCACACCTTTAACATAATCCTCCCATCGCAAACTGCTGACCATCTGTTCAATTGGATACAGTCATTTTAGTTTGACCGATAGAAAATCACACTGTGTGACGGAAGCCCTTCATGCAAAAGCATCTTGCGGTGGTGCGGCAAGACGCATTCGGTAGAGAGAAAGTGAAAACGCGATGCCTTCAACGCAAATTGATCCTGATTCAAAAACCTACCTCGTGGGCGGCGGTATCGCTTCCCTTTCCGCCGCAGTCTTTTTGATTCGCGATGGGTATATTCCTGGGCACACAATTACGATCATTGAGGAGTCGTCCAGAATCGGTGGCAGTCTGGATGCAGCCGGAAATCCGGATGACGGTTACGTGATGAGAGGCGGCCGCATGATCGAAAGCAAGTATCTGTGCACCTTCGATCTCTTCTCATCGATTCCCGCTCTCGATGGGACTCGGACCGTGGCGCGGGAAATCTTTGACTGGAATGAAAAGATGAAGACCGCGTCGAAGTCCCGCCTCTTTCGAGATGGACACAGCATCGATGCGCCCAAGTTCGGCTTGAGCGAGAGTCATATTCTGACGCTGGAGCGTCTGGCGCTTGAACCCGAACAACTTCTTGGGCGAAGCGCTATTTCAGATCAGTTCGATCCGGGGTTCTTTGAGACGGACTTCTGGCACATGTGGTGCACTACATTCGCTTTTCAGCCCTGGCATAGCGCAGTCGAGTTCAAGCGCTACCTCGTCCGCTTCACTCACATGGTCTCCGGCTTCAACACGCTTGCGGGCATCATGCGCACCGTCTACAACCAGTACGATTCAATGGTGCTGCCGCTCCGGAAATGGCTTGATGAACGCGGCGTGAACTTCATGCTGAAGACACGCGTTACCGATCTCAGTCTCTACTATGAGGGTGACAGCTATTACGTTGACGGGATCATCGTCAACGATGGCGCCTGCCTTAAAGAGATAGCCATCGAAAAACAGGACAGAGTCATCATCACGCTAGGCTCGATGACAGAGGCTTCGAGTCTTGGCTCTATGGATTCGCCACTGGCCTTACTCGGAAAACCCGATGGAGGTTCCTGGGCGTTATGGGAAAGGATTGCAGAAGATCGTGCGCAGTTTGGCTGCCCGAAGAACTTTGCCGACCACATCGAGCAATCCAAGTGGATGTCCTTTACGACCACTCTCCATGACCCCACGTTCTTCGAGTTGATCAGGGATTTGACGGGCAACGTCCCCGGAGAAGGCGGGCTTATTACCTTCCCGGAGTCCAGTTGGCTGGCATCGATTGTGTTGCCGCACCAGCCACACTTTATTGAACAGACGGAGAATGTGCAGGTTTTCTGGGGTTATGGCTTGTTCGTCGATGTGCCGGGCAACTTCGTGAAGAAGCCCATGTCGTCATGCACTGGGCGTGAAATCATGACGGAGATCCTCGGCCATTTGCACCTTGAAGCGTATACCGCCCGGATTCTCGATACTGCCAACTGCATTCCGTGCATGATGCCCTTTATCACTAGTCAATTCCTGCCGCGAAGCAAGGGCGATCGTCCCCAGGTGGTGCCTGAGGGTTCGAAGAATCTCGCCTTCATTGGGCAGTATTGCGAACTGCCGGACGATGTAGTATTCACAGTCGAATACTCCATTCGCTCGGCGCAAACCGCTATCTACTCCTTGCTTGGCCTTGAGAAGGAACCACCGCCCGTGTACAAGGGACACTACAATCCGCGAGTTCTGCTGGATGCGTTCATGGCATTGCACGAGATTGGCGTCCAGGCAGTCAGACCTTGACTATGATCTGTCTGGAGCAACTTAACCGGCAATTTACTGTTCATCGAGGACTCAATTCATGGCTTCTCTGTTAGATCCGATTCGAATTGGCGAAATCACACTGTCGAACCGTGTGATCATGTCTCCCCTGACTCGCCTGCGCGGAACGCCTGACCACATTCCGACCGAGCTCATGATCGAATACTACACACAGCGCGCCACTGCCGGCCTGATCATCTCCGAGGGTATTCCGGTTGTGCCGCAAGGCGTTGGTTACGCGAATGTCCCTGGCATCTGGTCGTCGCAGCAAACCGAGGCCTGGAAGCCGGTGACTGATTCCGTGCATCGAGCAGGCGGCCGCATCTTCGCGCAGATATGGCATGTGGGCCGCATCTCGGACCCGCTGTTTCTGGAGGGGCAGCTTCCGGTTGCGCCGAGCGCCATCCGGCCTGCCGGCCATGTAAGCTTGGTACGCCCCATTACTGAGTATGGTACGCCGCGCGCACTGAATAAATCAGAGATTCCGGGCATCGTCGAGGGATTCCGCAAAGGCGCGGAGAACGCGAAGATCGCTGGATTTGACGGAGTGGAGATACATGGCGCCAACGGCTACTTGATCGATCAGTTTCTTCAGGACGGTTCCAATCACCGCACCGATGAATACGGTGGGACGATTGAGAACCGCGCCCGGCTCATGCTTGAAGTGGCCGATGCAGTTGTCTCCGTTTGGGGAGCCAAGCGAGTGGGTATGCATCTGGCGCCGCGCGGCAACAGCCACGATATGCATGATTCAAACCCGCCGGCTACCTTCGGCTACGTGGCGCATGAGCTTGGCAAACGCGAACTTGCCTTTTTGTGCGCCCGCGAGTACTTCGGCCCGGACAGGCTGGGTCCGCAACTCAAGAAGCAATTCGGCGGAGTCTACATCGCAAACGAAAAGTATAATCAAGCGCTGGCTAACCAAGTGATCCAGGACGGCGAAGCGGACGCTGTTGCCTTTGGCCAGCTCTTTATCGCCAACCCCGATCTGCCGGCTCGCTTTGCAAACAATGCGCCGCTCAATACTCCAGACCCCACTACTTACTTCACGTCTGGGCCGCACGGCTACATCGACTATCCTGCTCTGAGTGCGTCACAGGACTTGATGGCTCGTCAGCAAATGAGTTGAGAGGGTTTCCAGCCTGGGGTGAGAGCCTGCACAATCGAGGATGCGCGCCGGATCGTGCGCACATCCAGATACATTTTTTTGCGGGCTTGTTGCGGCCGCGCCTTCCACAGGAAGGAAGTCGCAACGCGCGATGGTCGAGACAAGTCTTCGCCATTTGCATGAAGCGCCAGAGGAACTCCGCTCCATGACAGCCTTCCCGCGGCTTGTTGAGAAGGCGGCTTGATTACTCTATGTATGATGACACATTGGTATCACAACCAGCTTCTCGCCTTCAGATCGAACGGACAACCTGTTGAGCCATCACATCGAGGGGCGTGGGGGCAACGCGCCCCGTTCTTTTGACGCGTCACTCCCCTTGAACCTGACGTAGCATTTCAGCCCGGAGGGGATCGCGAGGTTGGGATTGGGCAATTCCACTCTGACCCCGAAGCTGCCGCTCGCGGCGTTCACCACGCGGTCGACGATCGTGACCATTCCCGTGTACACTCCGCCCACGGGAGACTCCGGCCGGACCTCCGCGTGCATGCCCTTCTTGATGGTTCCGTATTCCGAAACCGGAACGATCACTTCCACGTTGAGAGGATCGATCTGGGCAATGGTCATGATCGGCTTTTCCCCAACGTATTCTCCCGCCGTAAGATCGATCTTCACCACCACGCCGTCAACCGGGCTGCGAATGGTTTTCATCTCCAGCTTCGCGGTCACCTGGTGGAGAATCGCCTCGTCCTTTTTAATCTCAGTCTCTATTTCGTCCTCATCGTTGGCCGAAATGTTTCCCTTGGCGAAGAGTTCGTTGTTGCGGGCAAGCTTACGGCGGTTGAAGTCGAGCAGGGCGGTAGCCTGTTCCATGTCCGCCTTTTCGACACCCGCGCGAAGGGTAGCGAGCACCTGCCCCTTGGTGACAACGTCCCCCCGCTGCACCAACACCTCTTCCAGAATGCCGGCAACCTGGGCGGCCACATTCACCGTGACGTGAGGCTCCATCATGCCCTCATGGGATTCGGCCCTCTGCGCGGTCGCGCCCCCCGGCACGAAAACCGCAAACACCGTCGCCAACAGCAGCAATGAAGCATCTCTGCGCATCTTACCCCTCATACTCCAGTATATTGTTCGCCGAGCCTATTCGCCCGGACCCGAAAAGGAAAGCAGAGTGTCCATCTTTTCGTCCTGCTTGAGGACCTCGTGCCGGATTCGTGAATGAGCCCGTTCCGTTCTTTTCTGGCTGTGATGGATGGCCGATCGAACCACGGACGCCCACAGGGGGGCGTTTTGGGGATACAACTTCACGGCCCACAGGGCAAGTCCGGCCCGGTTGCCTTCCAGGAGCATGTCCTCGGCCGAATAGTAGAATTCGAAGCTTCCCGGGTCGCCCTGTCTGGCGCATCTTCCGGCGAGCTGCCGGTCGATGCGTCCCGCGTCGTGGGATTCGCTCACGATCACATGAAGACCGCCGGTCTCCGGCACCCCTTCGCCAAGCTTGATATCGGTGCCGCGGCCTGCCATATTGGTGGCAATCGTAACGGCCCGCGCTTTCCCGGCCTCGGCGACAATCGACGCCTCCTCCCGGTCAAATTTCGCGTTCAGCACCTGGTGGGCGACTCCCGCCTCGTTAAAGACCGCGCTGAGACTCTCCGACGCCCCCAGGGAGGGAGTACCGATAAGAACCGGCCTTCCCGTCGCGGTCAGATCCTCGACCCGCTTTAATATCGCCCGGTATTTCCCGTCGCGCGTGGTCAGAACGCGGCCAGGCAGACGCTTTCGTATGAGCGGCCGATTGGTCGGAATCCTCACCACTCGAAGGCCGTAGACCATCCAGAGTTCCCAGCTGATCTCCCACGCTGTCCCCGTCATGCCGCACAGGTGCCGGTATCTCCTGAAAAAACGCTGATAGGTGATCCGAGCCAGCGATTCGTGCTGCCGGGTGACTTCGCACCCCTCCTTGAGTTCAATGAGCTGGTGGATGCCCCGCTCCCACGACCTGTCGGGCATCAGCCTCCCTGTGTACTCGTCGATAATCTGCACCTTTCCGTCTCTTACCAGGTAGTGAACGTCCGGCTTGAAGATGTACAGAGCCGTAAGAGCCTGCCGAACCGCGTCGTTTCGCCGGATGGACCCCGCCCAGGCATGCCCCAGCGAAGCCCCGGCCTCAGCGATCCGTTCCTCGCCCGCCGCCGTGAGTTCGACGGAGTTTTCGTGCCGATCGATGGTGTAGTGTTTGCCCTCGGCGAGCGTCCGGGTAACGGAGAGCACTTCCGCCAGGAAGTTCTCTTCCTCCTCTCCCCCCTCCCCGGTCCCCGAGATGATGAGCGGCGTGCGCGCCTCATCGACGAGAAGGCTGTCGGCTTCGTCGCATATTGCGAAGTGCAACCCCCTCAAAAGGAGTCTCTCCTCTCTCGCCTTCCCCGAGTAAAGGTATTCCGACTGAAGGCGCAGGGAATCGGTGATCCGCCCCAGCGTGAGTTTGTCCCGGAGGTAGTCAAAGACCACTTCCTTGTTGCAGCAGTAGGTGATGTCGCAACCGTAGGCCGCCCTCCGTTCCTCGTTCGTAAGACCGTGCGTTACGCACCCGACCGTCAGCCCGAAAAACCGGTATAAAGGGCCCATCTCTTCGGCATCGCGCTCGGTGAGATAATCATTTACGCAGATCACATGAACAGGAATACCCGCAAGAGCGGCCACACCGGCCGCCAGGGTCGCCGTCAGGGTCTTTCCCTCCCCCGTCTCCATTTCGGGGAGCATCCCCAGCAACAGCGCCCACCCGCCCATGAACTGGCAGTCGAAATGGCGCATTCCAAGCGTGCGGCCCGCGGCCTCGGAGATCACCGCGAACAGAGGGGCCACGTTACCGGCGGACTTGAATCCGGTCCTGCGAATCTCCATCCCCAAACGACGCCCTTCCTTCGCAAGACGAGCATCGTCGAGACCGGAGTATTCCCCGGCCCACTCCCGAATGAGCGGCAAGATCGCGGCCAACCGGCCCGCTGAAACACTCAGACCGAGAAAAGGAACCCGCATGGCTCGGCTCGCCGTGTTCAACAGCGAGCGCTTCCGGTCCTTCTTCTCGGGCCGCAACGAGTAGCTCGGCGGAGGATGGTTGAAATAGCTGGTTTTCATCGGCATCGGCTCAGACGCATTTGCATGTACGGCACAAGAAACCCCGGTAGTAAATGAGCAATTCTTCCCTTCTCCTCATCACACGTTCAGCCGCTTGAGGAGAAGCCGCCGGAAAAACCGTGTCGCCCTGCTGAATAGCGACTCGCGCTTATGGACCAGCCGGATGTAGACGCGCTCTCCGATGCCCCTCGCCCTGGCCCCGTGCAGCTCGACTTCGATATGGAACAGCTTTTCGAACGCCTCCGGCTTGGCGGGGTTTTCTTTCGTGGGATCCAGCGCCACTTTGCCGCCTCCCTGCACGGACAGGGCAAGGCTGGGGATTTCCTTGGAGGCTTCCGGCTCCTCCCGCAGGATTTCAGCGGTGTATGAGGTATCGGGCGACTCGGCGAGCCTCCCTTCGACCCGCTCGGTATCGGACCGGATCTTGTCGATATCCGTCTGGTCCGCGATGACCGAGACGATGGTTCTCGAAAAATCGACCACATAGCCCACCGGGCTTCCCTTGCGAACGCTTCTTCCCGGCCAGTCCTCTTCCGCAGGCAGGATGAAAACGCCATCCGCCGGGCTCCTCACCGTCATATCGGAGGCCCGTTCCCGCGCTCTTTCGAGCTTGGCGCTCACCCTCCCCAGTTCGTCCCTGATCGTCCCGGTCTGCATCGGATCGATGGCCTGGGCGGCCCGCAACCGGGCCTGCACCTCGTTGACGCCCGCCATGAGCACCTTGATTTCCGCCTGGAGGTCAGGAGAGTCGCAGTAGAGAAGCGGGTCGCCCTTTTTCACGTGAGTTCCCGAGGGAGTGAGCACCTTGACGACGAACCCGTCTGCGCCTGCATAGACTCGCCCTTCCTCCGGCACTGTGACGACTCCCTCCGTCACGGTAAAGGAGGGAAAGGGCAAAAAGAGGAGAACGGCCAGCAGGACCGCACAGGCCAAACAGACCGCAAAGGCGAATTCCCTCTGTTTTTTCTTCATCCCCGAGATCTCGTTCATCGTCCGGCGCAAAGATAGGATCGGCGGGAGCACGAGGATCGATATGCCTGCCCAGATGGCCAGGACGATGCCGATAATGAAGAAGCGGCCCGCAATGAAGAAGATAATGCCGAATGCGATGAAAATCCGGTAGAGAAATGCCAAAACGGCATAGACCGCAAGCCAGGGCTTTTCGCCGGGGGAGTATTGCTGGACAGTCAGGTTCTTGATTCGGAGCAGGTGGCGCTTCACGGCGTCGGCGAGAAACCGGCTGGACCGGTCGGCAAGGTTCGGGATCTCCAGCCAGTCGGCCAGCACGTAGTAGGCATCGAAGCGGATGAGCGGGTTTCCGTTGAGAAACAGCGTGGAGAGTCCGCAGATGAAGAGCACGTTATAAGCAATCACCTGCACGGTCCCCGGCTCCGCCAGCACCCAGACGATCATGCCCAGGGAGGCGAGGAAGACGTCCACGAAAATCCCCGCCGCGCCGACCATCATCCGGCTTCGGCGGGAAGGAAAGGCCGAGGACCAGGAGGCGTCCACATAGGGCATGGGGAAGAACACCACAAGCATGATGCCCATTTCATGGACTTCTCCCCCCCAGCGCTTGACGGCGTAGGCGTGCCCCAGTTCGTGAAGGAGCCGCGACACCGGATAAATGAGGGCCAGCAGCACCAGGTTTTCCGTGCTGAGAATCCGGTCGGTGACGTTGGAGGCAAGCTCCCCCCAATGAAGGCCAAGAAACGTCACGGCGCAAAGGACCGTCAGGCACCAGAAAAAAGCGCCCGTTCGGCTGAAAAGCAGCCGGGCGACCCAAGATGTACGGTTCAGGAAACTGTCGGGGTCCCAAAGCCCGAAAGTCAGCGCGGCGGGGGAGCGGAGGCGGGCGAGCCATTTTTGCCTCTTCTCCCGCTTATTTCTTCCCCCCAGGTCGGAAATATCCGGCGGTATGTCGGACTGCAGGATGTCTGCCTGGTGCAGATAGGAGAGGAGGCTGATGACTTCGTCCTGGGTGGCCATATCGTCTCCGAGCAGTTCGCAGGCCGCGCCCCAGATTTCCGCCATGGTTCTTTCGCCGTTCATCATGCCGATGATCAGGTAGGTTTCTTTCGAAAAGCGGTGAAACTGCCCGGAGGAGTAGTCCTGGAGGACATACCAGTCGCTTCCCCGGTAGACGTGGTGGTGAAACTGAATGTGGCCGCGCAGGCGCGGCTTAATTTCGGCTACGCGGTACCAGGACTGGCCGAAAAGGGATTGGGGATACTCGGATGTTTTATTCAAGGCAGCCATGCCCACATCTTCAAGCGAATCCACTCGCGAAGTTTGATGGTCCAGATGGAAATAAGCTTGCCTCTCCTGATGTTGATCTTGCTTATGCCTTCCATTCCGGGCCGGAAAATTCCGGGTGCGCCTTCGAGGGACGCTTCCACCCGGAAGCAGTTGACTCCTTCGATGGCCGCCGTGACCGGCGTGATCTTGTTCACGACGATGGAAAACCTTCCGGGGAGGGCCGAAAGCACTAGCTCACCCCGCTGCCCCGGATGGATGTAGGAAACATCGCTCTCATCCACCATGAGAATCAGCCGATAGGCCGAAAGCGGGCTGATTTCAAACAGCGGGTCTCCCTGTTCCACCGCGGAGCCGATTTTCTGGCTGAGGTCTCCATTCACGAGGATGCCGTCGAAGGGGGCTTTGATGGTCGTGCGGTCGAGCTTGACCCCGTTCAGGTCGATTTGCGCCATCACCTGGTCGAGTTGGGCCTTGACGACGTTAGCCTTCGCCCAATCATGATCCGCCACGGCCTGCTGTTGCTGCCGAAGCATCTGGCTTTCCTGGCCGAGAAGGTCGGTCCTTTCAAGACGAAGGTCCCGCTCGTCGAGCCTGCACAGCGTTTCTCCCTCTGTAACAGTGTCCCCCGGTCGAACGAACGCTTCCTTGATGTAGCCCCTGAAAGGCGCGGCTATCGTCCTTTTTACCATCCCTTCGAGGGTCGTTCGGGCGGTCACTTTCTGCTCGCCCTGGGCGAAGGTGAAGAAAATCGCCACCGCGCACACGGCCGCGGCCGCGGCTTTCCAGTCGAGATGTCCCGGTCCGAAGAGCTTGCGCGCCGTTTTTTTGAGGGCCTCCCAGCCGTGGCGCGCGAGGGTGTAATCCTGGACCTTCTTTGCCTCTAAAATGGGAGCGACGAGAGCAAAGACGCTCTTGCAGAGGGAGACTTCTTCCGCGCAAAACGGCTTATTTTCGCTTCGTTCGAGGGTGAGAGCGCCGAAATAGCGCTCCCGGCCATACAAGGGAACAGTAAGGAGGGACTGCGCTCCGAAGCGATTGCAGAGGTCCTCGTGGTTCCGAGTGATCAGAAGGCCACTCGCCGGGGGCTGGGGATAGAGGATTTCCCGCTTCTGCAGGACTGCCTCGTCCATGGCCATGCTCAACGCATGGATGAAGTTCATCCGCTTGTCAAAGTTGGCGCTGTGCGAAATGGCCTGGATGTGGATGGACTCGCCGCGCACCAGCCCGAGGCTCACCCGGTCGCATTGCAGCAGGGGCGCGACGCCGGCCACGAAGGTCATGCAGGTTTCCACGTAGTCCTCTTCGGAAAGCACCGACGCCAGCAGGTCGACAGAGGACCGCAACCGCGAAAGCACCACCGACTCTTCCCGCGCCCGAAACCTGCGGAAGATGAGTTCGAGCGTCAGCATCCCCCACTGGAGCTGCTTCATCGCCGAGCGCAGTTCACCTTCCCGTGCCGCCTCGATTTCCACGGCGACTACGCCGCTCAGTTCATCGTCGATGATGAGCGGGTAGGCGATGCCGCAGCGGCGGGATTGCGCGGAGGCAGGGGTGTTGCCTTCAGGAGTGGGGAGCTCGGTGAGAAGGCCGATCCGCTCCCCCATCGACCGTTCGCAGACGTCGGCGAGCCTTTCCGGATCTTGGACGCCCTCCTGCGGCCACTTGGCAACCGGCGCAAAGGAGCCCCCAGAGCCGTCCCTGAGGATCAATACGCCCTGGGTGACGTGGGCTATGAACGATACCAGCAGGGCAAGCCAGGACGGAGCACATTCCTCCGCACTTTGGAAACCGGCAAGATTCGCCCAAAAAACAGAGCGATCGAAGCCCGTCGAATTGCCGCGACCGTCTCTGACTTCCAAAAGCGTTACCTCTCCTTGGTCCTCACGCAACCCACCTCACGGCGGGCCGTCTTCCCAATCGAACATGTATGAAAGAACCGGGGAGGCCCCGGTTCTTAACAGCCCACAGCCTGGCCCACTCACGAGAATACCAGCCGCTTCATGGTAGCGGGGATCTATCGGCCGGATTCTCATTTGAGCTCCCAAGGAACCAAGGCCCCGTGCTTCCGTCATCTTCGCGCCCCTGATCCATATAGGAGAGGAAGCGGTCATTGTCGCCCTTGTTCCTGAACCGCTTGAACCCATCTCTGCTGAGCAGGCCGGAGGACTCCTTCGCCGCGCCCGAAGCCATGGCGCCCCACCCGGCCAGGCCCGCCACGGCGACGGAAAGGTCGCTGAATTTCGCGCCCTGTTCGAGTCCCCGCGGGGCAGCCTGATTTTGTCGAGGCCAGTTGGAATCGGTGATCCGAATCGTTCTGCCCTGTCTCGGTGCTTCCGAATTCGCCGGGGTTGCGGTCTTCTTATTTCCTTTGTCCGGCTTTGCGGGCGTGCCGTCGTGGCGCTCGCCCGTGTGCTTGATCGGATGATCTTCTGCGGGGGCCGCATTCTTTTCCGGAACCTGCGCCTGAACGTCGTAGGAACCGGGATGGCTTGACTGCGCCTGTTGCAACCTCTGCAATTCGTCCGAACCGTGCTCCGGCTCGACAGCAACGGCCGCGTTGAAGTTCCGGTTTTCGGCCGCAGCGGCGCTTTCGCCTGTATATGCATAGACGCCCACTTTGGGGTATATTTCGGGCACCGCCTCAGTTTCCCGGGCCTGGAGGAAACTCTGGCCGTTCTGGCCCGTCTCCGGGCTGTAGAGGCTGCTGAGCGCCTTGGCGATTGCATCGTCCGCGAACCACCAGCACGAGGCGGTCACGAGCCGATCCCCGATGAATTCGAGGTAGGCGAACTGGCCAATCATCACGTCGCTGGCAAAGTTGCCGGTGAACTGGTTCGGGCCGAGTCCGCCTATCATAATGGCATTGCCCGACGTTCCCGCAAACAGCTGGTTGCTGCCTCCCATGCGGATATCGAGGCTTTGGACGGTAAGGTGGTCACCGGGTCCATAAGTGACCATGCCGCCGTTGCCGAATAGGATGTCAAAGCCACCGGCACTGGCGCCCCCACCGTAGAGGATGTTGTTTCCCGCCCCGCCGATGAGGATGTCATTTCCGGTCCCGCTCCTCAGCGTACTGTTCCCGCCTAAATTGTCGGCGATTGAATAGATGTTATTGCGGCTTCCGTCGGCGTTGAAGATGACCGTCCCGCTATGGCCGATCAGAACGTTGCCGCCGTTTCCAGCGGTGATGGTGTTGGAACCGAAACCGCCGATGACGTAGTTCGCCCCGTTGCCGGCGGTGATCGTGTCATCGCCGCCGGCGGCGGGGTCGACCGACATCATTTGGCTGACTCTGCCGTTTGCGAAGGAAATCCATCCGCTGGCGCCAAAAACGAAGTTCGAGCCATTCCCGGCGGTGATGGTGTTGGAGCCGAAGCCGCCGAAGACGTAGTTGGTTCCGTTGCCGACGATGATAGTGTCGCCCGATCCTACCCAGGAATCGAGTGTCGTAGCCAGGCTGACCACTCCGTTTGTAAAACTGACCGAACCGTTGTGGCCGATGACGTAGTTGGTCCCATTGCCGGCCGTGATGCTGCTGGAGCCGGAGCCGCCGAAGATGTAGTCGTTTCCGTTGCCGGCCGTGATCTTGTCGGTCGAGCCGGTGGAGGAATCAACTGTGGCCAACGATGTAAACTCCCCGTTGGCAGCGATGTTGACCGATCCGTTGCCGCCGAAGATGACGTCGTTTCCGTTGCCGGCCGTAATGCTGTTGGAGCTGGGGCCGCCGAATACATAGTCGGTCCCGTCTCCGACGATGATCTTGTTGCCTGAACCAATCGTGGGCTCGACCGTTTCCGCAAGGGTCACCGCGCCGTTGCTGAATGTTACCGATCCGTCGTTGCCGAAGCCGACGTCATTTCCGTTGCCAGCCGTGATACTGTTGGAGCCGGAGCCGCCGAAGATGTAGTCGTTTCCGTTGCCTGCCGTGATCATGTCGGTCGAGCCGACGGAGGAATCAATGGTGGCCAACGATGTAAACTCCCCGTTGGCAGCGATGTTGACCGATCCGTTGCCGCCGAAGACAACGTCGTTTCCCTTGCCGGCCGTGATGCTGTTGGAGCCGTATCCGCCGAAGACAGTGTCGGTCCCGTCTCCAACGATGATCGTGTTGCCTGAACCAATCGTGGGCTCGACCGTCTCCGCAAGAGTCACCGCTCCGTTACTGAAAGTGAGTGATCCGTCGTTTCCGAAGACGTAGTCGTTTCCGCTGCCGGCCGTGATGCTGTTGGAGCCGGAGCCGCCGAAAATGTAGTCGTTTCCGTTGCCGGTCGTGATCGTATCCGTCGAACTGGTGGAGGAATCAACGGTGGCCAACGATGTAAACTCCCCGTTGGCGGCAATGTTGACCGATCCGTTGCCGCCGAAGACAACGTCGTTTCCCTTGCCGGCCGTGATGCTGTTGGAGCCGTACCCGCCGAAGACAGTGTCGGTCCCGTCTCCAACGATGATCTTGTTGCCTGAACCAATCAAGGGTTCGACCGTTTCCGCAAGGGTCACCGCACCGTTGCTGAAAGTCACCGATCCGTCGTTGCCGAAGACGAAGTTATTTCCGTTGCCGGCCGTGATGCTGTTGGAGCCGGAGCCGCCGAAGATGTAGTCGTTTCCGTTGCCGGCCGTGATCGTGTCGGTCGAGCCGATGAAGGAATCAACGGTGGCCAACGATGTAAACTCCCCGTTGGCGGCAATGTTGATCGATCCGTTGCCGCCGAAGACAACGTCGTTCCCGTTGCCGGCCGTGATATTGTTGGAGCCGTATCCGCCGAAGACATAGCTGGTCCCGTCTCCGACGTTGATCGTGTTGCCTAAACCAATCGTTGGATCGACCGTTTCCGCAAGGACTACCGCTCCACCGCTGAAAGTTACCGATCCGTTGTTGCCGAAGACGTAGTTGGTTCCGCTGCCGGCCGTGATGCTGTTGGAGCCGTATCCGCCGAAGACATAATTGGTCCCGTCTCCGACGTTGATCGTATTGTTTGAGCCAATCGCGGAATCGACCGTTTCTGCAAGGATCATCTCGTCGCCGCTGAAACTCACCAATCCATCGTCACCGAAGACGTAGTTGGTCCCGTTGCCGGGGGTAACACGGTCGGAAGCGTATCCGGCGGTGATATGATCGGCTCCGGATCCGCCGAAGATGTAGTTATTGCCCGTTCCAACAAAAATCGTATTGTCTGAACCAATCAAGGAATCGACCGTTTCCGCAAGGACCACCGCTCCGCCACTGAAAGATACCGATCCGTTGTTGCCGAAGACGAAGTTGGTCCCGCTGCCGGCCGTGATGCTGTTGGGGCCGTACCCGCCGAAGACATAGTTGGTCCCGTCTCCGACGTTGATTGTATTGCCTAAACCAATCGTGGGATCGACCGTTTCCGCAAGGGTCACCGCGCCGTTGCTGAAAGTGACCGATCCATTGCTGCCGAAGACGTAGTTAGTCCCGTTGCCGGCCGTGATGCTGTTGGAGCCGAAGCCGCCGAAGACATAGTTGGTCCCGTCTCCGACGTTGATTGTATTGCCTAAACCAATCGTGGGATCGACCGTTTCCGCTAGGCTCACCTCTCCGTTGCTGAAAGTTACCGATCCGTTGTTGCCGAAGACGTAGTTGGTTCCGCTGCCGGCCGTGATGCTGTTGGAGCCGTATCCGCCGAAGACATAATTGGTCCCGTCTCCGACGTTGATCGTATTGTCTGAACCAATCGCGGAATCGATCGTTTCCGCAAGGGTCACCGCGCCGTTGCTAAAACTTACCGATCCGTCGTCGCCGAAGACGTAATTGGTCCCGTTGCCGGCCGTAACATGGTCGGAAGCGTATCCGGCGGTGATATGATCGGCTCCGGATCCGCCGAAGACGTAGTTCGTGCCCGTTCCGACAAAAATCGTATTGTCTGAACCAATCAAGGAATCGACCGTTTCCGCAAGGGTCACCGCTCCGTTACTGAAAGTTACCGATCCGTTGTTGCCGAAGACGAAGTTGGTCCCGTCGCCGGCCGTGATGCTGTTGGGGCCGAAGCCGCCGAAGACATAGTTTGTCCCATCTCCGACCGTGATCGTGTTGCCTGAACCAATTGAGGAATCGACCGTTTCCGCGAGGCTCACCGCGCCGTCGCTGAAAGTGATCGATCCGTTGCTGCCGAAGACGTAGTTGGTCCCGTTGCCGGCCGTGATGTTGTTGTTTCCGTATCCGCCGAAGACATAGTCGGCCCCGTCTCCGACGTTGATCATGTCGCCTGAACCAATCGAGGGATCGACCGTTTCAGCAAGGCTCACCGCGCCGTTGCTGTAAGTTACCGATCCGTTGTTGCCGAAGACGTAGTTGGTCCCGTTGCCGGCCGTGATGCTGTCGGCTCCAAAGCCGCCGAAGATGTAGTTGTTTCCGTTGCCGGCTGTGATCGTGTCGGTCGAGCCGATGGAGGAATCAACGGTGGCCACCGATGTAAACTCCCCGTTGGCGGCGATGTTGACCAATCCATTGGCGCCGAAGACGACGTTGTTGCCATCTCCGACCGTGATGCTGTTGGCTCCTGAGCCGCCCATGACGATGTTGTTGCCCGGCAAGTCCACGATGGTGTTGTTCCCGCCCGATCCCGTAGCGGCGCCGTAGGCGACAATGCTGTCGCTGAAGCTGCCGTCGGTCTGCCAGTAAGGTGGGGTCACGGCATTGGTCCCGGTTTCACTGTGACCGAGTATGTTCAGCTCGTCCAATGGGACTCCGAGCTGCGTCACCAGCGTGCCATCGGCGTTGTAATAGTCGACCTGGGCGGCGCCGCCGAAGATCATGTCGTTGCCCTGGCCGCCGGTTATGGTATTGCTGCCGTCTCCGCCAATGATGACCATCCCGACCGTGGAGGCGGAAGCATCAACCACATTGTTGCCATTTCCGGCGTCGAGGGTGAGGAACCCGTCGCTGGGGTTATTCAGCGTAACCGTTACGTTGTTGTTGCCGTCGCCCGTGTCCACCATGGTGACCTCGCGGAAGTCGGAACGCGACATGGTCCCCTCGATATTGACGGTGTTCCCCTGATCTCCCAGGAAAACTTGCATAACTTCGAGGTTGTTGTAATTGATCGTCGCCGTGGAAGTGCCGGCGGTGACGGTAAGCGAATTCGCTGTAAGGGTCGCGGTGTCGGAGACGGGACTGTTCTGGTCGAAGACCGTGAGGAAATTGACCTGCGCGTTCTCGTTCACGAAGAAGCTGCCGGAGAGGTGCGTGACCCCGTAGGAATCCCCCGCCGCCGGGGGAGTCGTCACATCGTACTGCGTCGGCCGCTGCAGGGTAAGGATGGTCTGAGTCGGGTCCGTCGGGGAGACGGTCAGACTCGTGATCTGCCAAATACAGCCGGCGGCGCCCCCGCTGGTCATGCTGATCGTGTACAACGTCAGGTTATCGAGCAACAACTGGGTGGTGGCGCCCGTGAATCCCTGAGTATCAGCCACCGATACGAGGACCGACGTGGAGACCGTCATGGTGTCCGGCCCGCCGTTTGCGCCCTGCGTGAAGGAGATGACCTGTCCACTCGATACCGCGTAATTCGACTCTCCAGGCAGCATCACCGGTTTGTCCAGGGTGGTTGGCAAGTTGCTCGAAGAGCCGCCGTTCACCACGATGGTGCCCTGCATGGCGGCCAGATCGCCGAAACCAACGGCCGGCGCGGGAGGCGTGGTGTAGATGACGTTGCCCTGCGCGTCGCGCAGGCCCGCGTCAACCGCTGGAGCCACTCCGCCGATTATGAACTGGGCGCTGCCGATGCCGCCCCAGAGTGTGAGGGTCTCGCCAGGGGCTGTGCCCGTAACATAGAACAGGTCATTCCCCTCGTTGCCGTCAATGATGACATTTGTAATGGAGCCGAATTGGACCTCCCTGCCAAGCCCGTAAATCCCATCGGCCGTAATGTCGAAGGTATCGTCGAACTCCGTGCCTAGGAACACGAGCGTATCGTTTCCAGTGCCGCCGTCGATGCTGATGTCCGCGTTCGCCACGTATTCAATAGTGTCCGTTCCGCTCCCGGCATGAATGGCGGTTTGCGACGAATTCGAGGCAAAAGCCCTGATGATGAACGTATCGTTCCCGGTCTGTCCGTCCAGGTCGAGCCGGCCTACATTTCTGTAAACGTCGAAGGTATCGTTTCCGGAGCCGCCCAGTATCGTGGTCTCGTAGCTCACTCCGTTGCTCAGGTAGCCCTCGGTAGTGAGGGTGGTCGCGAAGACATCATCTGCGGCCACCCCGGCGTTGGCGTCACGCTGCGACTGGAATATCTGCCCGACCTGGAAGGTGTCGTTGCCTCCGCCGCCCTGGACCAATGTATAGGTCCAGTTGTCGTCCATCGTCACGCTGTCGTTGCCGCTGCCCGTATTCAGGATGAGGTCGTCGATCGAAGCGGTGTAATTGATCCTCTCCATAGCCGTGCTGCTGTTGAGAAGGGCGACAAATGCCGTGCCCGACGGATTGCTGCTCGCCCTCATCAGGATGTTTTCATTGCCGCTCGTCCCATTGATAGTAAGGGAGCTTTCATTCGCGGGCTGTGTGGCGGAAAGCTGGATATCGTTCGCATCGACCACGATCACGTAGTAGGTGGCGCCGTTGGTCAATCCACCGATGGGGGTATTGTTCACGCCGCCGTCGTTGTAAACAACCCGCTCGCCATTGAGGTAGCCGTTGCCAGGAATGTTGATCGTGCCCGCCGAGGTGCTCGTCGCGGTGGTCACGGTGGTGGCGGCGTTGAACGTCACCTGCTCCACCGGGGCCTCAAGGGTTTGCGTGCCTGACCCCGGGGTCAAGGCAATGGTATTCCCCTCAAAGGCGTCGCTCAGCGTCGCGGCCAGACTGATGGTGTTCGCACTATCGACGACCACGTAATAGAGTTCGCCGTTATTGAGCCCGCCAACGTTATCGGCATCGGTCGCGCTGCCGTGATCGTACCGGACGACGTCGCCGGTTTGGTACTGCTGACCCTGAATGGTGATCTCGTTATTCGATACGTCCGCACTCGCGTCGAACGAATTGTCGGGCGCCGCGGGGCTCAAGGTCTGGTTGATGCCGGAGCCCGCCGAGGTCAACTGCACGGGAGTGGGCGCCGCGCCGGTGTCGTCAACGTTGATGAGGTAGTTGCCGGAGCCCGAGTAGGTGACGTTATATGCCGTGTTGCCGGTACCGCTGTTTCCGTTGTTGCCGCCCTTACCGTCGAGCGTGATGGTATTGCCGGCGGTGCTGTTCAGGACGTTCACGGTGATGTCGTCGTTCCCGCCGTCTCCATACACAAAGCCCGTGCCCGTGATGGTAGCGCCCTGCAGCAGGATGGTGTCGTTATAGGGACCGCCCTGGATGGTGGTCGACACGGCCAAAAGCGTCCCGTAAATGTCGATGGTGCTGCCCGTGTTGGACGGTGTCGGGATCGACTGATACGAACCGTCGATTTCGATGCTCGTTGGCGACGAGATGATCGAAGTTGCGCCGATTGTGACGTTGCCGCCCGCCAGAACCTCGATGTCTCCCGTGGAAATGGATTCCAGGGTCGAGCCGGCAACACCGGCGGCATTGCTTGAATCGATCGAGACGTTGCCGTATGCCAGGAGCTGGATGTTGCCCTCGGCGCTTGCATCCAGGATCGTCCCGGCTGTGCTGGAGCCGGTATTCTCCGAATTGATCGTCAGATTGCCGGATGCCGTGATCCCGATATTGCCGCCAGCAGCGGTTTCCAGCAGAGAGTTGGTAATGCCCGAACCGGCATTCCATGAATCGATCCAGACATTGTCGCCCGCCGTGATCTGGATATTGCCATCGGAACCGGTTTCCAGAATTGTCCCGGTAGTGTTTGTGCCGGTATTCTCTGAATTGATTAAGACATCGCCGGATTCCGTGATCGTGATGTTGCCACCACCGGTGGTTTCAAGTAGCGAGTTGGTAACGCCCGAACGGAGATTAATAAAACTATCGATATCTACCCAGCCCGCCGCGATCTGGATGTTGCCACCATTCATAGTTTCAAGGATCGTCCCGGTCGCATTGGAGACGGAATTCTCTGAATTAATCAGCACATCGTCGAATGCCGTGATTCCGATGCTGCCACCATCGGTGGTTTCCAGCAGCGAGGTGGCAACACCCGAGACGGTATTCCCCGAATCGATGAGGACGCCTGCGGTTGCCGTGATCTGGATGTTCCCACCTTTCCTGGTTTCCAGGTTTGAACTGGTAATAGTTACATCGCTGGTGGTGGGAATGTTGCCCGCCGTGATCTGGATGTTGCCGCCACCGTTGGTGACCAGGGTCGAGCCGGCAATTACTGCGCCGGCGATAGTATTGCCCGCCGTGATCTGGATGCTGCCACCACTGGCGCCACTGCCATCGGCGGTCAGGGTCGAACCGGTAATCATCACCTGGGCCACGGAATCGATGGTGATGGAGCCGGTGGCTTCCAGGATTGTGCCGGTAGTGTTTGAGCCGGTATTCGCTGAATTGATCAGGACGTTGCCGCCGTTTGCCGTGACTCCGATGTTGCCATTGGTGGTTTTCAGGGTCGAGCCGGTAGTCTCTGAGCCGGTATTCTCTGAATTGATCAGGATGGCGTCAGATGCCGTGATCCCAATGCCTCCGGAGGCGGTTTCCAGGGTCGTGCCGGTAACACTGACGGCATTCATTGAACCGATCAGGACGTTACCGCCGTTCGCCGTGATCTGGATGTTGCCACTACTGAGGACTTCCAAGGTCGAGCCGGCAACACCGGCGGAATTATTCGAATCGATCATGACGCCGCCGGCGGATGCCAGAAGCTGGATGCTGCCGCCATTGGCTTCCAGCATCGAGCCGGTAGTGTCTGAGCCGGTATTCTCTGAATTGATTAAAATCTCGCCGGAGGCCGTGACCCCGATGCCTCCGGAGGTGGTTTCCAGGGTCGTGCCGGTAACACCGACGGCATTCATTGAACCGATCAGCACGCCGCCGCCGTTTGCCGTGATCTGGATTCCGCCACTGGCGGTTTCAAAGAGCGAGCCGGTAACGCCTGTAACGGTATTCTCTGAATCGATGATGACGTTGCCGTATGCCGTGACCTGGATATTGCCGCCTTTCGTGGTTTCCAGAGTCGAGTTGGTAATCGTTGTATTGCCCGTGTAGAGAGTGCTTCCCGCCGTGACCTGGATGCCGCCGCCAGTGGCTTCCAGGATTGAGCCGATGATACTTGTATCGCCCGTAACACCTGTACCGCCCATCAAGTTATAGCTGCCCGCCGTGATCTGGATGCCGCCGCCAGTGGTGATCAGGGTCGAGCCGGTAATCGACACCTGGGCCACGGAATCGATGGTGATGGCTCCGTTGGTTGCGGTCAGGCTGCTCCCGCTGATTGTGATGGAGTTACTCTGGCCCGCGTCGTAGCTGTTTGCGTAGGTGATGCTGCCCTGCGCCAGGACTACGCCCGTCACTGTGATGGGGCAGTTCGATTGAACGTCGATTGAACCGTCCGCGTTCATCGAGTCTCCCGAGCCGGTAAATGAATCAACGGCCAGGCCGCCGGTGTTGATCAGGTAAATGCCGCCGCCTTGCGACAATCCCTGTACCTGGGCTGGCGCCGTTCCGCCCGGTGTCGCGGAGGTGATGGGACTGCTCGAGGTGCCGATACCCCCGGACGCGAACAGGTAGGTCATCCCGGAAGTGATGTTCGCCCCGCTCGAAAGGCCGTTGAGTATGCTTCCACCCGGAGCGCTGATGAAGGCCGTGTATCCATCGCCCAGTTCGTTCCCATTCCAGGTTCCGGTCGCGATCGTACCGAGTGCAAGATCCCCGCTCTCTTCAATGATGTACATGTTGGTGCCGCTGGAGGCGCTGAACGTGCCGTGGTCGCTCGCATTCGCGCTCAGGTTCGGGTCGGTATTGATGTTGATTGGGTTCGAGCCTGCGCCGATGGCTGCGCTGGCAGTGAGCGAGACGCTATCGCCGGAGACGTCCGTGCTTGTCGGCGAGGAGGAGGTCCGCAGGATCGACCCTCCATCGGCGGTCAGTTGCACGTCGCCTTTGTTCGATGTAATCGAGTCGATGTTGATGCCGCCCGAAGCGTCGAGATTAATATCCCCGGCAGCAATCGCATAAACAGTGCCGGTTGCGGTGATTTGAACGGGGTTATCCGTGATGGCCGAACCAATCCAGCCAATGGTCCCGGTCTCCGCGGTCAGATAGAGATTATCCGCCTGGATTTGGGGCATGGTTGACAGGATGTTGTTGGTGGAGTACGCGTCGAGGATCGACTGCGCCGCGACCAGGTATACGTCGCCTGGTGTGTAAATGTCCGCGACGTTGATGTTGTAGGTTGTCTCCGTGATGTAGATGTTGTCGCTGGCCAGCGCGGTGATGGAGCCGTCCGGCAGTTCGGTCAGAAGCGGAGCGGAGGCTGACCCGATCCCCCCATCCTGTCCGCCTTCGATGATGAGGTCGCCGTTTACATCGGGTGGATTGGATGCATTGGATGGATTGTATGTATTGATGATGTTGGGGGTTGTGCCGTTGCCGGCGTTCGTGATCCCGGCATTGCCGTTGATTGTGATCTGGTAGGCTGCGAGCACCTGGTCGATGTTGATCGTCTGTTGGGAGCCGACATCGACCGTCCCGTTGAGCGCCGAGAAATAGACCGTGCCCGTGGCCGAGGTCTTGAATTCCACGTTCCAGTTCTGTTCAATCGCGATCGATTGGTAGCCGGTCGGTTGGAGGTTGGGAGTCCCGGTGAGGGTCGCCACATTCGCGAGCGTGATCGCCGCCCCACCCTGGGTCTGGGAGAGCGAAACGCCGGAGCTTGTGTCCGCAACCACGTAATAAGTCCCGCCGTCCGTCAGTCCGGTGATGTTGCTTCCTTCGCTGGTAAAGACGACCTTCTGCCCCGCGGTGAATCCTGGATTGCTCGCAAATTGCAAATTCCCGCCGCTCACTCCCGATACCGGGTAGTAGTCGAGGTTGATGACGTTGCCGGTCGGCAGGCCGTTCACCAGAGGGCCGCTGTAAAAAGTGATGTCCTGGCGCTGGGCCGCCGCGATGGCAATCTCATCGGTGGTGGTCAGGTTCTCCAGGGGAAGATTGAAATAGAGGTATCCGTCATTGGACCCAATGTCGCCCCCGGACGCGATGACGGCGATATTGTTCGCCGTGATGACCGGGTTCTGGATATATGCCTGCGTGGAGGAGACGTCCTTGGGCGCGAGGATGTTGACGTTGATGCTGTTCTGCAACTGCGCGGCGCTCCAGGCCGCATCCTTGGCGAACACATCTCCGTCCGAGAACCAGTTGTTCCCGGTCAGCGCACCTGTTACACCTAAGGTGATCGGCGTCCCGCCGGACGTAGCGGATAGTGCAATCCAGCCGGAGTTGGTGCTGCCGGTTAGCTGGATTCCGGGAGTTCCGGTCAGAGTCGTCACGTTTGCAAGATTGATCGCCGCCCCGCCTAGGGTCTGGGAGAGCGAAACGCCGGAGCTTGTGTCCGCAACCACGTAATAAGTCCCGCCGTCCGTCAGTCCGGTTATGTTGCTTCCGCCGCTGTTAAAGACGACCTCTTGTCCGGAAGAAAACCCGGGATCGCTGGCAAACAAAAGGTCCCCGCCGCTCACACCCGTTACCGCTTGATTGACGGCCGTGGCGCTGATGGGGATCTCGATCGCATAGTAGGTCGATCCGCTCGTGAGACCGCTAAGCTCTCCACTCTGATCGGTGTTAAAGACGACCGCCTGGCCGTTGGTGAAAGCATTCGTCCCAATGTAAATTGCCTGTCCGGCGGCGTAAGTGGTCGTGCCCACGGTGATCGAACTGGTGTTGACTTGGGTGGCGCTCTGGTGGAGCCGCGGGTCGTTCACTGTGGACGAAACAAAGTAGTTGTCCGTTCCGGTGATTGCGCCGAGGGTGACCACGCCCGTCGAATTGGACAGGGCAATCCAGCCGGCGTTTCCGTTAAGCACGAGGCCGGGGGTTCCGGTCAGGGTTGTCACATTCGCAAGCGTAATCGCCGCCCCGCCTTTGGTCTGGGAGAGCGAAACGCCGGAGCCTGTGTCCGCAACCACGTAATAAGTCTGGCCGTCCGTCAGTCCGGTTATGTTGCTTCCGCCGCTGTTAAAGACGACCTCCTGTCCGGCAGAAAATCCGGGATCGCTCGCAAACTGCAGATCCCCGCCGCTCACTCCCGTTACCGCATGATTGACGGCCGTGGCGCTGGCGGGTATCTCGGTCACATAATAGGTCGATCCGCTTGTCAGACCGGAGATCCCGCCACCCGTGACGCTCGTGTCGGCGTTGAAGACAACCGCTTGCCCGGTCGTGAAGACATTGGTGCCTACGTAAACCGCCTGGCTGGCGGCGTAAGTGGTCGTGCCCACGGTGATCGGGCTGGTGTTGACTTCAAGGGCGACCTGCTGGATTTGCGTGGTGCTGGCGCTGTAAGAGAAGTTCGGATCGTAGATGTCCGCGTTATATTGCGTCAGCACGCCATTAACTTCCGGCGAACTGTTGATGTTGCCCACCGCGCCCCAAACTGCGTTGAGGGTGTGGTACTCCTGCGTGTTCTGGGCTTCGATCGTGGCGATAGCACTCTGAATATACGCGGTCAGAGAGGCGCTGTTGGCGGCTAGCTGGAGCCCAGGGGCCCCGGTGAGTGTCGTCGCTCCGTTCGCGAGCGTAAGCGATATCGCCGGCGCGGTCGCGGACGTGGAGAGCGCCACGGCGTAACTTCCATTCGCAACGCCGTTGACCAGGACAGGCTGGTCCGAAACGACGCAGTAAGTTGTGTTTTCGTTCAACCCGGCAATGTTGCTTCCGCCGCTGGTAAAAGTAACCTCATCTCCCGTATTGAATCCGGGATTGCTCGCAAACTGCAAGTTCCCGCCGCTCACGCCCGTAACCGGGCTGTATTCGGCCACGGAAGTGTAGTACTGGGTGTAGGCCGTCTGTTGCGCGGCCGACAGGGTCACCGGGGTGTTCGGGTCGTAGGGCACCAGGCGGTCGAAGGTTACCTGCTGGCCGCTGGTGAGACCGCTGGCGCTCGCAACGGTGATTTCGTTTGGGGTGGCGCTGTTGGGAGCGCTGACACCCGTCACTCCATCGAACTCAACAGAACTCGACGTGTTGCCAATGTAGAGCAGTTGTGTCGCCCCCTCCGTGTTCGAAGGCGTCAGGGCGATGGCCGGCCCGCCTAAGGTGGTCGACAGGGAGATCTGCATAGTGCCGGAACTGGCATTGGTGCTGACCACATTTACGTAGTAAGTCCCGCCCTGGGTCAGACCGCCCACGGAGTCGCCATTGGCCTGCTGATTCCGGTAGGACCAGTAGGTCTGGTAATCGCTGGTCTGGGAGGCGTCATAGGCCAGCACGGTTTGCGCGACGCTCTGCCCGGCCGTGGACTGAGTCGCCTCCATCTGGTTGAACATGTCGAGCAACTGGGTCGCGGTGCGGGGGTCCGTCTGCACGGTGGTGTTCGCGTCCACCAGGGTTCCATTGCCTAGCACCACTCGAACATCTCCACTGGGAGTGCCTGGATTGGTGAGAGTGGTTCCAACGACCGACGAAATGTTGTTGACATAGAGATCGCCAGTTAACTGATAGAGGTTAATGTCTCCGGTCGCAGTGGCGTTGAGAATGTCCCGCGATGAGGCGTCGGTGAGGAAGGAAGGGCCGGTGGCAATATTCAGCGCCGACGCGTTCGCGCCGGGCGTCTCCGCGGTCCCGCTTGTGCCCAGACTGCCGATGGAGCCGTTCTGGGCGTCCAGCGTAATCGCTCCTCCCTCGACGAGAGAGGACGAGCTCGCCGCCAGGATCGACCCGTACGCGGTCAGCGTGACGTCTCCCGTGGTGGCGGCGCCCGAGGAGTTCGTGCCCGGCGCGGTCGTGATCTGGACGACGTTCAGGTTCCCAGTGGTCTCGTCGAGATCGATGTCTCCCGTGACTGACGTGGCCGTGATCGTGCCCGTCCCGCCAGGCGTGATGCTGGTGTTGACGGCGCCGTTGGCGCCAATGCCGGCGGTGGCTTGGAGGACGATGCTTTGCCCCTCGATCGTCGCTAGCCCGGAGGCCGAAATGCTCGCCCCCGATGTCCCGCCGGAACCGGCCACGATCGTCGTGCTGCCGCCGTCATTCTGGATGTTGCCGTCGACGATCACACTCCCTTCCGACTGGATGTCGACGGTCCCGCTGCCCGACTCATAGCCGATAAAGCCGATTTTTATAGGCTGGTCGGCCAGGATGCTGCTGTGGTAGTAATCCGTGATGGAGCTCTCATCTGTCGTCGTCTGGTAGTAAGTGGTTAAACCGTACCAAGTCGACGAACTCGTAACAGGGCTCACCTGCGTGGTCGATGATGTGGTAACGCTGGTCTCGTTGTACGAGTATTCGCTGGTGTCGGACGAATAGCCTATGTATTCGCCACTGGCGAGCAGTTGCGGTGTGCCTATGTCGGTCGTGGTCGGCCCATTGGTGATATTGCTCGGATCGTCGAGGTTGATGCCTACCCAGCTGGAAGCGGAGTAGTTCGTTACGGTCTCGGTTTCGGTCCCCTGGGCCGTGACCCAGTAATACCGCTGTCCCTCCGCGGGCTGATAGCTCATGACCCCGTTGGAAACGCTCCCGGGGAGACTTTCCGTCACGCCTGTTGCTGTCACGTAGGATGAAACGTAGGTGATCGCGCTGCCTACCTTCGCCGGCTGATAGTAGGCGTCCGTTGTCGTAGTCCCGTTTTCATAGTCGAACTCGGTAACCAGAGGCTGGCCATACGTGGCATCGCTCTTGTTGGTATCCGTGTATGCGGTGTCGGTGATCTTTAGATAACCTACAGCATCGCCCGTATTGATCGTGCTGGTCACCAGGGTGTAGGGGGTATCGTTGGTGATCTGTACTTTGCCATAGCCATTGAAAACGTTGATCTGACCACTCCCCGTGCTCGCGATCTGGCCGTACAGTTCCATGTGGCCGCCCTGGATCGTGATCGGATTCAGATCGATCTGGCCGGTTGCCGAATTGTAATCGACGGTGATATTGGGGTAGCTCGCGTTTATCGCGAGCTGGTACATTCCATCGCCTTCCGATATCACCTGTTCGGCATTGAGCACGGCCTGCGTGAAGATATTCGGCGATTGAATATAAGAATTGATTGCCTGGATCTCGGTCGTAACATTGCTGCCGAGGGTGATCACCTGATCCGGTTCCCCGCTTTGGATGGTACCGCAGATATTGAGGTACTCGCCCGCGATGAAAACGTTCCCGGCGATGATGATGTTCCCTGTCGTGGAGGGGGTGGCCATAGCCGTAGTGATGTCCGCCCCGATTCCACTCGTGCCGGCGCTGTAGTCCCCGTTACCCAGTAAAACGGCATCGGCGGTGACCTGGGCCCATGCTGTCGAGGCGGCGGGGTCATCTCCCTCGTTGCTAAGCGTGGCCGTGTAGGCCTGCATGAAACTCCCGCCCGCGGTGATGTTGAGGGTGTTGGCGTCGATGTTCCCTCCCGCATTGATGTTCCCGCTGCCGTTGACCTTTACCGACCCGAGCACGTTGGTGATGGTCCCATTCAAGTCGATCTCGGGCGTCAAGGAATTCGCATCCTGGGTAGGGTTCCCCAGCGCGCCCGCAACGAAAGTACTGGTGATGTTGATCGACGGTCCGCTCCCGGATGGGCCCGCCACAATTGACCCCGTGCCCGACACGCCCGTCGTGCCCATCAGGCTGGTGATCTTGCCGTAATTGAAGGTGACATCGCCACCGGCCTCGGCCGAGATGTCGATGTTGTTGATCTGCAAGTCGTAGGGGCTGTCATTACTGATATTTATCTGGATATTTCCATTCGTCTCCATGGTGCCGTTCATCACCAGGCTGGAGCCCACGACGCTGATGACCCCCTCCTGCGCGGAGATGTTGTTCACCGTAATAAACTGGGCGTTGTAAGTAGTCGTGTATGCGACTTTCCCGTTCGATGCGGTTTGGGAGAGCCCCATGGCGGACATCTCCGCCTCAAGGTAGTCGAGCTGACTCTGGTAGGCGTCGTAGACCGTTGTGTCGCCCTGAAACGCATTCATGGTCGCGGTCAGGGACTGCCACTCGTTCTCGAGGTTGGAGGCCAGGTTTTCGGTTGCGATCGTGTAGGAGATGTTCCCCGATTCCGAGACCGTGCCGTCCGGATTCATCGTGATATTCAGGGTTTGGGTATTGTCAATCCCGGTTTCAATCAAGCTGTTTTGGCCCACGGTGACCGTGCCCGAGGCGTTATTTTCGCCGGAGCCGCCTTGCATCGTGGCCGGTATGGTGTTGCCGGTCAAGCTGTTGATGGCGCCCGAGATGGCGGAGAGCCAGTCCTTGCCCTCGCCGTAGGCAGTTAGGATCGCATTGCCCTGGAGCTGCGAGACCAGGTTGGCGTCCTCCCCTGTATAAAGGTTGCTATTCTTGCCGATGGTGACATTGGCAAGCTGGTCAATCTCCCCGTACGACTTCAGTTCATCGATCGGAATCGCGGAGCCGTTCAGTTCGTCGCCGAAGGAAGTGACGCTGATGTCGTTCCTTTGGTTGGTGACTGTCTGCCCGGCGTACAAGTTCAGGTTGCCCTGCGCCGTGATTTTGTCGTTGTTGCCTACGGTAGTTTCGTCGTCGCAGCTGAAGACCGCCTTGGCATCGACGGAGGCGGCGGAGGCGAGTCCGTAGGTATGGACCTGCGGCGCCACGTTGACGGTGCCCGTGGCGACCGTCTCGAGATCGAAATCACCGGTGGTGGTGATGTTGTCATTGTCTCCGACGGCCGCGGTCGCGTCGTTCGTGCTGGCATTGATATGGTCGGTGGCGCCCGCGCCCTCGAGGACTCCACCGGCATCCAGGCGCACCGAGTCCACGGCGTCCACGTCGTTGTATGCGCCGACGACAATGTTCCCCTGTCCCGCCGCAGAATTGCCCGTCACATTAATCGTGTCGTGGTTGCCGATGGTCGCATTCGTGTAGTTGGCGATGTCGGTCTCGCTGTCCACAGCGGTACCATTTATCACGCCGCCGGAACCTGCCTGAACGTTATATCCGCTCACCAGATTCTTATTGGTGAAGTTCTCTGCGGTCACGTACAGGTCTTGCGTGGAAACCGTCACATTGTCGCCGATGGTCGCATCCGCGGTCGAGCTGATCTCATTGGTGGCCCAGGAGCCGCTGGCCCCCAGCGCCGCAGCCTGCAGGGAGTTGGTCTGGCTGTCGAAGTTTTCCGTGTGAACGGCATTGATCGAGAGGAGCTGGACGTTGAGATTCGCGCCATCTCCCACGTAGGCGTTGGTGGTCGCCGTGACGTTCACGTTGGCCACCGCGGCCGACCCGGCCACCAGCCCGCCGCTTCCGGCCGTTGACTGCGCAAAGGTGGTATCCGTGCCGGTTGCCGAAATGTTCAGGACGGGACCGGAGGGCTGCCCGTAGATCACGGCATCGCCGATGGTGAGTCCGCTGTTCGGCCCTACATTGAGATAACCTGTTGCTTGATCGAGAGCCGTGGCGGGATTGAAAGTCACCGTCGAACCCGAATATGCATTGACGGGAGTGAGGGTGTGACTGATGCCGCCGACCGCCGGCTGGGTCAGTTGGATAAGGTCAGCCGGCGCACCCGACATGGCGTCCTCGAAGCTGGAGTCAAGCGCGATCAGCCGCGGATCGACGATGGTGAACGAGCTGGTCCCGCTCGTCCCGGAAGCTGTCAGAGTCACGGGCGTGTCGTATTTACCGTTGGCCAAATCCAATGCTCGGAGGCTGATCTCATTGGGGTTCGAGGCATTGACCGTCACCTGATAGGTCGTGTTGTTGGTAAGACCCACGCTGCCCCCCGTCCCTTGGCGATAGGTGACCAGATCCCCGCTCTGGAGGCCGGATTCGCCGTCCAAAGTGATCGAATTGTTGGAGATTTCCGAGGGGTCGAAATTCACAGTGGCGATCGGCACGACGTAATAGATACCGCCGTTGGTAAGAACGCCGTTGTTGAGGACGCCGATGGGCGAGCCGCCGGTGACGGTGACTCCCGTTCCGAGGTAGGAAAGGGTGGTGACGTCGTTATTCACGGTCGACACGTTTCCGCCCGCCGCCACCAGGCCGCCGTAGTAGCTGGTCGCGTTGGAATTCTGGGAACCGCTGCCGGCGGCGGTGACGTTGACCGTATTGCCCACCGAGAGCGTGGCGCCGTCCGCCACGTAGCTTTGCACCTTCCCGCCGCTGCTGGCGGTGGCCTCCGTGGCGTCCACGGCGATCAGACCTCCCACCGAACCGGTGGCGTTGGCATTTGCCGAATACCCGCCGCTCGGCGTGATCCGCGCGGCCGAGATCGAAAGGCTGCCCGCCATGATCGTGCTGGAATCGCCGCCCGCATAGGCGGAGATAACAGGAGAAGCCTCCGCGTAGGAGGTGGACGACCCGACCGCCAATCCGGCAGCTGACACGCCGTAGGCGTCCGCTTCCGCGTCTGGGGTGGCCATGGCCTCCACCGACACAGCCCCGGTTACGGTAACGTTTGAATTGCCGATGTAGGCCTGGACCTGGGTATCAATCACGGAAGAGGAGGCGTTGACCCCACCCGCCACGATGCCGCCCGCGAGACCCCAGACGTCGGATGTATCTGTGCCTGTGAAGGACGCCTCGACCGTGAGAGCGCCCACCGTCATGCCCGCTTCTTGCCCGATCTCCGCGTAATCGCCGACGTAAGCGCTGAGACTCCCGTCTATGTTCGTGGTGACCACCGATGCGCCGGCGGCAACGGCCCCGGCGGTCGCGCCCAGGGCGAGGCCGTTGGTCGTCACCGTGTCGTAGGCCTCGATGGTCGCCTGGCCGGCATTTTCGATATTCGCCATGTGCAAAGCGTCGGTCCCATCCACATAGGCTGAAGTCGTATCGCCATAGGTGGTAGTGACGGCACTGCCGCCCGCGCCAAACCCAAGGGAAGCGGCCAGACTGAGCGTCAGAGCGTCCACTGTGACCGTATCGGAGGCCTTCACATCGAGGTTCCCACCCGCGTAGATAGTGGACGCCCCGCTGATATCGGCGGTCGTTGTCGACTGCATGGTGTCGCTGACGACCGAGGCGTTCAGAGACGCATACCCGGCAATGCTAAAGCCCGCGGCAACGCCCACCGCTACCGATGTGGACTCGGCGAAGACAGTAAGGTTGGAGCCGGCCGTGACGGTGGAATCGGCGATCTCGGCCTTCACCTGGTTTTCAATGGTATTGGCCACGACCGCCGCGCCCGCCGCAACCCCATAAGCTCCCGCGATATCGCCTGAGAAAGCAACGATGTTGGCGTTGGAAAGGAACTTTTTCGAGCCGATCTCGCCTTGTACGTTGTTGGTTACGGCGTTGGACGGGGTCGTGACCGATCCGGGCGGCGTGTCGTAGGCGTGCAGGCTGATGCTGCCCGTCGCGCTCACCGTCGAGTTGCTGCTGATCGTCGCGCCGATCACGTCGGCGATCGTGTTGTCCGTCGTGGACGCAGCCACGGCCAGGCCGCCCGCCAGGGAGACGCCGGCGGCAAAAGCGCCGATCTCCGGAGTGGAACCGGACAAAAGGCTGATATTTCCGCCCGCTATGGCGGTAGAACCCGTGATCGCCGCATTCACGTGGTTCGCCACGGTGTTCACGGACGCCGCCGCGCCGAGCGCCCCCACGCCTGCAATCGAAACGGCGAGCGCGAGGGATTGAACCGATGAGTTGTCCTGCGCGGTCAGGTCGATGTCGCCACCGGAATGGACGGTGGCGCCATTGAGGATCGAGGCATCCACAGTGTTGTGGATATCGCTGCTGGCGAACGAAAGACCGGCCGCTCCCAGCACCGCGCCCGCAACGCCTCCGACAAAGCTGTTGATCGAGGCCCCGGAGATGGCCGAGAGCTGGATCGCTCCAGTCGTGCTCGTCACATTCGAATCGTTGATGTCAGCCGAAAGAGTGTTGCCGATATCGTTGACCGCGATAAGGGCCTCCCCGGCAAAGCCGCCCGCTCCCGCAAAACTGAGTCCGAAGGAGTTAACGGTGGATTTGTCCTCCGCCTCTTGGTTGATCCCCGTGTCGGCCTTCACGGTCGATCCTCCCAGAATCGAGGCTTCGATGGTATCCGCGATGACGTTGCCCACTCCAGTCAAATTGAGCGCAATACCGCCGGAGCCGGCGACCCCAGCCGTGAGGGCGGCGATCGAGGATGTGCAATAACCTTGCAGGTCGATCTCTCCCGCCGTGGAGGTCACTTTCGATCCTATGATGTCGGCCTTCGCGTGGTCGGTAATGACGTTCCCCACCATTACCGCGTTGTAGGCCGAGCTGCCCCCTACGCCTACTCCGATCACGACCGAAAAAAGGTTGGTCGAACTCAATAGACCGGGCTGACCGTTCTGATCGAATAGGGTCTGGTTGTTGGGCAAGCTCGAAGTGTCGGTCGACAGCAGGCCGTTTTGGGCTGACGTCGTCTCCGGCCCCGCTATGGACGAGGGCCTGCCGTCCGTGGCCGTGACTTTGATGTCACCCGTAGCCGTGACAATCGAACCGCCGATAATATCCGCCGTGACATGGTTCGTGATCACGTTACCGACCGCCGTGATCTGCGCCGCCTCACCACCCGAGAGAGCGACTCCAACGGTGATGGAACGGATCACCGCATCTTCCTGATTTCGGCCGTGGTGGTGTTGGCGATGACGTTGGTGGAAATCGCGGCTCCGTAGGAACCCCCGCCGCTCCCCGAAATGCCGAAAGCGATCGCATCGATGGTGGAGGAATCCTCGGCCGTCACGCTCGCGGCGCCCGCTGAGATGACGTCGGAGGCGTCTCCGCTAACCGTATCCGTGGTGACCAGGGCTTCGATGGTGTTGGTGATCGTGTTTGCGGAAAGCGACAGTACGCCTGCCGCGCCGCCTGCTCCGGCTACTCCAGCCGTAAATCCCAGGATGGTCGAATCCGACTCGGCATCGACAGTGAAGGTCGAGTAGCTCTGGACGGAGGAACCCTCAAGCTCAGCCACAATCGTATTCGTGATGACATTCACTCCGAAGAGCGCCCCGACGGCGACCGCGCCCGTTGCGGCGAAGCTGATGCCAAACGAGCCGATCTGCGACTGGTCGGTAGCCGATGTATCGAAGGCTCCGCTCGTCGCGACGGTCGAATCATCGATGATCGCCTCGACGGTATTGGCGATTGCGTTTCCAAACCCGGTCACATTGACCGCGACGATCCCCGAGCCGGCCACGCCGACTGTAAGGGCCATGATGGAGCTGCTGGTGTTGGTCGTTACGGACAGCCCTGCGCCCGAATTCGAGTTCGTGTAATTGCCTTTCGTGCCCGTCACGCCCGCCAGGACCGTGGAGTTGACGACGGTGGCCTTCACCGTATCGGCGATCACGTTTCCGGAGACCACTCCGTTGACCGCGACAATTCCCGTTCCCGAGATGTTCACCATCATGGCCAGAATATTCGCGTTTATGTTGATGGGCGCAGCCGAACTGCTGGAGGACGTGGTGTTGTTGAATTCGGTTTCCTCGTTGCCCGTGCCCGGGTTCAGGGGGAGAATCGACGCCGGCGCCTTTTCCTCCGCATCTACGGAAATGTTGCCCGCCGCCGCACCCACGGTGCTCACGGTCGAGCCGGAGATCTCCGCCGTGACGGTGTTGGCGATTGAGTTGCCCATGACCGAGACCCCAACTGCCACGATGCCCGATCCCGCAACGCTGAAGGAGAAGCCGCGAATGACAGATTCCGAAATGGCTTGAACATCCAGCGTAGAGCCGGAGGTGACGGTCGAGCCGCCCTCGATTCCCGCGTGGATGGTATTGGCGATCACGTTTGTCGAGAGGCCCACGCCCACCGCGACAATGCCGGTTGCGGAAACGCCGAAGGCAAGGGCGTCGATGGTGGACTGGTCGGTGGCGGAAACGGTAAGTTCGCCCGTCGTGGTCACATTGGACGCCGTCGAGCCGTCGTTCAGGATCTCCGCCTCGGTGGTGTTGGTGATCAGGTTCACCGCGAAGGATGCCAGGACTGAGACCACCCCGCTGCCCGCGACTCCGCCCGTAAAGCCGTAGATAGTTGATTTGTTGAGGGCCGTCAGATCCAGGGCACTGCCCGAAACTACCGTCGATCCGGCGATTTCGGCCGCGACGGTATTGGTGATGATGTTAGCCGCGATGATGGCATCGACGGCAACCACTCCAGAGCCCGCGATGCTCAATCCAACAGAGCTGATCGACGAATGGTCGGTTGCACTCTGTGTCATCTGCCCGCCCGAGCGAACCGTGGAGCCGGTAATCGTGGACGTGATGGAGGAGGTGATCACGTTTCCGAAAAGAAGCGCGCTCACGGCAACCACGCCCGAGGCCCCGACCCCCGCCGAGATGGAGGCGATCTCGTCTGTCGATTGGGAGGCGAGCGTGACTCCGGCGTTCGGGTTCGTGGTCGTGTAGGTGCCGTCCTTATTGTCCTTCACGCCCGCAAGGACCGTGGAATCCGTAATCTCTGCCGCGATCTTGTTGGTAATCACGTTGCCCGTAACGGCTGCCGCGACCGCGACCACCCCCGAACCGGCAATCTCCACGTTGACGGCCAGGATATTGCCGGTAAGGCTTATCGGCGAATCGCTGGTGGCGCTGTCTACCGCGGTCAAATCAGACGAAGGAACGATCCAGGCGGGAATCGCCGACGGCGCATCTTCCTCCGCCTTGACGGAAATGTTGCCCGCCGCGCTCACAGTCGAACCGGTGATGTCCGCCGTGACGGTGTTGGCGATCGCGTTGCCCATGGCCCCAACCTGGACTGCCACGACGCCCGATGCCGAAACGCCGAGGGCGATGCCGCAAATGATGGGTTCCGAAAGGGCTTGAATATCTATCGTAGAGCCGGAGGTGACGGTCGAGCCCTCGATTCCAGCGTGGATGGTATTGGCGATCACGTTCGCCGAGATGCCCACGCCCACCGCGACCGTGCCGCTTGCGGCAACGCTGAAGGCAAATGCGTCGATGGTGGACTGGTCGGTAGCATGAATAGTGAGCGCGCCCGTCCCCAACGTGGTCACAGTCGAATCCGTCGCGTCGTTCAGGATTTCCGCATCCGTGGTGTTGGCGATCACGTTCGCCGCGAAGATCACCCCGACGGAAACCACCCCGCTTGCCGATATTTGAGTCGTAAAGCTGTAGATGGTCGAATCGTTGAGGGCCGTCATATCCAGGGAACTGCCCGATGTTACCGTCGATCCGACTATTTCGGTTGCGACGGTGTTGGTGACGACGTTGGCCGCCACAATGGCCCCGACCGCAACCGTTCCAGAGGCCGCGATGCCCAATCCAACCGAGCGGATCGACGAATCGTCGGATGCCTCTAATAGCATCTGCCCGCCCGAGTAAACCGTGGAGTCGGTAATCGTGGACTTGATGGATGAGGTAATCACGTTTCCGAAGAGAAGTGCGCTCACGCCAACCGTACCCGAAGCCCCGACGCCTGCCGTGATGGAGATGATCTTGTCTTCCGATTGGGAGGTGAGAGATATCCCGGCGCTCGCATTCGTGATTGTGTAGGTGCCGTTCTTATTGTCCTTCACGCCCGCTAGGACCGTGGAGTCCGTAATGTCCGCCGCGATCGTATTATGGATCACGTTGCCCGTTACGGCCGCCGCGACCGCGACCGTCCCCGAACCGGATACGCTCACGTTGACCGCCAGGATATCGGCGGTAAGGTCTATCGGCGAATCGTTGAGTGCGCTCTGTGCACTCGAAGGCGGGGTCCAGAGGGGAACGACCCGCGGAGCCGTCTCGCTCGCCGTGATGGTTGCGTTCCCGCCCGAGGTGACGGTCGATCCGCCGGTGATCAGCGCGCTTATCGTGTTGGCCACGGCGTTTCCTAGCGCCGACACGCTTACCGCCACGCTTCCCGACCCCGACGCGCCGATGCCCACCGCGCGAATGATGGCCGTTGTCTCCGCGTCCAGCTCGAAAGTCGTCCCCGCGCTCACCGTCGAAGCGTCGATATCGCTCTCGATCGTGTTTTTGATCACGTTCACCGCGATCGCCCCGCCCACGGCCACATTGCCCGCCCCGGCTGCGCCGAGGGCAAGCGTATTGATGGTGGATTGGTCGTAGGCCCCGACGAGCACGGCATCGTCGGCAGTCACCGTGGAGCCGTCCTGGACAAGCGCCTCCATTGTGTTGGTGACGGTATTCACCGTAATGGCCAGTCCCACCGCTACCTTCCCGGCGCCCGACCCGCCCACGGACAGATCGTAGATCTGCGAAGAGTCAACGTCGGGGAGCGTGAAGGGGATATTCGTCGTATTGACGCCAGACAACGAGCTGCTTCCCGATTGGCTGCTCGTGGAGGGGATGAACCCCGCGGTCACGCTGACGCTGCCAAGGTCACTGGCGATCTTGGAGTCGTCGATTACGGCTTCCGTGGTATTGTGCATGTCGGTGGTCGAGGCCGAGATGCCGACAGCCGCCGTATTGGAGCCTGCGAAGCCGCCTGACACGGTGACCACCGTGGTGTCGTCGGAAGCCGCAATCATAGCGGAATATTCATGATTGGCAAAATCAGGGTCTGCTTGAGTCGCTTCGATCGTTGACCCACCCACGACCTCGGCGGTAATCGAACCATCCGCCACGCTCACCGCCACCGAACCGCCCAGCGCGAACTTGTCCCCGCCGCCGCCGCCAAGAGCGGCGGTCACCATGATCTCCCCGGACGTGGCCGTCACGCTCACGCTGCTTCCATCCACCGTCGAGTCAGTAGCGCCTGAATTCTCGATCTCTGCGTTCACCGTGTTGAGGTCGAGGTTGACTGCAACGGCCGCGCCGATCCCGGCGGTTCCGGTCGAGATGGCCACTCCCCCGCTGCCGGCGGCGGCCACCTCCTCCTCCTCGGCGTTAAGAGAAAAAGCCCCGGCCGAGATGATGGTGCTGCCCACAACCGTCGCATCGATGTCGCTGTCCAGGAAATTGAAAGCGATGGAGCCGGCGATGGCGACCTTTGACGAACCCGCGCCGCCCACCACGCCTGTGACCATCATGCCGCCCTCCGTGGCCTGCGAGCTGAAGGAGGCGGCGTTGATCGTCGATCCGGAGACAGTTGAAGTGACGGTGTCGAAAAGCAGGTTGACCCCGATGGCCGCGCCGAGGCCCAGGTTCTTCCCGATCGAAAGCGCGCCGGCAAACGAATAGATCGAGTCG
>Ga0326727_10002757_pt1 | contig 58561 bp, 55 predicted proteins | sample MB2enrmetagenome_FD_207643 | JGI IMG/M metagenome (GOLD analysis project Ga0326727, IMG submission 207643) | Lab enriched peat soil microbial communities from McLean, Ithaca, NY, United States - MB29MY | ecosystem: Environmental > Terrestrial > Soil > Wetlands > Peat | place: USA: New York... | reverse complement strand
CCCAATTAACTAAATTGTTCATATTGCTTTCTCCGCAAATAAGATTCATCCCGTAATTTTCCCGGGCATATTTACATAAATACCTTAATGTGATAGCCATACCGCTCTCCTTTGTCAAAACGCGCTTCGAGAAATTTCTCCAGAACCTGCCGTTCGGGCAGGCTGTTCTAATCAGCAGACATCAGCCCATTGCTTATCTAAGACCTTTTCCACAAATACTCGCGCAATTTCGGGATCAAATTGAGAGCCTGCGTTATTTCGAATTTCTGCGAGCACTTCATTTTCACTCAAAGGCTTCCTATACGAACGTTCACTGGTCATCGCATCATAGGTGTCGGCAAGAGCAACAATTCTGGCTACCTTGGGAATGGCTTCACCTTTTAAACCTTTCGGATAACCGGCACCATCCCATCTTTCATGATGGGCCAGGATACAATCTGCTATTTCCAGCATTTCATACGATGAACTCAGGATTCGATAGCCAATATCCGGATGGCGTTTTATTTCCTCCCGTTCCTGCTGGGTGAGTTTCCCCGGCTTATTGAGAATCCCTTCTTCAATGGCAATTTTCCCTATATCATGTAATAGTCCAACTACTTTAAGTCTGCTCACCTCAATTTCTGTGAAACCTATGGCTTTTCCTATCTTCTGGCATATTTCACTTACTCTCTTCGAATGCCTTTCTTCTCTGGGATTTTTTTCATGCAGTGTGTGAATTATTGTATTAATTGTATTTCCCCGCATGCCTTCATTTTGAATAACTTTATGCTTGTACATATAATCTTCAGCGCTTTTAAGAACTTCTTGTATATCTTCATCAATTTCTCTTTTTGTATCCCAACCAAATGAGATACTTATACTTAGAGTGTTAACCTGTTCATTGGAATATTGTGCTTTTATTTTTTCAATAATTCCTTCTACTTCTTCTGCTTTAGTGTTGGGCAAAAGAATTACAAATTCATCTCCACCCCAGCGGGCAAATATATCATCTTTTCGACAGGCCTTTTGAATGGCTATTGCTGCTTTAAGTAACAGTTCGTCTCCTTTATGATGGCCAAAAGCGTCATTTACCAGCTTTAGTCCATTGACATCCGCTATAATTATCGACATCGGGAGATTTCCTTGAATGTCTAATCTTTTTATCTCCTCTTCATAAAATCTTCTATTGTAAAGTCCCGTTAGCACATCATGATAACTCAAATAAAGATTTTCTTCTTCCTTTTTTTTGCGATCGACAACTTCTTCTTCCAAGATAGCATTCATTTCTTGAAGCTGGTTTGTTCGCTCTACCACCCTGTTCTCCAATTCACTATTTAGTTCACGGACTTCTTCCTCGATTTTATGTCGTTCTACGATTTCTTCCTCAAGAACTGCATTAGTTTCTTCAAGTTCGGCATTCGTCTCCTCTAGCTGAGAATTAAGATCTTCCAGTTGTTCGGTTCTCTTAAGTACCAAACCTTCCAGGTCGTTATTTAGTTGTAGAATCTTCTTTTCCGCCTTCTTTTTTAAATTGAGCTGGAGAATCAGCAATAAAATCAGCAGGGTCTCCAGCAGGAGAAAAATTATTATACTAATGATTTGTACTTTGTACATATCCCAAACACTTGGTTTTTTATTTATCAGCATACTCCCTGTCGGAAGATTACTTTCGGCAATTCCCCATTGTTTCATTTCTGTCCAATCAAAGTAGTTTTTATTCTGAATAACTTTTGCGGGTATTTCAGACGGTTTCTTGCCATTTAAAACTTGCAGTGCGATTTGCGCTGCATCTTGGCTTAAGTCAGAAATGCTCCATAAGCTGCCACCTACAATTCCATACCCTAAATACGTTTCTGAAACTCCATAAATGGGCGCATTGGTCGTTCCTCTTAAAACCGGTATTACATCTCTGGGATTAAAGCCTTGGCCCGCACCATCGATGAACATCGAAACATATAACACTACAGTATTAGGCGGAAGTTGGGCTATTCTCTTGTTTGTTTCTTCAAGGCTTAAGCCAATCATATAGTCTGCTTCGACCTTATTCCCATAGTCGGCAAAAGCTTGGCGAGTAATTGATTCATAATAACTATCTTGTTCACTTGTACCTATTACGACAGCAATCCTCTTTGTATTCGGCTGGAGTTTTAAAATATCTTCGATCGTAGTTTTTATATCCATATTTTTGAAGTTTCCGGTAGTATTGCTTTTTAGCAGCTTAGGATCGAATTTTCCAGCGGTTATCCCGCAAAAGACCACGGGGATCCCTGGGAATAGGGAGTCTCTGTTTCTTTCTATAAAATTCCACGAGATGTCCTCTGTAACAATGATCAGATCCAGATTGCGCTTTGCATATTTCTCTTGAAGCATTTTAGTTATTTTATTCTGATCTGCAACAGAATTAAACCGAACATTCTCCAGATATTCGCTATAAATAGCAACCGCCAAATTGGGAGAACTTTTTAAGACAGAATATATATTTTTATCTATGACAATATTGGTAGAACGGAATTGATCATCCGCATGCAGAATCAAAACATTTTTTGCTATCGGTGGTTTCTCTAGCTGTGCAGAAACAGGAATTAAAGTAAGCTGTATTATAAAGAGCAAACAAAGGAGAAGGAATAATATTCTAAAAATTCTATTATCTGCTTTAATTAATGCATTTCTCCAATACTTTTCAAGTGTTATTATAATCACCCCTCTAACAATTTATTATCTAAACTAATGAATTCGGAGGCCAACCCTTTCATGCCGCTCCCGTAACTTTCAATAATGGGCCAAACGTTTAAACTTTCCACATTTTCTCACGATTTCCTCCTAAGTCTGTGTAAATAGTACAAAAAAACAAACCGTTCATAATAAAATTTAACTCTCGCTGTTTGCATTTATCCTCAACAATAGGGACGGTTTCTCTCAGCACATGGCCTCAGCGGAACTCAATTGAATACTCAATCGTTTATTGGTGCCCTGCATTTAACTTATAGTGTTTCTGCATGCCTGGCTCTTATCGCCGTGTTCACCTCGTTTGTGCGCCGTCCCCAGCTCTACCCTCAAAATTATAGCGGCACTCTAATAGGCCAAAAGTAAAAATATTGCTTTTGGACTATTAGAGTGCTTCTATAAGCTTTTAATCCAGAGCAGTATGTACCTCCCCTTGCGCCCTACTCCCCAACTTTAGTCTCTTTTAAGATTCGAATTAATTCCAAAGGATAATTCAGCAAATACTTTGCCCCATTGTCAGTTAATTCTTCCTTCGTCCGGAAACCCCACAGTGCGCCTACCGCAAACATCCCCGCCTTATTCGCTGTTTTCATATCCACATCGGTATCCCCAACAAAGATTAAATCCTCAGGATTAACTCCTAATTTGCGGCTTATTAGAAAAGCACCCAACGGGTTTGGCTTTCTGGGGATCTCAGGGCTGGCTCCCATTATCACTTCGAAATTCCAATTTGCCAGTAGATGGCCAACCACTTTTTGGGTTAGGTCATCAGCCTTATTCGAAAAAATCGCTAATTTCAGCTCACGTGTAGTTAGTTCATTGAGCAGATCGACAATCCCCTCATAAGGATGCGTTTTGTTAAGACAGTTATTGCGATATTCTTTCATCATCAAATCGAAACACCTGGTAATTGACTTTTCCTCTCTAAAGACTTCGGGTAATGCTTCACTCACGAGATTTCTGATCCCATTACCTACCAAATACTTATAGGCCTGAAGATTATGAGTGGGAAAGCCGTATTTCCGGAGGACAATATTCATAGAATCCGCTATATCTTCAAGCGAATTGACCAGTGTCCCGTCTAAATCAAAGATAACTCCTTTAAACCTCATGCTAACTTCCTTTCACTCAACCCTCTGAGCATAACCTGGATACCCCACACACTTTCTATTCTATATTTTTTAAAATATTCCTCTTAAATAAGAGCAGATTTTCTTACATAGCCGATTGCCGGAACCGTACAAAAAAGGCCCCACCGTTTCTGGTGAGAGCCAAATAAGGAGGTTATAGAACATGTCGAGGGATTTTATGCCCCGAATTTGATGTTCATGCCAGTATCCGAGATCTGGTAATAAATACAAAGCAACTTATTCGCCATTGCGCAGACTCTCAAGTTATTTTCTTACCATATCGTTCCACATATCCCGACCAATGCATATCATATTCTATCTCTTGACAAAGGAGGAAATGCAAATGGCATTTGGTGGTGTTGAAGGAACTGCTTGCGGTTGTGGAACCGGACATGGCTTTGGTGCAGGAATCGCCGTAGTTGTAGTAATAATTCTTCTTTTGATCGCTATGGGAATCGTATTCTAAATTAGAAAGGTGGAACTTCTCATGTACGGAATGAGTCAAACCGGAATGATGGTTCACGGCGGAATGGGCGGAGCATGCTATCATCCCCCAGTATGCCCCCCTCCCCCTGTCGCTCCGGTTGCTGCTTATGGTTATGGCGGCGTCGGTCATGGCGTCGGTGTTGGGGTAATTGCTATTGCTATCCTAATTCTTATCGCTTTAGGTGTGATCTTCTAAAAATCTCCGCAAAACTGGCTGGCACTGAAAAGGTGACAGCCAGTTTTGAACATTCTTGATTCTTTAGACCTTCCTGAGAAGTGCAGCTACCGGAGCTCTGCCCGTTTTTGCCAAAAGATCGGCCCGGAAGAATTCTCCTTACAAGTACCGTCGGCCTCCTCGTCCTGTTATTGTCTTAAAGGGTCTCGATCTCGAAACGTGGAAGCAAGGTGCAACTCACGCATCATAGAACGCTTTTTACTCTGATGCCCCTGCATCCGTTTGAGAATATCATCCAACATTTGTACTGCCTCAAGGATATGAGTTCCCTTATTGAGCATGACACACTCAGCACCCTGGCCCATCGCTGCATCGGTTATTTCTGCCCGCGATGGAATTCCTTCCTTGGCCAGGCTTTCCAGAACCTGGGTGGCCCAGATGACCGGGACATGTGCCGCTTCGCAGATCCACAACATTTCCGTCTGCACCTCGGCCATTCTCTCGAAGCCACATTCCACAGCAAGGTCACCGCGGGCAATCATCACCCCGCAACTCGGAACTTTCATAATTTCCAAGAGCATTGAGGGTAAGTTCTCAAAGCCCCGCCGCGTTTCGATCTTCAGCACAATGCCTAACTCTTGCTTTCCAAGTTTGGTAAGATGCTCCTGGAGCAACTGCACATCCCGCACGCTATTGGCAAAGGATAGGGCAACCATATCTGCATGACTGGCAATGAACTTGAGATCTTCCACATCCTTGGCAGTCATAGCACCCAGCTGCAGGTTACTTCCCGGCAGATTAATGCCCTTGTCACTTCCCAGATTTGTACCACCCGCTCGTGTGTGAGTTATGCGAACATACAGTTTGTCAGGTTCCGCTCTCTCAATCAGACCCCCAAGCTTACCATCATCAAACCAGATCGGTTCTCCCTCTCTGACATCCTCGAAGACTTCGGGAAATGGAAAACCGATTATGGCTGGGCTAGGCACCAAGCCATGATCATCCAGTTCTGCAGACCTTCCGTATTCCAGTTCTCTCGCTAAAATGAGCAGATCTCCGGATTTAAGGTGTAGGGAGATTTCTTGGGCAGGAAAAGTACCTACGACCGTTTTGAGCTCTGTGCCCTTTCCTGATTGCACTTGGAGTATAGTACCTGGGACAATATAGGCTGTTTTCTTAATCTCTGCCCAGCATCCCTCTTCCGTGACGTCAACCACCTTCAGGGTCCGCATTGCCTTACGCGCATCACTGAAGATGAGGCGGTCCCCTTTGGCAAGTTTCGCCAGCCAGTCTCCGGCAACCGGCAGGGAAACATAGGCCTTGGACAAAGGTTGCACCAAATCCTCTTGGGACGTCAACCATACACGGGCTGGCATAGTAATTTCACCAAATTGATTCTTTTCAGGACGTATTTTCACTACAGCCGGGCCCGGTTGCAGCGCCCCGGTTCGCAACTTTGGACCGGCAAGATCCATAATAATCCTACAGGAAAGATTTGTCGCTTCTACGGCCTTGCGCAGGTTTTCAATCATCTTGGACCAGGCCCGGACATCGTCATGAGCACAGTTGATACGCATACAATTCATGCCGCTCTTTAAAAGATCGTGAACAAATAGATAGTTATCGGCAGCTTCACTGGGCATAGTGACCATGATGCGCACAGCTCTATCGGCAGGTTGAGGGCCCAGCAGAGCTTCTGTGTGTTCTTCCAGAAGTAGCTGAGCGGCTTCAAAATCCAAGCCGGGCGGCTCTGGTGGAGAAGGCTGCCAAGGGCGTTGCACCACTTGATGCAACAAGATCAGGACTGCGTCCAAAGTGGCTAAGACATTGGACTCACTCCTTCCCAACGAGGACAGACCCATCCGGGCCAGTTGCATCTGCAAAGAGCGTATGTCCCGACTCCGCAACGCCAGATAGTACAGCAAGTTCCGAGCGCTTGCCTGTTGCTTGGGATGGTATAAATCTATAAGTCCTTCCGACTCGGTTATCATAGACAATAGGTCGCCGCGAATTGAGCTTAGTTGACTGATGAGGTCTTCAAAATCGACTGGTTGCTGTGGAAAATCGTTAATATTGTGTGTTCGATGCAAACAGTTCACCTCATTAAATATTATCCTAATAGCTATTTTATTTATAATTGCATACTAACACTATTGTGTTAAGGACAAATGTAGGCTGTGTAACGTTTAAGTTAAATTTAGATCCGAGAGTATTTTCCGCACTAAGCAATTCAAGACTTTTTATAACCAAGTCCGATAAAATTATCTGACCATTGCCAGGATCTCACTTTTGTGAAACCTGCGCTTAGTGCCCAATCATCCAACTGTTGGGTAGACAATCGGTGGTCAAGAGGCGGCCCCATTTCCGTAGGAGCTTTGGCCCACTCGATTACCACCAATCTGCCACCCGCTTGAAGTATCCGATTTAATTCACGAAAAAACTCAAGCGGGTGATCCACTTCGTGCAGAACAAGCGAGGTTAAAATCCCGTCTGTCAATTGATCCGCTAAGGGGAAATGATTTTCTTCGGATTGAAGCACCGTTACATTGGAAATTTGTTGTTGAATGAGACTTGCGCTGAGATCACTAAGCATTTCGGCGCGTATATCAAGGGCGTACACTTGCTTTACTTCATTAGCAAGCGGTATGGTGAAGAAACCTGTCCCACAGCCAATGTCAGCCCATACAGTGTGGGATTCCGGCCCAATATCCGCTAAAACCGAAGCCGGGGGCAATATCGCCTGACGTTGTTTGCTATTAAGCTTTTTACGATTTTCAGGATCAAATTTATGTACTGACATAGCAGACACCTCCATAATCTCTATTTGATGATTCGCCTATATTTTAAATCACCAGCCTTCAGCATGCAATCCATACAATACTTTACTCGAAAACACCATTTACTTAACAACGAGGACTCCTCAGCTTGAGGAGCCCTTTGAATTATAATAATTATCCATTTAGTCGAGATGTTCCCAATGATTATATACCCGGTGCTCATTGTCACACTTTTCCGATAATAGCTCTCGCTAACTCGCTGGGTACTCCTTACGTTTTCAATTCATACTTTCTAAAAACATATCCACCACTGAAACTAAATATATATTTAAGAGAGCAGTTATCTCCGGATTTTGAGAGGGGGAAGTTTATGCCTAACCAGTGGGGGCATCAGCCGATGGGGAAGGATTCATGGAGATTGGTTCTGGGAATAGTTATAATTGGCATCATCGGGTATCTGCTCATTCCAAATTTTTTAAAGGCCGAGGCAACCATTCCTGCAACCAGTCTAAACAATGTCAACCCATCAAGCACTTATGATCCTAATGACCCGAATTCATCCGGTTATCCTACCCAAAGCCTCCCAACCGTTACCAATGCCTTGAATAACAGCAATGGAAATAATGAACTAACAGCGGGATATTGGATACTCTTCCTCTACGATGGTACCATTCAGCAATTGCCTGTTAACGCTCAAGACTATGCTTTTGTACAAGGGTTAGTCAATAGCGATACAAAAGGAACTTCTACAAATCCGGTATTCTTGGTTGAGAGTGGACAAATTCAAAAATACGTTGTTAGTAATGAAACTTATTCTATCATTTCCAATATGGCAACCATTAATAGACGATCTTCAAATTCTTTACCGAATACTAATCAAGCTCCTTCACAAACTCCAACGACTCCGACACCCATATCTCCCAGCCCTTCATCTTCCACACCTACAATTCCCAGCACTACACCCTCAACTCCTGCCCCTTCGTCTCCTATCCCTTCGACTCCCACACCTTCGTCTCCTACCCCTTCGACTCTCACACCTTCGTCTCCTACCCCTTCGACTCCCACACCTTCGTCTCCTACCCCTTCGACTCCCACACCTTCAACTCTCTACCCCTACAACAACCCCAAATGATCCTTAGAATTCCGTATTCTCTATCCCCTCACCTTCGTCAAGGCTTAAAGGTATTTAGATTAAGCAACCTAAGGCTAACCTAAGCCAAGCTAAAGAACTCTAAATCCATCCCGCTAAGCAACTTGCCAAGCACAGAAATTGAAAACTCTTCAACCGGTTTATACAAAGGTTCCAGTAAGAAGAATGGATTGTTTCTTCATGACTTTGAACCGGACTATCCGGTGGTCAAAGAATTTGCCATATTCTCCGCTTCGGAAATTATCCTGGATTGATATCTATAGTAACCGATACCCAACCCCTGGCTCAGTAATAATATGACGAGGACGGGAGGGATCTTTCTCCAGCTTCCGCCTAATCTGCCTCATATACACTCGGATATACTGATCATCCTTCTCATGCGTTGACCCCCAAACGGTTCGGAGCAAAAACTGGTGAGTGAGGACTTTTCCGGCATTTACAGCTAAGTGCCTCACTAGGTCATATTCAGTAGGCGTCAACTTCACTTCTGTTTCGCCTATTTTAACCCGGCGACAGGCAAAATCAATGGACAAGTCGTCAAATCTTAAGGTCGGCTCTTCATTGGTACCAATAGCATGGCGCAGACAAGCGCGTATGCGGGCCAATAGTTCGCCCATATTAAACGGCTTGGTGACATAGTCATCTGCGCCGGCATCAAGGGCTGCAATCTTATCGAACTCCTGATCTTTAGCTGACAGAATGATTATTGGTAAATTGGACCATTCCCTTAACGAGCAAACAACATTTTGGCCATCAATATCCGGCAAGCCCAGATCTAAAATTACGACATCCGGGCGAAATAAAGCGACTTCAGCGAGGCCCTTTTGACCAGTTTCAGCTTCCCGAACATCAAAACCATGGCTTGTCAAGCTGACCCGTAAAATCCGACGAATTTGTGATTCATCATCAATAATTAAAATTCGCGGTCCCTTATTTTCCATTTCAAACTCCTTCATGCCTAGCAGGAACTTCATCCTTCCGACAACTTTTCCCCGGCTGCTTCGAGCATAACCTACATTGTTCCCAACCCGACGGAGGCCCTCAGGAAAATTGCAAGTTTCCCGAGGGCTCCTTCTCCGGTCTGGCAGACAACTCATCGAGGTCTAGGCGGGCTTCCTTTGCCTTTTAACCCATCACTCAACTTACAAAGAATCCAAAGCTATATTTAACCTTAATACATTGACCCGTGGCTCACCCAGAAATCCAAACTGACGGCCTTGAGTAGACTGATCTACCAGGGCCTGAACCTTTTGTTCACTTAAATTCCTGGCTTTGGCTACTCTGGCCACTTGAATTTGAGCCGCTTCCGGGGTAATATCGGGGTCCAAACCACTGGCAGAAGCTGTAATCAAGTCTCCCGGTACAGGAGTCGTTGCCGATAACCCATTATCTGTTCTCACCTTTTCCGCTTGCTTGGCTACAGAGTCTAAAAATGCTTTGTTGGTTGGTCCTAAATTAGAGCCACTTGAATTGGTTGCATCGTAGCCATCCTTACCGGCTGCTGAGGGACGACTGTAAAAATAGCGCGCATCGCTAAAGTTTTGTCCGATTAGGACAGAACCAATAGGTTGACCCTCCTTGTAAGCGAGCGAACCCTCCGCTTGTTGCGGGAAGATAACCTCCGAGAGTCCTGTGACTACTAAAGGATAGGCGATACCTGTCAACAAAGTCATGACAAGCAACAACATCAAGGCCCTACCCATTGTTTTAAGCATATTTAATCCTCACCCTTTCCAAATCAGCAAATCTAATTTTCCTGTCAGGTTCCATCAGCTCAAATGAAGTACAGCCAGAATCAAGTCAATCAGCTTAATCCCGATAAAGGGAGCGATCAAGCCGCCCAGACCGTAGATCAGAAGATTACGGCGCAAGATCACATTAGCGCCCAAGGGTCGGTAGGCAACCCCGCGCAAGGCCAAGGGAACCAGGGCAATAATGATCAAGGCATTAAAAATGACTGCAGAAAGAATAGCACTTTGAGGGGTAGTCAGTCTCATAATATTCAAGGCACCTAATTCGGGATAGGTAACCATAAACAAGGCCGGAATAATGGCAAAGTACTTGGCTACGTCGTTAGCGATACTGAAGGTTGTCAAAGAGCCCCTGGTCATTAAGAGCTGTTTGCCGATCTCCACGATCTCAATCAGTTTGGTGGGATTGCTGTCCAAATCCACCATGTTGCCGGCTTCCTTGGCAGCCTGGGTACCGCTGTTCATAGCCACACCCACGTCAGATTGGGCCAAAGCCGGAGCGTCATTCGTTCCGTCGCCGGTCATAGCCACCAATTGACCTTTAGCCTGATACTCTCTAATTAAATTCAACTTTTGTTCCGGAGTTGCCTCGGCCAGAAAATCGTCCACCCCAGCCTCAGCGGCAATAGCGGCTGCCGTCAAGGGATTATCCCCGGTAATCATAATCGTCTCGATGCCCATCCGGCGAAGTTCGGAAAACCTTTCTTTAATTCCGCCCTTCACGACGTCTTTTAGGTAAATGACTCCCAAAGCTTGATCGCCCTCCGCTACAACCAGCGGAGTTCCGCCTTGTTTAGCAATTTTCTCAATGGCAGTTTTTACCCCCAGCGGCATTTCTCCCCCTTTTTCCCGCAAATATTTTTCAATCGTGTCCATAGCTCCCTTACGGATTTCCCGATCCTGCAAATCAACCCCACTCATGCGAGTCTGGGCGCTGAAGGGCACAAAGGTTGCTCCTAAAGCCGTGATATCTCGTTCCCGCAAATTATAGTTTTCCTTGGCAAAAATAACGATACTTCGGCCCTCAGGGGTTTCATCGGCCAGAGAAGATAATTGGGCGGCATCTGCCAGCCTTTCCGGCGATACGCCGGGAGCAGGCACAAATTCTGTGGCCATCCTATTCCCGAGGGTAATGGTTCCGGTCTTATCTAAAAGCAGCACACCAACGTCCCCGGCTGCTTCCACAGCCCGGCCGGACATGGCTAAGACATTGCGTTTGAGCAAACGGTCCATTCCGGCTATGCCAATCGCGCTGAGCAAACCACCGATGGTGGTCGGGATCAGACAAACCAGCAAAGCAGCCAAAACAGGAATCGATACGCTGGTTCCTGAATAGATGGCATAAGGCTCTAAGGTAACAACGGCCAACAAGAAGATAATGGTTAAACCAATCAAAAGAATCGTCAAAGCGATTTCATTAGGGGTTTTTTGCCGCTTGGCCCCTTCGACCAAAGCAATCATCCGGTCCAGGAAAGTTTCCCCCGGATTGGCGGTAATCTGCACCTTGATCCAGTCGGAAAGCACTCGGGTACCGCCGGTAACGGCGCTGCGGTCGCCGCCCGATTCCCGGATCACCGGTGCCGATTCCCCGGTAATGGCACTTTCATCGACCGAAGCGATCCCCTCGATGACTTCACCGTCACCGGGGATAAAATCACCGGTCTCCACCAGCACAATATCCCCTTTGCGCAGCAGCGCAGCGGAAATGTCTTCGGTTTTTCCTCCCACAAACTTTTTGGCGATCGTTTCGCTCCTGGTTTTGCGCAGCGTGTCAGCCTGGGCTTTACCGCGTCCCTCCGCCAAGGCTTCGGCAAAGTTAGCAAACAAAACGGTGATCCATAACCACAGGGCAATCTGGACGTCAAACCAGAAATTCTGTCCACCGACGATGTCCTTAATGGCAAAGTAAGTGGTGATTACCGCTGTGATCTCCACGACAAACATAACCGGGTTTCGCCATAAAATCCGGGGATCCAATTTAACAAACGAGTCTTTGCTGGCCTGCGTAACGAGCGCCCGGTCAAAGCCTGTGTCTTTACTCATAGTTTTTTAATTCCTCCCTTAAAAGGCCTTGCCGGCCCACATTGACAGGTGCTCAACGATTGGCCCCAAAGCCAGGGCCGGGAAAAAGGTCAAGGCTCCCACAATCAGGATCACGGAAACAAGTAAGCCTGAAAATAGGCCGCTGGTAGTCTCAAAAGTACCCGCCGTTACCGGGGCTATTTTCTTGCCGGCCATACTGCCCGCGATGGCCAGCGTCGGAAATATAATGGCCGTACGGCCGATAAGCATCGCTATGCTGAGGGCCACGTTGTAAAACTGAGTATTGACACTTAGTCCGCCAAAGGCGCTGCCGTTATTCTGGGATGCCGAAGCAAAGGCATAAAGGATTTCGCTCAAGCCGTGGGGACCGGGGTTGGCGATAGACGAGGTCCCCCAGGAAATGACTGAGGCCAAGCTACTACCCAAAAGAATAGAGGCGGAGGGAAGCAGCACAGCCAGGACCGCCATCTTCATCTCAAAGCCCTCCACTTTTTTACCCAGGTATTCCGGGGTCCGACCGACCATCAGTCCGACAATAAATACGGTCAGGATAACAAATATTAACAAACCCTTCAAACCTACTCCAACACCACCGAAAATGACCTCGCCAAGCATGATATTCAGCATAGGTATCATCCCACCTATTGGGGTGAAGCTGTCATGCATGGCATTGACCGACCCATTCGAGGTTGCTGAAGTAACAGTAGCCCACAAGGCTGAGTTGACAACCCCATTTCTCACTTCTTTCCCTTCCATGACGGAGGACGTGCTGATGCCAAGCTTGGCGATCTGGGGATTTCCGGCTATTTCCGAGCCGTAACATATCCCCAGCATTAATATCAACATGACTAAGGCCGCTCCGAAAATTACCCGGCCCTGTTTTTTATCCTTGACCATATGACCAAAGGTAAAAACTTGAGCCACAGGAATGAGCAGGATGGCGATCATTTCCAACAGATTAGTGAAAGGATTAGGGTTTTCAAAGGGATGGGCGGAGTTAACATTCATGAAGCCACCGCCGTTCGTGCCCAGCATTTTGATTGCTTCCTGGGAGGCGACCGGGCCCATAGCAAGGGTCTGGTCCGCTCCTTGCAGGGTATGCACTGTCAGATAGGGAGATAAGTTCTGAATGACTCCCTGGGAAACTAAAACCAAGGCAAAGATGAGGGACAAAGGTAATAATATCCATAGGGTAAACCGTGTCGTATCCACCCAGAAGTTGCCGAGAGACTTGCCTTGGCGGCTGATCAGGCCTCGGATTAGAGCAACTAACACGGCTGCACCTACAGCAGCCGAAAAAAAGTTGTGCACAGTTAGACCCACCATTTGAGTTAGGTAGCTCATGGTTGATTCCCCGCCGTAGGCCTGCCAGTTGGTGTTGGTAGTGAAACTGACCGCTGTATTGAAAGCTAAATCCCAATTCACCCCCGCGAAGCCCTGGGGATTAAGCGGCAGGTGTCCCTGCACCAGTTGGAGGATGAACAAGGTAACAAGGCCGAACAAGTTAAAAACTAAAAAGGCCAGTCCATACTCCTTCCAGTTCATTTCTTGACCGGCATCAATCCCGCAGATCCGGTAAATAAACCTTTCCAAAGGTCCCATCACCCTGTCCATGAAGGTCTTCTCACCCTGTAATACCTTGGCCATATAGCGGCCAAGAGGAATGGCCAAAAGGATGAGTACCACGAGATAGAACCCCAATTGCATAAAATCGTTACTCGTCATTACAATTCCTCCGCTTTCATCAGTGTGTAACTAAGATAAATCAAAAGTCCGATAGCAACGATGCCGCCTAAGATCATATCAGCCATTTATCTTCCCCCTTACCAAAATTTCTTTGTTATCGACAATGCGTCGCCCAGGCACAACCCAATTAACCACAATATGGTAATAACCTCCTTTGACAAGACTGATCAGCATTATTATTTAGCCTCCATTATCCAAATATTCACCTTCATAGCTTACCCCCTCGGTTGTCTATGTTCAAAATTACAACATCATTATAAATGAATTCTTCATAAAAATGGCATAAAAATAGCACTCCGTGATATAAAAATACGGTAAATATCAAACTATCTTTAGTTTTCGTCATGATTGTAAGCGCATCACCTTAAAACATTAGATTACAATTTTAAATCTTAGTATCTTTAATCACAATTTTCTTGCCAACCATTTTATTACCACAAAACAAGACACAAGATGTCAATCTTGTGTCTTGTTTTGTTTTTTTATTATTATTTTATACGTTTATAGTTAAATTTTATAATATATTTATCTTTTTAATATTTACAACCAAAGAGGTCAAGTCAACTAGTCGCAACAAAAGACAACAGCCTAATGGTATGGGTTTTGTCAAAGCCTAGGTCGTCTAATTTAACAGAAGTTGAAAAAAACGAGAATCGGATAACTCGTAGGCAACTTGATTTTAAACTGATATCCTCGCTTAAGCTGAAATGCGCCTAACCTATGGTAATTAATAGTGCGGGCAACTGCACCTGTCGAATTATTACCTTTCATAACAATTCCTCCGCTTTCATCAGTATCGGTGTGTGACTAAGAGATCAAAAGGCCAATGACCACGATGCCGCCTAATGACATATGAAGCATTCGCATATAGACCTTTTATCATCAAAGAATATTGAATTTACCAATTCCTTTCTTGCCTCATTTCCTTTGCTTACTGTGTTCTTTCAACTGGGACTATTATAAAGCCATGCCCAATAAAGATTCTATAACGTTTACAGCTTAGAACCGTAAAGAATGGATAAATAATATATTTTTATCAAATAGCCTACCCGTCTGCGGTCCTCACGTTATTATAATTGAGTTATACTGCGGACTTCGCCTGTAAAAGTTTGAGGAGTCCAATAAAGACGGATCTTAGCAGGAAATGAAAGAGAGATGTGGAATTATAAAGACAAATCATAAGAGAGAGTTAAACCCTCTCAAGGTTAGCTAAAGAGAGCGTAGAAAAAGACCTAAAGTGGAAATTTAATCTAAATGTTTATTTTAGGAGTGAGATTGTTACAAACTAAATTCCCTAATAAATTAGGAAGAGATGATAACTTGCAGCAGGATGAAACAAATGAATTATTCTATATTGTAGAATCTAAAGAAAAATGTCTCAATGCCGGTATGGATCCTAATAAGCTTACATTCTCCAAAGTAATTTTATCAGAACAAGAATTAACGGATAAGAAATTAGCTTATGGAGAAATTTTAGAAGTTGTCAGCTTTTTCAGTAAAAAAATGCTTAGATCTTTAGAAGGAACGCCAATGGTTATTTGCATCTCAGATGAAAAAGGAATCATTTTGGAGATGATCGGCAATGAAGTAATGATTTCTACTATGAGCCAATTAAATGTTAAACCGGGAGTACAGTTTTCTCAAGAAGATAGGGGTACCAATGTTATTAGTTTAACATTACAACAAAATCGTCCCGTTCAATTAATAGGCACCGACCATTATCATACATTCTTGCATAATAGCGCCTGTTACGGTGTACCGTTCCATTATACTGACGGTAATAATCTTTTAGGTGGTATATATATCATGACTGCAGTGGTCCTTCACAATCCCTTCTTTTTAATGACGTTAGAAACTGTAGTGGATTCGATTGAAAGAGAGCTATTACTTAGGAAACAGAACCGTAAATTAAACATCATGAATCAAATTATGTTGAGCAAAACCAGGAATGGCATAATTATTACGGATACAGAAGGTAAGATAACACAATGTAATAGATTTGCTGAAAAAATATTTGGATATAGTAAAGAACAAACAATCGGAACAATTGTTTTGGATTCCCCTGTTACCGGTAAATATTTTAAAGATGTTTTGCAAAATGAAGGCATCTACGAGGACTTTGAAATGAGATTTACTAATAACAAAGGTGAGAATTATATTTGTTTATTTGATGCTCAACCTATTCACGCTGAAAATTTAAAAATAGTCGGAGCTTTTGGACAGTTTAGGGATATTACGGAAAGATATTTGGCAGAAAAAAAATACAAAGATACAGAGAAGGCCATGTCGCGTTTAGATCGTCTAAACCTGATTGGTCAAATGGCCGCCAGTATCGGCCACGAAGTCAGAAACCCGATGACGACCGTGCGAGGTTTTCTGCAACTGTTAGGCAATAAGACGGAATGTCTTCAATATAATGACTATTTCACGCTGATGATCGAAGAACTGGACAGGGCAAATGCAATTATTACAGAGTTCCTCTCCTTAGCGAAAGATAGGGTTGTTGATTTAAAAGTACAAAGTCTTACAGAAATCGTTCAAAACATCTTCCCCTTAATCCAAGCTGACGGAGTGATCTCCGGAAAATACATACATCTTAAACTAAACGAAGTTCCGAAAATCCCTCTAGACAAAAAAGAAATCCACCAGTTAATCCTCAATCTGGTTCTCAACGCTTCCCAAGCAATGTCCAGCGGTGGAAATATGGAAATACGAACGTATATGGAAAAAGATGAGATTATATTAGCCGTACAGGATGATGGTATAGGAATTGAACCTGAAGTGCTTGGGAAAATCGGCACCCCATTCTTCACAACAAAAGACAACGGAACGGGTTTAGGGTTAGCGGTTTGTTACAGCATTGTAGCCCGCCATAATGCAAAAATTGATATTGAAACCAGTTCTACAGGGACAACGTTCTTCATTCGATTTAAAAAGTATTGACCCAATTTCGGACTTAATAATAATCATACCCACTTAACTTACTCTACTCATCATTCTAAATTTATCGGCAAGGGCCGCTATGAATTCGGTATTTGTAGGTTTTTGCCGTTCAATATTCATAGAGTATCCGAAAATCCATTTTAGGGTATCTGTTTGCCCACGCACCCACGCTAACTCTATCGCATGACGAATTCCGCGTGCTACCCTATTTGGCGATGTATCGAATTTCTTCGCAATATCGGGATAAAGCCCCTTCATCGCTGATCCTAACAAAGAGATATCCTCTACCACCATCAAAATAGCTTCGCGAATATATTGGTACCCTTTAACATGAGCAGGAATTCCGATCTAATGCATCGTCGTGGTCACTTCATTAGCTAGATTGAGCCCGCTTTTCACCATTGTTGTCGGGCTCGAAGAACTCGAAGAAAACTGAGCAGGAACGGACGGCGGCATGGCCTGAGTTAAAGCTCGGATACGTTTGCTAAGAATATCCAGATCGAAGGGTTTTAGAAGAAAGCAGTCTACACCGAGCCTCATTGCTTGATGCGTGAGTGATTCCTGTCTGAAAGCTGTAAGCATGATAATTCTGGGGCGTTTCAGATTTGTCAGACCATTAAGACGTTCTACTACCCCTAACCCATCTAAATGCGGCATCACTACATCAAGAATGATCAAATCCGGTTCTCTGGTTCGAATAAGCTCCACAGCTTTTAACCCGTTATAAGCGACGCCAACTAGGGTCAGGTCTTCCTGACCTTGAAAATAATTCTGCAGTATTTGACAAAAATTACGGTTATCATCCGCCACAATGATTTTTATTCCCTTACCCATTCGTCAACACTCCACCTTAACAATATTAATATCCGCATTCAATTCTCTCGGCTCCCCAATCATTTAATCATGCGCAATAGATCATGCCGAAATTGCGCTGAATTCTGGCATTGCGTTAAGAACTTCCAGCCTACTTTCAAATGCAAAAGCTGTGCCAATTCACTGTATTTTTATAATATTAAGAAAATGCTACTTTCTGCCTATTTCCACAATACTCTTCGCCCTTTTGAGTAGTCAAAATAGCCTCAACGATGTACCATTATGTCTCACCTGCCCATTACACCTGGGCGAAATCGCCCAGATAAAAGGACCACTTCTTTCTCTCGCTGTCTCTTCTTTAAAAGAACAGACAGCGTGTCTCACCTTGACACGCTGTCCTAATTTACTCTATTAAACTTTCTAATTTTCGGTGTAGCGCTCGTCGCGAAATACCCAACCTTCGCGCCGTGAGTGATTTATTACCGTTAGAATCCTCAAGAACCTGGCGTAGGTATTTGTCAATATGATTTTTCAAAGTCTCTGATTGCTGCTGTATGCTAGGCTGAGAACTTTGCGAGATCATCTGCAAATGTTCCTTACGCAAAACGTCTCCTTTATTCGTGAAATTAACCACTTCCATCAAATTGCTTAATTCTCTCACATTGCCATACCAAGGGTAGTTTAGTAAAATTTCTGAGGCCTCATTGTCTATCCCTCGAAAACCTTGCTACCCCTCTTTCTGTGCAAAGTCCATCAGAAACTTTATCGCTAACGGAAGAATTTCCTCTTTGCGCTCTCTTAGCGGCGGAATAACAATCATTCCAATTTTCAACCGGTAATAAAGATCCTTTCGAAAACGTCCTTCATTCATAGCTTGTTCGAGATTCATATTAGTCGCTGCAACAATCCGAGCATTAGTGGATATTTTTTTCAAACCGCCAACTCGATAAAATTCTTTCTCTTGCAAAACTCGCAAAAGCTTACCTTGAGACTCCAGAGAAAGTTCACCCAACTCATCTAAGAAGAGTGTTCCCCCTTGAGCTAAATCCAATTTCCCCTTTTTTCCTTTCGGTGAACCACCCGTATATGCTCCCGCTTCATAACCAAAGAGCTCACTTTCAAACAAATTCGAATTAATAGCAGCACAATTCAGATCAATGAATGGCCCTACTTTAGCTCTATCGCTCTCACCATAGTGAATTATCTTAGCGATAAATTCTTTACCGGTTCCCGTTTCCCCTTGAATGACAATCGGAAAAGAACGAATTGTAGCATATTTATACGCTTGGTTAACTATTTCCTCTAACTTCTCTGAGAAAATCCCCATGGAAAGTGTGTCCATGGCATGCTGTCGCTTACTGTGGTAGAGATTAAACTGCACCGACCTTTCTCCCAACTGATCATATGTTTCTTGCAGATCGCGCCTCGATCTCTGCTGCTTCCTTACAGTATTTGTATGACACTCAGCTACTACACGTTCTAGTTTTAAAAACAATTCCTCCGCTTGAATCGGTTTCGATATATATTCGTCCATCCCATACGAAAGTAGTTTTTCACGATCTCTTGGCAACGCATACGCGGTAAGAGCAATAATAGGTGTATGCCCACTCAATCCTTCCCTGTCTCTGATACGCACTGTCGCTTCGATGCCATCCATTACAGGCATTTGAATATCCATAAAAATCACATCGTGCAGGTTTTGCCCATGTGAAACTAGGGCCTCAGAACCGTTAGTTGCAGACTCAACCGTATGACCTTTCCGTTCAAGCAGACGTGTAAGGACTGAGAGATTTACCGGATCATCTTCGACTACAAGGATTTGCAATGATTTCCCGGTTACATAATCATTCTTATCAAGTAATGCAGAGCAATCTGTTGTCCTCAGTTTGGGTACATTTTCGACGAACCCTTGCTCAGCGGTTATTTGCCTGAAGATGGCACTAAATGAAAATGTGCTTCCAGCCCCCAGCACACTTTCCACACTTATTTCTCCGTTCATCATGTTGATGAGTTGTTTGGAAATTGCCAGACCCAACCCCGTTCCTCCATACTTCTTGGAGACGGAATCATCACCCTGCCTGAAACAAGTAAACAAATTGCCCCATTTTATCGTCTGCTATGCCAATCCCTGAATCTTTTATGGCGAAAAGGAATTGCACCCTATCCTGAAATTTCTTTCCTCTACCAACTGACAACTCTACACTTCCATGTTCCGTGAACTTAATGGCATTTCCCAGCAGATTTAATAATATCTGTTTAAGCCTACTCGAATCACCCAGAAAATGGCCATTTATATCTTTATGAATATGGTATTTGAACTCCAATCCTTTGCGGACGGCTAAAGGCTTAATTAGATTAACAACTTCTTTAACTAAGAAATTCAGCTTAAATTCATTTTCGCTCAATGAAATTCTTCCGGCCTCAATTTTTGATATATCGAGAATATCATTGATGACAGTTAATAGGTTATCTCCACTGTTTTTAATCATCGTTGCCATTTTCTTTTGGTCACCTTCAAGTTCCATTGCCAGCAATTGAGCCATTCCGAGAATGCCATTCATAGGGATCCGGAGTTCATGGCTCATATTTGCGAGAAACTGACTTTTGGCTCTGTTGCTGCTTTCAGCGTCTTCTTTTGCTTTTAAGAGCGCCTGCTCTGAGGATAATTGCTCTGTTATATCTCGACTAACAAGTACATACAGTTGGATAGCCCTATTGACATCATAGATTTGATTCCCACTGACACTCAGATAGCGGACAGTATCCCCACTCACTGTCTTCATTCTGTTGTTCTTTATAACCTCCCCTCTCAGTAGCCTTTGAAGGTTCATATTTTCTCCGGGAATTTCGCTGCCTTCCAGATCATAATATTTCACTGTCGCAGACCCATCCTCGTATGTTTCATAAGTTATGTGGAAATAATCCTTTGCTGCTCTATTAATTAACAAAGGGTTACAGTCTTTATCATATACGAGGACAGCATCGTCAAAATTCTCAATTATTGCTTCTAGCAAATATGAAGTATCCTGAAAATCGAAAGAAATATAATCTCTTGCCATGACTGAATTACCTCTTTCACTATCTTTAGCGAGAATATTTGTTTTTCCTCTATAATATCATATACTTTGTGATATATATGTCGAATAAGAACAGAGGAAATCTTTAAACAGCAAGAAGCTCCTATCGTTCCAGTTTCTTTAATGTGATTTAACCTTCTTTCAACTTCTCTCAACTAAAGATAAACAGGTCTAACTGATTGGGTCCCTGCCGCAGACTGTGAAGAGTGTGATTTGAATTACAATGCGTATGTTCTGATTTTATTATAACTGGAAAATAAAAAATCAGAAGACATCTCTTCTGATTCAGAATAACCCCTAACTTTGTTTTTAGGGGCGAGGCCAAAGAAAGGCAACTCGCCCTATTGATGGAACCCGTGATTAATTGACGAAAAGCATTCGGTCGTTATCCAGGGTGTTCTTACTCTGCTGGGAAAACAGCTCCATCAGATGGGGAACTGTCATATCTGCCCGCTCCTGCCCTGATATATCCAGAATTATTTTTCCGCGGTCCAGCATGATGGTGCGCGATCCGGTTTTAAGCGCAGACTGGATATTGTGGGTGATCATCATCGTGGTGATATTTTCCTGACTAACTATGTGATTGGTGATCAGCATAATCTTTTCGGCAGACGCAGGATCCAAGGCTGCAGTATGTTCATCAAGCAATAAAAGCCGCGGTTTACCGATGGTAGCCATGAGCAGAGACAGTGCCTGCCTCTGACCGCCGGAAAGCAGACCGACTTTGGTTTTCAGGCGGTTTTCCAGTCCCATCTCAAGCTGGGCGATCTTTGCGCGAAAAACCTCCACGTCCTTGCGATGGACACCGATACGCAGGCCGTTTTTACTTTTGCGATTATAGGCCAGAGCCAGATTTTCCTCAATCGTCATGTCTGGGGCAGTCCCCTTTACCGGATCCTGGAACAGCCGACCGATCATGGCGGCCCGTTTATGCTCAGCCATGTAGCTGATATTGTCTTCCTGCAGCAGGATCTTGCCTCGGTCCAGCCAGAAGGTGCCTCCGATAGCGTTAAACAGTGTGGACTTTCCGGCTCCATTGGAACCGATGAGGGTGACAAATTCACCTATAACAAGGGAAAGGCTTACATCATCCAGTGCTACATGTTCGTTAGGCGTCCCTGCTAAAAAGGTTTTGCTGGCGTTTAGGATTTCAAGTATCTTGTTGCACCTTCCTTCTCACGCTGCTCAACTGAAAGCGCTTTTGGATCACGGGTATAGACAAGGCAATGACGACAATCACTGCCGAGACAACCCTGAGCATATAGGCGGGGAAAATACTTGATTTAAGTGCTGCTGCAATAATAAAACGATAAAGAAGGGAACCGAATATAGCGGAGAACAAACCCATGGTCAAGGAACGGCGGTCAAAAATGGCTTCACCGATAATAGCGGAAGCCAAGCCCACCACCATGATGCCGATGCCTGAACTGATGTCGGCATAGCCCTGATATTGGGCAAGAACCGCTCCGGACAGTCCTATACATGCATTCGAGAGCGCCAGAGCGATGATTTTCATGGTGTTGACATTGATCGAGGAAGCTCTAACCATATCCTCATTATTGCCGGTAGCGCGAATGCATAGACCCAGATGGGTCTTGAAAAACCAGATCAGAATAATTGTGCACAAAAAGCAGTAGAGGAGCGGTATAAGGGTTTTCATCATTTCCTCGTTGATCGACAGCCAGGCTATTTGATTAAAAATACTGTCACTGCCGATCAAAGACAGGTTATTTCGGCTGCCAAGAATATAGAGGTTAATACTGTATAAGCTGCTCATCGTCAGGATACCTGCCAGTATGGGATGAATCTCCAGTTTGGTTTGCAGAAGACCCGTAACTGTTCCCGCCGCAGCTCCGGCTGCAATGGCAAGCAGGATGCCGAGCAAGGGGTGACCGGCCACTGTCAGGACGGCCGATACCGATAGGCCCAGCGTAAAACTCCCGTCAGCGGTCAGATCGGGAATATTGAGTATTCGGAACGAAATGTAGATGCCCAGCGCCAGCATGCCGTAAATCAATCCAAGCTGAGCAGAGCCTATCATTAGAATCATAAATCCTGCCTCCTGCAAGCATTGCGATCAGAATTACTGGATAATTTTAGCACTTTTCAGCACATCTTGAGGAACGGTTACCCCGATGGCATCCGCGGTGGTCTTATTGATGACGGTGGTAAAATTAGACACTGTAATCGACGGAATCTTCGCCATAGGAGTACCTTTTAAGAACTTATCCGCCATATCGGCTGTCATACCGCCGATCGTAGTATCGTCAATACTGATTGTCGCAAACGCACCGGATTGTACCATGACCGCAGAACTGCCATATACCGGAATCTTAGCGCTTTTGGCAATTCCGGCAACCTGGGGCATCGCGCTTTGCACCATACTGTCGTTGGGGATAAAAAACGCATCCACTTGACCCACCAGGGATTGGGCAGCCTGCTGCACTTCGGAAGAGGCGGTCACTACGGCCTCCTTATACTTCAAACCGTTTCCATCCATATACGCTTTGGCGCTTTTAATCGTGGTGACGGAATTTATCTCGCCTGTATTGTAAATTAAGCCGTAGGTTTTGCGGTTGGGCGTCAGCTTATCGGACAGTTTGAACATCTCGCTGACGGGAATGGCGTTGGAGGTACCGGTAGCATTTTTATCCGGCGCGTTCATATCAGAGATGATCGAGGCTCCTACAGGGTTGGAAACCGAGATGAAAAATACCGGGATGCCGCTCTTCATATTGACGATGGCTTGTGATGCAGGGGTTCCGATTGTAACGATAAAGTCTTTTTTTCCGTCCACCATGGTCTGACAGATGGAATTAAGAGTAGCTGTGTCGCCGTTGGCGTTTTTGTAGTCAAAAACCATCTTATCTGCTGAGTAACCCAACGTGCGCATTTTGTTAATAAAGCCCTCGCGCATGTCGGTAAAGGCTCCGTTGTCGGCAAGCTGGATGATACCTACTTGAGTCACGTGGGCTGAAGTACTGCCGTTGGAGGCTGTTCCTGAGCTGCAACCGGCAGCAGCCAACAGCATAATCAAGACCAGTACACTTGCAAATATTTTTTTCATTTTTACCCTTCCTCCCTTAAATTTGTGATGTGGCTGTCGCTATTAGATGACACACAAAGTCACTAAAAACAAATAAAAGCCTGCCCTGCTACGGATATCCGTAATCAAGGACAGACTATACGTCTGCGGTGCCACCTTGCTTGGTAATTTACTACCCAACTTTAAAGAGTGCCAACATACTCTCAGCCTGATAACGCTGGCTTTGCGTCGCGATATACTAAAAAGCCTAAGCTTTCGTTCCCTGCGCCCTCCGTAGTCCATTTGCCGTATCGCTTTCTGCCGGACTTCCAGCCCCCCCGGCTCTCTGAAAGTGCGCTTACGGTTTGATCTCTACATTAACAGTTTTCTGATTTACGATATCATGCCTTCAATGAACTGTCAAGATTATTAGCGTACTTTATGTCTGAAAGGTTCATTCTTCGTATCAGTTTCTCCACTTTAGCTTCTCGCTTCCACTTTTATAGAAAAGCCCTATTTAAATATTCAACAATTATATCTCCCATATTATTCCACATTTCTTTAGCTATGCATATTATGTACTATCTCTAGAACAAAGGAGGAAATGCATATGGCATTCGGCGGTGTTGATGGTGCTGCTTGTGGAACAGCCCCTGGCTTTGGTGCAGGAATCGCTGTAGTTGTTGTAATTATTCTGTTGCTTATCGCACTGGGTATCGTATTCTAATAATAAAGGAGGAAATTTTATGTACGGAATGGGTTATGGTGGTGCATGTTGTCCGGCTCCTGTCGCTCCGGTTGCTGGAGTAGGGGTAGGCGTAGGTGTAGGAATCATTGCAATTGCTATTTTGATTCTTATCGCTTTAGGAGTAATCTTCTAAGATGTCTCTCAAAAGGCTATCATCTGTAACGATGATAGCCTTTTGCTTGCTAACCACATTAGCAAAAAACCATATTATCATAATTTTGCTACTAAATTTTTCGAGCTAAAGCTGCTAATTCCTGCGCAGACTCTGCTAGAGTTTCGATAGTTGCTCCGATTTCCTCAACAGCTGCAGAGACTTCCTCTGTATTCCCCCCTACCTTTTCCAACTCAGCTGTCATCTTACCGACAAGGCCTTGGATGCCACCGATAATCTTGCGGATATCTTTTGCCGAGGTGGCACTCGATATGGCCATCGTCCGAATTTCCGAGGCTACCACAGCGAAACCTCGGCCAAATTCTCCTGCTCTGGCAGCCTCAATTGAGGCATTGAGGCCCAGAACTTTGGTATCGCTGGCAACCGAATTGATATATTCAACCACTTCTTCCATTACCAGTGCTTTTTCATTCACTTCTTGGGCCTGTAAATTGAGTGCTTGTCCACCATCAGCAAGGGCTTGGGCAGATGCAGCGATATTTTCGATGGCCGCCGCAACCTGCTGCAAAGATTCTGAAAGATTATTGGATAAAGTGGGCAACCTTTCAAAGGCACTTTCCCGTTCCGTTGAACCTGTGGTCGAAATCCCACCAATGATCACACCGTCTTCGAGAATCGGATACGCTACTCCGGTATAAGCAATGCCTAAGGCTTCTTTCCCCACATTTCTCTGAACCCTATTACCTGTTTGAAGGCATTCATAAGCCGTACTTGCAGTAGGTATACTGTCACCGGTTTTAATAGGCAGATTAATAATGGAGCCCATTCTAATATGAATAAACTTTTCAAGGTCAAATAAAAAAATTGATGTTCTTCCAAAATCAGTTTCATAAATCACATCAACCAATTGCACATAATTTTCTATCAAAACAATTCCCCCCCCGCAATTATTGTTCTTGAGTTACCGTCAACTTATCATCTACTTCGATATCCGGAGAATCTAACCAAACCAAAACGTCGTTAGTGAATAGCTGCTTTATATCTAAAACCGGAATTATATGATCATCTGTTTTGATGATTTCCCTAATTGTCCCTTGATGAATTATTGCGGGAACTTGCTCAATCCTATTGCTTTCTAAAATCTCAACGACATCATCCACCCACAGTCCGATTCTTTCCGTCTCTTTGTCTGACTCGAAGATCATAATTCTGGGTTCTCCTTCACTAGTTGGAGCTATCACAAATTTCTGTCGTAAATCTATTATTGTGACTACACCATCCCGCACTTTAGCGATCCCCTGAATATATTTAGGTGCGCCCAAAAGTTGTGTGATATCTACGGGTTTGATAATTTCCCGAACGCAACTCATTTCCACGGCATAGTCATCCGGTCCTAATTTAAACTGAATAAATTGTTTCATTTCAGCCATTAATATTACTCCTTTCTCGTCCTTTCGCCTTAGACTCATAACATTTGGCCATCCAACATTTAGTAAAATGATATACATGATCATTTCTATCTATATCAAGTATATTTTATTTGCTCACTAAGAAAACAGTTCAGTTGGCATTATATTCGAGTGCCAAATGCACAATTTTCGGTGGGAGTTACGCTCACAACCAGAAATGGTTGTGATTTTAATTTCCCTTCAATCAATTAACCGCTCAGCCTGCGTCATTTACTGAAAATTTGTCAGCGTGATAGTGTATTTATCCTATACTGATAGTATAATTGTTGAAACGGGAATTTGCAGTGTCGCCAAAATTATTCTTAACGTCGCTTTGTCAAAAACTCCAATTTGTTATTCTCGTGGATCACTCTCCCTTGAAATGGAGAGCATCTTTTGAATTCTAGGCGACAAGCCACGATCCCTAAATTTTTTGCGAAGAGGTGCCAAAATGATCGACCTACCAATATTTTGTAATTCTTGCGGAACAATTTTCCCTTCAGGTAACGTTGTGGAGAATTTAACCGACAAAATCGATGATATTAGCGGTAGTTGTCCACTTTGTGGAGAATCGGGTCAAGTTCCATCAGATATTTACAATTTCATTGGTCGCGCGATTGAACTTTTAACCGGTCCGAATAAAACGATCGATGAACTTAACAAATTATCGATAATTTTGCGTAATTACCAGGATAATGAATCAGGCATCAATGAAATCAGGCAACAGATTAAACAAGAAGTTCCCGAATTAACTTCTATAGCCGATCTATTGCCTGAAACCCGTCAAAATATCTATCAACTCATTCAAATTATTCTGTTTATCATTACCATAATAATAACACTAACTTTAGAAGGCCAACGGGGACCAATAACAGCCGAAATTATAGTTGCACAGTTATATAAGCATTTAGCTCCCGCTACTGATTCAGCCGATGATAAGAAAAGCAAGAATTCTAAAATAGGCAGAAACGAATTATGCGCTTGCGGCAGCGGAAAAAAATATAAGAAATGTTGCGGTCAGATTCAATAGTGAAGATTTCAAAAATTCTACAATAGTTCAAAAGCAACCATATAAACCGCTTTTAGCGGCTTTCCTGGTTGCTTTCATAATTTAGATGATCTCTTCACGAGCCATTCGGTATTACCGTATTTAATAAAATAATGACCATCCCGCTCAATTAGGTTTTTACATAACTCAGAATTTTGCTGGGTATTTTTGTGATGGCATCATAGTGATTCTCACTTTCGGCAGATCAAATTAATACTTTAGAGTTGAGTTTTATAAGAGACTGCTATTGAAAGTGCTCTCAAAAGTGCTGTTCCTACCCCAGGCGACCATAACAAAGACTTCTCAACGGCTCTCGATAGTCTCGTTTCCGCCGGCACGATTACCCAAGCTCAAGAAACAGCTGTCCTCAATGCTCTTAAACCCTCGGGCCCTCCTAACGGCAACAACCCGTTCAACACAGCGTTGGATAGTTTGGTAAGTGCCGGCACCATTACTCAAGACCAAGAAACGACTATTGAATCGGCTCTTCAAAATACTGCTCCTCAAGGGGCTTCTGACGGTGGACTTTTCACATCTTCCTGCCAAAATTAGCATATCCCAAGAATACACAAAAATTTGCCAGATCGTCAAACGATCTGGCAAATTGCTACAGTGGTCAACCTAAGCAACAGACCACCGCTGCGAACTGCGTCAAGATAGGATCGTTTACTCTTTAATGGCCTGTATGACCTCCTCTGGCAAGCGCTTGGGTTTCATTCCCGGACCCACACAGGCCAATATCACTTTCCCATCAACGAGTAGTTTCCCGTCAACGACCCTTAGCACCTGTTGGGCAAGGGTAAAAGTGGATTTTCTAATTTCCAGCACAGTTGTTTCCACTCTAAGCAAATCGTCATGCAGAGCTGGGGAGCGATAATCAATCTCCAAGTGCACAACCGGAAAGACGAAACCTCGCCGGGCCATTTCCCCAACCGAAAATCCCCGGTCACGAAAGTATTCAGTCCTTCCTCTTTCGAAATACTTGAGATAATTCGAGTAATAAACCACCCCAGCTGCATCAGTATCTTCGTAATAAACCCGAATTTCCATAGTAGTGACCTCCTGAAAGTATAAATATTCCGAGCGTAAACCCGAAAAAAATGCTCTATCGCCGAAGATCATCCGGTTTCTTTCGTTATCATCGACTATCATTACTTTTAAGTCGCTCAAGTTATTAGGCCGTAATCCATGATCCTTGTCTTCCGGTTGAGTTTTCTTTAGCTCCAACGTTATGTTGAAGTTCATTTATTTATCATCAGTAGTCCTTCCATCACCAGTAATTGGTATAGCCTTTCCTAAGAAAATTGGTCTAGGCCTAATGAATCCTGAAATCAGAAAATCCTTGTTTCTTGCAGCTATCTCCCGTAATTCATATAATTTCATTACTGCTCCATAATCTTGTTTATCCGAGGCAACACCATAAGTTTCTAACCCTAACGCTCGGGCATCCGATACTGCTCTCATAAGATGGTAATGCTGAGTAACAATAATAACCTTTTTAACCTGGAAAATATCTCTGGCTCTGTAAACACTATCATATGTTCTAAATCCCGCATGATCCATAAATATATCCTCCGGTGGAATATTCCTTTTTTCGAGAAATATTCTCATTGCATTGACTTCATCATAATCTTTTCGTCCATGATCTCCACTAACCAATATCTTTGGGGCTTTTCCCAATTCATACAATTCTACTGCTTCAACTAGCCTGTCATGCAGCATAGGGGAAACTGTTCCATCTGGAGCAACATAAGCTCCTAAAACTAATATAGCGTTACACTTAGGAACATCTTTTGCCTCAACAATATATTTTGATCCCGAATACTTAACAAATTGGTCAATCGATAAAACACAAATAGCAGCTGCAATTAACAATACCGTAAAAATAATAATAATGAGCCTAAGACGACTCCTCACAAGATACGCCACTTCCTTACTCAACTAAAATCTGGCCAAAACCGTTTGACTTTGTTCTGTTGCATTCACGTAAGGATGCCGTTAACCTACACCCCTATGATTCTTCTCGTCTAACACTTCCCCATCCTACCTGATTTTCCCCCGAGATTAGCAGTCCTACTTCCTTGAGCAATTCTTCCGTATCTACAGGCTTAGTAAAATACCTGTCAATACCAATCTGATAGCTCCTTTCCTTATCTTCGACAACTGAGAGAATCACTATTGGTATATTCATAGTCTCCGGATCATTTTTAAGTACTGCCGCAACGTCAAAGCCACTCATTCCAGGCATCATGACATCGAGGATGATCAAACCGGGTTCTTCTTCTTTTACTTCATTAATGACCTCTAAACCATCCTTGACCTCTCTTACGAAGTAGCCTCCCGCTTCGAGTTCCTGTCTGAGAAGTGCCCTTATGTTAGCGTCATCGTCTGCCACCAGAATGCTGTTTTTTCTTTTTCCGTCAATAGACGCTAGCGGCAATACGCAGTCTTTTAGCCGATTAACCAGTGTATCAACGTCGATTTTATTTCCTGCAGTATATGGTTCTCCTTCAGCAGGCAGGGTGAATGAGAAGTTACTACCATCTCCACGCTTGCTTTCTACCCATATTTTCCCTCCGTGGTGCTCTATTATCTGCTTGCATATCGATAGCCCAAGGCCTGTTCCTTTGGGCTTATCGGTGAGGGTGTCCCCCACCTGTTTGAACTTCTCAAAGACCTTTTCCTGGTCTTCGTTAGTTATCCCAATGCCTGTGTCTATCACGCTGATTGTTATCTCAGCGCCTGTTTTTCTGGCCCTGCAAGTCACAGACCCTTCACCCGTGAATTTCACCGCATTGGAAATTAGGTTGATTACAGCCTGAATTAGTTTATCCTTATCCCCTATCACACAAGGCAAGTCTTCTTCGACATCCTTAATAAGTATTAGCCTATTTTGCTCAAAAAGAGACATAGTAGCAGCAGTTGCCCTGTCAATTACCTCTGTCACGCAAATGTTTTCTATATTCCATTCAGTCCTTCCCGCATCCATCTTAGCCAGATCCAGAACGTCGTTTATAAGTGAAGTCAGCCTCTCACCTTCTGATACAATAATCTCAATGTTGTCTTTTACTTGCCTGGTCGCTCTCTCAACTTTTCTATCGCTTGATTTTACTAAGGGAAAAATTACATCTTCGAGCCTTTTTTGGGTGATCTTAGCAAATCCCAAGACTGAAGTCAGGGGGGTTCGTAATTCGTGGGACACGGTGGATAAGAAATCCGACTTCATCATATCGAGTTCTTGCAATTTCTTGTTAGTTTTCAGGAGTTCTAAATTGGCCTCCTTAAGTTCTGCTGTTCGTCTCTCAATCAGGCTATCTGTCATTAGATTAAAAGCTTGAGCTAGTTGTCCCACTTCGTCTTTAGATTCGGTTTTTATCTTAGTCACCCTAAGATTGCCGGCGGCTATCTCATATACATTTGCCAGCATAATTTCCAGTGGTCGGGATATGGCTCGGGCCACCAGAAACCCAATAGTCATTGCCAATACTGCGGCGGCAAGCGGAAAGGAAAACAGAACTTTCTCTGCACGAGCAAAGCTGAAATTTTCGCGGACTATAGTACTTTTCGCATTCTGAGCGCTATATTCTACGAGTTCGGCAAGCACAGTGTTTATATCGTCTAAACTTTTGGTAACGTTATCAGAAAAGTAGGCATATGCTCCTTCTTCATCATGACTATCCATTAAAGAAACTACTTTCTGCCATCCGTCGCTGTACTTTTGTAGTGAGTCTCTCACGTTTGCCAATTTTGCGACTTCAAAAGGCTCTTTGGCAAGGTCAGTATACAAATCAAGGGACTCATTGATCAATTCTTTTAGTACTGTAGTCTGAATAAGCAAGTTTTGTTTCTTAGATGTGTTAAGAGGGGTCAAGAAAAGCTCTAGATTAGCATTATGGATTTTTTGAACATTGGAATTGGCCTCATTGATTAGTTTTACAGACATCAGAGAATTTGCATAAACATCGTTCATGGCTACTTTGGCTTGCTGATAATAGTAAAAACCTATAAAACTTAATACGAACATAAAAACTACCATGACCAAAACCAACGCATTTATTTTGTAAAACGTTCTCCAGTTGTAGAACCATTTCCATTTCATATTGAAATTCCATTCCTTTCGCTGCGCTCGATGCACATAAATTCACTGAAAGTTACCCATGTGCAGTGGCATCAACTTTATGCATCCAGATCACTGAGAAAATGGCCATACGTCCCCTCTCTAAAATATTCGACGTTTTTCACTTATTTTCCTCCAAGATACGAAAATAATCCAAAAAAAGCCAGGCCGTCCGAATGAACGCTCTGACTATCATCTGATATATTTCTTGTTACAAATTTAGACTAACTGCATTGGGCCATTCTGTATTATTGATACTGTCTTAACACATAATAAAACATTAGTAAAATCAGGAGGCAAAGTCAATGACAGATGTTGAACAGACCATTCCAAATGTCTCTGAGCCAGTTCCTCTGGGAGTTATCCAACATAATTTAGCTAATATAAAACCGACTGTTGCTGAAATAAACCATCTTTGGACAACTTATATAGCTGAAAGTATGGCATGTGCCTTTCAAAAACATATCTTTGCAAAATCCAAAGACCCTGACTATCGTCAAGTGATGTAAGCCGCGTTAGCTTTATCAAGTAAAAATATTCAACTGATAGAGAACCTGTTCAACTTAATTCCGCACCCTATTCCAGAAGCTTTTGGCGAAAAAGATATTAATGCAAATGCCCTGCCATTATTTGATGATACATTTGGAGTTAGATATACAAGACTTATGACAAAATTTATTTTACAAAATCATGTTTTAGCTTTTAGTGAATGTACACGTTCCGATTTCCGACAGTTATTTTACGGATTTATTGATGGTTCGAGGGATATTATCCAAAAAGCGGATGCCATTCTTCTAACGAAAGGGGTATTCCCATCATCCCCTAACATTGCTATCCCTGACAGAGCAGAAAATATTCATGACAAGAAATATTATGGTTCATTTTTTGGCAACGAAAGCCCTTTGAATGCCCTAGAAATTGCTAATATTTTTGCTATCTTAGATTTCAAAATGGCAATAAAAGCCATAAAGTTAGGATTTGCTCAAATTGTTAAGTCCAATGAAATTAGAAAACATCTAAATCAAGGATTGCAACTCGCTGATAAACAAATAAAAGCACTCCGTTCCATCTTAGAAAATAACGGTTTACCTGGACCGGAGCTAGTGGATTATCAAGTTACAGATTCTAAAGAGTCTCCATTTAGCGATAGGTTAATTTTGTACCATACAACAGCGGCTATTAGTAATATTCAAATCGCCTATGGTATTGGACTATCGAGGATTTTGAGGAAAGATATAATTGCAACATATTCTAGATTTATGGCAGAGATACTTTCTTATAATAAGGATGGCGCAGATTTACTTATTAAATATGGGTGGTTAATTAAAACACCAGAAACTGCCGACCGATATCAATTAACACACTAAGATTCTGTAAACCCCTAGATCTTACTAGGGGTTTACTAATTTCCCATCACTCCCGAATGCCACTATTACATCAACTATATTATTTTGAAAGTCAGTAACCGAAATGTAATTTTCTGCCGGCATAGATGAATCAAAAACTTACCAATTCCTTCTGTGAGAAATTTTTTTCATATTGCACTAGGAATCCTTGACATGATCCTCTTTAGATTCAACTGTAAACGTGTTAAGATTGGTTGAACCAACTGCACCACATCACAAATCGAAGTGTGAGTGCCAGCAGGTAAATTGTGCGAATATTCGTACAAGTAAAGGGTGAAATCTCATATGTTAAATGAACAGCAAATTCGTGGAATTTTAGCACATGAACTTTTTTCTGGTAATATGCCTTCTGAATTTATCGACTTCTGCTTAGCTCATGGTCGCGTTCGGCATTATGCGCCCAAACAATATCTGTATTTCTCGGGCGATGAAGGGAATACGGTTTATTTCCTCATTTCTGGCAGTATTCGGTTGTATTTAATGGGTGAATTTTCGGAGAAGATTCTTCGCGTACTTCGTCCCCCAGTTTTTTTCCCCGAAGTAGTTTTAGACGGAAAACCCTATCCCCATGCGGCACTTTGCATCGAGGAAACAGAGGTTTTGGCAATTGACCGGCAGACTTTTGTGCGTTTTATAGAAAGTAATCCTCCTGTGTTATGGATCTTTTACCAGGGGCTTGCTTTAGATTTACGTAGGTCCTACCGCCAACTTAGAAATCTTTCACTTGGAGATGCGCGTTTGCGTTTGGGTGCTAAGATTTTTGCTTTGGCCTACGTGCATGGAAAGCCGTCTTTAAACGGGGTTTTAATTACTATCCCTCTATCCGCAACAGAACTGGCCGGGATGTGCAGTCTTGCACGGGAATCGGTCAGCCGTATTTTAGGAGAGTTAAAGGAATTAAAAATTATCGAGATTGAGAAAAAGACAATAACCGTCCCCGACCTCAAAATATTACGCAGTTGGATTCATAAGCGCGCAGCTCATTCAAGCTCGTCAATTGGCTAAGGCTTTCTGTAGTTCGATCAAGGAAGTGTGTTAATCGCTCTTGATGTCGTCCATTTTCTAGATAGTGAAGAATTGTTTCAGAAATCCATGCCACCACTTCCTCATCGGTCGGAACATGCCCAGCGAGCTTGGCAAATTGAGGGTGTCGCCCTACTCGACCACCCAAATGTAATTCCCAACCGCTTTCCCCTGCAGTCAATTTCCCTGAGGGGCAAGTACGTAGACAATCCCCGCATGAAAGACATCTGGTATAGTCGATGAGGATCCCATTTGGCTGCCATGTTAGGGCGTTTTCCAAGCAAGCTTGGACACAAGCGTTACATCCTGAACACAGCACAGCGGTAATCCGAGGAGTTACATATCCGATAACGCCAAAATCTTTAATCTTAGGCCGAGAACATCCATTGGGGCATCCTGCCAGGCAAACTTTTGGAAGATGATGATGGAGAACAGGATCAAACTTATCAACAAGTGTTTGAGGTAAGTTTAATGCAGTTAGAGTTGTGGTTAACGTGTCATAAAGATTCTGCCAGTTACGGGCTGCTTTAGGACAATTTGGGCGACAATGTTCGAGATGAAAACCTGTCTGTTGCATATAAATTCCCCCAAGGATTATTATCGTCTGTAGCTAGTTTAGCAGAAATGCTATTTATACGGTGTGGCTTGAATCACAGTATGTACGCATTAATTTAAAAAGGTTGCCGCATCTTTAGACCGGCAAACCAGCCTATATGCCAGTACCCCATCTATGAGTGTTTTCAGACGAGCCACTGTCTCCACAACGACCCAATTTACAGAAATATATTACCTTCAATGAAGGTAGAGGGGCTCAATTGCTGAAATGCCTGATAGAATATCGAAGAAATCCAACTTTAGGAGGTTATATGGATAGTATCACCATTCCCAGTGAGATTATGGACACAATTCTTGCTGAATTAAAGGTCGGTTTGACTCTTGTAGACAACAGTGGAAGAATAATTTATTTCAATGAATTAGCAAGCGAATTGCTCGGGTGGGACAATAATAAGCCAGACAATAATATTCTTTCCTGCCATAAAAAAGAGACAAAAGATAAAGTGATTACCAAGCTAAACCAGTTTATAAATAAAGAGTGGCATAGAGTCATAAATATCCAAGACCGATTCATTGAGAACGTCTATTCACCGGTTAGAATACCCGGAAAATTTATGGGTGCCATGATTGTTACCAAAGATGTCACAGAAAGAGAAAACAACTTAATACAGTTAAAGAAATTTGCCGAAACAGACCCTCTTACGGGTCTAAACAATCGTAACCTCTTCAATGCTATTATTCAGAGCTACATAGCCGAGTCAAAGCCCTATGGTATTGTTATGCTTGATATTAGTGGCCTAAAGTATATTAATGATCACTTCGGTCATGAAGAAGGTGACCGGATAATCACCGAGGCCGCCGCTGTTATTAAGAACAGTATCCGGGACACTGATTTGGCTTTCCGCTTTGGGGGTGACGAGTTTGTGATACTTACCTCTAGTGAAACATCAGTACTAAATATGATTGAAAACAGAGTGAAAAACAAAAATAAAATTCCAACTGAAGATAACCCCGCGGTATTAAATTTGAGCTTCGGCTACGCTACGTCAATCGAAGAAGTAAGTATGGAAGCTGTTCTGGCCTTAGCTGACCGGCGAATGTACAAAGATAAAGAACAATTTTATTTGACCGTAGGGAAGTTTTTCAAAAGAAATTAAATGGGTCCAATGTTGACCCCGATACATTCTCCAAAGATAAATTAGCCGAATGATCAAGCACGGTTCGGAGACAAGGGGTTAGAGAGACCTAAACTCAAATATAAAGTAATTTTTAGAGGCCATATGAATTCGACAATTATCCCTAGAATTAGAAAAAACCATATGCTACAATGATCACATATTGTTCATTCTCAATTTCAAGTGAGCGAACATTATAGGTTCTACACTTCAATTAGTTACAGCTAATTGTGATAAGCCAAGTTTTCCCAAGATACTTCAGCTTCCAGGATTAAACGTATTGTATTAAGAGTATTTGTTGAGGTGAATAAACGTGGAAAGTAGTAATGCCCAAATTCAGGCTGCAATTACCACAGCTCGTTATATCGTCGAGTGCTCGCCTCAGTCGATGACTATTGGAGTGAGTGACACCTCGTGTTACCTTTGTTATTATCGTACTGAAGTCCTTGACTTTAGACTCCAACCGGGCGATCCGATTAGACCTGATAGTATGGCTGATCGTGTAATGCGTTCGGGTAAACGACTAAGCGCTCGTGTAGGGGCAGAAGTTTTCGGGGTTCCTTACATAGGGGTAGGAGTACCCATTCGTGATGAAAATGGCAAAGTCATCGGCTCTCTCGTAACGGGGACTGGTATCGAGATTCAGGAAAAGACAAAAGTAACTGCCAACAATCTTTTTGTAAGCGTAAAAGAGTTTACAGCGGTAAGTCAAAATCAGACCGCCGCATCTCAGAATTTGGCAAGCATTGCTCAGGCATTGGCGGGAGAATCGACCCAGATAATGACGGGGATTAATAATACCGATAGAGTTGTTTCTATGATAAAAGGAGTTGCCAATCAAACTAACATCTTGGGTCTCAACGCAGCTATCGAGGCCGCCCGAGCAGGTAAGGATGGGTTGGGATTTTCGGTAGTGGCCGAGGAGATTAGAAAACTGGCCGGCGGCACAAACGTTTCTGTTACCGAAATAACTTCCATTTTAAAGAAAACCCAAGAAACCGTTGCGGGATTAATGAAAAAGATTGGGGAGATTTCCGCTATCGCTGATGAGCAGGCTACTGCATCGAACCAAATTTCGGCGACCATCCAACAAATTAATTCCATGACTGAAGTGTTATATTCTCTGGCCGAAAGTCTTGTATAAGTAATTAGTGGACTGTTTATTGCCTTCTTTAAAAACAAAGCATAGCATCTGTTAGGGGGATCTCAAATTTCCCATTTAAAAAGCCTCCTACTAACGACAATATAATCGTTAGTGGGAGGTAATCTTTTTATGTATCTAATTGGTTTTGACAGCTTAGTCGCCTTTTGATTAATCTGGTTAGATTATTATCCAGTTGCTCAAATTCGCTATTTTTTCATTACTTCACTGATCTCCATGCCTGGCTCTGCAGTACCCGCTGTACATAGAGGAATGCTCTCAACAATACTCCGAACCTGAAAGTATGGTGCACTAAAGATAAGATCCGAATCCTTATAACCCTTAACCATGTGTCTGCTGGAATTATCCAAAAATGTTACGTTAATTCTGCCTGTAGACAGTGGAAAAGCAACCGAACCCGAACATGTGGAACCGGATAGTTGTGCCTGCAAAGGAATTCCAGTTTCGAAGGTTGACAATGTGACTAAGCGACTAGCTTGAGCCGGATTACATAGAAAGAGCACTAGATCAGGTTTAAACTCAAATTCTTCCAACGGACCGATCACAACATATTTACTGACTCCGATTGGTGGCTGGCCCTGACTGAGAGCCCTCGAACGAAAAAAAGAAGCGTTACAAGAGCTGAATTTTTCTCCTTCAATTAGAAATTTCTTCACAGTTGCAGCCCGCTCCGGTGAAGGGGCAGCTAGACCTAGTGAAGTTGTACCTCCCGGACAAATACTTGTTTCAGCGCTCACATTAAATGTGACTCCCTTTCTCGCGGCCTGATAGAAAGCTGAACAAGCCATAATCTTACTTTCTTTACCATTGCTTGCAGGAGAATCACTAAAGGCAACACCAACTGGAGTACCGTCTAAGGAAAGTACCTCTTTCAATTGTTTAGCATACTCTTGCCAAATCATAGATCATTCCTCCTATTTTTAGTTCTTTCTATCTCAGTATGAGTTAAGCAATAATCTGATGCAGTTTCTGTCAATCAGCATCAAAACTGTATAACTACCAAAATTTTTCTGTACCCTTCAGCCGCTAACTGAATAGAATAAATCCTCTCAAGGTTTCTTGTCACAGAAGGACATACTTATCATTCACTACTTCCATGATAGTTCTTCATAAGTTTATAAATTCCTCCAACAAAAAGACGCTTATTCAGCTATTCCAAGAATCGCAAACCACAATAAAACACCTGCAACTACAACAATTACTGAATGGTATTTCCAATTACTCATGATTGCCAAAATAATTGTTAATATACTAAGGCCTAAGGATAGGACAAATATGAGCTCTACCCTATTCTCGCCCTTGACGTGTACTATATCTATTATACAATTTATTCCGATTACCCTTTTTATTGCCTCTTGCCTGAATATTATAAACAATAATGTTAATATTAGTAATTAATGTTTTGTATTTGAACATTTTAGTAATAGAGAGATTGAGCCTCCTATATCAATTGTAAGTATTTATATCGAAGGAGACAATAAATGTTCGATTTTCATATAGTACTAGCATCCTTATCAATATTTATTGCCTGGAAATGGGGAGATTGGCAAAATTGGAAGTTATATTACTCTACAATTTTGTATATGATTATTGGCGACCTATCTTATAGTAGTTTATCAAGCAACAAACCACTTTGGCATTTTGAATCACCAATTATCGGCAGTGATTTTTCGGAATTTGTCATTGCTTTTGTATGTTTCCCCTGTACGTGTTTTGTCTTCTTTGCACTTTATTCAAAGGTAATTAAAACCGGAAGTTCATTTATGATATATATCCTCTTCTTCCTTTTCAGCGCATTTATATATACTTCTATAGAATACCTCTCATTTAGATTAGGATTTATCTCTTACCATAATGGATGGAATACTTGTTGGTCTTTTATTTTTAATTGCCTAATGTTCCCGCTTCTTTTACTACATTACAAGAAACCGCTCTTAGTTTGGATTCCATCAATGGCTTTAGCCGTTATAATGATATATATTTTCCATTTGCCTTTTTCTATAACAAAATAAGCAAGTGAACGAGTAGGGGGTGACTGCTTAAGATAAATTTCAATTAAAAATTCCATGTCTGCGCATTTTTCGATGGGTAAAGAAGATTGAATTTTTATAAACAAAGTCATTTCTGCAGACGGTTTAGTACAATTCGAGCTTCATGATGTTCTGTTCACTGCTCATCTAAGTGCTCTTTTTTAAGCCACTGATTTTCATCACTGGCCTTTTCTCTGTCTATGAACATCATAAATCTCTAGTTAATTCTAATTAATTAGCAGAAGTAAATGAATTGACAGTCAATTTGGATTATACTATACTTATTATAGTATAAAAACTATATCGTACTGTGTGTTTTGAGAAAGGTAACTACTATGTCACCTAAGTATAAGGATTATTGTCCAATAGCTTTTACGCTTGAACTAATCGGCGCTAAATGGTCACTAACGATCATTCGAGACCTGTTAAATAAGCCGCTGCGCTTCAGTGACTTGTTGCAGTATTCAGGTAACATAACGCCTAAGGGCCTTACGCTCGCGCTGCGACAGTTAGAGGGAGGTGGTATAGTTGAACGGGCGCAACAACCGGGTCATCGTGAGGTCTGGTATAAGTTAACTCAAGCAGGAGAAGACCTTCGGCCTGTTGTTGAAGCAATGAAGGATTGGGGACTAAGGCATGCCATGCGTCCGCCGTTGCCAGGAGAAACAGTTCGTCCTGAATTGGCAATAGGTGTTATAAAAGACTCGCTTAATAAACAACGGCGCAAGTTGCCACGGTCTGCAATTTGGCAGATATGCTTCATGAATGCTGAAACCTATGTCCTGTCATTCGACGGCAACGATTGGCTAACTCATAAAGGAGAAGCAGCCAATGCCGATGTCAGAGTAACCGTATCTCCTGAAGCGTGGGTGACATTTCTAGCTGTTAAACGGAGTGAGCGAAACCGTTATGTGCAGACATTGCAGCTAGAGGGTACTGCGGAACGTGTTGAAGAGTTTTTGCACTTCTTTATCTTTAGGGATAACCAAGCTAAGTCCCAGGAAACAGAGTAGAGGGAAAACACCCTATCACCAAAATATAAACACAACTCAGCAAGAACGGAGGAGGGCTTATAATGAAGAAGGTTCTGGGTATCATAGCCTCCCAGCGCAAAATGGCGAACGGGGAGATGCTGATTAAAGAGGTACTGGCGGGAACGGGCGAGGAGTGCCAACTGGAACTTGTCAGGCTGGCCGATTTAAATATGAGTATTTGCCGTGCCTGCTACAAATGTCTGACACCCGGCGAAAAATGTCCTCTAAACGATGACCTGTATCCACTTTTGGACAAGATAAAGGCCGCTGACGGCATTATTCTGGCGGCTCCCGACTATGTCTTAGGGCCGGCTGCAGTGACGAAGCTTTTTTCGGATCGCTCGATCGCCCTGAGCCAGCATCTTGATGATTTGTGGGGTAAACCCTGTGTCGTCATCGGCACTAACGGTATTGAGGGCTGGGAGGGCTACACCTTGACCGCGCTCAAGGCCATGGTTCAGTTTATCGGACTGGAGTTGAAGGATAGCTCCATGTTTTTGGGAGCCTTGCCGGGGGAAGCCGTTTCAGAGGCTAAGGCTATAGGCAGGGCCAGGGAAATGGGAGAGGCTTTATTCGGCGCGGCGCGCTCCGCCCAACAAGGGGAATGTCCCATCTGCCGGTCGGATATCTGGAAATTCCCTCAGCCGGGGGAAGCTCTTTGTCCGATCTGCGGCCAAAAAGCTAATTTGGTTGTCGGAGAAAGTGGCATCACCTGGGTTTACAAGGACAGGGGGCAAAGGTTCGTAAAAGAGCATCTTAAGAAGCATTTCCAAGAATGGCTGCCCGGCAAAGTTCAGGAGTTCATCACACGCCGCAAGGAGTTCGCCGCTATCCGTGAGCGGTATAAATAAGGCTTAGAACGGATACCAATTCACCTATTTCCAAATGAGCCAAGGAGAATATTTGTCGTTCCTTATTAGGATAAACTCTTGGTTTAAAATTCCTTCCTGATAAGGAACTTTTGTGTTGTCATAATCTACTGTGTATTGACTGGAAACAACTATCATGTTTTCTGATTTCATTTTGTCTCTTGGAATATTTAGAAGGTCACCCTTGCAATCGGGCAATATTTCATATCTGGTTGAGGTCCTGTATGTCTTTTTCTTTAGTCAGAGTTGAACTTGTCAATGACCTTAGTTTACATAATTAATATTTATTTAGTTTTTTATTTTATTCCATACATCCTCAAAGAATCCTACGAAATCTATACCGAAATGATCATTTACATTCATAAGAATCTTTATAATCATAGTAGTTATTAATAAAGCAACTACCATATTTAGAGTGTAATTCATATTCATATGTCCCCTTTTTTATATGCAATGGCTTCGAAGCTATTCCCAGTCTAAAAATCCCCGTAAGGAGGCACAACCTTTCGCATACGATTCAGAAGTGAACTAATCATCTCATAACTTCCTTGCGAAATTAGGGGAAACTTATCTCATGAGGTGTATTTTGCTCAAAAAAATCCCCTCTAGAGGGGGATTTTAACGCTGTTCAGATCTGTTGAGCATTTTGTTGCTGCTGTTGCTCTATTGCTCTAATATAGAGATCAAGTCTCTGTTCCTCCAAGGCTGCTATAAAATCTACTAAAGGTTTCAAATCTGCATCCACAGCATAGCTCTCTAGGGCCTCAAAATAGTCCAATCTGGTTTCTTTTGCAATGGAAATCGGAAGGAAGCCATGAACCATCATTTGATAGTTCATGATCAGTCTTGAAGTTCTGCCGTTACCGTCAACAAAAGGATGTATCTTCACAAACTCTGCATGAGTCCATGCCGCAAGTTCTATTCCGTTCAGCTCGGTTTTGTAGGGGAGATCAGTATAGAAATCTTTGACCTGTTTATATGCCTCATTCGGTGATGGCGGAGTATGCCTTGCACCGGAAATATAGACATCTACATTGCGGTATACGCCGCCGATCATAATGTTATCCATTAAAATTGCATGAATATCCTTGACCATTTTTTCATCAAGAGATTCCCCTTTATCAATACATGATTTTATGTATTGATATGCCTTATTGTGGTTGATAATCTCATAAATCTCTCTTAGCCTCTTACCTCCAACTGAGACTTGATCTTCCAGTAAGACTTTTGTTTCCATAAGACTTAATGTGTTGCCCTCAATTGCCGTGGAATTATGGGTAAATTCTATCTCAAAGGCTTGCGTATAATTTTGCACAACAGCATCCGACAGAACGTTTTTATGCCTTTGATAGAATTCCTTTTTACGAAGTAATAAATTATAGTCCATGTGAATTACCGCCCCTTGTCCCGACTTTCCTTTGTAAGATTATACCATGCGTTGAAAGACAGTAAAAGGCTAATAATTGTTATTTCTTTTTGAGGGATAGGTTTGTATAAAATACGGATACCCGTCAGATCGCCGATCACAATCGTATCCCCATCATGCTCTATCGCTCTGTTGATAACAGCCCGTGACATCGTATGAAGCAAATGGTGAACCTGTTTTCTCCTTTTCTCATAATAAGATATGTATTTTTGTATCGAATCCAAAGGGGAAGTTATACTTTAAATTATAATAATTTTGGGTATAATAATATAAAGGAGGAGAGATTAGTGCAACAGTTTATTGATCGACAAGAAGAATTGAGATTTTTGCAAGTAGAATATGAACGTCCAGGTTCCTCGATGGTCATTTTATATGGCCGACGACGTGTTGGCAAGACAGCACTGCTTACGGAATTCATGAAAGATAAGTCTGGAATCTATTTCTTAGCCACGCAGGAATCAGAAACCGAAAATCGTAATGCCTTCAAAGAGATTGTCGCTGACTATCTGAGGAATGAATTGCTCAAAACAGCTGTGATTAATGACTGGCACATCATCTTCAAAACCTTGGCTGAGTCTTCTCAGAAAGGCAAATTGATGATTGTGATCGATGAATTTCAATACTTAGGAAAAACAAATCCGGCCTTTTCCTCGGTTTTTCAAAAGATTTGGGACACGCTTCTACAAGATAAAGAGATCATGGTGGTATTGTGCGGTTCGCTCATATCTATGATGGAGTCGCAAACATTAGCGTATGACAGTCCTTTATATGGCAGACGAACAGGCCAAATTAAATTAAAGCAGATAGATTTCCCGCATTATTCTGATTTTTTCAAGAGTAAAAGTCATAAAGAACTTATTGAATACTATGCCGTTACTGGAGGTGTTCCGAAGTATATTGAACAATTCCAGAACGAAGATAATATTTATACGGCGATCCAAAAACACATCTTAGATAAATCCAGCTTTCTCTACGAAGAACCTCATTTCTTATTGCAAAATGAAGTATCGGAAATAGGGAACTATTTTTCCATTATTAAAGCGATAGCAGCAGGCAACCAAAAGCTTTCCAGAATAGCCTCATATTTGGAAGTGAAACAAACGGGTCTTTCAAAATATCTTAAAACCCTAATTGATCTTGATATTTTAGAGCGCCAAGTTCCGATCACAGAGGAACACCCGGAAAAAAGCAAACGTGGTTTGTATAAGATCAAGGACAATTTTTTGAACTTCTGGTTCAAGTTCGTTTATCCGAATCTAAGTTTTTTAGAGCGCAATCAGCAGTCAATCGTAATGCTGAAAATCCGGCAGAATTTCGTAGACAACCACGTCGCTTTTGTATACGAGGACGTTTGCCTAAGTACCTTATGGCAGATGAATAACGAAGGCCAGTGGCCTTTTTATTTTAATAAAGCAGGCCGTTGGTGGGACAATCAGACGGAAATTGATCTTGTCGCTTACGATTCACAAGGTGACAATATCATTTTTGGGGAATGCAAATACCACGAACAGCCCATTGATGTGGATGTTTTTTACGTCTTATCCAAAAAGGCGGAGTCCGTTGCATGGAAAAAAGATCAGAGGAGGAAATGGTACATCTTATTCAGTAACAACGGATTCACCGATCCGTTACTGACATTAGCAAAGAAACGAGATGATATCATACTTTCAGAATAGCTAGTAAAGAGTTCCCCGGTTGACCATCTAGCCCTGTTATCTTCACTGGTAACAAATTTTCCTCTTCAATGGGGCCATAGCTTTCATTAAGGATCCGGAGAAATTTTGAATACAAAAAAACGTTGAAAGTAATCACAACGTCGATCTGTAGTATTCTGAGGTACATCCTTGTTCCTTCTTTATCCGAAAACCTATTTTTGAAACGAAAAGCCGATTATCCTACTCTAAGGATAACCGGCTTTTGATTACTTATATCAGTGGGTTAGTAACCTCGCTTGTATCAAGGGCCTTCGATTTAGACAAACTTTATTATGAAAGAACAAACATTATTATAAGCCCACAACCTCTCCATTCATCATTTCCTCCCTACTCCACCGTCACGCTCTTCGCCAAATTCCTCGGCTTATCGACGTCGCACCCTCTGGCGACCGATACATAATAGGACAAAAGCTGCAGCGGAATGACTGTGAGAATCGGGGCAAGCTCATCCATTGTTTCAGGAATGTAGATCACATAATCTACGGATTTCGCCAGGCTGGTGTTTCCTGTGTAGGTAAGCCCGATCACCCGAGCATCCCGAGCTTTTACCTCTTTAACGTTGGAAATGGTTTTATCGTACACATCCCGTTGCGTTGCCAGGGCAATGACGGGTGTCTGCTCGGTGATGAGCGCTAATGTACCGTGTTTTAACTCCCCGGCAGCATAGGCTTCGGCATGGATATAGGAAATTTCCTTAAGCTTTAGGGACCCTTCCATAGCTACTGCCCAGTCTAAAGAGCGGCCAATAAAGAAGGCATCTTCCACATTGACAAACGACTTGGCCAACTCTTTGATGATACCCTCCTGATCTAAGATCTCTTGGGCCTGCGCCGGAATCTTCTTAAGGGCAGTGATGATCTTCCCGATCTTTTCCGGAGACAAGGTCCCTTTGACCTGAGCCAGATAGAGGCCAAGCAGCACCATGCCTTCCAGCTGTGTCGTGTAGGCTTTCGTTGAAGCAACGGCGATCTCCGGGCCTGCCCATGTGTAGATCACATCATGGGTTTCACGGGATACCGTGCTGCCCACCACATTCGTTATCGCAACGACACGCGCTCCGCGGTTTTTGGCTTCACGCAACGCAGCCAGAGTGTCCGCTGTTTCTCCGGACTGACTGATCACCACAACGAGAGTGTGCTCGTCAATCAGCGGGGAACGATAGCGAAATTCAGAGGCAATGTCTACTTCAACCGGCAGATGAGCCCAACGCTCAATTAAGGTCTTGCCTACCAACCCCGCATGCCAAGCCGTACCGCAAGCCACAATATAAACTTTGTTAATCTGGGCTAATTGTTCAAGAGTTAAATCCACTTCCTGAAGAACAACTTTTTCATCCTCCAAGCGACCCATCATCGTCGCTTGCAAAGCACAAGGCTGCTCGTGAATTTCCTTAAGCATGAAATGCTCGTATCCGCCTTTTTCTGCAGCCACTGCATCCCATTCAACGTCATAAACTTTTTTCGTGCGGGGGTTCCCTTGGAAATCTGTTATATTTACTCCCTTTTCGGTAATAGTTACCATTTCGCCATCGTCGAGTATATAGACTTTACGCGTATGGCTTAAGATCGCCGTAATATCACTGGCCACATAGAACTCCCCATCTCCGAGGCCCACCACCATTGGACTGTCTTTCCGGGCGGCAACCAGCTTATTCGGGTCCCTGCGACTTAAGACAACCAGCGCATAAGAACCGCGAATCGTTTCTAAGACATTGCGCACTGCACTTTCAAGGTCCCCTTCATAATATTCTTCCAATAAGTGGGCCAATACTTCTGTATCTGTTTCAGAAACAAAGTTATGTCCTTTTTCCATCAGCCCATCTTTTAATTCCAGGTAATTCTCGATGATTCCATTATGCACCACGGCAAAATCCTGACCACAATCGCAATGCGGATGAGCATTGTGATAGGAAGGACGGCCATGGGTCGCCCAGCGGGTATGTCCGATCCCTATAAATGACCCGGAATAAACTCCCCCCAGTTCTTCTTCTAAAGCGACTAACTTACCAACGCTTTTCGATACTACAATCCCCTCAGCCTCCAATACAGCAACCCCGGCTGAGTCATATCCCCGATACTCTAGTTTTTTCAAGCCATTCACCAAAATAGGAATAGCCACTTGTTTTCCGATATATCCTACGATACCACACATATGCGTTTCCCCCTCAATCTACTTATTCTGTTGTCAATTCAGCTCATTAAAAGACCTAAGTATCTAAAAAATTCCGCTTCCTACTAAATTTATAAATAAATAATAAAAGTCGCCCAATATGGACGACTTTGTTTTCAGATTTTAGGCAACACAAGCTAAGGGGTCAAATTAGACACACGATCCCCTTGCCTTGTCAGCTTTCTCTTTGTCCCGAAAATTACTCTCCGGTTTTTAAGCAAGCTTTACGGTGACAAGCCACCGAGAGGGATCCGCCGAATCTTTCGATAACCCTCTTCCTCGTCGACCTTAGTTTAGTAAAATAATTAAGGCCCTGGCGCTCAAAATCTATTGCCCCTCTGAAACAAACCTTCGTCTACTGAGTGTTGCCTCTTTAGCGATCACTTATCGTTATTTGCGCTTCACCTTCTTTCCTGCCCAAAGCAACAGGTAACCGTGAGCCAACCCAGCTCGGAACAGTTCCTGACTAAAGCCAAAGCCGGTCCATGTGCCCCTGTTTACTAATGACTTCCAATTATACTATTCCTGCACATGAACCATTATACCCAATTCTCAAGAGTTATCCAATAGAATTATTTATTCGTCGCAACTCACAATAATGTCGATAACCCCTTGAGCCAATTCTTTTAATTTTTGTTGGTCAGGGCCTTCGACCATTACCCGAATCAGAGGTTCTGTTCCAGAGGGGCGTACCAACACTCTGCCACAGTCACCAAGCGCTTCCACGGCTTCTTTTACTTTCGAGAGCACTCTCTCATCCTGCATTAAGCGTTCCTTATGTTGTACCTTAGCGTTTAGAAGCATCTGAGGTAAGCGGCGCATTTGAGCGGCAAGCTGGGAGAGTTGAACCTTTTTCTCCTGAATAACCGTTAACAAATGCAGGGCTGTCAGTAAGCCATCGCCGGTTGTGTTATGGTCGAGGAAGATAATATGCCCAGACTGTTCCCCGCCAAGCTTCGCTCCGGTTCTCAGCAATTCTTCCATGACATACCGATCCCCAACTTGCGTCTCATAAATCGTCATTCCTGCCTTTTTCAGGGCCAGATGTAAGCCTAAGTTACTCATCACCGTGACGACGATAGCGTTTTGGGCTAATGTCCCTTTCTCCTTTTGGGCTAAGGCACAAATAACCATCACAAAGTCCCCATCTAAGATGTTTCCTTGTTCATCCACAACGATCAGACGATCGGCATCTCCGTCCATTGCCAGTCCCAAGTCGGCACCATGTTCCAGGACCGCCTGCTGTAACTGCCCGGGATGAGTCGAGCCGCAACCGGCATTAATATTCACGCCGTCCGGTGTATTGCAAATAGGGATAACCTCTACGCCCACTTCCCGCAATACTACAGGCCCCACAAAAGAGGCTGCTCCATTCGCACAATCCAAAACGACTTTAAGTCCATCCAGACGTCCCACCGTACTTTTGAGGAAATCCATATAACGGCGCCCCGCATCATTAATTTCAATCACCCGTCCGATCTCGCCGCCAATCGGGACCTCCCAAGGTTTCTCCTCACTTAAAACAATACTTTCGATTTCATCCTCGATAGCGTCAGGTAACTTATAGCCTGTCGAATCAAAAAATTTAATTCCGTTATCTTGAACGGGGTTATGGGATGCCGAAATGACAACGCCGGCACTGACGTCAAGAGTTCGCGTTAAAAGCGCAATTCCAGGCGTCGGCAATACGCCGACCCGCAAAACATCCGCTCCGACAGAGCAGATTCCGGCGATGAGTGCCGCTTCAAGCATGTCCCCGGAAATCCGGGTATCTCTGCCAATCACAATTCGGGGGTGGGGATGCTCCTTACTAAGTACATAAGCACCTGCTTGCCCAAGGCGGAAAGCGAGGTCTGAGGTCAGATGGCTGTTGGCCACACCGCGTACTCCATCGGTTCCAAAGAGTCGGCCCAAGTCTTTACCCTCCTTTTAACTCTAGTTTATTTATCCTTACTCAAAATGTTTCTCGATTTAACATAGAATTTACATTTCTATTCTACTCTACCTTGGCGTATTGCGCCATAAGATACTCCGCCTGTTTTAACCCATCAACGGCAGCGCTCGTGATTCCCCCGGCATAGCCGGCTCCTTCACCCGCCGGATAAAGGCCCGCTAAGCTCAAGGACTCTCCCTGAGCATTCCGCACAATGCGGATAGGAGAACTTGTCCTTGACTCAATCCCCGTCAAAGTCGCCTTCTCCCCTGCAAACCCTTTTATTTTACCATTAAAAACCCGCAGGGCCCGGCCTAACACATCTCCTACGGCTGTCGGAAGCACGGCATGTAACTCGCAGGGCACAATACCGGGTGTGTAACTGGCCGGCAAATCAAAGTGATCCGAGACACGCCCTTCCAAAAAATCCGTGACTCGTTGAGCCGGAGCCCGGTAATCCTTTCCACCGGCCAAAAACGCTTTATGTTCCCATTCCCGCTGAAATTCAAGCCCGGCCAGCGGATGGGCTGTGGCAAAGTCATCTGCGCCGACAGTGACTACAATGGCGCTGTTGGCAAGATTCGTATCCCGCTGATATTCACTCATGCCGTTGGTGACAACCCCGCCTTCTTCCGAAGCTGCCGCTACAACCTTTCCTCCCGGACACATACAAAAGGCATAGACCCCTCGGCCCGTTTTCACATCCTGAAAAGTCAGCTGATAATCCGCCGGACCAACATGAGGGTGTTCTTCCACCCCATACTGGGACAGATTGATAAGTGACTGGGGATGTTCCACACGCAGACCCATGGCAAAGGCCTTTTTTTCCAGTGCGATATTCAAATCATATAAGAGGGCATAAACATCGCGCGCGCTGTGCCCGATGGCTAAAATAACCGTTTCAGCGGATATTTCTTCTTGGCCGTTGACAATGACCTTTTGCAGACGACCTGATGACAACGTCAAGCCGGTTACTTTAGCCCGAAAACGGATCTCCCCGCCCAGCGACTCGATTTCCCCCCGAATCCCTTTGACCACGTCTTTGAGAATATCTGTCCCAATGTGCGGCTTGGCCAAATATAGAATTTCCGAAGGGGCCCCATGCTTGACGAAGGTCTCTAAAACATCCATAATCCGTCGATCCTGAATCCGGGTTGTGAGTTTACCATCTGAGAAGGTCCCTGCCCCTCCTTCGCCAAACTGAACATTGCTCTCCGCATCCAGCTTCCCTGTACTCCAAAACTGCTGCACTTTACGCGCGCGTTCCTCAACCGAGTCTCCGCGTTCCAGCACCAAGGGCGCGTAACCTCTCCTGGCTAAAGCTAAGGCGGAAAAATATCCCGCCGGTCCGGAGCCGATCACTACGGGGCGAGATTTAAGCGTCTTACCGGGCTGAGGCCATAGCACGGGAACCTCCTGCGGAGCTTCTTTCAGCCCGGGAACCCGAGCCAAAACGCGACTCAGCTCTGTGCTTGGAACGTCAAGAGAAAACCGGAGCGTATAGACAAAAACAAGCTGGGGTTTTTTACGAGCATCCAGGGACCGTCGCAGGAAACGAAGGCCGCCGATACATTGCTTCGGTAATTTTAACTTGCGAGCCATCACAGTGGTTAACAAGGAATCTTCTTCTACCGGGATTCTCAAGTTTGTCCATAATAAATCCACGCAACTATTCTCCTTTTATCTTAACCATGAGCTTTAAGACTGTATCCCACCGGCGGTGCCGTATTCAGCGTTACACCCGGAGGAAGTTGCCAATACACTTTGGCGTCAGTGTAACTTCCTGCCCCTTGGCCGGAGGCGTCAACCCAGAGCTGGATTTGGTCTGCTGTAATATTTTTCACGACATCCGTCAGACCCTCCACAACAATATCTATGGGGGGAACGGGTTGATCTATGTCTAGTCCTGCTCCCAAATTTCGGATTTGAACCGTTACCCCGGAAATCCCCTTTTGGATGGCACCCGGACCTATTTGGGCGATCACACTTAAAGCCGTCCCATTGAAAAAGTTGACCCCAGGCGGTAACGTTATTTTTTCGTTCGGAATCTGAAATGTTTTGTCTTCCGTAAGATTACTGACATCTACCGGACCAAGATTTAAGGCATCAAATCCTTTCAAGGCCTGAGCGGTACCGATAACCTGCACACTGGCTGGCGAGGGGACTACGGAACGCAAGGCCTTACCCTGGGCAGGTGTTCCGGTACTCGTTACTTTGATGGGAATCATCTTCGAGGAGAGTCCCTTGGCCATGACCGGATCAATTACATCTACGCTGCTTGGATAAGCGCTTAAAATATCTAAGCTGGGGTCTGGCCCCAAAATAGGTTTGCCATCTTTATCGCGAAAAGTCACCGGTCGGGAAACTTGGATCGTATCAGTTACATCTGCTGCACTGACTTCCACGGTCACTTTGTTTAGACTGCTGAGGACTGTACTGGGTCCGCGCACATTGACCGCTGAAGGTCTGACCAAAGAAATTCCCAGGGCATAACCCTCCGCAGGAGTGCCGGAAATAACAGGCTCTACCGGAACCGTTTTCTCCTGGATACTATCCAGTTTCAAAGTAACATCCGTAGGCTGAAGATCAATCGCTTTCGTTCCTGACGGGGTGTTTACAGTGATAGTATAGTCGCGTTCTCCCGGAACTCCGCCGGAAAGATCAATTTGCGCATATAAGTCTTTAATATTAGCGCTGGGGTTAATCCCCTGCAAGCGAACCCGAACTGAAGGAAGCCGGGTCATAACGACCATGTTTTGGGGCAGTCCACTGACCACGAGCGGAACCGTAAAGATCTGATCACCGGTCAGCGCGTCAGGCGATCCTTGATTCATCACAAACAGCCAAAAAAGAACGGCAAATAGGAACGAAATCACCTTAACTCCGAGGTTTCGCCGAAACACTGCGTGCATGGGCTACCACCTCCAGAAGGGAATCATTGATAAGGAGATACTCTTGATTTCGAGTTCCCTCAACAAAAATTCTCGCAACATTTTATCATCCATAAAGCGGGTAAGTCCTCCATCGATTCCCACTGAAATAGCCCCGGTTTCCTCAGAGACAACAATCGCCAAGGCATCGGTAATTTCCGTCAGTCCTAACGCAGCCCGGTGGCGTGTTCCCAAGTCCTTTTGAATATTGGGATTTACGGATAACGGCAGAAAGCACCCCGCCGCCGCCACCCGATCATGCCGGACAATCACGGCACCATCATGAAGGGGTGTATTGGGAATAAAGATATTGACCAGGAATTCCGAGGAAACCATCCCGTCAATCTTAATACCGGTTTCCACAAAATCCTGGACCCCTGTTTTCCGTTCGATCACAATCAGCGCTCCGATGCGATTTTTGGATAAAACTTGCGTGCACCGCACTATTTCTTCCACGACTTGTTCCGGATTATCCGTTCCGGTGGTTAAGGGATGACGGGTAAAAAAGCTCCCCCGTCCCAGTTGCTCCAATGCCTTTCTCAGTTCGGGCTGAAAAACGACCGGTATCGCAACGACAAACATCTGCAGCAGTTTGTCCAACAGCCAACTAAGAGTTTTAAGCTGAAAGTATTTGGCAAACAGAGAGACAGCCAGGAGAACCATCACGCCCTTGACCAATTGCACAGCACGCGTACGTTTGATGAGCATATAAAATTGGTAGAAGACCACTGTCACTACGATGATGTCAATAGCGCTCAGTAAGCTAAAATTTCGAAATTGAGATAAAAATTCTGCCATAGTCTCCCCCCCTTTTTAGGCCCATAAACCATAAAACTTACTCCACTACCTATTTTTAATTCTCCGTGATCCTAAAAATTCCTTGATACTTACAAATATTTTTTAACCGTCAACCTAAATTACCCTCATACCGGAAAGGAGTCCAAAACACCCGGTTAACATCATGTCCCCAAAGGGAGCTGCTTCATACCAACAAAGCGGCTTCGCCATATCTCTGCGGGGACCGGTTACCGCGATAAACTCCCAGCCCGAAAGCATTCCCGGATGAAGAGCAGCGCCATGTCCTCCTTGTTCAAAAACCTCGGCATTGGTCAATTCTGCGGACTGAAAACGCTGGATAAATTTGGTGAGAGTTTGTAAGTCAAACATACTTGTATGTTGCTCAAAGATTCCATAGACCCGCTCCCCACGAATGGCTGCGGCAAGGATGTGAGAATTTCCAATATTGACCGCCAGGATTCCTTGATTCAGGTGAGACTTGACCATAGGATCTGCCATTATTCCCAAGAGCGCACAAGTCCCGGTATCGGTCAGAATTGCCTCGGGGACAATCTCGCGAATTGCCTGCATCCGGGTGTACATTCCGGGTATATCCCGGGTATATATCAGCTTGCGCAAGTCTCCCCCCTGCATCACGAACTCCTCCCAGAGTCGGAAGCGCAGGGTTCGATTGCTTTCCGAAACACTAAAGCCGTGATCCTGTACGGCAACTACCAACTTCGGCGGAAACTCCAGCCCAAAAGCTTCAATAGCTTGTCTCAATGAATGAACATCAATATCCCCCATCCAAATGGGAGTTACCGATTCCGGAGCTTCTTCACATAGTACGATCCCCATCCCCTCTACGTTAGCCAGGTTATCGTTAAACGTTAAGGCTACCTGAGCGGTTGCATAGGCTTTAAGCCCCTCTGTTAAGTGTTTCTTCAGGGCCTGAGCACAGGCGCCTCCACCCATCAAATGGCCATGCAGAAAGATTCCCTTGCTCTGGGCAGTCGCTTTTCGAATCCGGGCCGCCACAATCTGGGTTTGGCTGGGAACGATAAACTTTGGACAGTTTTCAATACTTTTCTCCGGCTGATAGAGAAGGATATCCTGAGTCCCGGATCCCACATCGATAACCAGCATACTTTCCTTCATTTGTAAAACACCTTCCACTACAAAGACATGACCGGGCAACTGTTTCCCCGGAACTACTTAAGCAGTTTTCTCGCCAGCCAAGGCTTATAGAGCTTTATGGCCTGATGCGGACAAAGCTCCTGACAGCAAAAGCAACGAATACAAGCTTCCAAATCTACGACCGGACGCTGGTTTTCATTCATCGTCAAAGCCTTAGGCGGACAATTATTGACACAATCGCTACAACCTACACACATTTCATGTTCAAAGATCGGACGGGAACGTACGCGGTTGAGCAGAAATCGTTTGACGTTACGCGGAAGTGAAACCCTATCTAAAAAATTAGTGGATACTGCTTTAGGAATCAGGAAATCTTGGATTCTCCAAAGCGAGCGCGCATCCCCTTTTAATTGAATTTCATTAAGACGGCTGGTCAGACCCCGGGCACGTGCTGCCATCAGGGTTGGAACTCTCTCAGGCTTTAAGCCGATCAGATCCGCAGCTATAACATCTAAGGCGAAAGGGTCTGTACTCAAAATCAGGGCCCCGATGTCTCGGGGCTTTCCGGCCGAAGGCCCATCCCCTTCCATCCCCACAACCCCATCCATAATACTTAAGGCTGGTTTAACCCAAACGGCAATATCAACCAAAAGATCAGCAAAATCGGAAGTCTTGAACATCTTCAAGTGATACTCCGCTTTTAACAGTCCGGGGATGACCCCAAAAAGAATTTTAACAGCACCGGTAAAGGTCATCATACCATGGGTTTTCAACTTGGAAAGAGGGATGATCACATCCGCATTGAGCACACAATTAGTTACGGTTAAACTTTTGACAAGTTTGCCTTCCGGACACTGAATAGTCGTTTGCCCTACATCTTCGTTGAGTATTGCTCCGGTCCGCTCTGCGACCTCTCGTAGTCCCGACCAGGTATAAATCGACTGAAGTGCGCTCAGAGTGTAAGGTCCACCGGGACTGTCCCCGATGATTGGAATCCCACCTGCCTCCTGAACAAGGCGAACCACCGCTTCTACAACGCTGGGATGCGTCGTGACCGCTTCTTCCGGTCGCTTCTTCATGAGCAGGTTGACCTTTAGCAAAACCTTTTGGCCGGGCTTCACAAAGGCAGACATGTCGCCCCATTCCGTAAGACCTTCCCTCAAACGCTGTTCCACATCTGCTGTGTAGTCCGGGCAATATTTCAGCACTACTTTCGCCGGCACTTAAGATTCCACCCCCTACAAGTCCCCTGAAATATCCTTTATTCCATGATGATTTAAGTCTGTTGCTCGTATTAGCCTATGTAGTTTCCTATTTTTTGTTGACATTCTGAATTAATAGGTCGACTTACATTATACCGCTTTTTATTCATTGAGGGAAATACTCCGTTGCACATTTACTGACCCGTTCCTTCCAGCTTAATGTAATCTCCTCTATAAAAGGTAGTCCCCAAGCCCATGGGCTTGTTTTCAAGGTTATAAAGCTTTTGCTCAACAACCAGTAAAGCAAGGTCTTCACGAATTTCAAGATATCTTTTAATGTCCTGATCTGGAATTTGGGCAGAAATTAACAAATCCTTCTTTAACGTAAAAAGAGATACGCTTTTAGACAACATTTCAGGAAACGATGCATATTCTATTTCCTTCTCTACAATCGGTGTCCCTTTATTATAGATTAAATATTTAACATCATAAGCTATAGGTTTGCCTTCCGTGTAGAACAGCCTACGCAGCATAATAACCCGTTTGTTCTTAGTAATTTGCAAATTATCCGCCAATTTTTCATCAGGCAGGATAATATTGACTTCCAGCAGTTTTGTTTTATCAACACTATTGATGGCGTTATTCATTTCGTCATAGTATAAGTTGTATTTGTTGTGTTCAGGTTTCTTAACGAAATTGCCCTTCCCCGGAATTGAATAAATGTACCCTTCATTAACGAGCATCGCGAGGCCATTTCTCACCGTCATCCGGCTCGTCCCATATTCTTTACACAAGGTGGTTTCTGAATCAATGGCATCACCCGGTTTTAATTCAGCGCTATTGATCTTAAGTTTTATATCATCAAATATTTTAACATAAACCGGGCTAATCATTGTTTTTACTCCTTTTGTACGTAGATCCAACCCATTCTTTACATACCTTGATTCCTTTTGAAACGTCGTTCGAAAAGTCATCCGCGCCAATATATTGACAGGCCCCTGCGTTAAGGTGGTTGCCGCCGACAATGAATTTTACTTTTTCTCTGATTCCAGCTTCGACGAAAGCGTTAACTACCTCTTTCATTGGATCTAAGGTATTGGTTAAGACGCCACTAAGTCCAATAATATCCGGTTTGTATTCTTTATACTTCTGAACAAAGAGTTCTTTGGGGACATCGACCCCGAGATCAATCACCTCAAAACCGGTTGCCTCCAGCATACCTTTGAAAATATCTTTGCCGATGTCGTGGATGTCTCCTTCTACTGTCCCAATTATTACCTTGCCCACCCACCCGGCGTTGGTGCTGTGGAAATTGGCTGTCATACTATCTGATTTCAAGACATCTTTAAAGATCATCCCTGCCATAATCAAATCTGCGATATAGTAGTCCTTGCTTTCATACAATTTCCCTACCCGAGTCATTCCTTCGGCAATCAGTTCCAGTAAATGCAGGGGCTCCATACCTTCCTTTAGAGCTATGTCCACTAATTTCTTGACCCTTTCTTCCTCTAATTGCTCTACTAGCTCGATAATTCTATCTTCCATCTTTCTAAGGTCTTTCATCGAAACCCTCCTTATTCAATGCGGCAACATTCAGCGACTCAAGATCCAATAGCTCAGAATTGCACCAACATCAGTGATGGCTATAACTATGCCCATCGGCACTGCGGTATTTCCGCCGCCAAGGCCTACGAGCGGAGCAACAATTGCCCCAATCACAAATGAAAATAATCCCAGCAAAGCCGAAGCACTGCCTGCTGATTCACCGTAATTTTCCATGGCCAAGGAGGAGCCCGCAGTTGATACGATTCCGACGCTTGACACAACTACGAACAAAGGTATTAAGATTGCGGTGAGTCCCGCCCTGAAAAGAATCATCGTCAGTAAGCTGATGCTGCCGATTGAAGCTAGCACGAGACCGCTTAGGAAAAGCCTGGTTCCCTCAATTCGACTTGCTAATTTACCCGTGATTTGACCGGCAATGATAATACCAAGTCCATTGATGGCGAAAAACATGCTAAACAATTGCGGAGAAGCGCCAAAAATATTTTGGATAACAAAGGGGGAACCCGATATATAGGCAAACATCGCTGCCATGACAAGTCCTTGAGGTAAAGCATATCCCATAAAAACACGATCACAGATTAAGGCTCGGAATATAGCCAAAGTATTTGTCAGACCGGCCTGTGATCGACGTTGGAGAGGTAACGTCTCCGGCAAAGTAAATAAGACTAACAGGAGCATAATGAAGCCGATCAGACTCAAAACGAGGAATACCCCCCGCCAAGAAGTGAACTGCAGTAACTGCCCACCGATGATCGGCGCAAAGATTGGTCCGACTCCATTGATCAACATTAACAGAGCAAAAAACCGTGTCATTTCTGAACCTGAGTATAGATCCCGAACAACGGCACGCGATATTGCAAGGCCTGCCGAGCCTGCAAAGCCCTGAATGAAGCGAAGCAAAATCAATCCCCCGATGGATGGGCTTATCACACAAAACAAGGATGACACAGTATAACTAACCAGTCCGATTAGAAGCGGAATACGACGCCCATGCACATCGCTTTGCGAACCGGCAACTAATTGCCCAAACGAAAGCCCGAGTAGGCAAGCGGTCAGACTGAACTGAGCAAGTGATGCGCTCGTGTGCAAATCATTGGTCAACATAGGCAGCGAAGGTAAGTACATGTCGATCGACAAGGGCCCGAAGGCAGACAGCGCGCCTAAGATAATGCCCATCCACAACCGACGAAATTGCCGGATTGTAGAGGAGGAACCTGATAAATTGTTCGTTTGATTATTCATATAAATTCTTTTCTCCCTTTATTAGATTAGCACTAGTGCCGAACCCCGTAAATACATCCTTGATTCCCGTGAAAAATTATACCTACAAATTGAATTGCGAATCATTATTTTTGTGACTATTCAGGTACTCAGTTAATCAACCACAGATTACACAGATTACACAGATTACACAGATTACACAGATTAACACAGAATAAATACATTTTGGCTCTAAACTACAAATCGCTTGAACTCAATTGATGATCGCCAAAGTTGATTAAAAGGCCTCGTTTTAACAAATTTAGTCCGCTCTGTATGTACAATTCTGTTCTTTGCCTTTGCAATTCATTCCAATCGAAACTTCTTTTTGAAACGGAATCCCTTTTTCAGCCAACTCAATTGCTCATGCCGCCTGATAAACCGCTTCGAGAAACCCTGGTCCAATGCCTCCATTGCTGCACCAATAATGGCATAAGTCTGTGAATCCCGTTCCACATTCTCCATCCCCTTTATCCTTTGTCTGTGTATTTCTATCTAATCATTCTTAATCTGTGTAATCTGTGGTTCCCCGTTCAGAATTCCCCAAAGCGTATTTACAGTGTTTTTCCTTGTAGGTATAAAAAAATGCGGGATTTTAGGTATTAAGTTTTAGCTTATGATTGCCAGACTAAAATATCAACTTCCAGAGTGTATCTTTGATTGTCACTAAATTCCAGAGGACATAACGCTTCCCTCTGTTCCCAACCTAAGATCGAGCCCTTAAATGTATAAGGAGAGAGAGACTTTCCTCTCTCTCTCCTTATACAAAGTAAACTTCTGTTTCCCAGGCGTAACCCGTCTTTGCTCCTAAACGAATAGACCGGCGAATAGAACAGCCAATTGACTCGACAAGACTACTGCTTGATCCCTTACATACACAAGTTCAAAATAAATCCCAGCATCATTTCCTCATAGCTTTGCATTACGGGGGCCATGACCTGCTCTTCTTTGGCCTCGATCTCAGGATGCTCTGCTAAATATTCTTCCCAGGTCAAATAATATTTGGTATTCATTCCGCGTCCCTCCTCTAATAATTCGCATTGTTCATGACATATTCTGACACTGCCCGTAGATTTTCCAGGTTTACACTGTCTGCTGTAACCGGAGTTTTATCGTAGCTAAAGACATACTTACCACCCGGTGCCAAAATATCAATGATTTCTTTCGCCTTGTCGATACATTCCTGCTTCGTGCCTGTTTTCAATAAGGTTATTGGATAGAAGCCCTGAATGATATGTTTTTTCCCGAGTTTTTCTTTGGCAAGTTTCGGATCGCCATATTCAAACCAGATCCTGGTATTCTCCGGCAGTTCGAGCAAATAATCGAGATAGCGCATCCAATCTTGTTCCGCAAAGATGGTCGCTGTAATCCCCTTTTCTCTCAGGCCTTCAACCAGCCTCTTAAAAGTAGGCCAATAGAGTTTTTCGAAATCCTTAGTTCTTAAATACGGTGCCAAATGCAAAGGGATAAAGGTTGCTCCGTACTTGATCTGAACGGGCGGTTGTCCCATCTTAATCATTAACGGCAGCAGCGCCTCCACGGCGGCTTCCACTTTTTCCGGAATTCTCCGGACGTCAAAAGCAATCCCTTTAAAACCTCTTAATTGATCGGATAGGAAGTCAAAGGGGGCCTCACACATTCCCGTCGCAAACGGCAAGTTGGCAAAACCGTATTTTGCCGTTAACTTTGCCGAAACGATGGCCGTATTGGCCATTTCATCATGATACGCTTTAAACGCTTTGGCCAACACCAAGGCTTTTTTCATAGAATCCGTATTCAGTTCAGTATATAGCTTCGGGAGTACCTTCTCAATAATACAATCGTAAGGGGAGGCAATCATCGCATCATAATCTTCGACGGCTAATCCTTCAACCTCCGGATGCTGAAGGAAGCCATTGGA